>Ga0224496_10000804_pt1 | contig 20902 bp, 19 predicted proteins | sample SF_Jul11_sed_USG_2_FD_168127 | JGI IMG/M metagenome (GOLD analysis project Ga0224496, IMG submission 168127) | Sediment microbial communities from San Francisco Bay, California, United States - SF_Jul11_sed_USGS_8_1 | ecosystem: Environmental > Aquatic > Marine > Sediment | place: USA...
ATCGTTATATTACCGATCGCCAACTGCCCGATAAGGCTATTGATCTGGTTGATGAGGCTGCCAGTCGTATTCGTATGGAAATGGATTCCAAACCGGAATCCATGGATCGTCTGGAACGTCGATTAATTCAGTTGAAAATTGAACGTGAAGCCCTCACTAAGGACAGCGATAAAGCATCTAAAGAACGGCTATCACGTTTGCAGGAAGAAATTGCCAAACTGGAAGATGAATATTCTGAACTGGAAGAAGTCTGGGTGTCCGAAAAGGCCGCCTTGCATGGCAGTGCCAGCATTAAAGAACAGTTAGAGCAGGCGCGTCTGGAAATGGAAACCGCGCGACGTGCCAATGACCTGGCGCGTATGTCTGAATTGCAATACGGTCGCATTCCAGAACTGGAAAAACAACTGGATATGGCCGCGCAGGCAGAAATGCATGAAATGACCTTGCTGCGTAACCGTGTTACCGAAGAAGAAATTGCTGAAGTGGTGTCACGTTCTACCGGTATCCCTGTGTCGAAAATGATGGAAGGTGAGAAAGAAAAATTATTGCGCATGGAAGATGAATTGCGTAAACGTGTGGTGGGTCAGGATGAAGCGGTAGCCGCTGTATCCAATGCCATTCGTCGTTCACGTGCCGGTCTTTCTGATCCCAACCGGCCTAATGGTTCATTTCTGTTTTTAGGGCCCACCGGTGTCGGTAAAACTGAGCTCACCAAAACACTGGCGAACTTTCTGTTTGATACCGAAGAATCGATAGTGCGTATTGATATGTCCGAGTTCATGGAGAAACATTCTGTGGCACGACTCATTGGCGCACCTCCCGGCTATGTTGGTTATGAAGAAGGTGGTTATCTGACTGAAGCAGTACGCCGTAAACCTTATTCAGTGGTGTTACTGGATGAAGTAGAAAAAGCACACCCCGATGTTTTCAATGTGCTGTTACAGGTACTGGATGATGGTCGTTTAACCGATGGCCAGGGTCGCACGGTAGATTTCCGTAACACGGTGATAGTCATGACATCCAATTTGGGTTCACAGCAGATTCAGGAATATGCGGAACGCAATGATTTTGAAGGCATGAAGACTGCCGTTATGGAAAGTGTCGGTCAGCATTTCAGGCCCGAGTTTATTAACCGTATTGACGAATCCGTTGTCTTCAGGCCACTGGATCGTGAACAGATCAGGGTGATTACTGCAATTCAGATTGAATATCTACGTAAGCGTTTGCAGGATAAAGATATGGATCTGCAGTTAACCGAAGCGGCGCTGGATAAACTGGGTGAAGCCGGTTTTGATCCGGTCTATGGTGCACGCCCTCTAAAACGTGCAATACAACAAACGCTGGAAAATACACTGGCGCAACAATTACTGGAAGGTAAGTTTATGCCCGGTGATATCATCGAAGTGGATCTGCTGGATGGAGAGCTGAGTTTTAGTCGCTCAGATAAGGTTGTAGATGCGGCTTAAGCTAATATCTTTATAGCTAAAAAAAGGCCGGTAAATATACCGGCCTTTTTTATGTGCTGTATTTGCAGGAATGTAAAAATAATTTAAATAAAAAATATAAAAAAAGAATGCGGTGAGGAAGAATCATTTTCTGATTCTGTTGTTAGTCATACTATTTTTCAGTATCTAAAGTAGCGTTTTCTAATAAGCCAAAAACAGTTATTAAATAGCCAAAATTGGTCATATAAGCTGGCCTATTCTGGTTATTCACATCTCGACATTTTAAGCGCAGTCTTGTATCACGGTATAAAAATAACAAAAAACCAGCAACCCTGAATGACGGGGATATGGAAATGTCATGAATAAAAATAAACTGACAGTGAAGTTGCTTAAACGTATTTAGATTAAGCCTTTTAAAATTTAACACCTGCTGGCATTGCAATGATGATATGCATCGATACGTATCGAAAGATGAGTATCTGCTCATATCAGAATAATAAAAAATGATAAATGGAGGATATTAGCATGCGGTCAACAATACTCAGACGGGGCCTGCATAGAGCATTGTCCTTAGGTATTGCTATGGGATTAGCCATGGCACTTGGAATAATCAGCGGCGCACAGGCCGCCAAACCTGATAACCCGGGTGGTGGCGGTGGCGGTGGTGGCGATGGCCTGCCGCCAGCAGCTAATGTAGTAGCTCCCAAAAATGCCTTTAACATCATGATGAACTATGAACTGGGCATGCACTGCACCGGTTTCGAATTCTCTTACTGTTGTGTACTTCCACCTTATAACTCCATCCTGGCTCAGGTTGTCAAAACCGAGAAAACCAGTCACCAGCCGGTGTTACTGGAAGCCGATCCTGTTAACGGTGTTGATGGTCTCGGTCGTCCAACGGTAATGCGTGACAAGGAGCTGGATGCCAACGGTGACTTCAAGAAATATGTCTTACGTTACTGGCACGATGCCCAGCCCCGAAATGATGGTCGTGGCGCACCACAAACTGACACGCTCATCAGTCTGGTGGAAGGGAATTCTTTGATGATGTGGAATACCACCGTCGATGCAGCTGTTAAAAACCCTGATGGATCAATTAAAACAGGAAGTTACAACGGCGCTGATGGCGTTATGGTGGGTGATGGTGACATAGCGGATAGTAATGATGATTACTGGAATGCTATATGGAATCATTTATACATCTACGCAGACCTGGAGGGCAGCAACCCTGGCAACAGCAGTCTGGAAGCCGACAAAATCCGACTCGGCATAGATGTTATCTACCCGGAAAATGTGGGTGCCGCTCTGCAGCCAATGGGCCCCGGTGTGGTTGGCGCAGGTTTTGATAATGTGCTGACTTTCTCGGGTGACCACGGCACTGTGGTCTACACCCAGATGAAAGTGCTGGAAAATCTGCCCATTATGCTGACCTCTCCCCGTATCTGGGAAGCATTAGGTCTGCCGCTGACACCGTTTGAAGATACCATCGATTTCTTTGGTGATCCCGGTCGTATTGATGAAGGTTCGATTCGTCCTTACGTGGCGATGAAAGCACAAATGCACTATTACGACGAAACCCTGCCGGGTGGTATTGGTAATCCAGTGATGGATAACGGTAATCCTGTGATCGGTTTCGGTACCGCACCTATTGATATTCCCAACTGCGAACGTTGTCATGCTCTGGGTGATGGTGCATCTGTGAACAGTGCACAGAATGGTCAGCCAGAACTGGCTGCCATGGTGCAGGAAGAAATGGATTACTGGAATGCCTACTATGGTATTGATGTCGCCGCCGGTGATTCTGACTGGTATTCACGTTTAAAAGCGGCTGCCATCAGTATGCTGGGTCTGCATGATATTCAACACGGTACCTCATTCACGGCCAATTATCCGGCTGCCGGACCTGGTATGCCACAAAATACCCGCCTCGGTCATGAAACCGTATTATGTCAGCGCTGTCATGCGGATAATGTTATTGCCGTGGTTAAATCAGCCAGTCACGGTGGTGAGCTGATTCCACCATTAACCGAAGCCATTCATAACAATCACAAAAACAACCCGTTTGATGATGCCCTGGGTCGTAATGGGGGCTGTCAGGGATGTCATCCTGCCCATCGTTCTGATGGCGATATGGCCAGTTACCCCATCGATGAACTGGGTCTGAATGCCTTTGCTGGTAGCGATAATCGTGATGCTGCCGGTGGCTGTTATGTGGGTCGTGATGCCCATGCCAATCCAAATCGTAATGATGATTGTGGTACGCCCAGTCATCTGAATGGCGTGGGTCACTGGCTGGTGGATAACGTATCCAATGATACCGGTACCGATAAGGGTATCTGGTGTACTAACTGTCATACGCAGTTAAGCCAGCAAATGTGGAAAGCTGAAAATACCAGTGACCATGTCCACGCCAAACCCGGCGATCCCGGTAATGTACGTGAGCCGGTTGAAAATGCATCTTTAACTGACATCGCTGCGGCTATCGGTATTGATGTAGGACAGGCTATTGCCTGGCTTGACCCCAAGACCAATGATGATATGGCGGCTATCTGGAACCCTGATCCCGGACTCTGTGATCATGTTTCCGGCCTGTTTGGCGGACCATCCAGTCCATTCCAGGATGCCAATGTGGCAACTATCGAAGTTAACCTGTCAGGTAATCCTGCAAACTGTTCAACCGGTGTCGGTTTACCTGGTCCGGACTGTAATGGTGATGGTGGTCCTGATTTCCATATTTGTGGATCGCTGGATGGCGATGGTGACGTGAGTGTGGCGCTGATGGATTTCTGTACCACACCGGATTGTGTCGCTGCAGCCCAGGCAACATTAACCGGTACGGGTCAGGCGGCTGTTCCTGTGCCCTTCTCTGCGGCTACCGATGGTCGTGATCACTGGTTGTCAGCAGGTGAACCTCATTGTGCCGACTGCCATGCAGCGCCTTACGTGGAACAAAGCGGTAACATTAATGCCTTCCCGCCGTTTAACTATCCCAAGAAGTCATCCTTGTTCCGTTATTCACGTGGTCATCAGGATATCACCTGTCAGGGCTGTCATGAGTCCATTCATGGCCTCTATCCAGTGACACCGACCATTGATACTACCACCTATGCACAGGCGGCCAGTATGAATACGGATGGCTCACACGGTCCATTGAAGTGTGGTGCCTGTCATCAGGCCGATGAAGCCAGTGGTGTGTATGTCGATGCCGCTAAGCTGAAATATAACGGTGTGGAAATAGGTACTGATTATGATGCGGCAGTTTCATGGGCGCATAGCTATACAGAAGAAGCTGATGTTCGTGACTATATCTGTACCCGTTGTCATGAGGATAATCGCGATAAGATTTCTTCAACCAATGGCAAATGGACTAACCACGCCAAAGTAGCGCGTGTCTCACGTGATTCCATGGATAAGGCTGAAATACTTCAACTTGGCCATGTGGCTGGTGACCCAGCAAAAGAAGAACCATTGACGACAGTATGCACCAGCTGTCACGGTGATCGTTCAAATACGATTCAACGTAAAGGTTGTTCAACCAAGTGGAGAGCGCATCTGGCTGAAGGTCGTGTATCAGAAGCAGTATGGGCATATGTGTCAGAAGCACAGGCCGGTAGTACCTGTGGTTGGTAGTATGACGATGGTGTGGTAAAACTGTAACTGATTCATCAAAAAAACAGGAGGGGATTTATTCCCCTCCGTCTCTGTTTTTCTTATTGGCGGTAAATATATGACAATATTCAATTCTGATTCATCATTGATAAAACCATTTACCTTTCTTCTGTTACTAGTCAGTGGAATAACTTTATCGGGTGTAGCCGCAGCGTTATCTGAAAAATCAGATAATGACATTATTGCCAGGGTGGGTGATCAGGCTATCAGCTTTAAAGAAATCGATGTTATGATCAATAGTTCTTCCATGGTCGGCTTATCACTGCCTCCGGCAGGAACACCGGCGCGTAATAAATTACGTCTGTCATTACTGGATAAGGCAATCAGTGCTAATCTGCTTTATCTTGATGCAAAAGCAAACAAACTGGATCAGACACCTGTTTATCAGAATGATATTAAACAGTATGGTGACACCATGCTGGCAGCGCTATATAGAGAGCAATTTCTTGTTGGTGAGATTGGTGTTAGTGATAAGGAGATTATGGATTATTTCGAAAAAAATATAGAAAAAGGCACGGCATTTACCAAAGACATTGGTGTGTCTATTGAAGCAAAATTACGCAAGGAAAAATTCAGTAAAAAAATAGCCGATATGAGCAGCAGACTGCGAGAAGGTGTTAATGTTGTTATTAATGAGAAGCTGCTTAAATCTGAAAATGATAAAGACCGTGATACGTCAGCGATACTGGCTTATATCGATGTTGAAGCCATTAACTGGAATGATATCCAGTTGTTGTTAGCACAGAAAAAATCATTTGCTGATCGTTTGAATGCACTTAATCAGTACATTGATCAGCGTATAATGATCAAGAAAGCTAAAGATGAAAAACTGGATCAGAGTCCTCTTTACCTGGCCCGGCTTAATGAGTTCAAAAAAGTACGTCTGGTTAATATTCATCGCAATCAGTTGATTCAGAAAATGGAGCCTTCTAAACAGGATGTAAAAGACTATTATTCTTCCAATAAAGATAAAATCCGTATGCCTGAAGCGCGTAAGATTCAAATGCTGGTATTCGAAACTGAGCAACAGGCGGAAGCTGTTAAAAATAAAATTGAAAACGGTGAACTGACGATTTTTGAGGCTGCGACACAATATTCAATTGATCCAAATGCAAAAAAGAATCTGGGTGAGATTGGCTGGGTGCCACAGGGAACAGGGTTTCCTGAACTGGATAAATTAACATTTTCACTGGATATTGAAAAAATCAGTGACCCTGTTAAGTCGCCTGCCGGCTGGCACCTGGTGAAAGTCATTGATGTGCAGGAAGCCGCTTTTGATAATGTTGAGGATAAAAAAACTTTCAAGAAAGCACGGCGTTTACTGCTGGATGAAAAGCGTGCAGAATATATCGTTGATTTAAGGAAAAATAAATTTAAAGTTGAAGTGTATCAGGATACTATTAATCGGTTGATGAACGAAGAATCATCTCGTTATGTCGCAAAAAATGACAAGCTGGATAACACACAATAATAACTGGAAATGACTGTCCGGTTATCACAATCGGACAATTCTTGACGTGACAGGTGCAGCCGTTAAGCGTATAAAAAATATATCGGCTAATGAAGCCGTAACATTTTTTCAATCAAAAAGCGCCAGTCGCAATTTTCCTGCGCACTGGCGGTTTCGTTATATCTATAATTTTATTGTCTTCTGCCTGTTGTTACTGAGCCAGACTCAGGTCTATGCGGGTTTTGGTGGTTTCTTTAGTGATGATAAATCACCGCCACGGGATTATCTGATTCTGATTAATTATGAGCTGGGTATGCACTGCACAGGTTTCGATTTCGCCTATTGTTGCGTACTGCCACCCTATAACTCGATTCTGGCCCAGGTTATTAAAACAGAAAAAAATGCTGACAAACCACAATTACTGGGCGCCGACCCGGATGACCATGAAATATTAGTTGATGGCGAAAAGCGCTTTAAACTTGCCTATCATCATGAAGATCCAAACGGTTATAAAAACAGTTATTCAGCATCTAAAAAACTGGCCTACTGGGGTGCGCCTTATAAAGACGGAAAGTTACCTGATTATGAATTTAGTCACCTGTATATTTATCAGGATCTGCAAGGGTCAAATCCAGAGAACACATCATCGGATGATAAAAAACTGCATATTGGTCTTGATATCCCGATTAAATTTAACAGTGGCCCGACCGGGCAGCATGTGGGTAAGGGTTTTATGCGTTATTCGGGTGAAACGGGTACGGTTGTTTATACCGATTCACCGGCGATGGAAAATGTACCCATTAAATTAACCAGTCCAGGTATCTGGGAAGCGCTGGGCTTGCCACTGACGCCTTTCAGTGACAAGTTCACGGCATTGATTACACTGGATGAAACCATGGTGCAGCCTTTTCAGAAATCTGTCGTCACATTAGTAGATGTAAAAACGGAACAACCGGTGATTGATTCTTCCGGTGAAATAGTGCGTTTCTTTGGCGTCAATCCGATTGATGTTCCCAACTGTGGTCGTTGCCATTCCAATGAACGGGCTAATGGCAATCAGTATCAGAAATACAAACAGGAATATGCCTTCTGGCGTGAGGTTCGTGGTTCAGGTGAGTGGTATGCGAATCTTAAGGCGGCAGCCATATCCATGCTGGAAATTCATGATGACCGTCATGGTACCCGTTTTCTGGCTAACTGGCCGGCAGGCCCTAAAAATTATACCCGTCTTGGCAGAGATTCTGTGCTGTGCCAGTCCTGCCATGCGGATAATATTATTGGCCAATTATCTTCCAGGCACGTTTCCGAATTATCCACAGATGATATTCAGCAGGACCACCCGAACCTGCCAAAACCTGATCATTTAATTTCACCTCTGACAGAAGCTATACACAAAACTCATCAAAGCAATTTACCGCTGCCCGATGCGAAGGGATTTGCCGGCGGATGCCAGGCATGTCATCCATCGCACCGCAGTGATCTCTCGATGGATAATTTCCCATTAACAGAAGATGGTAGAAATCATTTTGCTGAAACAGATATTCGTGATGCAAAAGGTTGTTTTACCGGACGTGATGTTCATGCCAATCCTGATCGCAGTAAGGATGGCGCTGAAACACCATCACATCTTAATTCCATTGGTGAATACCTGTATTTTGAAGTTATGCAGGATAATGATAAAGACAAAGGGCTGTATTGTACTAATTGTCATAATATTTTATCGCGTGAACTTTATAAGGCAGATAACTTGAGTGATGCCGTTAATCAAACCGGTAAAACCTTGCGTAATAAATCGTTAAAAATAATTTCAAACGAACTGGGTATCACTGAGAAAACATTAATCGACGATTATCTCAATCCCAAAAGTCCACAACAGGGAAAGGATTATAGTAGCGGCGTGTATCGAATCTGGGATCGTAGTGGACAAACTATAGCGGATATTGCGCGTATAAAAACAGATGATAAAGGACAGCCGGTACTTACTGCACCCGATAGTGATGGTGATCAGTCTGTTATTATTGTTGATACCAATCCAAATGGAAAGCAGGGGATGGCGGTACCTTATGATGCAGCGACTCATGGTCGTGATTACTGGCTTTCAGCCGGTGAACCCCATTGTGCAGATTGTCATGTGGCACCTTTTGTGGAAAGTATGGGCGGTGGAGCGTTTCCCATTGATCAGCCGGGAAAATATGCTTTGATGCGTTATTCAAAAGGCCACAGTGGGATAACCTGTCAGGGTTGTCATGAATCATCTCACGGTTTGTATCCTGTTGGTCCGGGAGTTGATATGAGTAGTTACAAGCAGGCAGAATTATTAAATGTTGATCATTCCCATGGCCCTGTTAAATGTGCTTCCTGTCATCGGGTTAATGATTCTGGTGTGCCTTCAGGACATAAAGATAAAATTAATGATAAAACACCTTACTGGAATAATTTTGATGAAGCAGTCAAGCTGCAACATCAGTTGCGTTAATCAGTTTATAGTGATGCAACAACTATCAGGATATTGTTTATGAAAATAATTAGATTGTACCGATATTGGTGGGTCATGTTTGTTCTGCTGGTAATAGCAGGGTGTAGCCCATGGATAAAAGTCCCTGAAAATACTCAGGTCCATTCCATGCTGGATGTATCCATAGAGCAGTTACATAAACAGTCTGATCAATATATAGGCATGGTGTTTGAAGAAAACTTCAAGTTTTTCCGTATCTATCATAATCGCGAAGATGCGGACTTATCAAAAAAAGGACAGGTCATTGAAGGTGAAACCCATTTTACTGCCAGGCCACTCAATCAGTATCTGCATGTTGTACGTATTCACATAACGCCACGACAGGAAAGCTGGTTAGTGAACGAAAAAATTGAACGTCAGGATGTGGTGCATGCTCGAGTCAGGTTTGTCGGTATTGCTCCCGGCGGTGCACTGGCATTTGAATTGCTGGAGATTCTGGGTACATGATTAAAACTGTTTTTCAGTCATCTATTTATTGCCTATTACTGTTGTTTGTCAGTTTCTCAGGAGCAGCTGATCAATCACTTCATTTATCCTTGCCCGATCTTAATGGCAAACTTCAGAATCTGGAGCAATATAAAGGTAAGTGGATTATCGTGAATTATTGGGCGACTTCGTGTCAGCCCTGTTTAAAAGAAATTCCCGAGCTGGCCAGTTTTTATGAGCAGCATAAAGATAAGGATGCCGTGGTGCTGGGTATTAATTATGAAGACATTCCGCTGTCTTGGTTGCAACAGTTTATGAACACTGTTCCGATTAATTATCCCGTCTGGCGTTCGTTGCCCTCGGCAAAGACCCCTTTTGGTCTTATTCAGGTATTGCCGACAACTTACATAATATCGCCTGAAGGGAAGCTGATGGGGCGACAGCAGGGTGCGGTTAATCAGGAAATGCTCAATAATTATCTAGAGAAAAAAACCAGGGAAGCGAGGATTCAACAGGATGCGTTAAAGCCCTGAACCGATTTTTAATCAGGCCCTTTTCAAGTTAATGTCATATCATGACGTGTCATGACTCATCATGACGCGAATTCAGCTAAATAGCCCATCAACAGGATTGAACGCATTTTTTCAGCAAGGGCTGGCGTCTGGCTCTTTGAAAACATGATTATTATAAAACAGCGCTAAATATTTGTATTTTCTATGTATATAACTTGAAAAATATTAATCAATTTCAGCTGTCATCAAAATAGATTGCTTTTTTAGAATGAATAGATGGTCGGCATGTTTTTTGCAGCAATATTCAGGCAGGATCACTATTAAGTTTCATTTGTTATATTCAGCCTATCCGTAAATTGATTTTTTTATGCGGATTTGTGCAAGGTAAAATAAATAAAAAAATATCTGGTTCGTATACAGGGATGCTAAATGAATAAGCTAAAGCTGATGTTTGAACAATGCACCGATGCCATCCTGGGTATTAATAATCAGGGTAACATCTGCTTTGTTAATGGGGCCTGTGAAAAATTACTCGGTTACAAAAGTAATGATATATGCGATTCACCCTGTTTTGGTCTTTTATGTGAGCACCAGCACAGTAATATTGACAGTGAAAATTGTCAGAAAAAATGCCTGATTCCGGATTATTTTCCAGGTCAGACTATTACAAAAGATAAAGACATTATTATTCAGCGTGCTAATGGTGAATCAATCATGATAAATGTTGGTGCTTATTATATGCCAACAGCAAATGATGATGTGGCAGATGTTTATTTCAGTTTACGTCATATAGATTGTCAAAGACTATTAAGTCGCATGAATGAAAAACAATGTCAAAGTCAGGATAATAAATCAGATAAGCATAACCCCTTGACCGACAGAGAACAGGAAATTTTGCGTCTGGCCAGTTCAGGTCTCAGGGTGACATCCATTGCGGATCAATTAAGTATCAGTCTGCAAACTGTTCGTAATCATTTAAAAAATATATATCCAAAATTCGGTGTGCATAGTCTTAGTGAGGCTATTTGTTATGCGACCAGAAAAAAACTTGTTTAGATTTTAGTTTGAACCTTGCGTTTTTACAGCCTTTCTTTAAGTTGATATTTTCAGCGATTACCGTTTACCACCGCCACCGGCTTTGATCAGAATTTTATCCATCATACGGTAACTGACAAACCGTTTTAAATATCCAAATAAATAAGTGGGAAAGGTGACATAGTAACGGATTTTGGGTCTGGGCGACTCCAGGGCATGGATGACTTTTTGCAGTACTGCTTCAGGCCCTAAAGTAAAAGGTGCCGCCGGGCCTTTTTTATTTAAGCGCGCAATCATTGCATCGTATTGTGGTTTGTGAAAACTGTGTTCACTGTTTATAAATTTCTGAAACGCCTTGAAGGCATTGGCACGAAACTGACTGATAATCGGGCCGGGTTCGACCAGGCTGATATGAATATTACTGTCAGTGAGTTCCTGGCGTAATGTATCAGTAAAGCCTTCAATGGCAAATTTGCTGGCGTTATAAGCACCGCGATAGGGCATGGCGGCAAAACCGAGTACCGAACTGTTTTGAATAATGCGACCATGACCCTGCTGACGCATCACCGGAATAATCCGGTTGGTGAGTTCTATCCAGCCAAATACATTGGTTTCAAACTGGGCGCGCAGAGCATCACGACTCAAATCTTCCACCGCACCCACCAGGCCATAAGCACCATTATTAAACAGTGCGTCCAGTGTGCCGCCGGTTTTGGTGAGAATCTGATCGACGGCGGAATCAATGGATAGAGAATCATCCAGATCCAGTCGCAGGGCTTCAAAACCATTTTTTTGCAGTGTTTCGACATCGTTTTGTTTGCGAGCGGTGGCAAACACTCGATAGCCTCGGTGCTGTAATCCTTCGGCGACACAGAGTCCAATACCCGTGGAACAACCGGTAATGAGGATGCTTTTTTTACTTATCGGCATAAATATTGTCTTTTCGGCCCTTAAATGGCCGAGTAAATTTGGCAGAACACGGCCTCAGCCTTATAATATCCCGCCTCATATGAATGTGGTAGGTTCTGCCAGGGCGATTTGGTCGTTATCTGTAAGTCGGGATTCTTTTCAAACAATTATTTATTCGGAATTTAATTATGCGCAGTCATTACTGTGGACTGGTTGATGAACAGTTTATTGATCAGGAAGTAGAGCTTTGTGGATGGGTAAACCGTCGTCGTGACCATGGTGGTGTTATCTTTATTGATTTACGTGATCGTGAAGGTCTTGTCCAGGTGGTGTTTGATCCAGATCGACCTGAGGTGTTTGCAACTGCAGAGCGTGCGCGTAATGAATATGTGCTCAGGGTTAAAGGTAAAGTCAGAGCTCGTGATGAGGCTGCGATTAATCCCAATTTGAAAACGGGCAAAATTGAAGTCCTGGGTCTGGAACTGACTGTGCTCAATGCCTCGGAAACGCCGCCATTCCAGCTGGATGATGATGTTAACGAAGATAATCGCCTGAAATACCGTTATATCGATTTACGTCGTGATGAAATGCAGCAGCGTATGCGCATACGTTCTCAGGTGACCCGATTCCTGCGTAATTATCTGGATAACAACGGTTTCTGGGATATAGAAACTCCCATGTTAACCAAGGCGACACCGGAAGGTGCCCGTGATTATCTGGTGCCCAGTCGTACGCATCCGGGATCTTTCTTTGCATTACCACAGTCCCCGCAGATTTTTAAACAGTTGCTGATGATGTCCGGTATGGATCGCTATTACCAGATTGTGCGCTGTTTCCGTGATGAAGACTTACGTGCCGATCGTCAGCCTGAATTTACCCAGCTGGATATAGAAACCTCCTTCATGAGTGAAGACCAGGTCATGAACCTGATGGAAGACATGATCCGTGAGCTGTTCGCCAATGTGCTGGAAGAAGCATTGCCGAACCCGTTCCCACGCATGCCGCACAAAGAAGCGATGGAGAGGTTTGGGTCTGATAAGCCGGATTTACGTATTCCACTGGAGCTGGTGGATATCGGCGATTTAATGAAAGATGTTGAATTTAAGGTATTTTCCGGTCCGGCACAGGATCCCAATGGTCGTCTGGTGGTTCTGCGTGTACCCAAAGGGGCTGAGCTTAGCCGTAAAGATATTGATGGTTACACCGATTATGTGGGGCGTTACGGTGCCAAGGGTCTGGCCTGGATCAAGGTCAATGATCTGGCGGCGGGTCGTGAAGGTTTGCAATCGCCGATCGTCAAGTTCCTGCCCGATGAAGTGCTGACGGCCATTATGGAACGCACGGGTACGCAAAGCGAGGATCTGCTGTTCTTTGGTGCCGGTGCGACCCATGTGGTTAATGAGTCCATTGGTGCTCTGCGCGTGAAAATTGGCCATGACCTTAATATGGTTGAACGTGGCTGGAAGCCGTTATGGGTGGTTGATTTCCCCATGTTTGAATGGAACGACAGGGAAGATCGCTGGGATGCGCTGCATCATCCGTTTACGTCACCGAACACAGAAAGCCCGGATGAGCTGGCCAAAGACCCCGGCAGTATGCTGTCCCGTGCTTATGACATGGTATTGAACGGTACTGAACTGGGTGGCGGTTCGGTGCGTATCCACAGCATGGATATGCAGAACCGGGTATTTGAAATTCTGGGTATAGGTCAGGAAGAGGCGCAGGATAAATTTGGTTTCCTGCTGGAAGCACTGAAATATGGCTGTCCTCCCCATGCCGGTCTGGCCTTTGGCCTGGATCGAATGATTATGTTGATGACCGGTGCGCTATCGATTCGTGATGTAATGGCTTTCCCTAAAACTCAGAGTGCGGCCTGTTTACTCACTGATGCGCCATCAGAAGTATCAGCAGCCCAATTACGTGAGTTGAATATTCGTATTCATCGTAGTCTGTAATGCCATTATCCTGCCTGGTTGTTTATAGGCTTAAATTATGAACAATCAGGACTACAAGAGACCTGAATCAGTACTGGTTCTGGTTTATACCGATCTTGGTCATGTGCTATTGATGCGGCGCAACCAGCCGGAAGGGTTTTGGCAATCGGTGACGGGTAGTCTAGAATGGAACGAACTGCCGGATCATGCGGCGGCCAGGGAGCTGTTGGAAGAAACCGGGTTAAAGGATCGGCAGTTGATCAATTGCAATATGGAAAATCGTTTTCCCATATTGCCAGAATGGCAGCATCGTTATGCGGCAGAAGTTAGGGAAAACAGGGAATATGTTTATGCCCTGAGATTGACTGCACCTTGTAAAATCCAGCTTAACCCCAATGAACATAATAAATATGAATGGCTGGATTATACCTCCGCCATCCAGAGGTGCTCATCCTGGACCAATCGTCAGGCAATAGAGCGTATAGTAAAATCGGGCTAATGAGATGAATGCAGTAACTATACAACCCTATGCGTTGCTTGATGACGCAGAATGCGAGCAGCGAATCCTGGCGGCCAAAGACAAGCTGGGTGATCGTCTGGTGATTCTGGGTCATCATTATCAGCGTGATGAAGTGTTTAAACATGCTGATTTTTCCGGTGACTCTTTAAAGCTTTCCCGTCAGGCTGCCCAGTCCAGTGCTGAATACATTGTTTTTTGCGGTGTGCATTTTATGGCTGAGGTGGCGGATATACTGTCACGTCCGGATCAGATTTCCATTATTCCGGATCTTGCTGCCGGTTGCTCTATGGCCGATATGGCTGATCTGGCTCATGTAGAAAAGGCCTGGCGCGAACTGTCAGAAGTCCTCGACGCAGATGAGCAGATTACTCCAGTTACTTATATTAATTCCGCCGCTGATTTAAAAGCCTTTTGCGGACGGCATCAGGGTATTGTCTGTACTTCTACCAATGCGCGCCATGTGCTCGACTGGGCCTTTAATCAACGCGAAAAAGTGCTATTTTTCCCCGATCAGCATCTGGGGCGTAACACCGGTTACAGCATGGGTATTGATCTGGCGGATATGGTGGTCTGGGATTATGACAAGCCTATGGGTGGTTTGACGCATGAACAGATCAAACAGGCAAAAATGATTCTCTGGAAAGGTTTTTGTTCAGTGCATCAGATGTTTCAGCCAGAGCAGATTGATAATTTCAAGGCAAAATATCCGGAGACCAAAATCATTGCCCATCCGGAAAGTCCTTTTGAAGTCTGTCAGAAATCGGATTATGTGGGTTCAACCGAATATATTATTAATACGATTGCCAATGCCGAGCCCCATACGCGCTGGCTGGTGGCCACCGAATTGAATCTGGTGAATCGCCTGCATGATCAGTTCAAGCATCAGGGTAAGCAGGTACATTTCATGTCGCCCACGGTGTGTATGTGTTCAACCATGTTCCGTATCGATCCCCAGCATCTTGCCTGGACACTGGAAAACCTGGTTGAAGGTCATGTGGTGAATCAGATTTCTGTGCCGCAGTTGGTAGCCGGGCAGGCCAAAGCAGCTCTCGACAGGATGCTGGAAGTTTCACCTTAAAGTCAAAAATCCTGTATAAAGGTTTGAGCTGTTTTTCATTATACTTTAACAAGCAGAATAAACTTTTTTACGTCTAAACATGAAAGAAGCAGTCATACTGGTACACGGTATTTGGATGAATGGTCTTGAAATGTGGCGTTTACGTCAGTTTCTGGCTTCGGCTAATTACGACTGTTATCAGTTTAAATACCCCAGTTTGAAGAACTCTCCCGGTGAAAATGCCGCACTGCTGAATGATTTTGTTCAGTCAATTGATGCCCCGGTGAAGCATTTTGTCTGTCATTCGCTGGGTGGTCTGGTCGTGTTGCATCTGTTTGATCAGTTTGCCTTTCAGAAACCCGGTCGTATTGTTTTTCTGGGCGCGCCTGTGAATGGCAGTGCGGTGGCTTATCGCTTGAATAGTACGCGTTTTACCCGCTGGGCCCTGGGTAAAAGCACAGATCATGGTTTGCTCGGGGATAGGCCTGTGTGGCTGAAGAGTCGTGATCTGGGTGTCATCGCAGGTACTTTGCCGATTGGTATCGGCCTGGTTGTGGGTGGCCTGGAAGCTCCCCATGATGGTACGGTCTCGGTGGAAGAGACCTATCTGGGTGGGGCGACCGATATGATTACTCATCCGGCCAGTCATCTGGGGTTATTGTATTCCCGAGAGGTGGCAACCCAGGTGGTTACTTTTTTACGTGCCGGTAAATTTGGTGACGAAGTGACCAATCTTCTGTTCGATGCCACAGGCTAGTGAGAAAAAGTCAGTTTTTATTGGTCGTCATTTGGGAAAGGGGTTATATTTCATCCGCTGAAATAACAGAAAGGTCATCAAAATGAAAAAAAGACTGTCTGCTTTATTGATTCAACCATTTATGCTGTTTTTATTATCAATGCTACTGACCGCTTACATGGCGTCGGTTAATGCCTGGACCAAGGATATTGAGACACTGGATGATGCCAATACCTTGTGCAAGCTGGAGCCTGATGCGCAATGTACTTCTGCTGTTCGGGTAGGCCTGCAGGCGCCGGGCGTGGATATGCACGATGCTACTATGGAAGCCATGCGGCTTGATGGTGCTAACTTGCAGGGCGCCAATTTTCAAAGATCTATTATGCAGTTAGCGAATTTGAAGGGTGCCAATCTGATGATGGCTAATCTGGAAGGTGCGCACATGCATGCTACCAACCTGCAGAATGCCAATCTGATGATGGCCAATATGCAAAAAGTGAATCTTCTGGATGCGGATTTGCGTGGTGCTAATCTGCGCGGTGCTAATTTGACCGGTGCAATTCTGATACAGGCCAAATTTGAAAATGCGACCTGGACGGATGGTCGTGTCTGTGCTGCAGGGTCAGTGGGCGAATGCCTGTAAACCGTTAATTTTTCAGACTAATAGCGAAACCCCGAAACAGTGTATCTGTGTCGGGGTTTTTTATGTGTCTGTCACAGTGGATCAGCTCTACAACTGTTATGGTCAGGATGCTAAACTGTGCGACACATGCGGAGCCAGGAAAAAACATCGAGAAATAACCGGATGACGCGAAATAGAATAATAAACATTAATAAATGTGCCGGAGAATCAAAAGCTGATGTCAGTGAAGACCTCATGGCGCTGCCTCAGGCTGATTGAGTGATTCGTATAATCGGTATAGATCCAGGTTCGCGACAAACGGGTTATGGCATTATTGACTCTGATGGTATCAACAGTCGTTATGTTGCCAGTGGCTGTATTTATGTTAAAGGCGACACTTTGCCAGATCGTCTCGGTAATATTTTTGCTCGGGTGAGTGACATTGTGACGGAATGGCAGCCCGTTGAGATGTCCATTGAACAGGTATTTGTGAATAAAAATGTCGATTCTGCTCTCAAGCTGGGACAGGCGAGAGGCGCCGCGATTTGTGCCGGAGTGCAGGGGCAGTTGCAGGTCAGTGAATACACCCCAAAAGCGATAAAAAATGCAGTTGTCGGTACCGGCAATGCAGCCAAGGAACAGGTGCAGCACATGATTGCCATGTTATTAAAACTGGACAATAAATTACAGGCTGATGAAGCCGATGCATTAGCAGTTGCCTTGTGTCATGCGCATCAGCGAAAACTGATTGGACAATTACCCGCTATGAGTCGTAAAACAGGCCGGGGACGCTGGTTATGATTGGCCGTCTCAGAGGCAAAATATTACAGAAACAGCCACCCCAGTTACTGATTGATGTTCAGGGTGTGGGTTATGAAGTTGATGCGCCTATGTCGACTTTTTATCAGTTGCCCGAAGTGGGCCAGGATGTCACTCTGCATACGCACCTGGTGGTACGCGAAGACGCTCATATGCTTTACGGGTTCGCTTCAGAAAATGAACGTTCACTTTTTAAAAGCCTGATTAAAATCAACGGTGTTGGCGCAAAACTGGCGTTAACGATTTTATCGGGTATGGATGCCAACGAGTTCACCCGTTGCGTGCTGGATAATGATGCTGCAGCACTGGTGAGAATGCCGGGTATAGGCAAGAAAACAGCGGAACGTTTAATTATTGAATTACGTGATCGTCTTAAAGATGATGCGCCGCATTCATCTACACCTATGACGTCAGCCTCCATGATGACGGCAGCAGCCAGCACACCTGTCAGTGATGCGGTGAGCGCCTTGATTGCACTGGGTTACAAGCCTCAGGAAGCCAGTCGTATGGTCAGGGTGTTGAGTACAGACGGTCTGGGAGCAGAAGAAATCATCCGTCAGAGCCTGCAGGCTGCGGTGAGTAAATCATGAACGAATCAGAACGTTTAATCACGGCAACGTCATCGGTGGATGACGAAGCCGTTGATCGTGCCATTCGGCCAAAATTTTTAAAGGATTATTCGGGCCAGCCAACCGCGTCCGAGCAACTGGAAATTTTTATTCCTGCTGCGCGTGGGCGTAATGAAGCGCTGGATCACTTATTGATCTTTGGCCCGCCGGGGCTGGGTAAAACTACCCTGGCGCATATTGTGGCCAATGAAATGAATGTTAATTTACGCCAGACTTCAGGTCCGGTACTGGAAAGACCCGGCGATCTGGCGGCATTACTAACCAATCTTGAGCCCCATGATGTTTTATTTGTCGATGAAATTCATCGTCTCAGTCCGGTGGTTGAAGAAGTGCTTTATCCGGCCATGGAAGATTATCAGCTGGATATTATGATTGGGGATGGCCCGGCGGCAAGATCCATCAAACTGGATTTGCCGCCTTTTACCCTGATTGGTGCGACCACGCGTGCCGGTTCCTTAACCTCTCCTTTGCGTGACCGTTTTGGTATTGTGTTACGTCTTGAGTTTTATAACGCAAAAGACCTTACCGCTATTGTAAAACGCTCTGCACATATTCTCGGTGTTGAAATTGATGATGCAGGTGCACAGGAAATTGCGCGTCGAGCCAGAGGTACGCCGCGTATTGCCAATCGGCTGTTACGTCGTGTACGTGATTATGCACAGGTTAAGGCTGATGGAAAAATTTCAGCAGAGGTTTCCCGTAAGGCGCTGGATATGTTGAATGTGGATTCATTTGGTTTTGATCATATGGATCGAAAATTATTATTAACCATAATAGAAAAATTTGAAGGTGGACCTGTTGGCGTGGAAAACCTGGCGGCGGCCATTGGTGAAGAGCGGGATACCATTGAAGATGTGATTGAACCCTATCTGATTCAGCAGGGTTTTATGATGCGTACACCCAGAGGTCGGGTAGCCACTGCCAATGCCTATCGGCATTTTGGTTTGATTCAACCGGCACGTGGTCAGATTGATAATTTGCCATCGGCTGATCTATTTGATGATGGTGAATAATAATGCCAGTGCAAGAACACCAGGTTTAATTCAGTGTTCTATTGAATTAATCAGGGTTGCTGGTTTAAAAAAAACGGTTTTTGATTCACAAGTCTGACGTAAATTACGAATGTGTCACAATTAAATTATTGAAAATGGATAAAATTGCTGTGCACTTTTGCTTTTAAAAATGACAGAAAAATTAAATAAAAAAACATGAACTTTATCTGGCCTGTGCGCGTCTATTACGAAGATACAGATTCTGGCGGTGTGGTTTATTACGCCAATTATCTAAAATTCATGGAACGGGCACGAACGGAATATTTGCGACACCTGGGTTATGAACAGGATGCGCTCATCAAAAATGAAAATATTATATTTGCAGTTCGATCAATTGCGGTTGATTACCATAAACCAGCTCATTTTAATGAGCAGCTGGAAGTGAGTGCGCAAGTGATAGAATGTAAAAAAGCCAGCATGTTATTTGAGCAGGCTATATATCGTCAACAGGATTCACAATTGCTTTGCAGTGGAACAGTCCGTATCGCCAGTTTAAAAGCGGATTCATTTAAACCCTGTCCAATACCAAATAATCTTCGGGAGAATGTCAGTGTCGGCTGATTTGTCACTTATTACCCTGGTTGCAGAAGCCAGCTTGCTGGTAAAAATAGTCATGTTGCTACTGTTAGCGGCTTCAATCATGTCCTGGTTTATTATTGTCAGGAAATACAAATTGCTTAAACAGGCAACTCAAGCAGCACTCACCTTTGAAGATGAGTTCTGGTCAGGGGGCGATTTAAGTGAGCTGTATACCAAGCTGTATCGTAGGCGCCTGGATAGAGAAGGTATGGAAAAAGTGTTTGAAACTGGATTTTCTGAATATGCGCGTTCCTATAAAAGCTCAAAAGATCCTGCTTTTTTAATGGCCAGTATTCAGCGCAGTATGAAAGTTGCGCTGGCCAGGGAAGAAGATAAGCTGGAATCTAATTTGTCACTGCTGGCGACAGTAGGTTCAACCAGTCCTTATATTGGTTTATTTGGTACCGTATGGGGCATTATGAATTCCTTTACCGCATTGGGTGCGGTGCAAAATGCCAGTTTAACCATGGTGGCACCCGGTATTGCGGAAGCCCTGATTGCGACTGCAATGGGTTTGTTTGCAGCTATTCCAGCGGTTATTGGTTATAACCGTTTTTCAGATCTGGTTGAACGACTGGTCGGTCGTTATGAAAATTTTGCAGAAGAATTTGCAACCATTCTGCAGCGTCAATCTCAGAAGCATATTGAATCCAGATCGGCAGAAGCTGAAACCAGAACAGCAGCCGAAAGCGAGAGTGAATAACTGTGGCATCCGGTAAGAAACGTCGTCCTATGTCTGAAATTAATGTAGTGCCCTATATTGATGTCATGCTGGTGCTGTTAATAATTTTTATGATTACTGCGCCGTTAATACAGCAGGGTGTTGAAATCGATTTGCCTCAGGCATCTGCAAACCCTTTGCCTCCGGATCAGGATGAGCCTGTGGTCGTATCGGTGGATAAGAAAGGTGATTTCTATCTTGATATTGGTGATCAGCCAGACAAACCCATTGATGCACAATTGTTGATTAATCGTGTCGCAGCAGTCAGGCAG
>Ga0224496_10000805_pt1 | contig 20902 bp, 16 predicted proteins | sample SF_Jul11_sed_USG_2_FD_168127 | JGI IMG/M metagenome (GOLD analysis project Ga0224496, IMG submission 168127) | Sediment microbial communities from San Francisco Bay, California, United States - SF_Jul11_sed_USGS_8_1 | ecosystem: Environmental > Aquatic > Marine > Sediment | place: USA...
CTGCAATCATATATCGCTGTATTTAAAGGATAAATTTCGATTTTACCCTGCTAACAACAAGGTTAATATCAGAACTACCTTGCCACTCAAGAAACCCCCACGCCGATCTAAAAATCTTAGAGAATTAGATTGTCGGTTCTAAAAAAGCGTGAAACTTTAGTTTTCCTATAATCAGTCAATAAATGAAATCAGGGCAAACGAACTACTGTTGAATATCGCGCAAGTGCGGCACCACCACCCTATAAAATTCACCGCTATATCGAGCGTAGCCGCAACGTTTAGCTTTCAAATGAATGCTGGTGCCGTGCCGCCATTAGGTGCTTTGACGAGTGGACACTTACTTTCGCCGATCATTGGGACGGGTGTATCCGAGAACCCTACCATCACCATCATTCCAGTTGGTGGAGAAGAATTTAATCAGCGGATACTCAATCCGTTCTCAGAAAACAAATTTTTCAGATTGTATCAACAGGGAGCGGATATTGGACTCCTTGTCAGAATGATGGCCAGCGAACTGCGTGCCGATCAAAAGGGAAGGGACCGAATTTTACGCAATCTTCCCGGGCGTGGAAAAGGTTATGAAGAATTCCGTCGACGGGTATTACATCTGACTGCTTTGAGTCAGGCTCATCACTTATTTGTAGCGCCAATCGTGGTGCAACAGACCATTACATTACCTACTAATTGCAAAAAGCATTCGGAAACCGTGGTGCATGCTTTGGAAATAGGGTATCGCTGGACGGAAGACGGTGATACGGAAACTTTGAGTCGAAATGTCGCTGGACGAGCTATGGTCAGCAACTATGACATTTTGGATCTTTCTGTTGAAGAAAGAAATAAACTTTTTTTGTATACTAACTGAAGTTTCACCGTTTTATGATTACCAAGGTTCGCAGTGGTTATAGGCCGAGGTTAATTTTGATAGGGTTTGCTCTGCTTATAGCAAATCCCCATAAAATTGCTACTGGACGCAGGCATTCCCTTAATAAAAAAATAAAAAATTTTTCATAGAGATAGTGCATAAAAATAATATTACCACAAAATCAAAAGCGTGAAACTTCAGTATACTAATACACTGCCGGATAACGATATGTTTGTTGATATTCGACCCGGATCACCTGGAGGAGACTATTCGTTCCGGGGCGTTATCTGATTACGTGCATTCTTGGCTATTTTGGAATTCCTAGGGCGAGGGATATCAGAGGAAGTAGAGTTTCCTGTTGAAAAAGACTCTCGAACGGGTGAAGTCCGGCTCAATCCAGTTAAAACTACGGAGATCGAAGATGGATCAAGTAATTTGGGGAAAGGCACATTTTCAATATCCTATGAAGACCGACTCTATTCCATTCTAAATGGCGACAGTCCTGAAGCCGTCTGGAATCTAGAAGGATTTCGTCTGCTCGGTCAACTGTACGAGCTGTCCGTGCATCCGTCGGAATTCACCAAAGCACCTCCAGCTATCACCATCGCCAAATGATTAACGCCGAGCACGCAATATTAGGGCATTGCCAAGCTAACTCTCATAGGGTGGCCAAGAAAAATTCAATGGCAGACCTTCATTTTCAAATTTTCTTTCATCAGCAGATCTAAGTCTTTCGCAAAAATATCAATGACTGTGCTCCCATTGAATTTTGCTAATCGAAGTGCTTACGATCACGAAGTTATCTCTTTTGCGCATGTTTGATATCGCGTATTGCTATACCTCGTAATAATCGGCCAAGAATATCAGCGCCCGTAATTACCCGTTTTTCATTAGACCAGATGAGAATAAGATCATTATCGACGACATCATCCGCTGCAGATTCCGGGCTCACTTGTAAATGGGATAGCACCTTGCCGAGCAGCGTGTTCGAATCTTTGACGATGATCGGGCGGTGACAATAAATATAAGGATTGATAGGTCCAGAATCAAAAAGAGATTTTCGTAGAAAAGCATTAGCGTTCAATACCATGTAGGGTTGGTTGAATTCATCAACAATGATTATCCACTTTTTGCCAGAACGGTTGATTTCCAGTAAAAACGGGTCTAGGACGCGACGTTCATATTTCGGAAATATCGGCATGCCATCTTTTTCTGGCAGGCTAATTATGCTATCAGGATCCACATATTCACCTTCCTGGGTGACGGAAATGTCATCCAGTGCCAGAAAATTCAGGGCACCAATGCCCTCCAAACGGTCTACATCCGATTCTGCTGCTTCAATATGTTTGCGAATCAGTGATCGCAGATCGCTTTCCCTAAAATAGGGAATACTCTCTTTACCCAGCCACCAGTCCAGCAACATCGCTGACGGTTTGGCAACAGGAAAAAGAAGGACCTGGTAAATGCGTAACAATGGTGCCAGCATTGCCCCCATGCGCATAGCATGGCGGGAGAAATAAGCCTGAGGAAAGATTTCGCCAGCGAAAGTGATGAGGATTGTTGAGAAGAAGAAGGCAGCCACTCCAGCCATTACAGAATTGGATAATAGAGTCAAAAGAACATTAATGCCCACGTTACCCCAAAGAATCGTGGCAAGAAGAAAATTGAAGTCTTTGCGTAATGCCAAGACCTCTATTGCAGCGGAATTTCCGGCAGAAGCGTCCACTTCCAGGTGTAGGCGACTGATGCCCAGCAATGCTAAGTTTAGGCCTGAGAACATGGCGGACTGAGTGATGCAAAATAGAATGCCACTCCAAATCAAAGTATCAATCGACAGAATGTTCATTTTGCAGCTCCTGATTTTATTTTATATGATCACCGGTGTGGTCGGTTTTATGAGCTTGCTACAAACTTCTTTTATAAACGCACGGTTAATTTTTTGCTTAATTAAATTGATAATTGTTGTATATTCCCGCTTTAATTTTAAATTAAGAAATAACAATATGGATTGGCAAGGCTGGTTCTCATTGGCATTATGCGTCGTAGCATTGGCTACGCTGATTCTTACACGCATTAAACCTCATCTCGTCATGATGGCGGCACTGACGATATTAAGTGTTTGCGGCATTCTTACCAGCGAAGAAGTGCTGAGCGGATTTAGCAATCAGGGATTCATTACCGTTGCCGCCATGTTTGTCGTCGCAGCCGGCATGTATTCTTCAGGTGCAGTTGATCTGCTGGTTAACCGACTTCTAGGCAGACCTGATAATGTACGTTCTGCATTGTCACGTATGTTCGGGCCGGTGGTATTGCTGAGCGGTTTTCTCAACAATACGCCTGTTGTCGCCACCATGATACCAGCCATTCACACTTGGTCACGAAAAATCGGGATTGCCCCCTCAAAATTGATGATCCCTTTGAGTTATTGCGCAATTCTTGGCGGAACACTGACATTAATAGGAACCAGCACCAATTTAATTGTGAATAGCCTCTATCAAACACTTACCGGGGAAGCTGGCTTTTCTCTATTTTCGATAACAACTGTCGGCATGCCTGTAGCGATAATAGGATTGCTGTTTATCTGGATATTTTTCCCCAAATGGCTGCCAAACCGAGATCAAAAAAAGGCTTTTGCTAACCTGCGTGAATTTACTTTAGAAGTATCAGTAGCACATGGCGGCCCCCTGGTAGGTAAGACAGTAGAAGCGGCAGGCTTAAGACAATTGCAGCGCTTATATCTTGTTGAAATAGAGAGGAATGACACCGTGATCACAGCTGCGCCATCCGAAGAAAAACTTCATGGAGGCGATCGACTGGTATTTGCCGGTGATACCGATGCGATTTCTGATCTGTTACGTATTAACGGCATCGTCCCTTCACCAGAAAATGGCCATTCGCAGACGATCATGACCCAACGCGCCGAAAGACGTTTAATTGAAGCTGTGGTATCGCCACATTGCACTGCGATAGGGCATGCGATTCGCGCCGCGCGTTTTCGTGACCGCTATGGCGCAGTGGTGCTTGCAGTAGCCCGCAATGGCGAGCGTGTGAAAGGAAATTTGGGCAGCATCAAGTTACAGGCAGGCGATACTTTACTACTGGAGGCAAGACCCGCTTTTGTCAGTCGTCAGCGCTACAACAAAGATTTTTTGTTAATCAGTGATCTGGATACCGAAGCACCGCGTCATGAACGAGCATGTCTCGCCTGGATTATTTTGCTTGTGGTGGTCTCTGCCGCTGGCTTTGAACTCATCAGTATGCTTAATGCAGCGTTGATTGGGGCCGGCCTTATGCTAATTACCGGTTGCTGCTCAGCTAATCAAGCTGAAAAAAGCTTGGATCTTAATGTGCTGATTACCATTGGCGCCTCTTTTGCTTTGGGCATGGCCTTGCAAAAAACAGGTGTTGCCGGATATTTGGCTGAAAATATAATAGATTTGAGTAATGGTAAACCTTGGCTGCTACTTGTTCTAACCTACTTTACGGTATCGTTGTTAACAGAGGTGATTACCAATAATGCAGCCGCGATTTTGATGCTGCCTATCATACTCGAGATCACTGAGAAAGCAGGGCTAAACGATGTCCCTTTTGTCTTTGCCATTATGATGGCCGCTTCTGCCAGTTTTGCCACGCCGTTAGGCTATCAAACCAATTTAATGGTCTATGGACCCGGGGGATATCGATTCACGGATTTCTTGCGTGTTGGATTGCCAATGAATGCGATAACAGGTCTAGCAACGCTAGTTGTATTGTTAATTGGCTGGCCATTGGTTCTCAGCGAGTAGTACCAGGAAATATTAGTCCCGACCGAAATAGCTCGACAAAGTTATTTCAACCGTTAAACTGATAAATAATCCTGCTTTATTCAATGTTTCAAATCTCGAATCTAAAGTAACCTATGAACCTGTGGCCTATTACCAACGAGCCACGATCAATGTTCCCCACTCTAAACCTGACGCTTCGATTGCGATTAATTCTTTGTGTACAAAGGACACAGTGAATGAAAAATAAGTTAAGCCACATATTATTCATTATTTTTCTGTCTGGCATAACACTTTTCTCTACTAAGAGTCATACTGCCGATGAAAAACCGCCGCTTCCTGAACAGTCTGCTCAGGAAGAAATAATGTTATTGCTGTTACCTAAGCATAAACCGTCAGCTGATTTATTTTCCAGCAATGAATCAAATACACTGAAAGATGTTCGTTTTAATAAATTAAACAATATTATTAATAAGATAAAGCAGCAAAGGGAAGAGATTGAAGAAAAATTAATTTTATTGAAAGACGCAAAAACAGAACAAGAGAAAGTTAGCATTCAGTCTGAAATAGATAATATTAATCAATCGATTAAGGAGCATGAGCAGTCATTTGAAATGATTCAAACTGGTGGATTAGAACTGGACGAAATTGAAGACTCGCCAGAAGTGCCATTTGATTGGCAAAATGAGTTATTAGAGATTTTAAAGCCTATTCTGAATGAGTTGCACCAACTGACAGAAGACAAACGAGAACTCGTTGATCTTCAGAAAAAAATTCCCTTTCTTGAATCTCAGATTCAGGACATCAGCGAAAGGCTTGAGCTCATGGCGAAAATCAATATAGAAGGACTTGAGAATGATGCGCTAAAACAGTTTGAGAAAATAATAAGAAAATGGCAAAAAAGGCTTGAGGAAAAAAAGTATCTGCTTGAACTTGCTCAATTGCAACTCAATGAAATGATTAAGTCACAGGCTGAAAAAGAGGTCTCAGTTAGTGATCATATTAAGCAATTTGCTACCGGACGTGGTGCGACACTTTTTTTTGCAGTAATGGCTTTTTTTGTTGTTTATTTCTTCTTCATGCTGATGTGGAAAGGAATTTCATGGATTAACAAACGTAAAAAAGATGACAAGCAACAAACCTATTTTCAACGTATATTTACGCTCGTTCACTATACGACAGCACTCATATTTTCCTTGGCAGCTGGATTCTATGTTCTAAATTTACGTAATGACCAAGTTTTAATAGGTATCGCAATCATACTGTTGATTAGCTTAATCTGGGTGCTGAAAAATTCCATTCCACGCTATATTAATGAATTAAAAATCCTGCTTAATGCTGGCTCGGTAAGAGAAGGCGAAAGTATTTTTTACAATGGTATTCCCATGGAAGTAACAAACCTCAATTTCTATACAAAATTGACTAACCCGGCACTGCCAAAATTAACACTACATTTACCCTTGTCAGAATTGTCCAATTATATTTCCCGGCCTTGCAGCAAAGATGAGCCATGGTTTCCCTGTCAGGAAGGTGATTTTGTCATGCTCTCTGATGGCACTTACAGTATGGTTCAGCGCATTACACTTGAAAATGTAATGCTGTCCTTACCCAATGGCATGATGCCTCAAACCTATGTAATCGGTGATTTTCTGGCAGAAAAACCGAAGAATTTTTCACGCGGCTTTTTTGTAGTTAGCGATTTTGGCATAGATTACAAATATCAGCAGCAATGTACTACTCAGATTCCTGAGTTGCTTTGCGCTGGCATCCGCGAAGGCCTGCGGCATGAAGCTTACAGCGATTTTTTGAATGATATCTGGGTATTTTTCTCACAGGCTAACACTTCATCCTTGGATTATAAGATTGTTGCTGTATTTGATGGACAAGCTGCAGTTTATTACCACTCTATTACCCGTGATTTGCAACGTTACGCCGTAGAAGTTTGCAATCAGCAACAATGGGAAATTCCGTTCACTCAGTTGGTGGTTCATAATGCTCAGAGTTAAATAAAGTTGCGCCGGTGGATTAAACAAAAGAAACAAGAAAAAAAATGGTAAAGTAAAAAAAGAGAGGGCTGGGTTCGGTTACCGTTAGGTCATCGACGCAGTTTTATCCGCCCGTGTGGATCTTCGCGTGATTCGCAGTTAGCGACCAGGTCCTGTTTTTGGCAGATTTTTTGGCCCACTCTCAAACTGTGATCCGGCCAAACCCTAATACGCCCCAAATGTCAAAATTTCGCCGATGAGGAAGATCATTCTCCAGTGCGAGTACACGATAAGAAATTGTTGACATTGGTGGGCACTGAACAAATTTTTTATCCACGGCAAACCTTGGGTCAGAAACTCACCTGAAACAGATCGGTGGGATCGAGTTTAATTGCAGCTTTAAAATTACCATGCTTTTCAGCTATATTCTTTAAACACCTTTGTGTTAAGTTTAAACTCATGCCTTTTGCACCGTTAATCCTGGAGCCGGAACCCGCGCTAAACGCAAACTATCTTTGTTGCTCGTTTCATTCAATCAGCAGGAGTACAGCATAAATGACAGAACTGGAAAATACGTTGGACGAATTTCCAAAACTTACACTGGACCAGGCATTTGTTCTGTTAGAGCAACAGGACTATAGTCAATTGCAGCTATTATTTGAGCAGGCCCTTCCTGGTCAGCTGGCAGATATTCTGGAAGCTATGCCGCCCAAGGAACGTAAAAAACTATGGGATCTGGTTCCGGAAGCACAAGGAGCTGAAACACTGACATTCCTGAATGATGAAGTCCGAAATAGCCTGGTGGTTGAAATGCCAACAGAAAATCTGGTCGCGACTGCCGAGCAGATGGATGTCAATGATTTGGCCGATATGATAGAAGAATTACCGGGACATATCAGGCAATCCATCGAGGAAAACTTATCGGATGAAATTCGAGAATGCCTGGAAACCAGTCTGTCTTTTGAAGAAGGTACGGCTGGCCGTTTGATGAGTCTGGACGTGATTACCGTCAGAAATGATGTGACGCTCGAAGTAGTGCTGCGCTATCTGAAGTTACATAAAGACCTGCCTGATTATACCGATGGTTTGATGGTAATTGATCGAGAAGGGTTTTATCAAGGTAAGATACTGTTAAATAAAGTGTTGACTCATGATCAGGATACATTGGTTAAAGATGTTATGACTCAGAATCAGGCGATTCTGGCGACAACGGATGAACGTAATGTTGCTCTTTTTTTTGAACAATCTCATTTTGTTTCGGCGGCAGTTGTTGATGAAAATAATTTGTTACTGGGTCGCATAACAATGGATGATGTTATTCACATTCTACGTGCCGAATCAGATCATGCGCTGATGGGCCGGGAAGGTCTGAATGAAGAGGAGGATTTGTTTGCACCTGTAATTAGCAGCACAAAACGCCGCACTGTGTGGTTGGGAATTAACCTGGTCACTGCTTTTTTGGCGGCTTGGGTTATTGGCCTCTATGCCGACACGTTGGAAAAAATTGTTGCGCTTGCAGTGCTGATGCCAGTTGTTGCTAGCATGGGAGGGATTGCTGGCAGCCAGACACTAACGTTAACGATCAGAGGGCTGGCACTGGATCAGATTACCAGCGGCAATCGTTCCTGGTTGGTGCGAAAAGAGATAATGATTGGCTTTATCAACGGCTTGTTGTGGGCGTTAGTGGTCGCATTGATTGCTTGGCTGTGGTTTCAGGATGCCGGCATCAGTTTGATTATTGGTGCTGCAATTGTCATCAATCTGATTGCAGCAGCGGCATCCGGTATTGCCATTCCACTGATTTTGCAGCGTCTTAACATTGACCCCGCTTTATCCGGCGCAGTGATTTTAACGACAGTCACCGATGTGGTCGGTTTTATGAGTTTTCTAGGTTTGGCTACCTATTTTCTTTTATAACTCACAATGAGTTCGGAAAGTCCATCCATTGTCTACATGGAATATGTGATTAAGGGTTTATTGATTCCTGGATCGCTTTGAACGGACGTATCCAGGGTTTGATTTGTTTAAAACGGGTGCTTTCATTATCAGCGCTTTGGTGAGTAGCGTAATGTCCATAAATCACGCCATATTGAAGCTGTTTATTTGTCCAATTTTGATGCACAGCATAATTGCCGTTTATCCCTTGTTGCCGGATAAAATTCTTTGCCGATTGGTATGAGCTAAAGACGCCCAACTGCAGTGTAAAGTGGTTTTTGTCCTGTTGCTTAATCCATGTTTCATCATGGATAATATCGGTTGTTGCAGCATCAGGCCGTGGTTGCGGCTTGATAATGGGCGCGATATTTTTTTTTGGCTGCTGAGAATCGGCTTTTATTGTGGTCTTTCCACCCAAGCATTGTGCCACAGCCATTTCTTGGCCCTGTTTGACTTTTAGGTATTTATCATAAAAGGCAGCATCAATTTTCCGGTGCTCTTTAGAAACATTATTACTACGGTAGCGTGAGACTTTTCCTGGTCCGCCGTTATAGGCGGAATAGGTGGCCCTGGCAAGGTTATCGATGCCTCCATGTTGTTTATGTTCTGCATTAGCAATGGCATTTCGTGTCATGTAATTAAGGAGTATATTGCTGCCGGAATTTACATTGTAAGCAATATCCCAGCGCAGTTTATGCTGATCGACAAATCCTCGCCAGACCTTTTCGTTGATCTGCATAATACCGGTATCACCGGTTGAGGAACTAATTGGGACGACTTTATTTTTCTTAACGACATACTGACGCCAGCAACTTTCCTGCCAGGCTGTCGCCAATAATAATTTTGTAAAGACTGCTTGCTGTTGCGTGGTTAACGTCGATTTTGCTAGGGTTTGTCTGGCCGAACTGAGCAATAATTTTCGCACACTGGAGAGATAGTAATCCAGTTCTTGGGGAGCCGGTATCCAACTGTCCAGCTTACGACCATTGGCTGCCATGGCAGAACGGATTGGCCAAAATTTAAAGGCAGGCTGGCTGTGTGTATCGTTTTCTGGACTAAACTGAAATTGAAACAAGCGCAGCAATTCCGGGTCAATGGTTTCATCATATTTTAACGGATCAATTTCGTCACTATCATTTAGCATTCTCGCCAATCTTCGTAAGCCATCGGTGGAAATATCCAGACCGAAGGTTGGGCCTAATTTATCGAGAGTTTGCAAAGCATCCGTTGCGGTCACTATTGTCATTAGTGCTAGTGTGGCAAATTTGGGATTTTCTTCGCTGATCTTTTTCACTACGGGAATTAACTGCTTCCAGCTATTGATAAACCAATGCTTGACTGGGTCATCAGCCTGGTCTTGCTGTAGCGCATCTTGCAAGCCGTAACGCGCATCCATCAAAATATCAAACAGTGTCAGCTTGAGGTCGTCCAGTCTGGTGGCTGCTGCAAAATGTTTAATTGTGTGCGTCAGCAGGGCGTCCATACTCTGCCATTTTTGCTGCCATTGCAATTGTTCTTGCTGAGTTAATACCTGTTCCGGTTGTTGCGGTTCGGTAATCGTAGCCAAGTCAAAAATTAGCGCACTATGAATGCCGTCTGCGGTTACCTGTAGTGGAGCGAGGTGCAATGATGCCAACATATCATTCAGCTGAACCTGCGAGTGTTTGGGTAAAAACAGCGGCAGAAACTTTTTAAGTTCATTGATTGATGGCGCCAAATCCAGACGGAATTGGTCAAATAACGGATGAACAAGTTTTTTAGCCTGATCCCACAAAGGGCCCGATGTTAAGCGTTGGTTATCCAGGCTGGTTAATTCACTATCTATTACCTGTAGATGAATCAGGTGTGGGTTGTCCGTTTTAATGATTGGATCGCTGATTATTCGGATATAGCCATTCCAGGCCAATAGCGGTTGACATTGGCCCATTACTTTGGCGGCCAGTTTAGCACGGAGACGTGCATTGATTTGCAAGTGGCGGTCATGTTCGCTGAGTTTTGGATCAGATAGGTTTATTTCACTGCAGCCGTTGGGGTCGTTTAATAATTCCGCTGAGGCTGACTCATTGTTAAATAACTGGTTAACAATCAATTTATTAAGCAGCGGAAAATGAATTTTTAACGGTACGTTGATGGTTTCTGCTTGTATAAATTGAACTGGCAGCAGTAAAAGTAAAACCGCTGCCATTTTGCCAATGAATAGTATTTTTAACTTATGATGCATAGGTTCCAATCGGATAATTGCCGCCAGTATCAGGAACGAAAAAATTTTTCCACTGATAGCTGACACTTTATCAGCGCAAAGCGACATAGGTGTTTCGGTTTTACTTGTTGGTTACTGTCTGTCAATTTTTCTTATTTTTTTGGTAACTATTCAGCTTACCCCTAACATTCGCCATTTCGGTGTTACATAATGATCATTGTCACGTTGTAAACTCACATTTTGCGCCTTGAACTGATGAATTTTAGGAGGAATCTGAACAGTTACTGCGATGTGCTGAATAATTACTTTTTTTTGCATAGATTCACCTGTTAAATTTATCTTGTCAGTATTATAAATCTAAATCAGCCGATACATTTGGGTGTCAGTCAAGATTGCACAACAATTAATTTTGTTTTTCAGGTGTTGTTCTTACAGTAATATTTTGTAATCGTTCCGCCGCGCCGGATACCGCTTTATTGGCAATGTCCTGAACCTTCTCATAGGCTTTTTCTTGCTGCAGATTGAGTTTCTCAATTTGTTTGGTTTGCTCTTTTACAAGGGTTTCAAAAGCGGATATTTTTGCTGAGAGGACATTTATTTCTCCTTCAAAGCCTTTCTTCAGTAATTCCTCTTTTTGCTTAAAGTCTGCGGTGAGCCTTTCTTTGATGTCCTGAACAGCGGATTTTACGGACGCATCTAGTTCTGTCGGGAATGTGTTTACTTTATCTTGTAGTTCATTGATCTTTATTTCCCGCGCTGTAATATCCTTTTCGCGTTCGTTAAGTTCTATGGTTTTTTCCTGATATTTTTTGTCAAATTCATCATTTTTCAATGCGAGTTCTTTTTCCAGTTTACCGAGTTCATCCGCTAGCTTGTTTTCTTCCAATTGTCTTCGGCGCTTGAGTTGATATTCGTATTCCTCGTTTTCCCGTTTGCGTTCTTTTACAATATTATTTTTTGTTTCTTTTTCGATGAACTGATAAGTTTCTTTTTCCTTCTCCCATTGTTCTCTTGTTTCTCTGATTTCATTCTCAAGTTTGATTTTTTTCTCGATTAATTCATTTTCCAACCGTTCTCTTTTTTCATGCATTTCATGTTCAAAACCGTCTTTTGCACTTTTTTGCGCTTCTAGAATAATCACCAGTTCTGCTGTTGCTTTTTCAACGCCATAGATCTCATTTAACTCAGCTTCTTTTATCTCGATGGCATTTTTCAGGTTTTCATATTTTCCCGCTTCAGCTTCAAGCCGGTCGGACAGGGTGGTTAATTCCTTATTAATTGAGACCTTTAATTGGTGAATATGCGTTGTTAATGCAGCATCAACAATTTTGTCCGAGTCTTCAACAATTGATTTTTGTTTAGCTTCCTGTTTGATTTTTTCAGGATTCAGGTTTTCCTTTTCTTTATTCTGGATCTCATTTTTAAGCGTTTCAATAAGATCCAGCATTTCTTTTTTGGTGTTTTTCATGCTAATTTCGTTCGACATACTTGGTCTCCCAGTAATGGTTGTTCAGTTCTATTCAGTGTGGCAATTGTGGCTGCGCTATTCTTTAATAACTTTTATTCCAATCGTTGTTGAATTGGCTGATGCGTCCAGCTGGGCGCTGAAGTTCTTTTCAATTTCTAGAAATTCGCCGCGTCCGAAAATAATTAATGCGTCTGTCGTCGGTTGGCAGGCGCGAGTTTCCTGTGTTTGTGGTGTGATTTCAGTACAAACTATTTGATAGAGTTCATTCGCCATTTCGATTTCATCGGGTTGAATAGGTTTTTCTTGCAGCGCAGAACTTTTAACGCGTCCGCCACTTTGTCCGCGGAAATAGGTAATCTGGCGCTGTGTAGGGGTATCGTTTACTTCAATTCGATAAACGGCCTTGCGTTGACCGGGAACCACGACTTGTTTGGTGTAAGTTATGTTCCCTGTTTGCGTGTAGCCATGACTTTTTAATATTGAAGGAATGCTTTCAAGTGGCGTGCTCAATGAAATTCCTGCCATCTCATAAGCAAGAAAGCGCTGTTGGTCAAATAATTGTCCGGATTTTGTTTTCTCGGCAATTGCTGAGGAAGCCAGAAGAGTAAGTATAAGAAAAACCACCGCAGTGCAGGTGGCTGAGTTAAGGAAATCTTTACGGCAGGTGTTAAAAATAAAGGCGGCTTGGATTGGATTTTTATCGTTTTGCATCGGAGGTGTGCCTCATAAAGTAAGTCGAAGGAAGTGAGTGTAACAAGTTCTCTGGTATCAACACAGAGAAGCGCTTTAGATTGGTAACAGCGTAACAACGCTGTGGCGCATGATCAGGTTGAGTTTTTTGATTATATTCCCCAGACCCTAAAATTGCAGCTGATAGCCGAAGCAGTGCTGGCGTTATAAAATGCAGTGTCTAGCCCAGATGCTATTTACAGAAAAATATATTTGAGAAAAACTAATGAACAATCATGGCCGGCTTGGTAAGTTTTGGAATTAAGCGCACATAGATCAGTTCACATATCAGCTCGACCAGTGTTTGTGTGACAATGATGGCTGGCAGAACTGGAAAGGCGCCTGGCACCGCAAAGGCCAGCGGTAATACTACCAGGGAATTTCGAGTGCCGGCACTGAACGCAATTGAACGTCCGGCCGCTGTATTGAGTCGAAATAATCGCCCAATGTGCCACCCGATCAGCGGTGAAATGGCCGCAAAAGCAATGTAGACTGGAATCGCTGGTAGCACCACTTCAAACGCTGCCCCAAGCTGTGGTACTACGGCGGCGATAACTGCAAAAAGGACAAGGGCCGTTGCCGGAACCGGCAGCAATCCAAGCCCCGTTGACAGCCATTTGCCGGCCTGATGACGGGCAGCCCAAAACTGAACAAGACCGGCGAGTATCAGCGGAACCGCGATCAGCCAAATAAGCGCGTGAATAAATGGGCCTGGGTGGATCAGGCGGGCGGCTTCTTCACCCAGAATAATTCCGAGATATACAGGCAATAGCAACATTTGCATGACAAGAAGGGCGGGTGTTGTCGCAAGTAGTAGACGGGCGTCAGCACGGCCAAGATAAGAGAAGGTAATAACGTAATCAACGCAGGGTGCCAGTAGCACTAACAGTACCCCGAGCCGCAATATCGGATCGGCTGGGAGCAGCTGTACTAGAAGCATTACAAAAAAAGGTAATACAATAAAATTCGTGACAAGTAACGCGGTGAGGAACCGGACTTGCATAAAGGCTCGCCCAAGATTTGTGATCGGGACTTGCAAAAAGGTTACAAACAGCATGAACGCGAGCACCCAATTGATGCTCGCTGCAAGAACAGTTGTTGCGGGCGTGAGCCAGGCGGTAACTATTGCCAGGATAACCGCACTAAAGTAAATGCCCACTTGCCGATTTTCTAAGTGTTCCTTTGTTTGTTGCAAGTCCACGATCTCTTGTCAATTTAGAGTGTGAGGGTGTTCATGAAGTAAAAAATATGCGTTAAGCTTGATTAACCCTATGTAAGCTTGGTTCAGTGATCTTACAGTGATGCAATGATTGGACAGGAAACAATTTCCCTTGCGCGTCTGGCAAGCGCGTAAAAGCCCGGGTAGCAACCCCTCCATGTGCGTTCAGGTCTTTCAGAAAAGCAACCTATGGCCTAGAGTCGGTGTTAACCTAACCCGTAGGTATGGTAAGCAGGGGGGCTGCCGACGGCGCCTCTGGCGATTTTAGTTGGAACAGATAGGTTAGCAGTCCGAAGGCTTGTTTGCTAGCATGGTCCGAGCGAGCGATGGAAAACCAGTGCCCTTGGTAGCGGACCGCAACAAAAGCATCTGATGGACGTTCAACGCTAGCATGAATCCGTAGCGGCGGTGGAATAGCTTGCCAATCGTCGCTGGAGCTCGTTTGTTGTGAGGGTAACGGGGCGCTGCTCTCAGTGTGAGCGGGTGGAATGGCGACACCGCGTGATAGAAAACCCATTAGTGTTAGCATCGAGCGATGCCGAATAGTAATCTCATCAGGTTTGCGCTGCACGACCCGTGTTGTCACGTGGAATCTTTCGCGTTCAGGATCAAGACCGAGAATTTGTTTAAACTCGGCAATGAGCCTCAGGGTATCGACGTCGTCAGTGGATTCAAAAACTAAAGTTGGCACATAATTGTCGTTCTGATTCTTGTTTATCACCTCAATGGCACCGCGGTTACTCAACTCGATGATGAGTTGAATGACACGCATAAATTGCTGCTGTTCGGGGTCAGTCTGCTTTGCAATAGAATTGTCTCTTGTATTGACAACGCTGTTGATTCGTTGAAGGCTCATCATCAAGAGTTCCTTAGCAGGCCACCCGGACTGGATGAGTGAAAAAATAAGATCCGGTGGAATGGGCGTCAACAATTGCTTAGCAAAATCATCGCCACTCAATGGGGTATACGTGATGGTGGGACGCTCGATGTAGCGTATTCCGGCATTCCCCCCAACCGAACTACCGACGAGATTATCTAGCCCGGCTAACCCGCTTACTTCCGCATTGCTTGAATAAACATATTGGGTAAGTACAGAACTGACGGCCAGGAAAACCGGGACATCCTCATACCTTAGTCGCACAATGTTGAGTAGCATTTGTTCGTTGGACGAGCTTGCGATAGCATCGTTGTAATTGAACCGATCCGGTGAGATGCGCCTTGGCCCCAGGCTGCTACAGGCTGATACCGAGAGCACGATGAGGCAGAGAAGAAAAATTCGCGCTTGAATCATCCGTTCAATCATTCTTGTTTTTCTGAGAAATTGGTAGATGGTAAGTATAGGGAAAATAAACGTCATTTTCGTTTTTGTCACAACGGAATGTACTGAAAATCCAATACGTTGTCAAATGTCTCGCTTCTACTATCTAACCTGCAGAGATCTCGGCCATTTTAAACTGAGCCCAGCATTCGATTTGACTGAATTTTTTTAATCATGGGTAATAATTTTTTGGGGTGATTGTAACTAACAGAGTGAAATTGACACACTAGCACCTAATAAATGCAACGAATTCTAACCTATATGCAATTCACTCCTGAAGATGATTAGTCATGCAAAAGCTGGATAAAAGCGAATTACCATTCTGCCGCTTACGTTCCGCAGAATGTTTGATACACACGCTCTGAAGGTGCTGGCGGGATGCGGTAATCAGCGTTTTCCGGTACATCGATGTATGGATTTGTCACTGCCGCGAGTAATCGTTGCGCCAGCGTGTAATTGTCATATTCAGAAGCTGCTGCCAGTGCTTCTTCAACGCGGTGGTTGCGTGGCAAGATCGCAGGATTGCTCATCTGCATGGAGCGAAATGACGACTGCTTGGACTTGGATTGGCGCGACAGCCTAGCCTGCCAGTGTGCGTGCCACTCAATAAATGCAACATCATGAAATACGGGATCTTTGGGTAAGCATTCCGCAGCCAGCGCACGAAAGCTATTAGTGTAATCGACTTGATGTTTTTGCATCCATGTCAGCAGCGTTTCAACGAGCTGAATATCCTCTGCTTCTTCAGTAAACAGCCCCAGCTTTTTACGCATTCCCGCCAGCCAGTGGTTTTGGAATAGTTCGGGAAAAGAATGGATCGCTTCTTCTGCCAATGCCATCGCTTTTTCCTGCACCGGGTGTAGTAGCGGCAACAATGTTTCGGCAAAGCGCGCGAGGTTCCACTGTGCTGCATGAGGCTGGTTGCTATAGCCATAGCGGCCATGATGGTCAATTGAGCTGAACACTGTGCTTGGGTCGTACGTATCCATAAAAGCACAAGGACCATAATCAATCGTCTCACCACTAATGGCCATATTATCCGTATTCATCACGCCATGAATAAAACCAACCTGCATCCACTTCGCTACTAGCGATGCTTGGCGTTGCATCACGCTGTTTAAAAACGCGAGATAAGGATTCCCGGCTTCACTAAGTTCTGGGTAATGGCGTTGGATCGCATAATCTGCCAGGGTTTTAATCCCTTTTGTATCCTCCATTCTCGCGGCATATTCAAACGTGCCCACACGAATGTGACTTTCTGCTACACGGGTTAGAATTGCGCCAGGAAGTATTGTCTCCCGCATCACTGACTCGCCGGTGGTGACAACAGCAAGGCTACGAGTGGTGGGAATATTAAGCGCATGCATTGCCTCGCTGATGATGTATTCGCGCAGCATGGGGGCAAGTGCCGCGCGGCCATCACCACGCCGTGAGAACGGTGTTTGGCCAGAGCCTTTTAACTGAATATCAAACCTGTCACCTGTCGGCGTGATGTGCTCACCAAGCAAAATTGCTCGTCCATCACCTAATATTGTGTAGTTGCCGAACTGGTGGCCAGCATAGGCTTGCGCGATGGGTTGCGCTGCGTCAGGCAAAACAGTACCGGAAAACAACAAGGCAGCTTCTTCTGCAGTCAGCGTGCAAATATCCAACCCCAGTGATTTTGCTAGCGTATGATTCAATATCACCACCCGCGGTGCACAAACTGGCACAGGGCAAAGCTGTGCATAGAGAGATTTTGGTAAGCGAGCGTAGCTGGTATCAAACCGCCAACCAACGCAGCTATTCGTATGTTTTATGTTTTGCGCCATATGAAACTAATTAAGCCGGATATTATTTGTCAAAACGAGCATTGTAACGTACTAACAGATAATACATTTCAGTGAGGCCGTAGGTTGCAAAGTAGTTTGTTGAGGAATCTTGGTGCAAACGAAAGCGGTAAGTAACTGATATTTCTAGCGTGCTGCCAAGTTAATGGTTTTTGAATGACTACAGCGGAATGAATCGTCCAGTGACCCTATAACAGACGTCATTGATTTCAATTTGATATGATGCTGATGTGCGGTGACAAATAGTGTCGAGACTCGCCTGCTTATAATAGTTTAGGCTAGGTTGACACCTTCACCAATATTGGCCAAGATCATGGGTCCAATGATATTCCGGGGGTGAGTTTACAGTAACCACATAAACGCGTTATTCCCCCCTTTTCTTTCAGCCAGAAGACCCTGGATCGCCATGCTGGCATCCAATGCAATGTCGAATAATGTGATAACAATTCTTGCTGGTAGATTTTGCCGCTGGTACATGGTAACTTTTCAATGTGTGCACTGACATGCATAAGGCATCATTGGAGGAATTGTTGCTATGAACACCTTAACCAAGCTTGTACTCGGCATGATGGGGCAGTTGCGACCTAAGCCCGCGAAGGGAGATACGGTAACTACAATTTCATTGCCGCCACCTGAGAAACGGGGCGGTCTTCCGTTAATGGAAGCCTTGGCAAAACGCCAATCATCCCGAGATTTTGCTCCTGACCCATTGCCGGTGCAGCTGCTTTCAAATCTTCTCTGGGCAGCCTATGGAATGAACCGTGCAGACGGCGGACGTACTTCCCCCTCAGCACTGAATGTTCAGGAAATAGACATATTTGTCGCGCTCCCCTCGGGAGCTTACCGCTATGATGCTGCGACACATGAATTAGACCTGGTGGCGTCAAGCGACTTAAGGCGAGTCACAGGTTACCAAGATTTCGTGGATGAAGCGCCACTGGATCTGGTATACGTGGCCGATCACTCGCGGATGAGTCTAGTACCGGTAGGACAACGTGAGTCCTATGCATCTGTTTCCGTTGGCGCTATTACTCAGAACGTATACCTGTTTGCTGCCAGCAATGGCTTGGCTACGGTTATCCGTGCCTGGATTGATCGTGCAGCGATTGCCGACGCACTCGGGTTGACGTATGACCAGCAAGTATTGCTGTCACAGACAGTTGGATACCCGAAGGCAACTACATAATGTCAGGGTCGGTTATCTGATCGACGCAAGCCGCTAACTCAACCCATTAATATGTCAAATTCTCATCAGGACTGTGTGTATTCGATTAAAGCAGGCATGTAAGCGGGAGATTAGTACCGCCGCTAAGATTTTGCCATCATAGAATGGCTTAAATTTGACACAATCATTTCGTAATCGCTTTTAGCGCGCTATTTCATACATTTATACGCTGCTATTGGCATATGTAATAAGTTTCAATTGCAGGAGTCCGGTGACATACTGGGGATTTGATACAGATTGTTCTAAATGGAGTGCGCTATACAAACATTTGCAAAATTCACAATGATCGCCTTGTTGGTGCTGTTTAGCGGTTGCAGTATGGTGAGGGTGGGATATGATCAAGGACCGCGACTGGCTTGGTGGTGGCTTGATGGTTATGTTGATTTCAGCCGCGAACAAAAACCGCATGCAAAGCAGGCTATTCAGCAATGGTTCGGCTGGCACCGTAGTGGTCAGCTTTTGGAATATGCGGATTGGTTGTCGGTAGTGCGTAGCAAGATCAATGATCCATTGACCTCAGCGCAGGTTTGCCGCTGGTCCGAGGAACTGCAAGACATCATTGCACCGGCCTTCGACCATGCCGTACAATTGGGTGCACCGGTTGTTTTGAGCCTAGGTGAAGCGCAATGGCGCTATCTGGAACAACGTTATGCCAAAAGTAATGATAAGTTGCGTCGCAAATATCTGCAACCGAATACCAAAGACCGCCTGAAAGCATCCATCAAGCGCTCGGTTAAACGCATTGAGAATTTTTACGGGAAAATTGACGAGAGGCAGCGAAACTTGATTGTTGCCAGTATTGAAACATCTCCCTTTAATCCCGAAGCATGGCTGCTTGAGCGACAGCGCCGGCAACAAGTCACACTGTCAACTCTGCAGCAACTCGCCACCGCGTCCATTCCAACCGAACAGGCTGTTGCTGTACTTCGCACACTGGTAGAGAACACTCACCGTTCCGATGATCCCGGCTATCGGGCATATCAAGTAAGCCTGGCTGAATACACTTGCGGCTTCATCGCGCGCATGCATAACAGCACCACCCCAAGTCAGCGTCAGCATGCGCATGACAAGCTAAAAAGCTGGGAAACTGATTTGCGCGCACTGACTGTTGATAATCATTTGGCTGATAACCGATTGTATAATGCATCGGAGTAATAGTAGCGGCACAAATCATGAGCTATACTGGGCATTGCCAAGTTAACTCTCACAAGGGGTAAAAATAGTTTCCAATAGTTTCCAGCATCAGCATCTATCCTGCCGAAATTATGCAATATAGACAATAATATAAAAATTGAGCTGATAAGTCTGGGCGCCGTTTTTAGAGAAAAACTGGCAAAGTTTTAACGCTGATTGACAGTACACGATGGATAAAACTGAAAATTCTGTAGAATTGACGCGAGCTGTTGTCTAATGAGTTAGCGTGTTTGGGAAGGTGTCGATTGAGAAGAATGTATCGGAAATTGTTTGCGATCGTAGAAGGTTGAACCTAGAGCCTAGAACCTAGAACCTAGAACCTGGAACCCCCAGTTGACCGCTACAGTAATAAAACATCTCATTAAAAGAAGACGAAAATTTTTCTAACTGACATTCACCGTTAAGGTGGGGAACGCTATGATGCTTATCGCACGTCGTTGTTTCTTTTTTACTGCGTTGCAATTCGTTGTAATAACGAGTTATTACGTTTCATTGCGCCTTGCCAAAAAGAAACAACAACGTACGCTAAACACCACCCAACTGAGGATTTTAGGTTGAACGATTGCCCGCGATTGTTTTTGCGGGAAAAAAGGAGATAAGCCATGAAAGTACGGATATTCACATCGCTCATGATTTTTGTTATGCTTTGCCCTCTGCACGTTGTCGGGTCGGGCTTCGAGGGTGGATCAACTTCGATTGAACAAGACTATGTGAAACCGATCGACCAACTCAAAGATGATAGCGCTTCCAGCGCTTTCGGGGGTGAGCCAGTTCGGGCTGAACAGGGCTATGTGAAGCCGATCGATCAACTCAAAGATGATAGCGCTTCCAGCGCTTTCGGGGATAAGCCAATTCCGATTGAACTGGACGACTAAAGACGATCGATCAGCTCAATAAATAGACTATTTTTAAGCGCAGATGCTGGAGATTTGTGTGTAATGGTCTAATGGACTTGGAAGGTTTTCCGTGCGGTCTGTCGGTATAATTGGGTGAGCCTATCGAAATTACCAGTCATCGGAAGCGGGTTGCGATGATTTGTCCGGACTACACGCCGCTTGATTTGGTACAAGTTAAGTGCGTATTAAAGCACTCCTGTTGATATGGGCGAATATTTATGACCTCGTTTGAACGGGCGGCAATGAGCTTGCTAATTTATGAGGTTGTTTCTTTAAGTAAC
>Ga0224496_10000806_pt1 | contig 20892 bp, 15 predicted proteins | sample SF_Jul11_sed_USG_2_FD_168127 | JGI IMG/M metagenome (GOLD analysis project Ga0224496, IMG submission 168127) | Sediment microbial communities from San Francisco Bay, California, United States - SF_Jul11_sed_USGS_8_1 | ecosystem: Environmental > Aquatic > Marine > Sediment | place: USA...
ATTTCCACCCAGGAGTTGATAACCGACATCCCACCGTCCTTGAAGAAAAATTTCACCGGGGTCATTCGCGCTTCTGTTTTATCTTTAATGGATATGATCCAACAGATGATGCCGGGCAAGCAACGGATTACGGTAATGAGTCATTCCGCCACCAACCTGCCGGAAACGGAAAGTGAATATCGAAATGCCGCAAAGCAATACAACCTCATCCTTGACTTTCGCTATTTTGCCGACGAGAAGCAGGTAGGTGAAACCATGCGGGAAATTGCCGGGCAGAGTGATTTTATCCTGCTCTACCCGCCCGGCATTACCAACCACGACGTCACCGAGATCGTCAAATGGCAAAATCAACTAAAACTGCCGGTCTTGAGCCAACTGAAAAGCCACATCAAAGCCGGTCTTCTCGGCGGCCCGGCAACCGACCTGGACAAAACCAGCCCCAAGCTTGCCGAGTACATCGACAAAATATTACAAGGCCGCGAACCTGCACAACTTCCATATTTCTATTACCAGACAAAATATGTTATTAACCTACAAACGGCAAGCACCCTTAAACAGGACATCCCAGTGGACATAACCACCAATGCCGAGATTATTTTTTAAGCTATCAGATGAAATTGTTAATTAAAATATTATCAGCCTCACTGCTGCCTTTCCTGGCAATAATCGCCCTCTATCACATCTTGAGCACCGTGGTCTTTTCCGACCACATGCATGATATGTTCAAGCACCGGGCGGAAAACAGCCTGCTCCAGACCGAAGATGACATCCACCAGTTTTTTATTAACAGCGAATCCCACCTCACCCTGCTGGCCACCATCTCCCCGCCAAACCAAGAAGCTCCCCTTGCGGCCCAAATCGCCCTGCGCGGCATGCTGCAGAATGAAGAATCTTTATTCCGGATATCGGCCATCGACGCCAAGGGCAAGGAATGGTTAAGGTTTAACAAGTTTCCCGAAAGCAACGATGACAACATCCTGCTCAACCTCTTCTCCTCCCCTATTTATCAAAGGCCGATGCTTGACCGGCAACCTTACATCGGCAGCATAGAGCATAATATGGATTACCCCCTGCCTTTTTTTAATATTTCCGTCCCGCTAAAAAACCGACAAAGCGGGACGATCTATGGATTTATCTGGGGCCAGTTTTCGTTTCAGAATATCCAGACCCTGCTGGAGCATTATCTACCCAAAAAAGGCAAATTAATGTTGCTTCAGCTCGATAATCACGAGCCCCTGGTCCAGGCCGACGACACGGCAGACAACTTTGATGAACTGGAACAGCAAGCCATCCACGAAATAGTTAAAAACAATGCCTTACAGGGACAATTCGAATTGACAAGCAACGACCGCAAGCTCAGCTTTGTCTACCGAAAATTTTCCCGTAACAATCTTGATTTTCTTCTTCTTTACTATCAGCCAAATGATGTGATCTACTTTCTTTCCGACCGGCTGAAGGTTTATAACTCATACCTCACCATGGCCGGCGTCATCATGTTTATCCTGGTCAGTTTCCTGCTCATCGGCAAAATCATAAAACCTCTAATCAACCTGACCAGACAAATCAACGACCTCGGCTTACGTTATCGGCCCCGTGAAGATAACCTCCCGACCGAAACCTCTAAAAATGCAGGTGATGAAGTAGAACAACTCGGCAATGCTTTTGCTTTTTTCCAACAACAGATTGCCGGGTACAGCAAGGAAATAGAAACATTTAACCAGACCCTGGAACAGCAGGTTGAAAAAAAGACGGAAGAACTGGCCGAGACCAACCTGGCTCTTGAAAAAGATATCGCCCGGCGGCAGCAGATTGAAAGAGAGTTGGAAAAAAAGCAGTTGGAGCTTGAGGAAATGATCCAAAAAGCTGACGAGGCAAACCGGGCAAAAAGCGAATTTCTGGCAAACATGAGCCATGAAATCAGAACACCGATGAACGCCATCCTCGGCATGAACCGGCTCACCCTGGAAACCGAGCTTAGTCCGGAACAACATAAATATATCGCCACCGTCCAGGAATCTGCGGAATCTCTGCTCAATATCATCAATGACATTCTGGATTTTTCAAAAATCGAGGCGGGTCAGCTTGACCTGGAAGAGCAACCCTTCGACCTCAAGAAAACATGTCGCTTTATCTACAACAGCTTTATCGTCAGGGTTGAACAACAGGGGGTTAAGCTGCGCTACGAAATTCCCGACAATATCCCGCTCAACTTGATCGGCGATGACTACAGATTACGCCAAATATTAATCAATCTGGTCGGCAACGCGGTAAAATTCACCAAAGAAGGAGAAATTTATTTCACGGCCCGACTACTGTCGGAAAACGACCAGCAGGTTGTGCTGGAATTCTCGGTTGCTGACACCGGCTGCGGCATCCCCGCAAAAGTTATGCCGCAGATCTTTGACAGTTTCACCCAGGCCGACTCAAGCATGACCAGATTTCACGGGGGCACCGGACTTGGCCTGGCAATCTGCAAAAAAATCACCTTGTTATTGGGCGGCGAAATCAGAGTAGAAAGCACCGAAGGCAGCGGTTCCACCTTTTATTTCACCGCCATCTTCAAAAAAGACCGAAGTGCGCCGAGCCAACCCCATTCGGTAACCACCGAAACCGACTCCCAGACCAAGACGCCGACCATCACCTTACATATTTTGCTGGTTGAGGATAATTATATCAATCAGGAACTGGCCAAAATTATCCTTGAGCAGAAAGGGCACAAAATTTCAACGGCGATGAACGGCCTGGAAGCATTGGAGACCCTTGCCAATGAAAAGATCGACGCAATCCTGATGGATGTGCAGATGCCGAAAATGGATGGGATAACCGCGACCAAAATAATCAGGCGTTGTGAGAATGAAAGGATGCCCTCGGCCAAGGAACACCAGGAGCTCATCCTCAAGCTCAACGAAAAACTGCTGGGAACCCGCACCCCGATAATCGCCATGACCGCCCATGCCATGGCCGGCGACCGGGAAAAATGCATCGAAGCCGGCATGGACGAATATGTCACCAAGCCATTCCAGCCCGATGAGGTTTGCAAGGTTCTGCAACGGGCAACGTTACGCCGGCAACACTAGCCGCCTGGGTCAGCAGATCCGCGGCAACTGTTCCCCCACCGGCATATCGATGATCCGCTCGGCCCCGAAGGCGGTCCGCATCGTGACCAAACCGGGGTTGGCCCCGGTCACCTCGCCGATGATGGCGGCATCGGCCCCAAGAGGATGTGTCCGCATCTTGCCCAGCATCGCTTCCGCATCTTTATCGGCCACCACGGCCACCAGTTTCCCCTCATTGGCCACATAGAGGGGATCAATGCCCAAAACTTCGCACGCCCCCCGCACCTCGGGGCGCACCGGCACCGCCCCCTCATCAAGAACGATCCCAACTTTAGAGGATGCGGCAAACTCGTTCAAGGTCGTGGCCAGCCCACCCCGGGTCGGATCCCGCATCGCATGAATCGAAGTGCTCACCGCAAGCATTGCCATAACCAGCCCGTTTAAGGCCGCGGTATCGCTTTTCACCCGGGACTGAAAAGAGAGCCCCTTCCGGCTGGTGAGAATCGCCATGCCGTGGTCGGCGATGGTGCCGGAAACAATGACCTTGTCACCCGCCTTGAGGTTGGCCGCGGAAATAGCCACAGATTCCGGCACCAGCCCGAGGCCGCTGGTATTGATAAAAATCTTATCGCAGCTGCCCCGATCCACCACCTTGGTGTCGCCGGTAACGATCCGCACCCCGGCCGCCGCCGCCGCCTTTTCCATGGAAAGCAGGATCCGGTGCAGGTCGGCCATGGGCAGCCCCTCCTCAATGATAAAGGCCGTACTCAGATAAAGGGGAGTCGCCCCGCTCATGCAGATATCGTTCACCGTGCCGTTGACGGCCAGATCGCCGATATCGCCGCCGGGAAAAAAAATGGGGTCGACCACAAAGGAGTCGGTGGTAAAGGCCAACCGGCCGGCCGGCAGATCAAGCAGGGCCTGATCCTCAAGCTTATTCAGGGTTTCATTGCCGAAACGGGGCAGAAACATCGACTCAATCAGGCGGGCGGAAAGCCGGCCGCCGCTGCCATGGGCAAGCTGGATGGTGTCATATTCCATGATCGGCAGCGGGCAGGTAAAGTCATCAGGATTAAGCGCCATATCTATCTCGCATGATGATATTTATAATAGGCGGCACAGGCCCCTTCGCTGGAGACCATGGTCGCGCCCAGGGGATGCTCCGGGGTGCAATCCCCACCAAAGGCCGCGCAGCCATTGGGTTTAAGCAACCCCTGGAGGATGGCGCCGCTTTGACAGCGGGACGACTCCTCGACCACGATGGCGTCGACCGCAAACCTCTTTTCCGCGTCAAAATCGGCATAGTCTTTTCTGATCGCAAGTCCGCTGGCCGGCAACATCCCGATCCCCCGCCATTTGCGGTCGGCCACCTCGAAAACCTGGGCCAGCACCGCCTGGGCCGGTCGGTTACCCTCGCGGCTCACCGAGCGGCCATATTCATTTTCCACCTGATGGCGGCCCTCTTCCAGCTGGCGAACCACCATCAGGATCCCGGCCAGCAGGTCCAAAGGCTCAAAACCGGTGGGAACGATGGGTACCCTGAACTCCTCGGCAATGGCCTCATACTCCTGCCAGCCCATCACCGTACAGACATGGCCGGCCGCCAGATAGCCCTGCACCCGATTGCTCGGCGAAGAGAGCAATACCCGCATGGCCGGCGGCACCAGCACATGGCTGGCCAGCAGGCTGAAATTGGCCAACCCCTCCTGTTTGGCCTGCAACAGGGCCATCGCATTGCCCGGGGCCGTGGTCTCGAAACCCACCCCGAAAAAGACCACCTGGCGATCGGGATTTTCCCGGGCCAGATTCACGGCCTCCAGGGGCGAATAGACCATCCGCACATCACCGCCCGCGGATTTGACCATCAACAGATTCCGGGAACTGCCCGGCACCCGCAGCATGTCCCCGAAGCTGGTGAAAATCACCTCGGAGCGGGCGGCAATGGCCAAGGCCTTGTCAATGATCTCTATGGGGGTCACGCAAACCGGGCAGCCCGGCCCATGGACCAGCTCGATCTCCGGCGGCAGCAGCTGATCAATACCGTGCTTCATGATCGAATGGGTATGCCCCCCGCAGATCTCCATGATCACCCAGGGCCGGGTGACCCTCTGCCTGATCTCGGCCAGCAGGGTTTTGGCGATGGCCGGATCGCGGTATTCGTCCAGGTATTTCATTTATTATTCCTTGAGGGGAGCCAGAGAAACAGCCCATCCCATCCTTAAACATTTTCACGGTTTTACCGTAAAAAATGTTTTTTTTAGTCCCCCTTCATGGCCTGCTGAGCATCACAGCCGCTGGCGGAACAAGACGCTAAACTGTTTGAGGCGCAGCCGAGTTTTTAGCGTCTCCGCTAGCGGCGAGAAGCGCAAGGAAGCCCGCAGGGCCTGGACATCGGGGTGCCCTTTTCTTGTTTCTTCTTTTGGGCAAACAAAAGAAGAAAGGCTAATTGAGCAACAAGGTATAACCTTACATTTCGATCTTGTATTTCTGTTACTTTCTTTGCTGGCACTAAAGAAACTAACCAAAGAAATGCACCCTGTCACTCGCCGTTACACTGCTGCCCCGCTTAAAGCGGGATTCCCTGTGTTCCTCGAAACTGACGGGAGTTTGAAAACTCGCTTCGCTCAAACAGATCGGAGTCTCCGCCACTATGTGGCTCCGCTTACCTAAACTCCTTTTCGCCAGTGTCTCCGGTACTCGGCTACGTGCCAATGGGGAAAAACAAATCTAAACAACTACCCATCATCACCAACAAGCGGCTTGCCAAAGATATCCGTCCCCTGGGCGGCAAAGATATCGGTCAACTCCTGCCAGGCCTCATAGCTTTTGCGGGCCTCGTCCTCGTCGATCACCGACAGGGCAAAACCGGCATGAACCACGGTGTACTGGCCGATTTCAATCTCCGGGACATAGGCGAGACAGGCCTTGCTCAGCGAACCGGCATAATCAATCCGGCCCATCTTCAGCCCGTTTTCCTCATAAACCTCGACAACCTTTCCGGGAATGGCCAAACACATATCGTTATCGTCCGCTTAATTTTTTTCTGCCGATCACCGCCTGCCCCAGACAGAGCGAGCCGTCATTGCATGGGGTTTGCCGGTGACTGATTACGTCGAAACCTTTTAGCGCCAGGGATTGCACCAGCCCCTCAAACAGCAGGCTGTTTTGAAAAACCCCACCGCTCAAGGCCACCTTATTGAGGGTTTTTTCCTTTCTCGCCGCCAGGGCAAGCTCGGTCAAGGCCTCAACCATGGTCCGATGAAACCGGCGGCCCACTTCGGCCAGGGAGGCGCCCTTGCCTACCGCCGTGGCAACATCTCTAATAATTGAACGCACCGAAACTTTAAGCATATCATCTTCGCTGATCAGATCAAAAGCAAAACCCTTTTCCGCCAAAGAGCCCGCCGCCTGCATCAGTTCGATGGCAGCCTGGGCCTCGTAGCGGATCAGCTGCCTGCCGCCGGCGATGGCGGCCACCGCATCAAAGAGCCGGCCGCAACTGCTGGTCAGCGGCGAATTGACCCCCTTGGTTACCATCTCGATGATCGGCGCAAAATCGTGCTCTGCAAGAAAGGGCAAGGCCGGCAGTTCGTTGCCGAATGCGGCCTGGAGATAACTCACCCCGGTGCGCCAGGGGGCCTGCACCGCCGCGTCGCCACCCGGCAGGGGCAGGGGCTCGAAACAGGCGAAACGCTCAAAGCCGGCGGCATCGCCGATCAACACCTCGCCGCCCCAGATGGTCTGATCCGGGCCATAGCCGGTACCGTCCATGATCAGGCCGATGACCGGGCCGTCCTGATGATTTTCCGCCAGGCAGGCGGCGAGATGGGCATGGTGATGCTGCACGGCCAGGGTCGGAACCGGCTGCTCCCGAGCCCAGCGGCGGGACAGATAATCAGGATGCAGATCATGGACAATCAGCTCGGGCTCGATGGCAAAGATCCGGCTGAGGTGGGCGACACTTTTTTCAAAAAAACGGTAGGCCGCCAGATTCTGCAGATCGCCGATATGCTGGCTCAAGAAGGCATTTTTTCCCTGGAGCAGACAGACCGTGTTTTTCAACTCGCCGCCGACCCCGAGCACCCTGGCGCCGTCCTCTTTCAAAAAAATCGGCTGCGGCGCATAGCCCCTGCTGCGGCGAACCGAACGGACAACGCCGCCCAGGCTGGTGACCACCGAATCATCACAGCGCAGATAGATGTCCCGGTCATGGCAAAGAAACGAATCAGCCACCCCCTCCAACCGGTGCAGGGCTTCGTCATTATCGATACAGATCGGCTCTTCGCTGAAATTGGCGCTGGTCATGACCAGCGCCTTGCCGCCCCCCTCAAAAAGAAGGTGATGGAGGGGGGTATAGGGCAGCATCAGGCCGAACAGCCCGTTACCCGGGGCCACATTTTCGGCCAGGCCATGCTTGTTTTTTTTAGGGCTCAGCACGATGGGCCGCTGAGGGGCCTGCAGAGCAAGGGCCTCTTCCTCGCTCAGCTCACAGATCATCCGAGCGGTGTCGAGATCGGCCACCATTACCGCCAGGGGCTTTTCCGAGCGCCCCTTGCGTTGCCGCAAACGGGCGACCGCGGCTTCATCGTGGGCGTTTACCACCAGGTGAAAGCCGCCCAAACCCTTGATCGCTACAATCATGCCGTCATTAAGGTGATTGACAACCTGGACCAGGGCCGCATCCCGGTGGGCAATGACCTTGCCGAGATAATCATACAAAACAAGCTGGGGTCCGCAGACATGGCAGGCATTTGGCTGGGCGTGGAAGCGCCGGTTCGCGGGGTCATCATACTCGCAGCCGCAGGCCCCGCAGAGCGGAAAAGCACCCATGGAGGTATTGGGCCGATCATAGGGGATCTGTTCGACAATGGTATAGCGGGGACCGCAGTTGGTGCAGTTGATAAAGGGGTAACGGTAACGGCGATCCTCGGGATCGCGCAATTCGGCAAGACATTCGCCGCAGACCGCCACATCCGGCGAAATCAGGGTGGCAACCGCCCCTGCCCCCCCGGACTCCTTGACGAGAAAGTCAACCTCATCCCTTTCGGCCACCGCGCGGTAAGAAATATCCCGGACCACGGCCATGACCGGCGCATGACTTTTCAGAGCCTGTAGAAAATCATGGAGAGCGGTCAGCAAGCCCTGGGCCTCGATCTCCACCCCGTTGGGGTTATTGGCGACAAAGCCGGTCAACCCCTTAGCCAGGGCCAGCCGGTAGACAAAGGGCCTGAAGCCCACTCCCTGCACGATGCCGTTAACCGAAATCTGCCAGCGGGCGGTTTCTGCGGACATATCAACTCTAACCAAAGCGCTCAAAAGGTATCTATAGTTGCTGTTGCAGCCAGTCGAGCCAACCGCTCATCCCCTCGCCGGTGGTGGCGGAAATCTCGAAAAACTGCAGCCGGTGATTGACCTGCCGGGCATATTCCTTACACCGGGCCAGGTCAAAATCAACATGGGGCAAAAGATCGATCTTGTTGATCACGCAAACGGCGGCCGCATCAAACATGGCCGGATATTTGAGGGGCTTGTCATCACCTTCGGTCACACTGATGATCACCACCTTGGCCGCCTCCCCCAGATCAAACATGGCGGGACAGACCAGATTGCCGACGTTTTCAATAAACAGCAGCGAATTATCACCAAGATCAAGCTGATGCATGGCTCGATGGACCATATCCGCATCCAGGTGGCAGCCGGCCCCGGTATTGACCTGGATCACCGGGGCGCCGGTGGCGTTGATCCGGTCGGCGTCAAGCATGGTTTGCTGGTCGCCCTCAATAACCGCCATCTCCACCGTCCCCTTGAGCGCGCGGATGGTGCGCTCCAAGGTGGTGGTTTTGCCGGAACCGGGGGAACTGACCAGGTTTAAGGCGACGATATTGCGGGCTTTAAAAAAATCGCGGTTATGGGCGGCAATCCCGGCGTTCTTGGCCAACACATCCTGTTCAACCTTTAAAACCCGACCGGCCGGGCCATGATGGCCGTGGCCGACCGCCCCCCCGCCGGGCCTGGTAAAAGTAACCGCATCATCCGGCTGACTGCAGCCGCAGGAATCACACATATAATCACCTATGAAGAGCTTATCTTCTGTTGTACATCCACTGACGCCAACGCCAGCGTTACTCGTCAACGATCAGCGACAAAACCCGCAGTTCCTTGCCCTGGACAATATCCGTGGCATAGCTGCCGCACTTGGGGCATTGCATGACCAGGGAATCCGCGGCAAAAACGGTTTCGCAGGCAAGACATCTGGCCCGCCCCTCAACCTCGACAATCTCAAGCTGCGCGCCCTGGGCCGGCGTATCTCGGGCCGCAGCCTCAAAACAGAAGGTAAGCGCCTCAACCATCACCCCGGCCAGGCGCCCGACTTCTAACTCGACCAGGTTTATTTTTTGGGCCGCGGCCTCTTTCGCCTGCCCAGTGACAAGATCGACAATCCCCATGGCCAGTGACATTTCATGCATAGGCTCATCATACCCCAACGCTTATCATTAGATCCAGCCGCAAGAAATTCCCTAAACTCCCGAGCGAAAGGTCAGCACCAAAGTCGATTAGCTCTCGCCATCGGTCGGCCCCCGCAACGGCAGGCTGACCACAAAGGTGGAGCCCACCCCCGGCTTGCTGCCCGCGGTAACAACCCCGCCGTGCCGCTCGACAATCCGCTTGCAGACGGCAAGACCGATGCCGGTCCCCTCATACTGGTTATGGCCATGCAGCCGCTGAAACAGGCCGAAGATCTGGGAGGCGAGCTTTTGATCAAAGCCGATGCCGTTGTCTTCAACCGTGATTTTACAATAGTCGTGCAGCCCGTCTTTTTCATGGACCGTAAATTTTGTACTGTACACCTTAATCTGGGGCGCAACATCCGGCCGCCGATACTTCAAGGAGTTGGCGATTAGGTTCTGAAAAAGCTGCCTGAGCTGGGCGGGGTCGGCTGTTATCTTGTCAGCCACATCTATTTCCACGGACGCCCCGGTCTCGATGATCCGCATTTCCAGATCGGCTACAACCTCCCTGACAATTCTGCTGAGATCAACCTCCTCGACATGATACCCGGAGGCGGTAACCCGGGAATAGGCGAGGATGTCGTTAATCAGCCTCTGCATCCGCGCACTGGACTCGAAAATACGGTTCAGGTATTCCCGGCCGCGCTCGGACAAATCCGCACCGCAATGCTTGAGCAAGCGCTCACTGAAAGCCTGAATCAAGACCAGGGGCTCACGCAGATCATGGGAGGCCATGTAGGCAAAATCCTGCAGATCCTTATTGCTGTTGGCCAAATCTCCGGCAAATTTTTCAAGCGCCTTCTCCGCCGCCTTGCGATCGGTAATATCCCGGTTGCTGGCCCGCCGACCCAGAAAAATACCGGCCTCGTTAAAAACGGGCTGACAGATATGGGATAGCCACTTTTTTTCTCCCGCCCGGTTTACAATGGCAAACTCAAACTCGCAAACCCCATGATCGGGGCGGCTGTCAACCATATGATCCCTGACCAAGGCTTGATGTTCATCGCTGACGATCTTTAACAGCAGTTCCGGGTTTTCCATGAACTCAGCCGGCCGGTAGCCGGTGAGCCTCTCGCAAGAAGGCGAGACATAAACATAATCACCGGCCTGATCCACCCAGTACTCCCAGTCGTAGGTAAAATCAGCCAGAGTTCTGAATTTTTCTTCGCTGCGCAGGATCTCCAGCTGCGCCTCTTTCCGGATAGCGATCTCCTGATTAAGGGCGGCATTGGCCGCGGCAAGATCATCGGTCTTCCGGGCAAGATTATCCCGTGACACTTGAAGCTCTTGTTGGGCCTGATCACGCTCATCCACATGGCGGCGCAAAATTATGCCGCCAAAACAGATACCGATCACTCCGATGAGCCATACTGAAAAAACACCGTAAAACAAGGCCCTGACCTGCTGGTCCTGAATGGCAAGCGGCTTGACCATCGGTAAGGAAATACTGATCCCACCCAGAATATCTCCGACGTCATAGCCCTGGTGGCCATGACACTCCAAACATTCACGTTGGGTAATAATGGGCTGCATATAACGCAAAAAAGGCAGGCCGTCCAACTCGGTAAATTCCATTTTTTCTTTCAGCCCCTGACTAAACTCGGTAAGAGCCAATCGCTCCCACCCATCCGGCTCATTTTGAGGACGCAGGGGATTGAGACTGGTAATCTTGGCGATACAATCGTAGAGGCTGGAAAATTCCTCGTTGATCTGCCGCAGCATATAGGCGGGATTCATCAGGGTGAGCTTTTTACCAGAAGGCGTTACCAGATCACGCTCTGGCAGATGGGCAAGATAAGGGCTGGGCTGGGTTCGTTGATCGACCGGGACATAGACCCCGCCGTGGGAAGCGCTCCACCGGCGCAAGGCTCGATCCTGGCTGAAATAGGAGGTCGCCTCGCCGATTGCCAACTCCCTGGTAATCCGTCGAATGCCGTTGATCTCCTGCCAGGAAAGACCAAGGATGAATAAAGACCAGGCCAGAAGAAGTATCCAGGTAAAACGACGAACCGGCAAAGACTTATAACTTGTCTGCGGCAATTGACTCACAATTTTTCAGGCCTCCCACAATTGGCAACCCGACCATCATAAAAAATCTCAGACATAAGGATCAGGCCACAACTCAGGATCGGCAACCCCGATCTTGATCGCAAATTTCAACATGGCCAACGGCTCGATAATCCCAAGTTTTTTACTGATATTGGAGCGGTGCTTTTCCACCGTTTTCGGGCTCAGGCAGAGCATATCGGCTATCTCCTTGGTCGGATTGCCTTCGATAACCATCCGGAAAACCTGCTGTTCGCGATCAGACAACAGATCATATCTGCCGGATTCGCTGGCCATTCGCTCGTCATTGGCCAGATAACTGCGGATGAGCTCGGAATTAATATCCTTGCTCAAAAAATATTTTCCCACGGCGGCCATCCGCACCGCCTCGACCACCTCGGCCAGGGGAGCGGTCTTCAGCACATAGCCATGAACCCCCGAGGCCAGGGCCTGATGCACATAGGCCTCCCGGGAGAACATGGTGAGCATCACAATATTGATTTCCGGGGCAAAAGACTTGATCAACGGAATGCAATCAAGGCCGCTCATCATGGGCATGGCAATGTCAAGCACCACCACATCCGGTTTGGTTTTCCTAACGCCATCAATGGTTTCACGGCCGTCTCCGGCCTCGCCCACCAGCTTCATCTCTTCATATTTGTCAAATAAAGAACGAAGTCCTTCTCTCACCACCGGATGATCGTCCGCCACAAAAATTTTGATCTTAGCCATAGATATTCAACCCATTAACCATCAGACAAACAGCCCAAGATAACAACCCGCACAAGATGACAAGCAAGCCTTAACAAAATAATATTATATATATTTCATGGAGATAGCCAGCTAAAGCTTATCAAAAGTACGATTTTAAAAAATGGGGGAGCTTAACAAGCGGCTTCCTGCAATATAAAGGGGGCTGGACGGGGAACATACAGGCAATTGCCACCCAAACGAACCGACAGGCATTTGAATATATAAGCTATCTATTATACGTTGTTTTTTTCATGCTACCAAATAAACGACAAACTTTCCGCAACCTGAGCCGCGTCATTTTTCCTGCAAAACCCACCAGTTGCTCCCACACCTCATAGGATTTTCGCGCCTCGGCTTGATCAATCACCGAGATCCCCTAACCGGCATGAACCACGGTGTAGTCCTGCCAATCCAACCAAGCCAACAACGCAAAGCCAATAACACCACAATCTCAAACAGTTACATGTCACCCCATCACCTGACAATGGCAGTTGTCAAGCAAATTGCTTTTATCAGCCGCTAATTAACGATTGCCATTGGCTCAAACGCACCTTTGCGGTATGCTGGGCGACAAATTTTCATCTAAAGGATATGATGCCATGACCAAGCCCCAGGCCAACGATCTCAGCCGGCTCATCAAACACGTTTATGTCGAAGAGGGCTGCCAGGGCCTGCCCCTAACCGAACAGATCCTGGCCAGACTCGACAACATCACCCCGGTGATCATCCCCGACCGCGCCAGCCCGGAGATTGACTTAGGTCCCTACCCGCAAAGCCTGAACAAAGGCAAACACCACCTGCTCCTCGCCAAAAATCGCGGCAAGTTCCTTAAGGCCTGTCCGGCAACCAAGGAATACCGCTGCTGCGATTACCAGGTGCTCAATGTGGGGATGAACTGCCCCATGGATTGTGTCTATTGCATCCTGCAGGCCTATCTCAACAATCCCTGGCTTTCTTTTTTCGTCAACATCGATGAGCTGTTTAAAGAACTTGATGATGCTTTTGCCGCTGAACCGGCACGATTCCGGCGGATCGGCACCGGCGAGTTCACCGATTCCATGGCCCTCGACCGGATCACCGGCCTGAGCAAAATCTTGATTGAATACTTTAAAGATAAAAACGGGGTGCTGGAACTTAAATCAAAGGCAGTAGTCCTCGACCACCTGCAGGAGGCGGATCATGGTGGCCGCACCGTCATGGCCTGGTCGCTGAACAGCCCGGCGATCATGGAACGCGAAGAGTTGCGCACCGCTTCCCTTGAGCAACGTCTGGCCGCGGCCGGGCAATGCGCAGATTGGGGCTACCGGCTGGCCTTTCATTTTGACCCGATCATCTATCATCCCGGCTGGCAGCAAGGCTACACCGAGACCATCGACCGGCTGTTCGCCTCGGTCCCGGCGGACAAGATTGCCTGGATCAGCCTGGGGGCTCTCCGCTTTTTGCCACCCCTCAAGGCGATCGCCACCTCCCGCTTTCCCGCCTCCCGTTTTTTCCATGAGGAGTTTGTCCTGGGCCTGGACAACAAATTCCGCTATTTCCGCAAGCTACGGGTTGAGATGTACAGCCTGCTTGCCGAGCGGATCAAGCAGTATGCCGCGCCCGACACCTGTGTCTATTTCTGCATGGAAAGCGATGAGATCTGGCAGGAGGTGTTCGGCTTTACGCCTGAGGAAAAGGGCGGAATTCCCGCCATGCTGGACCGGGCCGGACAACCTTAACCCATATGGCCCAGTGGATGATTGCGAAAGTTGCAATTATTTTTTCTCGAAAACCTAACCAGCAAACTACCTACTACTCCCCGCTTATCTGCAAATTAATCGTCAAAACAAAAGGACAAACCCTAACAAAAACATTAACGATCAACCCCTGCAAACTGTTAGTCAAATAGTCGTTATCATCCTACTGCATCTAATTGACGTATCAATTTTGTTTGATCTTTCAAGCTTGCCATTGCTAGACTATTTTTACATCTTCAGCACACTCGGCAAGCGCATATTTCCAAGCCGCTGAACATCATTAAATTTTACCTCACTTTTATTAAATTATATGACTTCAGGCCTTTTAAAAAAAAACCTCGTCTGCCGCATTATTCTAATTTGCACCTTTTTATATCTAATCCCGCCCCAAACTATCGCCGCGGAACTGCATCTGGCCCTGGCGGACTCCACCTGCGCGCCGATGAAGGAAGCTGGACTTGCCTTTACCCGGGAGACCGGCATTGACCTGCAATACAGCTGTAAATCATCGGGACTGCTGGCCCGGGGCATCCAGGCCGGGATCATCCAGGCGGACTTCTTTTTATCCGCCAACGCCAACTGGATGAATAGCGTTGTTGACAATGGCCTGATCGACCGGCAACAGGTCCGGCCACTTTTAAGCAACGATCTGATCATCGTCACCCGAGCCGACAGCGCCATCAAGATCCAAAAACTAGCCGACCTGACCCTGCCCGAAGTAACATCAATCATTATCGGCGAACCGAGCCGCGCCCCCTTTGGCCGCTATGCGAAACAGGCCTTGCAAAAATCAGGGTTATGGGATGAGCTCAAACCCAAGATCATCAGCAAAAAGAAAATTTCCCTGGCCGTAGCCGACCTCGCAAAAGCCGAGGAAGGGACAGCCGCCATCCTCTACCGGACCGGCCTTGCCGATTTCATGCGGTTGCAGTTTACAATCCCGGCCTCGGCCAGCGAGCCCATTGAATATTACGCCGCGCCGCTCAAGACCATGGCAAATCATAAAGAGAAGGCCATGTTTCTCGCTTTTATTGCAGGAGATCATTTCAATAAAATATTCAGTGCCGTCGGCTTCAGCGTAATCCACAGCATCAATCGAGCGCCTGAAAAATCTGTTAAGGCCAGTCATTAATATGCTCAAAAAACAAACCGCAAAGATATACGGCAAACTACCCCTTTACTGGCAAATCTTTCTGCCGACCAGCCTGATCGTTCTGCTCGGCGCTCTGGTCTCCTTTTACATCCTGGCCGTAACCGCCAAATCAAAAGATTTTTTACATGAATTCTATGGGGAAACCATTCAGAACAACCTGCAACTCACCCAGTTGGAAAGCCTGTACAACCAATGCGACCTGCTGCTGCTCAAACACCTCTCCGCAGAATCATTCGAACTGATGGCGGACCTCGATCGCCAGATCAACGAAACCAAAGAACAAATCGCAATCCTGCTGCTTGCCCACGAACAACATCACCCTGGCGGCGAGGCAAACGTCCATGTCAGACTAAAAACAATGACCGACGAGTACATCAACAAAGCCGATGAACTCCTGGCCTTAAGCAGGGATTTCGAAAAAGAAGAGGGCTACCGGCTGCTGCTTGATGAAATCAACAGCATGGTCCTCACCATCAACCGCATCACCCATGAGGACATAAGCCTGGCCGATGAAGCCACGGACAGCTTTTATGCCTCCCACGTCAAAGCGCAAAACCGCAATACCTTCCTTGCCTGGTGCTTTCTGGCGCTTTCCGTTTTGTTCTCGGCCGCGACCGCCATGTTGCTCGCCAAAAAATTTACCGGGCACATGCAGGAGATAATCACCTATGCCCATCGCCTAGGTCACGGTGACCTCGAAGCACGCCTTGCCTTTGCCAGCGACGATGAGTTCGGCTGGCTGGTAAAAAACCTCAACGCCATGGGTGAAAAACTGGCAGCATCTTTTCGAGATCAAAATGACGCCAATATTAAACTCGCCCACCGGACCAAGGCCCTGGCCCGATCGGAGTCCATGCTCAAAGCCCGCCAACAGGAGATTGAACAGGCCTGGAAAATGGCGGAGAAGGCCAATATGGCCAAAAGCGAATTTCTGGCCAACATGAGTCACGAGATCCGCACCCCGCTCAACGTGATCATCGGCATGAATCGTCTGGTACTAGACAGCGACCTCACCCCTGAGCAGCAGCACAAACATCTGACCACGGTTCAGCAATCGTCGGAATCGCTGCTCAACATCATCAACGACATCCTCGATTTTTCCAAAATCGAAGCAGGACAGCTCAGCCTGGAAAAACACCCCTTTAACCTGCGGGATGTTCTGGAAAAAATCATGCGTTCCTTTGAGGTGGCCTCCAAGCACAGAGGACTGTCCATGTCTTACCAGTTGGCCCCTTCTTTGCCGCTGGCCTTAGTCGGTGACGATTTGCGCCTGCAACAGATCCTGGTTAATCTGCTGAGCAATGCGATAAAATTTACCAAAAACGGCTCGATTACCGTCGAAGCCCTTGACGAAGACAAAAATAAGAATGAAGTCGAAATCAAGTTCAGCGTAACCGATACCGGCACCGGAATCGATCCGGAGGCCAAGCAAAAAATCTTTGAAAGCTTCAAACAGGCGGACAACTCTATCACCAGAGTGCATGGCGGCACCGGCCTCGGCCTGGCTATCTGCCGAAAACTAACCGACATCATGGGCGGCAAGATCTGGGTGGAAAGCGAACCGGGCAAGGGCTCCACTTTTTATTTCACCGTTAAACTCGAAATCAATCTGCAGCAACCCACGATCATTGATGCCGGCCTTGAGGAAAAAGGCAAAGGGCAAACACCCTCCAACCCATTGTCCATCCTGCTGGTGGAGGACAACCAGTTTAACCTGGAACTGGCCACCATCGTCCTCGAACAAAAAGGCCATCAGGTTGTTGCGGCCATGACCGGGCTTGAATCTCTGGAATTGCTGACCATTAAAAATTTTGATGTGATCCTGATGGACGTGCAGATGCCGATAATGGACGGCATCACCGCCACCGAACTTATCCGCCGGTGTGAAATCGGCAATTTAACCGATACCCCCATAGCCTACCGGGATATGCTGATGAAGCTGCATCACAAAATAAAGGACACCAGGACCCCGATTGTGGCCATGACCGCCCACGCCATGTCCGGCGACCGCAGCAGATGCCTCACCGCCGGGATGGATGATTACCTGACCAAACCCTTTAATCCGGACGAGGTCCATCGCCTGCTGCATCAGATCCAACAAAAAAGTGGCATGCTTGATTCGGCAACCACCCCAAACAGCCGACCAATTTTAAACTGAGCTGCCCCGCAACATTCGGTGCTGCTCGCCGAATCCATCCCTAAATTTTGCACAAACTGAAAAAAATGGTGGTGCAAGTTAAGCCAATAGCCGTTATTGTATTTAATTCATCGATTATTAAATAATGCTTTTATAAAACCGTCTTCGGTCTAAAATAAGAGGAGATAAAATGGTTAACAAGGTTACCCTTATCGGCAATCTGGGCAAAGACCCGGAAGTTAGATACTCACAGACAGGCACTGCCATCGCCAACTTCACCGTCGCCACCACTGAAACCTGGAAAAAAGCTGACGGCAACAAGGAAGAGCTTACCGAATGGCACCGGGTCGTGGCCTTTGCCCGCCTTGGTGAAATTTGCGGCGAATATCTTTCCAAAGGCTCCAAGGTTTACATCGAAGGCCGCCTGCAGACCAGAAAATGGGAAGACAAAGACGGCAACCCCCGCTATACCACGGAGATCGTAGCCAAGGAGATGAAGATGCTTTCCCCGCGCGGCGCCGGGGCCGGTAGTAATGGCGGCAACCAAAACTATGATGAACCGCCCTATCCGGAGCCGGTGATGGGTGACGATGTTCCTTTCTAAGAATTGATCAGTTGCACCTTGTAAAAAAACGGGATCTCACTTGATCCCGTTTTTTTTTGTGCTTGCCGGCAGTCATCGCCAAGCCGGCAAGCATTTTCACCTCGCCCGGCAAACCCGCCTTGTTACCCATGATAATTTAACCAAAGATTAATCATCTCCTAACATTTCAGCCCTATCATCTGATTACGATCAACTCTACCAGCCGTTTGCCGAGACCGGGCAGAACAGGGATTAGCCATGATACCCCAAAAAATCCTCATCGTTGAAGATGAACAAGACATCAGGCAACTGCTGAACTTTAATCTTACAAAAAACAATTACGACGTTATTGAAGCCAAGTCCGGCGACGAAGCACTTGTTCTCCTGGCCGACCAGAGCTTTGACCTGATCATCCTGGACATTATGATGCCCGGCGCCAACGGCTTCGAGGTCATGGAAGCCTACAAACAGATGGGCGGCGACAGCAAGATCCCGGTTATCTTCATCTCCGCCCTTTCCAGCTCGGATGCCATAACCAAGGGCCTTGAAAACGGGGCGGTTGACTACATAACCAAGCCGTTCAGCATCAAAGAATTGCTGGCCCGCATCAAACTGCACCTGCAATTGAAAGCCGCTTACAACGAAATACGAAAATCAGAGGAAGAACTGCGCCGGACCATTGCCGTCAAGGACAAGTTCTTCTCCATAATCTCCCATGATCTGCGCGGCCCAACCGCCGCCCTGCAAGGCTTTGCCGAACTTTTGTCCGCCAATTACGACTCTCTGGCTGAGGCAAAGAAGAAAACCTGCATCAAAACCATGCTCGATACCTCCAGCCATCTCTCTGACTTACTGGAAAACCTTTTGACATGGGCCCAATCCCAGACCAACAGGCTCGAGCGGCACCCCAGGCCGATCAATCTTAATGAAATAAGTCAAAGGGTGGTTAACCTTCTCAAACGCAATGCCGAGAACAAGGGGATTAACCTGGATCTGGAGATCAATCCCCAGACAGAGGTCTTTGTCGATGGCAACATGCTGGAGGTTATCCTGCGCAACCTGCTGGCCAATGCGATAAAATACACGGATCAAGGCGGCCGAATTCGTCTTTTCTCCCAAGCCCTGACCGGCTATGAGCAGATAACCGTCGCCGACTCCGGGGTGGGCATGGCGCAGGAGGATATTGCCAAACTGTTCCGACTTGATGTGCACCACTCCATGCCGGGCACGAATAAAGAAAAAGGCACCGGGCTCGGCCTTATCCTCTGTAAAGAGTTTGTGGAAAAAAACAACGGATCCCTTTTTGTTCAAAGCCAAAAGGGGGTCGGCAGCCAATTCACCTTTACCCTGCCCCAAACAATCATCCCGGCCACCGCATAATACCCGGCCGGCCCCACCAACAGGCAGAGCAAATCTCGGCCAGTTGGTCGGCCCGCGCCCATTTCCCCTTTTAAGTTTTTCCCTTTCTCCACTTGCGTATTCGCCAGAGCAAACTTATTATTAAAAAGAATGTTTTTTCAGGGGATCTTTAGCGTGATCGGCTGCGCACTTTTTACCTGTAACAAGGAGATTATCTCCTGTTGGCCGTCATTTTCCAACCGCCGATAACCAAGCGCTATCCGCATAATAGTTGAAACAGGAACAAGATAAACATGGAAGATTATTATAAACTGCTGGGGGTTGACAAAAAGGCCTCAAAAGAAGAGATCAAAAAGGCCTATCGCAAGCTCGCCCTCAAATATCATCCCGACCGCAACAAGGGCAACAAAGAGGCCGAGGAAAAATTCAAAAAAATCAGCGAGGCCTACGCCGTACTTTCCGACCAGGAAAAACGGCAACAGTATGACACCTACGGCTCGGCCGGCTTCCAGCAGCGCTATTCCCAGGAGGATATCTTCCGGGGCGCCGATCTCGGCGACATCTTAAAGGAATTCGGCTTTAACTTCGGCGGCGGAGGCGGCGGGTTCCGCTCTTCCGGTATGGGCGGCGGCAATATCTTTGAAGAACTGTTTTCCCAAGGGGGAGGCGGCCGCACCAGCTTCCGCTCCTCGGGCATGGGCGGCAACCCCTTTCAGGGCGGCGGCTGCCGGGGCGGCCAACACGCCCCCCAGAAAGGGGCGGATCACACCCTGGAGTTAGCGATCACCCTGGAAGATGTGCTGCACGGCGCGGAAAAAACCATCTCCCTGGGCCGGGGCGCCTCCACGGAAAAGGTTTCGGTCAAGGTGCCGGCCGGCATTGAAGAAGGCAAAAAACTGCGGGTGAGCGGCAAAGGCTCCCCCTCCCCCATGGGTGGCGCGCCCGGCGATCTCTATCTTTTAATCAAAATCATGGACCACCCCACCTTCAGCCGCGAGGAGAGCAACCTGATCGTAGAATGCAAGGTTCCCTACAGCGGAGCCATACTCGGCACCAAGATCGAGGTACCCACCCTGGAAGGCAAGCATCTCAAGGTAAAGGTTCCTCCCGGCTGCCAGAACAATGCCAAACTGCGGTTGCGCGGCCAAGGGCTGCCCGGAGGCAAGGGCAAACCCAAGGGAGACCTGATGGCAAAAATTGTGGTCGAGGTGCCGAAAGAGCTTACCGCTGAACAGCAGGAGTTGATCAACAAGTTGCAGGAAACAGGGCTGTAAAAAGAAACATTCCTCCCCTGAGGCATGGATAGACATAAAAATGGGGTGAACCAAGACAACCTGGTTCACCCCATTTTTCTGCTCTAACTTATCAGTTAGCTGTTTGTCTTGAGCCTTCTAGTCAGGCCGACCGCATTACCGTGAATGCCAATGGGGAAGGCACAGTCTTTCCCTCCATAGTCGGCTTCTGGTTGAGCAATTGACAAGAGGGGATACCCGACAGCAGCCAAAGCTTAAAAATTAGGACCGTTCCAAAATCCGCACATCTTGTTTTCCGCCCCCGTGA
>Ga0224496_10000807_pt1 | contig 20883 bp, 19 predicted proteins | sample SF_Jul11_sed_USG_2_FD_168127 | JGI IMG/M metagenome (GOLD analysis project Ga0224496, IMG submission 168127) | Sediment microbial communities from San Francisco Bay, California, United States - SF_Jul11_sed_USGS_8_1 | ecosystem: Environmental > Aquatic > Marine > Sediment | place: USA...
TAGTCTTTGGATGAGTAAACAAGATCTTGCCAAAGAAATTCTCATTACAGAAGAAAAAATACACCAAGTGATAGGAGTAAAACCAAAATTGCTGAGAGCACCTTATGCTCTTTATCCCCAATCTCTTTTAGACCTTACTGTACTATTTAACATGACTTTAATAAGTTGGGACGTTGATCCTGAAGACTGGAAGCAAGTAAATAAAGAAGTTATCACTCATAGAGTTCTAAATAATGTGACACCTGGAAGTATTATATTACTTCATGATGGCCCTCCAGAACTTGATAGGTCAAATACATTAGATTCATTAACTACTATCATTAATACGCTAAAGGAAGATGGTTATACTTTTGTAACAATATCTCAATTACTTCAAATAGATAATTAAAAAGCCCAAAAAAGTGGTTTATCTCCTAAATTCAACTTAAATTTATACAATTCTAAACCTGTTTTCAAATCATTCTTATCTACTAGCACTTGATAATCTTCTGACATTAATCCATCAAACTTTTTTATCAATGGCAGTAAACATAACTCTTTGACTTCCTGAGGAGTAGAAAATTCAAATTCTCGACAGGCCAGGTAGATTACTTTAGGATGTGTATATATAGGCCAAAGATTATTAAAATCATAATATAGTTTCAATAATTTAACCTGATAATAATCTTCTAGAAAATAAAAGAATCCTGGAGCATTCCAATTATATGTTGGTACACTTTTAGTCTTTTCAAATATTATAAAATCCTGAAGATCAAGAGAATTAGATTCAGCATCTTCTATGACTTTTTTTGAAACATACTCAAATTGACCGAATTCATTCCATGGATATTCTTCAAAATAATAATAGTTACTCAGTTGAAGATGATAAGAAATAAAAAATAGTAGAGCAATTGATATTAACTTTTTTTTCTTACTTATCTCATAGATAACAATTCCCAATAAAATAAAAAATAAATAGTAATATGGCATCAAATAGGTAGAATCAATTTTGAGAGAAAAAAGTGTTGTTAATGCCAAGGTTGAAAAAGAAACAAACAAAAATAAATAAACCTCAAACTTCTTCTTCTTATTTTTAAACAAAGAATATAATTTATATATCATTCCACATACAACAAAAACCATTAGAATAAAAGGTAACCACGACAATTTTTCTACAGACTCTTCAAAAATAAAATCAAATATTTTTAAAATATTTCCTCCTGAGAGACTCATATGATCTGATTTCATTGTCTTTTTTAAATGAAAAACAAAAAAGTTATATAAATTAAAGGAATTGCTAAGGTTTGTCATAAAAAACCAAACTTCAAAATTAAAAAAAACAAATAAAGATAACATCAAAGTATTAAACCTATTTTTACTCTTAGAAAAATACCTATAAATTGAAAACAATAACCATGGAAAAATAGCAATGGAAACCGCAAGAATTGAATAATGAATGTGAAAACATAAGAAAAATAAAAAAATTGATGCTGCCAAATCAGTCCAATGATATGTCCGATAAAACCTAATAATAAAATATATAACTAAACTAAAAAAAAGAGGTAATAAGAAGGGTTGAAAACTAGACCTTGATGTATGAACTGCAAAGCTAGATATTGCCGTAATAAAAGCAATTATCAACCCTAATTCCTTACTTCCTAACTCTTCACCAATCTTATAGTTTACAAGAATTACCAAACTATTAAATATTACAAAAGTTAGAACTAAGCCTTGAGATGAACCAAAGAGAGTCCATAATACAGCGAGAAAATTATAATAAAAAGGAGAGTTGAATATTAATCCTCCTCCCCCAGCAGCATAAGGCGCAATAAATCTTGGTTTTCCTCCTTCAGATATTCTTTTAGCTACTAGGGTATCTCTGGCAGGATCTCCCCAATACATAAATTCAGAAAGACGATAGGTTCTAAGGAATAGTCCTAAGATAAATATAAATAATAATGATATTAATACCAATCTATTCTTCTTAATATAATTTATTATATTCAGCACGAAATTAATTATAGAGGAAATAAATATCTCTATAGATGTAAAAAGAGCCCTAGGTAAGAACCTGGACTCAATTTTGGGGTGTTACAAAAGATTATTTGCCTTGTTTCTTCTTCTTATCCTCCTGCTTTTTTTCTTTTTCCACCTTTTGGCGGATGTCTTCAGCGAGGAAACGAAGGGTAACTAGACGGGTAACTTTACACATGTGTATATACTCCATAATCTAATGTTTTTTTTGTATCTGTTTAGGATACATCGCCATTATACACCACAGATACGCACAAATGCAAGTATTTATTATTATTGATAAATCAAAAAAAGACCAGCTTGTTGGTCTTTAATACTCTTCTTTGTCAGGCCGACAGGGCTCGAACCTGCGCTCTCCGGACCCCCAGCCCGGCACTTTACCATCTAAGCTACGGCCTGTTTTCTAATGTCATCTCTATGTAAGATTTGCTAGTTAAACTTCTCTCAATTATACAGTACTATTATTTTTACAAGTAAGAATAAAACCCAAAAATAGAAAGACTCTTATGGCAAGAAAACCAAAAACTGCAACCGAAACAGTCGTGGCTACAAACAAATCAGAAAAAATGATGGCTGTTGATGTTGCTATGCAACAAATTGAAAAACAATTTGGTAAAGGATCAATCATGAAAATGGGTGATTCTTTAAAAAACTTAGCTAGTCTTCCTGTGGTGTCCTCTGGATCTTTAGCTCTGAACTTAGCTCTTGGAGTAGGTGGATTCCCTAAGGGTAGAATTGTAGAAATTTATGGCCCTGAAGCATCAGGTAAAACTACTGTTTGTTTACATGCCATTGCTGAAGTACAAAAGAAAGGTGGTGTTGCTGCTTTTGTTGACGTAGAGCATGCACTAGACCCTATCAGAGCTCAAAAAATTGGTGTCAATTTAGATGACATGATTATCTCTCAACCAGATTATGGTGAACAGGCATTGGAAATTACAGAGACTCTAATTCGTTCTGGAGGAGTTGATATTGTTGTCATTGACTCAGTTGCTGCGCTTGTCCCAAAAAGTGAAATTGAAGGAGATATGGGAGATCACCAGATGGGTACTCAGGCTCGATTAATGTCACAAGCAATGAGAAAGCTCACTGCAGCTATAAATAAAACAAAGACTTTAGTTATCTTCACTAACCAAATTAGACACAAAATTGGAGTTATGTTTGGTAGTCCAGAAACCACTACAGGTGGTAATGCTCTTAAATTCTATGCATCTCAAAGATTAGATATTAGAAAAATTGGAAGCATTCAAGAAGGTGATGAAGTTGTTGGATCAAGACATAGAGTAAAAGTAAAAAAGAATAAAGTAGCACCACCTTTTAGAATTGCGGAGTTTGAAATGGATGAGAATGGTATCTCCAGAACAGGTGACGTTGTAGAAATTGGAGTTAGCCAAGGAGTTATAGAAAAAGCTGGCAGTTTCTATAAATATAACGGTGAAGTATTAGCTCAAGGTAAAGAAGCTACGAAGACAAAGCTTGAAGAAGATAAAGATTTAATGAAAAAACTAGAAAAAGAAATTTGGGAAAAGATTAAAGAAAAAAGTCAAATCTAGCAAAGACCCATTTATCAGTCTTTTTTCAAAATAAATAGACCCACCACCCATTGACGGATGGTGGGTCTAATAGTACAATACGCCTATCGCATAAATTTATTTAGAAATTGTCGGATTATAAAAAATATGAATAAAGATAGAAAAAATTCCTTAGCTACTCAAGCAGGAATATCTTTACCACTCCATATTTAAAACCTAATTAACTTAGGTTTCCTTCCTATATCAAAAATAAGTATGCGCTCATTAATTAGAGTTTATTGTTATACAAGAAAGTAAATATGTCATTTTTTAGTAATCTATCAACTTTGTTTGGGACACCATCTCAACCAAATCAACAAACACAAAAAAAAGAGTTTAAAAAACCTAAACAAAAGTTTAATAAACAAAACAAACAACAGCCACAAGGCAAAAAACAACAAAATCAACCAAAGCCAGCTCCAGTAATTGTGCAGCCAAAAGTTGATACTTCAGAAATCATGAGAGAGGCTAAAGCTAAAGCTCGTGAAATAATTCTAGAAGCAAAAGACGAAGCACTTGCTCTTAGATCAAAGACTGAAAACCAACAAAGACAAATAGCTAGACAAATTGAAGATCAACAAAGAGAACTCAACCGTAAGTTAGACAAAATTGATTTCAAATTAAGTAAGATTGAAGACAAAGAAGAAAAACTGGTCAAAGAAAACAAAATCATTGAAAAAACAAAAAAAGATTTAGATAAAACTAGAGATAAAGTTCTTGAACGTTTAGAAAAAGTATCAGGAATGACTAAAGATGAAGCAAAAAGCATCTTGGTTGATGGAGTTGAAAAGAAAATTAGCAAACAACTTGCTCAACTAGTTAGACAAAAAGAAGAAGAAGCAAAAGCTCAAGCAGACACCAAAGTCCAAGAGATTATTGTGGACGCTATGAAACATGGTGCTACAGATTATGTCGCTGAATATACTGTTTCTACAGTCGCTCTTCCTTCAGAAGAAGCTAAAGGTAAAATCATTGGTAAATCTGGACGTAATATTCACACTTTTGAAAGATATACCGGTGTTGATGTTGATTTAGATTATTCTGCTACTGAAGTTAGATTATCTTGTTTTGACCCAGTCAGAAGAGAAGTTGCCCGTATTGCTCTCCAAAGATTAATCAAAGATGGTCGTATTCAACCTACCAGAATTGAAGAAGTTGTTGATAAAGTTAGATCAGAGATTGATAAGATTACATTTGAAGCAGGTAAAAAACTTTGTTTTGATGTCGGTGTATACAACCTTCCTAATGAATTAATGAAAATGCTTGGTAGATTTAAATACCGTTTCTCATACGGACAAAATCTTATCAAACACACTCTAGAAGAAACTAGAATTGGTATTAAACTTGCTCATGAAGTTGGAGCTGACGTTAATATTGTTAAACTTGGTTGTTTACTTCATGACATCGGTAAAGTATCTGGTGATGAAGAAGGTAGCCACGTTGAGCTTGGTGTTAAAGTAGCTAAAAAATACAATATGCCTCAAGCAGTTGTCGACTGTATCGCTCAACACCATGAGGACGAACCATTCTCAGGTGTAGATCAAATGCTTGTTTATATCGCTGATGCTATTTCTGGAGCAAGACCTGGTGCAAGATATGAGAATCATGATGAATACGTCAAAAGACTTCACGCCCTTGAAGACATTGCATCTGCCTATAAAGGTGTTAGAGAAGCTTATGCTATTCAAGCTGGTCGTGAAATTAGAGTTCTACTTAATCCAGAAATCACTAAAGATGATGATGTAACTATCTTAGCTGTTAAGATTAGAGATGAGATCAAAGAAAAAATGACATACCCAGGTACTGTCACAGTTAATGTAATTAGAGAACTTAGAGACGGCAAAGTTGCCACTTAAAGTGTTAGAATAATAAAGATATGCAAAACATTTTACTCATTGCACAAGTAACTCTGGCAGTCATGATTATAATTGCCATCCTACTTCAGGCTCAACAAGGTACTGGATTTGGATCTACTTGGCAAGGTGGTGGTGAGACTTACCACACTAGAAGAGGTCTAGAGAAAGTTCTCTTCTACTTTACAATCATCGCAGTCACGCTATTTATTATAGTGGCTGTAGCTGGTTTTGCTGTCTAAAACATGAGGAAGTATTATTGGTACCTTACAGCTTATCTTAAAAAGCACGGCTTAGTGCTAATTTCATCGATCATTGGTGCGATTGTTCTCTTTTCAATCCTTGTCCCAACTTTAGTTCAGACTTTGGAAATTAAGGATCGTAAATATATTGGAATTATTGGGAAATATAATTTAGATAACTTACCATTAGAAATTTCTAGTTATATTAGTTCAGGACTAACTAAAATTGATGAAGAAGGTAATATTACTCCAAATATAGCTGAAAGAATTAATATTGAAGATGAAGGTCAATCATATCGGTTCATTATTAAAAAAGACTTAAAATGGCAGGATGGCCATGATCTAAAACCTGAAGATATTAATTACCAACTTCAAGATACAGAAATCATTTCAACAAAAAATGACATACTGTTTAAACTTCCTGCTCCCTTTGCTCCATTTCCTAGTGTTGTATCAAAGCCTCTTTTCAAAAAAACTACTCAATCACATAGAGTATTCTTAACTAGAGAAAACTTAATTGGAATTGGAGATTATATTATCTCTGACTACAAACTAAAAAATAATCATTTAACTGAGATCACATTGGACTCTCTAACTGAGAGAAGAGTATATAGATTTTATTTTTCAGAAGATGAAATGGTACTTGCCTTCAAACGAGGAGAGATAGATATTATTGAAGATCTAAGTAACCCACACTCAATGGAATCATGGAAAAATATAACCCTAGAAAAGGTAATGAGAACTGATCGCTATTTAGGATTATTCTTAGATAATAACAATCCTCTTTTTCCAAAGAACATGAGACAAGCTCTTTCATACTCAATTACAAAGCCAACTGATAAAACTAGAGCCCTGGGACCCATTAACCCTGATTCTTGGGCATACCTTGAAGGCGGGAAATCATATAAATATGATCTAGATAGAGCTATAGAAAGAATTATTGATGATCTCCCAGTTAAAACTGTTGAATTTACTCTCACAACTACTTCAGAGTTTCAATCTGAAGCAGAAAAAATAAAAACTGAGTGGGAGAACCTCTTTAATAAGGCCAAAGAGGAATGCAATGGAAATAAAGACATTGAAGAAAAAAGCTTATGCGATAACTTAAATGCTAAAATTAATATTAAGGTTACAAACTTCCCAGACCTTAATAATTATGAAGCTATCTTAATCGGACAAGAAATTCCTTCCGATCCTGACCAGTACTCACTATGGCATTCTGACCAAAGTACTAACTTTACACATTATAAAAATACAAGAATTGATGCTCTACTTGAAAGAGGTAGAACTACTGTTGATCAAACGGAGAGAAAAGAAATTTATCAAGAATTTCAACAGTTCTTCCTAGAAGATGCCCCAGCTATTTTTATTAGACACTTAGATAGTTATAAAATTAGTCGATAAATAGATTAACACTTGTCTTTACTCCAAATAGTCATTATAATGTTCACAATATGGCACATAGGAGTCAGAAAAATATTATCACTTCATTAAAATCAGCTCGTATTGATTTTGGACTCACACAACAACAGTTGGCAAAAAAAACTGGTGTACCTAGAACTACGATATCAAAGATTGAAGCAGGATTTAGAAATACTACGGTTAACACAATACTTGACTTAGCAAAGGCAGTAAACCTTGACTTACGATTAGTAAAACAAGAAGTTCTTAGAAAAACTAAGAATATGGAACGAGGTTTTACTACATTAAATAACGTCTATATTGATTCTGCTGCAATTTTGAGTAATTATAATTTTTTTAAGAATAAATTTAAAAACAAAGATATCTGGCCAGTCCTTAAGGCTAATGCATATGGTCATGGAATAGAACCAATTACGACTATCCTATCCAAGGTCAAACCAACGTTTATGGTTGTAGACAGCTACTATGAAGCGTTACAAATATGGAAAATATCTCCTAATCAACAGATCTTACTGATTGGAGCCCTTTCCCCTCATAATTATCCAAATATTAACTTTACAAAAATATCACTGACAGTCTTCGATATTTCTTCATTAAAATACCTAGGAAAGTTGAATAAAGAAGTAAGAATTCACCTTAAAGTTAACACTGGTTTCAACAGACAAGGGATTAAATTAGATCAAATAGAAAAATTTTGCATTGAATTAAAAAAATACCCACAGGTTAAATTGGAAGGATTAATGTCTCATCTTGCTAATGCTGACGAACCTGATGATAAATTCACTAAGTCACAAGAAAAAGAGTTTGATCAAGTAATTAAGCTTATAACAAGCCACGGATTAAAACCAAAACATATACATCTAAGTGCTACTGCAGGCTCTTTTACTGCTAACGACAGCTCATCTAATGCGATTAGATTAGGGATTGGACTATACGGATATAATCCCCTTCCCCACAACCATGCTCAATATAACAAAATAAAAATAAGACCTGCTCTTACCATTGCTAGTTCTATTACCAATATTATTAATATAAAAAAGGGTGATCAGGTTAGTTATAACGGGACATATAAAGCCAGCAAAGATATGAAAGTTGGTGTTTTACCTCTTGGATATTTTGAAGTATTTGACAGAAAATTAAGCAACCAAGGAGTTGTAAAATTTAAAGATACTACTTGTCCAATAATTGGGAATATTTGTATGAATATGACTACTTTTGATTTAAAGAATCTTAAAGCACAATTATATGATACTGTAAAAGTAATTAGTACAAATCCAGCTGATAAAAACTCTATTTACCAAATTGCAAAAATGACTGAGACTATTCCATACGAAGTTTTAACTAGAATTAATCAAAATATAAGGAGAAATATAATATGAAAAAGGTAATTATAATTTTTGGTGGAAAATCTGGAGAACATGAAGTTTCTGTAAAGTCTGCTATATCTATTGAACAGAATATTGATCAAAGCAAATTTCAAACAAGTGTAATTGGGATTGATCATAATGGCTCTTGGAGTTGGGGTGAAAAAATAGCAGAAATTACTGAGGATGGCAAAGTTAAACAAAATGGAAAATTAACCTTACCTAGCACTGAAGTTCAAGAGAAGCTCTTTAAAGCTGACATTATCTTCCCTATTATCCATGGAACTAACGGTGAAGATGGCACTATTCAAGGGTTATTAGATTTGGCTAATCTCCCTTATGTAGGCTCAGGAGTTTTAGGTAGTGCAGTTTGTATGGATAAAGTCATTCAAAAACAACTCTGCTCTACAGCAGGTATCCCTCAGACCGATTATACTTTCTTTACTAAAAGTGAATGGGAAAATAATAAAGAAAATATAATTGAGATAGTTAATGACCAACTTATGTATCCGTTGTTTGTAAAACCTGCAAACCTAGGTTCAAGCGTAGGAATTTCTAAAGTAAAAACACAAGATCAGTTAGAAAATGCTATTAAAGAGGCACTTCAGTTTGATAATAAAATTATTATTGAAGTAGGTTTAGAAAATATGATGGAGGTAGAAGTTTCGATCTTAGGCAATGATAATCCACAAGCATCTGTTTGTGGAAGTATCGCACCTAATACCGAGTTTTACGACTACGAGACAAAATATATAACAGATGATATAAAAGCTCAAATCCCTGCTTTAATAAGTGAAGATATCTCTGAAACAATCAGAGAATTGGCTATTGAGACTTATAGAGTGCTTAATTGTGAAGGATTGGCTAGAGTTGATTTTTTCTATAACAAAGAAAAAAACCAAATAATATTAAATGAGATAAATACTTTACCTGGATTCACTAAAATTAGTATGTACCCAAAGCTTTGGGATAGTAGTGGAATTAATTATACTAATTTGATAACCAGCTTATTAGAACTTTCTTTAGATAGTTGGAAAACAAAGCAGGATTTAAAGTATACTTACTGAAGTGAAGACAAAAATAATTAATCTTTATCTACTATTACTAAGAGGTTTGGCAAAATCTCAATTAGCAAAAAACAAACCTTTAATTATTGGAATTACAGGGAGTGCTGGTAAATCTTCTTGTACACAACTTGTCGCTTCAACTTTGAGTGAAAACTTTAATGTAAAGTATACAAAAAAGGGTAATAGTGAGACAGGGATACCTTTTGAAATTCTTAATATTCCTGTAAAAAACTATTCTGCCCTCGATTGGTTACTTATATTATTTAAAGGTTTCTACCAAGTTATTTTTAACTGGGAAACATATTCAATATTAGTTGTAGAAATGGGAATTGATAGTGATCAAGCACCCAAAAATATGACTACTTTACTTAAAATAGTCTCACCAGATATTGGGGTACTACTCAACGCCAACAGTGTTCATTTGGGAAATTTTAAAGGTCCAAAAGAAGTCCAAACAATTGCAAATGAAAAAGCAAAGTTATTATTTGATCTACCTAAGAATGGATTAGCAATTATTAATGCTGATCAGCCAGAATTTAAACTATTAAATAAAAAAATAAAAGCAAAAATAAAAAACTTTAGTATAAAGAAAAATACTGATATAAAATTAATTAACCATAAAGTATCACTTGATGGTACATTTTTTGAATTTATTTATAAAGACATTTCTTACAAATTAAATTTTAAAAATAAATTAATTTTTAAAGAAGCATTTGGAAGTTTTGCGGCTACATTCCTTATCGCTGATTTCTTAGGAATAAAACCTCATCAGATTATCAAAGATATAGAAAAAAACTTTAAGGTATTACCCGGTAGAGGAATAATTTTACAAGGAATCAATAATTCTATAATTATTGATTCAAGTTACAACTCTTCACTGGAACCTACCTCTGCTAGTCTAAGATTATTACATGAACTTAAAAACAAAAATAATAGAACCATTGCATTACTTGGAGATATGAGAGAACTTGGTCAAATGGCAAAAAAGGATCATCAAAGACTTGAAAAAATTGCCTTAAAATCAGCTGACCTAATTTATACTGTTGGTCCATTAACTAATAAATATTTTGCAAATAGTAGAATTAGAAAATATATTAACCCATTTTCTATTATCGAAGATTTAAAAAATGAGCTAAAAAAAGGTGACATTCTCTTGGTGAAAGGTTCTCAAAATACTATATTATTAGAGCTAGTAATAAAAGAAATCTTAAAAAATAATAGTGATGTTAAGTTACTTTGCAGACAAACACCATACTGGGATCAACAAAGAGATAAAATAAAAAAAGAAGCTATTTCTTAACCTTAACTCCAACTTTATCTATATGAGAATAATCTTTTCTAACTTCATCCCAAAATTTTTCTGAAAGTTTTTGAGAATAATTAGAAAAAGCACCTTTACCCATAGCACTACAAAGTCTTCGGTCCCAATCTCTAACCATGTCAACTACTTTCATTCCTTTTTGGTTATAAGTATCTTGATCAACCTTACCCTCAACGTAACCATCATGAACTAACTTAAAAGCATTAAATGCTTGTTCATTTTGGTCGACCATATTTTGATAATATTGTTTGTATTTTGCTGCTGCCATACAGAATGAAATTTATTTACTTCTACAATATAAAAGATCGTAGTATTGATCAAACATGCGCTGTGCAGAAAATTCCTTTGCTGTTTCTATAGATTTTCTCATCATACTAATCCATTTTATCGGCAAGCCTTGGTCATTACGATCATAATAAGTACCCACTATCTCAGATTCTAATTTTGAATACAAGTCTTGACTTGGATTTTCATGATCTATTAGCCAGCCCATATTATCCCAGTTAGCTTCTCCTACCCAACCATCTTCAACAGTTAAATTAAGAACACCATTTGCAATTGCCTTCATCCCAGAAGTTCCACATGCCTCTTTTCCAAATTCTGGAGTATTTACCCAGACATCACAGCCTTTAACCATATGATTTGCAACATCAAGATCATAATTTGCTAAGAAGAGTGCTGAACCAGACAACTCATTTTGCATATAGCCAATTACTTTCTTTAATAAAGCTTTGCCACTTGTATCACCAAAATGTGCCTTACCAGCAATTATTAACTGAACTGGTCTATCAGCATCCTTTACAATCTTTTCTAGCCTAACCATGTCTTCAAAAAACCAATCCAAATGCTTATAGTCAGCAATTCTTCTAGCCCAACCAACAACTAATTTATTTGGATCAAATCCATAACCACATCTTTGCTCTGAAAATTTAACTAAACTCTGCTTATTTCTAGTATGGATTTCCCAAATTCTAGAATCAGTCAAATCATCTTGTCTAAACTCTGATGATTGCCAAGTTGGCATATGAACACCATTAGTAATATTACGCCAGTCATAACCTCTCCAAGCCTCTTCTGAAAGCTTTGTATGCAGAGCACTAACACCATTGGCCCTACTTGATATATTTAAAGCAAAGCGAGTCATTTTAAATTGATCTGGATGAGAGTATGTTCCATCAGCCAATAACTCCTCTAAACTAATGCCAATTCTCTTTGCGTAGTAATCTGCATAAGTTTCAATCAAGCGAGTTGGATAACCTTTGTTACCAGCTGCTACTAAAGTATGATTGGTATAAACAGTTTTTTCTTTGGCAAGTTTTTTAGCCTCAGCATAACTCATGCCATGTTTATCCATAAACATTCTAATAAGTTGCCAATGCAAGAATGCAGGACGTCCTTCATTAATATGATAAACACAAGGATGTAAACCTAGTTCATATAAGAGCTTTACGCCTCCTATACCAAGAATCATCTGCTGTTTCACTAATTCTTCTTCTGTTCCATGATAAAGTGCATAGGTAATAGTTCTTTCAGAAATTTGATTTTGTTCTGTATCAGTGTCTAGGAGATATAAGGTGACAGTTTCACCAATAGTCTTCTTCCAAACTCTGACCCAAATATCAACTTCTGTTAAATGAACTTTAATAAAGAGAGGCTTGTCGTCAACATAAACATGTTCTAAACCAATTGAAAGCTCGTCAAAAGGAACATCTATTTCTATTTGCTCTCCGTCAGGGGTAATTATTTGTTTTGCTGCTTCACCATGATATAAAAGTCCAACACCTATAACTGGAACTTTTTTATCTGCTGCAGCCTTGAGAGTATCTCCGGACAAGACGCCTAACCCACCTGCATAAATAGGCAGACGAGATTCAAGTCCATATTCGGCACAAAAGTAAGCAACTAACTGAGGTTCTTTTTTGGTCACAAAATAAATTTACCATCTTTATAGATTACTCTGCTAGTCCCATCTGTAAGAAAGGCAGTAACAGTTCTATCTGAAGTGGAAACAATATCAGTATGCTCAGCTGAATCGTTATATCCCAGTTTATCCCATTCTTCTTTAGATAATTTGCTCGGATCATATCTATAACAATCTTTGTAAGCTTTACCAATGGCAAGATGGGTATTTCCAAACGGACCACCAACATTTTCATCAAATAATGTTTCAGCCATGCTATGAGTAATTCTAGATGTTCTTTTGTCTGTTAAAGAAAACTCTCCAAATTTATCTGCATTCTCAGTTTTTAACATTTCTTGTAAAAATTTATTACCTTTTTTTGCCTTTGCCTCAATGATAAGGCCCTTTTCTACCTTAAGATAAACATCACTAATGACTTGACCATACCGGTAAACAGGCTGATTAAACTTAACCCAACCATCAACTCTTCTCCAGTCTGGTGAAGTAAAGAATTCAAAAGAAGGGATATTACGACCACTTCCACCATTCCAAATTCTTTCTGGCCCAAGCCCAACCTTCAAATCAATATCTTCACCTTTAACTTCAAGATAGTCTATTCTTAATTCATTTAATTTAGCTAATGTTTTCTTTTGAAATGAAGCTATTTCTTTCCATTTTTCGATAGGATCTTCTTCATCTAAGAAACAGGCATCAATTATTTGTTGCCAATAGTCTTTGAGACTTAATCCTACTTCTTTAGCCTTAGCGTCTACGCCCCACAAAGCTAAAGTCCAAGTGAATTTCCCTTGAACTTCTTTATCATCTAACCAATCTCTATATAGCTTCTTAGAATTACGTGACTTCATTATTTTTTCTGAAGCAACTGTTGCCAACTCTAAGGGATCAACATCTGCAATAATTGAAATATGATGATCTATTAATTTTGCTTTGGATTTTAAATGATCTGCCGGAAAAAAGACTAACTGATCATCATTAGCTAAATCGTAAAAATGCTTATCAAAACCAGTAGGAATTAAACGTAAGATAGGATGAGCACCTGACTTTAAAAGCTCATTATGAAGAGCTAGCGCCATTGGCTTTGCAATATCAGGCACTACACACTGCACGACTTCACCTTTTTTAACTCCTGCTCCTGAATTAAGAGCAAAGTTAACCAATACACTTGCGTACTTATTTAATAGTTCCTGACTAGGAACAAACGAAGGTTGATGATACATATTATAAATTTTCTAAAAATGTCATCAATTTCTTTATGGCAAGAGCTCGGTGTGAGTGTTCATTCTTGTAATCTATACCTAACTCTGCGATAGACCTTGTTTCTCCAACTGGAATAAAAATTGGGTCAAATCCAAAACCGTCTGTACCCTTTTCTTCTCTTGAGATATAGCCATAAAATAATCCTTCAAAGTAATCTGTTTGTTTTGTTTTAGGGTCATATAAGCAAAGAACACTTCTAAATAATGCCTTTCTTTTTTCTGGTCCCTCAATACCATCCATTAATTCAAAAATTCTTTGATTACGATCAGTATCTTCCCCTATATGAAACCTTTTACTATGAATACCCGGTGCTCCATCTAAAGCGTCGATCTCTAAACCAGAGTCATCTGCGACAGTCAAAATTCCAGTTTTTTCTGCAAATGCGACTGCTTTTAAATATGCATTTTCCTTTGCAGTTGAACCTGTCTCATCAACATCTAAATCTGACAGACCGACATCAGCTGGAAAAACTAATTCTAAATCTAAATCACCAAGTATTCTGGCAAATTCTTTTTGTTTACCTTTGTTATTTGTAGCTATGAGAATTTTCATTGTCCAAGCATTTGACCAAGGCCACCGCCTCCACCCATCATAGATTGAAGTTTTTTAGCTGCGATCTCTTGAGATTTTTTTATTGCTTCATTAAGAGCATCAATAGCATCATCACTTGTAATACCTTGAACACTAAATTGCTTTATTTTTTGATCACCAGAAATAACAACAACAATGTCACCTCTCTCAATAGTAATTTCTTCTGCGGATAAATCTTGTTGCATCTGCTTAGCTTGTTTTCTAAGCTTATTGATATCACCAAGAGCTTTAAATGGATTTGCCATATATTTTTCTTCTAGTTATAGAAGTCCTTTAATAAATAACTTTTAAATTAAGGTTTCCCTTCCTTAGATTCTATCACTATTTTCACCTACATCAATGCTTCACTGACGTCTTTTTCTAAAGCAGAAGGTGGAACTTTGAATGCATTTTCATCTGGTTTCTTGACTGGCTTCGTATCAAGGAGAACGAATTCAAATTTTGGCATACCTCCAGTAATCTCTTGGGCACAAGTTTGTAGTAGGCTGATTTGCTTTTGTTGTTCTAATTGTAGTTTGTGAAATTTATAATAGACACCAACTTTTGTAATTTGATTTGAATCAGGCATTAACTTACTAGACTTTAATAAAGCAGCCAATGTTAAATTCTTTTCTTCTACAACCACAAGAAACTTTTCCCAAACATCTACAAGTCCTGTAAAATCTGTTTGGCTTGGATCCATCAGATTATCACTAGTAAAGTCTTGTAATGGAGATGGCAACGGAGACGCCGTACTGACCACATCAGCAATTGATTCTTCACTAATAAACTGCTCATTAATAATTGAATCCATCACTGATGATTGTTCCTTAATAGCTTTTTTTTCTATTGGAGGATTTTTTTTTATAGTTTGAGGAGCAGATGATGGTGAACTGGTGCTACCACCTGACCTTCCTTTTGCTTTCAAAACCAAATCAAGTAATTTAACTTCTAGATGAAGAAATGGAATAACACTAATTTCATTAACTGGTAAATTGATTAAGTTATCAAGTAAAAATAAACTTATTATTTTTGAATACTTTGCTTCGCCATCATTAATTCCCAATGCTTTCATCAAATCCTGATGCAACATATCAAGCAATGACTTATAAACAAACTTCTCCTCTTCTCCATTTTCTCTAAATGTTTTAATTACTTGAACTACCTTTTGTTCATCCTTAGCAAGAACTGAATCTACTAACAAAAATAACTCTTCTTGTAATGAGATACTTCCCAAAACATCAAGGCTACTTAACGAAAGTTTTTTTTCTCCTCGGCAGACCATCTCTAAAAGCTTAACGGCATCCCGAAAACTTCCTCCTGATCTTTTAATAACCTGATCAACAGCCTTATCTTCAAATTCAATCTTTTCATTCTTTAAAATACGGCTTAAAACCTCTCTCATTTCTTCATTATGAGCTTGTCTAAATTTGACTAAATTAGCTCTGGAAACGATAGTATCTGGGATCTTATGTAGTTCTGTAGTAGCTAAGATAAAGATGGCATGTTCTGGAGGTTCTTCAAGAAGCTTAAGTAGAGCATTAAATGCTTCACGGGTCAGCATGTGAGCCTCATCTAAAATATAAACTGCTTTATTTCCTAATTGAGGTGGAAGAGAAACTCTTTCTTTGAGTAGACGAATATCGTCTATTCCTCTGTTACTTGCGGCATCTAATTCATTAACAATAAAAGACTTTCCAGAAAAAATCTTATCATGTTCAACATCATCTAATTCTTTATTTAAAATAGAACTAATGATCCTTGAAGTTGAAGTCTTACCAGATCCTTTTGGACCAGCGAATAAAAAGACTTGTGGAAGAGTACCTGACTTAACTAATTTAATTAATTGCTCTCTAATATCTTTAAGAGCTAAATCTTCAAAATTACGGGGTCGATATTTAAGTGGCCAAGACATAAATGTATCCTAGCATTAATTATCTACTTTTTGCTGTGGTTGATTTTCTTTATCTATTTTGATAACTAAATCAGCCAGAACTATACTATAACGACGATATGCTTCTAAGGGTGAATCAAATGGACTGAAGTATGAATGAACATCTCCGTCATTTGACCACTTTGTACACATATAGTAAAAATTATCACTTGTTTGTAAGCGTCGCCATTGATCTGTTAGTTCTTTATTGTTTATCTTTAAAACCAGTGGTTCTAACTCATAAATCTTATTTATACAATCTTGTTGTAAATCATTATCGACCCAAGCTGTTAGATCACGGTCTACATCAGCCCAAGAAATTGGGTCTGGTACATCATATTTATCTAGATAAGTTAAATCCAACTTTGATACCTCTTCTCCTGGAGTTACAAACTTGTTATAGCTTTTCTTAGAAAACTCCTCAATAAACTTTTCAAAAAATAAAAAGATTCCAGTATCTTCCCATTGGTGTTCTCCAAAAGTTTCAAAGTCCATAAATAAATTTACACTATGATCCTCAGGATAAATCTCTACCCATTTTATATATTTATCTACAGTTAAAGGATGTTCTGGCCAATTTTTATCAGAAAAACGAAAGGCAATATCATCAGACAATGGGGCATGCTTTAACATTAATGGCAAAGGTTTATCAGTATTACTCAAATATGATTTAGTTCTATCTCTACCATGAAGGTAGCGATCAACAGCTTCAGTTAGAATCCCTTTATAACCTAATTTCTCGACTTGGTAAGCAACATAATTACTATAGATTAGCTCAGTATTACGAAAAACAGTTGGCTCATAATCAAATAATTCTTTTACTACTGCTCCATGCTGTTTTACTTGAAGCTCAAATTCTTTTTCTGAATAAAGACTTGCTAAAGAGTGATAGTAAGTTTCAGCTAGTATTTCAACTCTGCCAGTTTTTACTAACTTTTGAATTAACTCAATTATGTGTGGCTCAAATTCCAATGACTGTTCAATAAATACTCCTGAGCAAGATAAGGCAAATTTAAACTCTGGATGTCTTTTAATTAAATCCAGAAGAAGTGTTAACATTGGCCGATATGATTTCCGGGAGACTTTTTTAAATATTTCTTCATTGTCACCAGAAAAATAATCAGTATCATTTTCTAGATCAAAAACATTGAAGTTACCTAATCTGTATGGCTGGTGCAATTGAAAATAAAAACAAATTTGAGGCATCAGATATTATGACGTTACATTTTTATAAACGTCCATCACTTTCTGGGCAGCTGATTTCCATGTTACATTTTTTAACTCATTATGTTGTCCTGAGATAACGTCTTCTGATAAATTCTGATCATTAAGTAATTCAACGATCTTATTTGTCATTAAATCAATATCCCAGAAATCAACTTGAATGCTACTAGGCAAGACTTCTGCGACACCTGATGTTTTTGAAATAATAACAGGTGTAGATCTTTGAGCTGCTTCAACAGCGACTAAACCAAATGGTTCTGAGATGGATGGCATAACAAACACATCAGCTCGATCAAGTAACTTTGATTTTTGATCACCTCTGACAAATCCACTAAAAAGCATCTTGCTACTCAAACCCTTATTTGCCGTAGTAAATAAAAGCTCATGATATAAATCACCATTACCAGCTACAACAAAGATAGCTTCAGGGATTTTCTTCAAAACTGAATTGGCTAATTGAATAAAATATTCTGGACCCTTTTGGCCAGTCAATCTGCCCATAAAAACAACCATTGGACGTGACTTCGCAAAATGATGTTTTCCTGGATCAGCATCAGAGATTGGATCGATACCATTGTGGACAACATCAATCTTTTTTTCATCAATCTTATATTTATCTATAAGTATCTTTTTTGTATATGCACTGACGGCAATCACTCGGTCAGCGAATTGCATTCCCTCAAACTCAGAATTCATAATGTAGGCACTACCTCCTACTGGGCTGCGATCAAATTCTGTTGAGTGAACATGAGTTATTAAAGGCTTACCTGTTTTTTGCTTTACACTCATCCCTGCTGGAAAGGACATCCAATCATGAGCATGAATAACTCCAAAATCTTTTTTCTGAGAGTTTTTTATCACCTGATCTTGATATTGATTAACTTGTCTTTCTAAATCTGACTGAGCTAAAGAAGATAGCTGTCTAACATTCAAATTAGCTGGATCTAATCTTCTCACTGCAGGAATTTGGATTGAGTGGTCATATGCAAAAAATGGTGGAGATATGTTTGAAAATCCTTTTGTACACCAATCAGGATGAGAACAATCTAGCAATGTCATATGCTTAATGCTACCGGAAAACTTATATGGAAGTGAAAAATAAATATGATCACTGAGCTCTGCCAATGAAGTAGTTAAACCCTGGCAAGCCACACCCAAACCACCACTATTGTGGGGAGGGTATTCCCAGCCAATCATAAAGACTTTATTTTTATTCATAAACACTATTCAAAAACCCATAAGGGCTATTCATTTAGTATATGTCATACTTGAAAATAAAATCAACACAAAAAGTCTGCTAAATCACCATTAATTAAAAATTATATAAAACTATTTCAAACTATAATTTACTTGCCAAATCAACTCTAATTTCTCCTATTGAAGTCCTTCTAAGGGCAGTAACATGAGCTCCAATTTTTAACTTTTGACCTAAGTCATGGATTAATGACCTAATATAAGTTCCTGAACTAACTTTAGTTGAAAACTTTGCAGTTACTGACTTTTCTTTGCTATCACTTTTGAAATCTAACAATTTAAAATCATAAATTGTCACCATCCTCTTAGGCAATGTGGCTAAATCAATTTTACCTTTTCTTGCTTTTTCATAAAGCTTTTTACCCTTTACTTTAACAGCACTAAAAGCTGGAACAGTTTGCTCAATTTCACCAACAAACTCCTTCATTGCATGTCTAACTTCCTCCTCTGTTAATTCTTTGATCTCTTCCCAATCGACCGTATCTACTATGTTTCCCATTGAATCATAGCTGTCTGTTGTAAGTCCAAATTTTGCTTCAACTTCATACTCTTTATCTTGTTTCATAAATTGATCCTGAAGTTTTGTAAACTCACGACTGACTAAAACAATCAACAAACCAGTGGCTAATGGATCCAATGTACCTGCATGTCCAATCCTTCTTACACCAGTTATCCCTCTGACCTTAGCAACGACATCATGACTAGTCCAATCTACGTCTTTATCAATTAATAAAACTCCTTTTTGATTTTGTTTTACTTCTTCTAATGTTGAAAATTTAATATCATTCATATCAAAGATATTGTAACCTAAAAATTATTATTCTCTTTACTTCATATTTTTTGTCTGATAATCTCTAGCCATTATGGAGAAAAACAATACTCTTTTTGATAAAGTACGCACAGACCTCAATGACAAAGGCCTCAAAGTTGTAGGAGAGAATCTTGAAAAACCGTGGGGTGCATATTTTTTAATTGATGAAGATCAAACAGAAAAATTTATCAAAGAATTTTTCTCACATATTGACCTTCCCCCTTTTGATCCAAACTTAAAACTAAGTCCAAAAATTCTAATGGTAGCGCCTGAAAAAAGACTATCATGGCAATACCACCATCGTCGTCGAGAAATTTGGACCGTCCTAGAAGGTCCAGTAGAAATTGTTACCAATAAAACTGATGAGCTTATCCCAGGAAAAAAATATAATAAAAATGATTTTATTGATATTGGATTAGGAGAAAGACATCGCTTAGTTGGCCTTAACAATTGGGGAATAGTTGCTGAGATTTGGATGCATACCGACCCTGGTAATCCTTCCAACGAAGAAGACATCGTTAGAGTCCAAGATGACTTTAATAGATAATAAAATAAAAAATTGATAAAGTAATTATTCTTCTATTTTTGCTATAGTAATATTGTGCAAGATTTGTCTGCCCAAACTCGTTCTATCCGTGAAAATATTTTAGCCATGCTCGTCGAGGCTGGTTCTGGTCATCCTGGAGGTTCTCTTGGGAGCGTAGAGATCTTTGCTGCACTTTATTTTAATGTCATTAAACATGACCCAAAAAACTCAACCTGGAATGAACGTGATAGAGTATTACTTTCTGCCGGTCATCTTTGTCCAGTACTCTATGCCACGCTAGCTCAAGCTGGTTATTTTGAAATGGGAGAACTACTCACTTTAAGAAAATTTGGTTCTAGACTCCAAGGTCACCCTGAGTTTGCTAATAGTAAAAACCTGCCTGGTATTGAAAATACTAGTGGACCATTAGGACAGGGTCTCTCTCAATCAATTGGGATAGCGCTTTCATTTAAATTAGACAATATTTCTAATCATGTTTACTGTGTGATGAGCGATGGTGAACAACAGGAGGGC
>Ga0224496_10000808_pt1 | contig 20876 bp, 21 predicted proteins | sample SF_Jul11_sed_USG_2_FD_168127 | JGI IMG/M metagenome (GOLD analysis project Ga0224496, IMG submission 168127) | Sediment microbial communities from San Francisco Bay, California, United States - SF_Jul11_sed_USGS_8_1 | ecosystem: Environmental > Aquatic > Marine > Sediment | place: USA...
GCCCAGCAGGCGTTTGAGTGCACTTTGGGCATCATCGAAATCGCCTTTAATACCGATAACTTTTAGATTGGGAGCATCTTCGGTGACCATCTGTAAGCGCTGTACATCTGAAGTGCCTCCATCGGGGTAAAGGCAGGCTACCTGTACATTGGCCCGGTTTTTAAAAGTTTCCAGTGCTGCTGGACCTGTATCTCCGGACGTGGCGGCAAGAATCAGATAATTCTCATTACGTTTTTGTGCAAGTGATGACAGGACAATGCCAAAAGGCTGTAAAGCCATATCCTTGAATGCACGAGTTGGCCCATGCCATAACTCACTGACGTAAAGATCATCGTTTACCTTTACAACCGGTACAGGGTTAGTGGCATCATCAAAGTGATCGTATAGTGCCAGCGCTTTATCGATTACGTCAGCTTCAATATCAACTTCAAAAGCAGAGAGTACCGCTTTTGCCAGTGTTTTGTAGGTGGAGTTCAGGTGATTATTCAGAAAATCATTACCCAGATTCGGTAAAGATTCAGGTGAATATATGCCGCCAAAGGAGGAAATAGGGTTCAAAATTGCCTCGGAGAAAGAGACCTTTTCGGGGTGCTGGCCATCGTTGCCGCGGGTTTCAATAAAATTCATGGGTTATCCGGTTGTTCAAGATACGATTTGGGCGTCGATTATATAGGAAAACCGCATGGTTGACAGTAATTGACTAAAAATCAAAGGCTTGGCTCAAATTATAAAGTTTAGAGCCCGGTTCTATGATCCCAGTCAGGATTATATGAAAACAGGAATGCGGATGGCTTTTAAACTGGGCCAGATCGGGATATTTTATTTTTGTGCAATAAACATTGTCTATCTAAAATTATCAGTTGCTGATTGACCAGGTATCTGAATTACTTGTATTTTTTAGGCAGCTCTATAAGCTAAGGTTTTTAAATTAGCAGACAGATGATGATCTATGAGCGGCCAATTATCCAATCCTTCCAGTAAATTACTGATACGAAACGCAAAAGCCAGTGATGTATCTGCGATAACCAGTCTGTCATCGCGTGTTTATGCCGGTACCGGAATGCATGGTTATTCAGAAGGCGCAATCAAAGGACAGATTAATAATTTTCCAGAGGGTCAGTTTGTTATTCTGGTTGATGATAAGGTTGTCGGCTACTGTGCAACATTCCGTATTAGTGAATCAATTGGTCTTAAGCCACATAGCTGGGTTGAAATCACCGGTAATGGTTATGCATCACGTCATGACCCCAAAGGTGACTGGCTTTATGGGATGGAAGTCTGTGTTGATCCTGATTATCGTGGCTATCGTCTTGGTCAGCGTTTGTATAATGAACGTAAAAATCTTTGTCAGTCACTGGGTTTAAAGGGTATTGTTTTTGCAGGGCGTTTGCCCACTCTGGCCAGGCGTATTAAGAAATATGACAGCGTCGACAATTATGTCGATATTATTAAATCAAAAAAAGCACGTGACCCGGTTTTGTCTTTTCAGTTACATAATGGCTTTGAAGTGATTGGTATTATTCCTGGTTACCTGTCTGTTGATCATGAATCTATGGGGTATGGTATTCACCTGGTCTGGCGCAATCCCAAAATTTCTTTAACAGAAGAAACGGGTAAGACTAAAAATTATGGTGGGCGAATACCGGATACTATTCGCGTTGGTACTGTACAGTATAAACAGCGTCGTGTTCGTTCATTTGATGAGTTTCTCGAAGTTGTTGCTTATTTTGTTGATGTAGTGGCTGATTATAAAGGTGATTTTGTTGTCTTTCCTGAGTTGTTTACGCTGCAATTACTGTCTATTGAAGATCAGGAATTATCACCGTCTGAATCCATTGAGGCATTAACCAAGTATACGCCTCGATTCAAGGAAGCTATGCGTGATATGGCATTACGTTACAATATCAATATCATTGGTGGCTCCCATCCCACGCGAGTTGAGTCAGGTCGAGTAGAGAATATATCTTATGTGTTTCTGCGCGATGGAACTGTTCATGAGCAGGCAAAAATTCACCCTACACCGAATGAAGATTACTGGTGGAATATAGAAGGGGGTAGTTTACTTAATGCCATTGAAACTGATTGTGGTCCGATTGGTGTTCTGATTTGTTATGATTCTGAATTTCCTGAGCTAGCACGTCATCTGACTGATCAGGGTATACAGATATTGTTTGTTCCATTTTGTACGGATGAACGACAAAGTTATCTGCGTGTACGTTATTGTTGTCAGGCACGTGCTGTTGAAAATCAGATTTATGTTGTTATGTCAGGGAATGTTGGTAATTTACCTAATGTTTCCAATATGGATATTCAGTATGCACAAAGCTGTATTTTGACGCCGTGTGATTTTCCATTTGCGCGGGATGGTATTGCGGCAGACACGACGCCTAATGTTGAAACTGTCGCTATTGCAGATTTGCGGCCAGATACATTAATGATGGCAAGAAACAGTGGTACTGTTAAAAATTTAAAGGATCGTCGTCATGATTTGTATCATCTGCATTGGCGCGGCAAATAGCATAATCGTGTGAGCTTGCCTGGTGAATGAAGAATATGTTCAGATAAAAGCTTGTTTAAATAACGATAGTTTCTTGTCTGTATACTGTCAGCATAATTTTGTATCTTGTCTGATGGCCAGTTAATCCCAATAAAACTATTTTGACTGGCTCGAATTACAATTGATTTTATAACCAGAATAAACTGTTCTTTTTTGAAAAATACACTGGCTGTTTCGTCTGGGGATTGATGTTGTATCCGTGTAGTGGTGTGGATATAAGCCAAAGCATTATGAAAAATACGCATAAAAATATTCGTTACATAACAAATTAATTTATTAATGATATTGGCCTGATAAACAAGGGGCTGGTTTATTGCGCTCAGCTTGTGAGTCGTTATCTGATCTCATGCAATCGCTAGTTATTTGAGTGTGTTTATATAGCCAGGTGTAACGGTTTGTTAATTAATTCAAATAACGAGTCGATATGACCAGGCTTATTGCATGAATATACGGTGATACTGCTGGGGTTTAGGCAGTTGTGTCAATATTGTTGCCTATATTTGAATCTGTTTCCCGTGGCTCCCTTCTGGGCTGGGAGTCAGGTTCGGTAGCAGGTGTTTGTTCTGCACCACCGGGTTCTGGCTGTGCCACATCGGGTTTTCTTTCTGTAGGCGGTATATTGATTATCTGTGAAGCGGTGCCTGCCGGGCCAATTGGGGTTGCCATTTGCTTGCTCCTGAATCAGTTTATTCTAATAGGGTGTTAAACCTGAAGGTTTATGTATTGTCATATTTATTATATGCCACTCTGGGTGGTAATTAATACATTATGAATGTGATTGGCTATAAAATGATTCAATAAAAGATATAAAATAAAATGATAATTCATTCATTGGGTTCATGTTTTTTTATATACTCTATTCACTATTTATTCTATTGGGATAATTCTTTATGTTGAGATTTATAGGCAGGCATATTTTAACAGGTTTGATGACTATCTTGCCTGTACTATTGTCATTTTACCTGTTGTACTGGTTTGCAGTAACCACCGAAACCATGTTAGGTCAGCTAATACGTCTGGTTATTCCATCAGACCTTTACTGGCCTGGTATTGGCCTGGTTGTTGGTCTGATTGTTGTGTTTCTTGTGGGTTTAATGATGCGAGCTTATATCGTGCAGCGATTATTTGCCCAGAGTGAGAAAATACTTTATCGCATGCCACTGATTAAAACAGTGTATCGTGCATTTCGTGATTTTTTTAATTTTTTTTCGTCGAGCAATAAAAAGGAATATGATCAGGTTGTATCTGTGCGTATCGGAGAGACACAGATGGAAGTGATAGGCCTGGTAACGCAGCCAGTAACTGAAAAATTGCCTCAGGGCTTTCAGAGTGATGACCGTGTTCTAGTCTATATACCTATGAGTTATATGATTGGAGGTTATACCGTGTTTGTGCCACGAAGTGCACTCAGGCCGATAAATATGAGTATGGATGAAGCAATGCGTTTCACCTTGACGGCAGGTGTGACTAAATAACTATTAAGTTGATAGTGATAGATAATACTGGGAGTTAATTTAATTTTCTGTTTTATCATATGATATTATCGGATGGTTGTTATCGAGTAAGCTAACATAAATATTGTTTCTGTTAGTTGCTTTTTAATCACTTTCCAGTTGTGTGTCTGCTAATCTTAATTGTTAAATAATTTAATAAAGAGGGTACATTGATGTTAATCGAAGAATTATTGAGTCTGATTTTCAGTTTTGGAACAGGGTTGGCAGTATTAATTATTATCGTTCTGAAGTTTTCAGTTAAATTTGTTCCTCAGAATCGAGCATACGTGGTTGAACGCTTTGGTAAATACCATACCACTATGGAAGCAGGTCTTAATATACTGGTTCCTTTTATCGACAAAGTCGCTTATGACCGGTCATTAAAAGAGCAGGCCGTTGATGTTGCCAGTCAGGCAGCTATTACCCGGGATAATATTTCACTGGTCGTAGATGGCGTTCTTTATTTAAAAGTACTGGATCCCTATAAAGCGTCATACGGTGTTGATAATTATGTTTATGCAGTCACACAGCTGGCTCAGACGACCATGCGTAGTGAAATTGGTAAAATTGAGCTGGATAAGTCCTTTGAAGAACGAGAAAGTTTAAATATCAATATCGTGAATGCGATTAATACGGCTTCTGAACCCTGGGGTGTTCAGGTATTACGTTATGAAATAAAGGATATTGAACCACCACGAACTGTGCTCGAAGCGATGGAACGTCAGATGAAAGCCGAACGTGATAAGCGAGCTACGATTCTGGAATCAGAAGGTGAGCGTCAGTCAGCGATTAATGTGGCGGAGGGTGCCAAGCAGGCGCAGGTGCTGGCTGCAGAAGCGGATAAGGCTGAACAAATTTTACGTGCAGAGGGTGAAGCTCAGGCTATTATTGCAGTCGCAGATGCACGAGCAAAAGCGTTGGAAACCGTGGGTAAAGTGGCCAATACTGAGCAGGGTCAGAAAGCAATTCAACTGGACCTGGCAGTTAAAGCGATTGAAGCCAAACATGCCATAGCAAAAGATTCGACTGTCGTGTTATTACCGGAAAATAATAGTAATGCAGCCAGTGTCGTTGCTGAAGCTATGACCATTATTAATACATTAAATAACACTAAAGCGGCAGTACAATAACAGGAGCTGAATATGATTGCTGATTACATTGTTAATCACCAGGCGGAGTTCTGGATTGTCGTCGGTTTTGTATTGCTGGTGATTGAAGTGGTGACTGGCTTTACCCTTGGTGTATTTTTATTTACAGGACTTGGTGGGATTGCTACCGGTTTATTAATGATGGCCGGTGTTTTACCAGAAACCTGGATTGCAGGTGTTACATCGATGGGTATCAGTTCCGGTGTTATTGCTGCATTATTATGGAAATTATTAAAAAATTTGCAGCGTGATGGTATTCCACAAAAGGATAATAGTAGTGATCTCGTCGGGCATGAATTCATACTGCCAACCGATATTTCTCGTGTGAAATCAGGGACGACTCAGTATTCAGGTATAAGCTGGAGAGTTGAAATTGATCATAATGCGGGTGTTGATGACATAGCGGCGGGTCAACCTGTAGTGGTGACTTCTGTTGAAGTGGGTCTGTTTAAAGTTAAACCACAATTGTAATTTTTTATGGTTTTGGACTGTCAAACTTAGTAATAGTAGTGCTTATATAATAAAGAATAGAATGGGAAATGATATGAATGAAATAAAAGACAATCTGACAGAGCAGAAAACGTGGGTACGTGGCTTGTATATGTTAATGTTTGCTATTTTCTACGGAATTGCAAAAGTAGTGTTGAGTGCAGTTATTATTTTTCAGTTTCTGTTGGTATTGTTTACGGCAGAGACTAATACGCGTTTGTTGAAATTAGGTCAAAGTCTAAGCACTTATTCTTATCAGATTATGATGTTTCTAACCTTTAATAGTGAGTATCAGCCTTATCCATTTGGTGCCTGGCCAAAAGGTGAACCCAGAACAAAGGAAGCAACCTCCATTGAGCAAGATGATTAAATTATCCTGCATTTAAAAAACAGTCAGGGTTAAAACTGTGTAGTACTGATATTAAATTGTGCTGTCTGTCAAAGTAACTAAAATTTATGTGAAAGTTTTATACAGAGTGACAAATCGGTAAGTTGTTTTTGAGAAATGGCAATGTGCCTGGTATTTAGTTAACCAGGAGTAATACCGATTGATAAGTCAGTTAGTGTTCTAATTGATGAAATACTTGTCATCATCAATATTATCGAACTGATCCTTGTTGACATAAACACCAAAATATTTTGCAGATTGTTCAAGAAAGGTAATGCGAACCAGATCATCCAGATTAATACCCAGGTTGTGAAAGTCTGCTTCACGTCGTGTGTCTGTGTCGATATGTATGAATTCCTGTTTGAGCATCTGGGCTTCCTCAAGTTAGATGTTAATACCGTACTAATATAGTCAGGTATTGCCAGTATAGGGAGATTACCAATTTAATAAACATAATATTCATGTTGAAAAGGCATATTTATCTGTTTTGAGCGTTTGCCTGGCCAGTCATACCTGTTCCCATGGTGAGATGATGTTAATTCAAGCTCAAATGCCTGAATTACTTGTTTAATTTAGGCTTCTCACCAAGTTTGTGTTTGATGAAAATCCCCACAAAAATACCTATGGATAGTACTAGCAGTGGTCCATAGATTGAGAAATCCAGCAAATCCTGTAGTGACGCCGTGTCAGTGGCTTTATGTATGACGCTGGCGAAGACATAGGATTTAATGCCCAGTCCAATGACCGCAGCCGGTATAAAATAACCCAGTTTGATATTTAAAATGCCGGAGCTGTAGTTAATAAGCGAATGGGGGAATGCCGGCATGAGGCGTAGGGCAAACAGGGTAAAGAAGTTATCTTCTTTTTGCAGTAGTTTATAGACATGGGAGCTTTCAACGTGATGAACCCACTCATCGGTTAAGTTTCGGGAGAAAAAATAAGCACAAATACCACCCAGGGTGCCGCCAATAACCAGAATAAAGGTAGCCATGGCGGGCGAATAAATGGGGGCTGCAACCCAGAGTAAAGAGGCACCGGCCAACGCAAAGGTAAATAGTATGATCTGTAATAGAATTAGAAAGATGACCAGCCACCATTCGTCAGCATAGCCTCTGGCAAACAGAAGTAACTTTTCGGGTTCGAGCCAGCCGGCAATTTCCAGTAATATACCAAGCGTAATCAGTAGTACGAGTAGAATTAGTTTTTTTAAATAGCGTTTAATCATCTATATTCAGTGGGTTATAAACAGGGTATGTGATAATTCAATAAAAAGGTGAAAAAACTTACCTAATGGGTTTTTTCATGCTGTCTGATCCCGTTTAACGGGACAAAAAACCTTATTTTTCACTGTAGTACATTACCTGGCAATGAAATGAATTTAACACTTTTTATTATAAAAGGCCTAGCAATTCTCCTGGACATAGGGTATGTTTCGCTTAGTAGCAGTTTTACTAGTAGTTCCGGCAGTACCTCGCAATGTTTTATCGCAGTCCGTTCCGTAATTCCCAGCAAAAATCTGCGCTTTAAACAATTCTAATTTATTAATAATAGAGGTAACCGTTATGGCTACAGGTACAGTAAAGTGGTTTAACGACAGTAAAGGTTTTGGTTTTATTGCTCCTTCTGATGGCAGTGCTGATGTGTTTGTTCATTTCAGTGCAATTCAGTCTGAAGGTGGTTTTAAAACTCTGGCTGAAGGTCAGACAGTATCATTTGAAACAGAACAGGGTGCTAAAGGCCCAAGCGCTGTTAATGTGGTACCACAATAAGATCAGCTCATTTTGAATGAGTAAAAAAGCCCTGCTTATGCGGGGCTTTTTTTTGCTGTTTATAGACCAATACCAATACCAAGATGAAAACTGGTTTTTACCCGCCCGGTATCCGTTGTCCATAAATGTAATTGTTGTGAATATATAACGGGATAGCTGTACTCTGATTCGCCGACACTTCCTTTTTGTATCGTTTTTATTTCACCTGAAACCGTCACCATTTTTCCTTGAGCATAACTGGTAGGTTCAAGATAGCCGGGTTGTTTTATAATAAAGCGACCCAGTGGATCTTTATCTTTCTGTGGTGCGTGATAACTATCCAGTGGATAAGCCAGCACTTCAATTTGTGTGCTGTCTTTCAGATTTTTTATTGACAGTATGACACCTCCCCAGAGAACCTGTTTTCCCAGGTTGATTTTCTGTTCGGCAATAACGCTTTTGGGTGTTAATGAGGCGTCTACCTTGCTGGTATCAAAAGCAGGTGTAGTGGCGCAGCCATTAAGTAAGCCAAGTAGAATAACGAAAAACAAAGGGTAGTGCATTTAAGTACCTTTTAGTAGCGATGCGGATAATAGTGTGGGTGATAGGGATACCATGGGTACCAGGGATCGTACCACCAGAAATCCGGTGGATAATTAGCGTAACTGTTTTGTTCTTCCACTGGCCAGAGATAGTGATGATCTATCTGAATCATGACATGTTTATAAGGGAAATCGCCAATATTGTGGGTTTCTGTGCGCAATACTCTGCCAATGACCGTGATGTGCCTGTCATTTGAATACACCATGGGTTCAAGGAAGTCATTGGTAATCGCCATAAAGCGACCACTGCTATTACCATTAACAATCGGTTTACCCTGATTATTTAGTGGAAAGGCGACAATGCTTAACTGACTGCCTGTTTTCAGATTTTGAGTATCGACAATCTTGCCACCCCAACGAACTTTCTGGGACAGATAATTGTTGGTATTCGCATAAACCTGTTGTAATGCCGGATTATTGGGAGGGGCTGTTTTAATGATTTCTGGTATGTGAGACGAACAGCCAGTCAGCCAGCTTGTTATCACTAAAAGGCTGTAAATAAAACGGCCGGTATGACAATTTCTGCCCATTACAATATGATACATCAACATAATAAATGAAATGCAGCCTTAAATGAGTCATAGATCAATATTATGTTAATTAGATCAATCCTCGGTCATTTGATCCTGATCATATCGGGGGTTAGAAGATTATTGTTAAATGACGATGAAGCCTTAACAAAGGAGTTCATATATGAGCACTACCTGGGTAATCGTGGCTGATAGTAGCCGGGCACGAATTTTTACAGCAGAAACATCCACTTCATCATTGCAGGAAATTGAAACCCTTGCCCATCCTGAAGGTCGATTGCATGATAAAGAAATAGTCAGTGATTTACCGGGAAAGGTTAAAGGTAATGGTACTGGTGGACATGCCTATCAGGATGAAGTTACCCCTAAAGAACAGGAAGTCATTAATTTTGCCAAACGGGTAGCCAGTCATCTTAGTGATGCACATAATGTTAATAAATTTCATCGTCTGGCCATAGTTGCCGCGCCTGCATTTCTGGGTGAATTACGTAATCAGATGTCCAGTCAACTTAATAAGCTGGTCTGTTTCGATTTAAATAAAAATATCACATTACAGAGCGCTGAAGAAATACGTAAACATTTGCCAAAGTCATTACCGGTTATTTAATGTCATTAATCTCAGGGGTCAGTAAGTTTCAGACCCCTGTTATTCGATAGTCCATTTTCCCGGATTGTCATTCTGATTAACATATTCTTTAACGATTGAAATAAATAAATCTCTTGGCACCATTTCTGCGCCCATGCTTTCCAGGTGATGTGTGTGAACCTGTGAATCTATAATTTTGAAATGATGTTCTGTTAAATATTGGCATAAATAGACCAGGGCTATTTTTGAAGCATCTGGTACTTTGCTGAACATGGACTCACCAAAAAAGATTTGACCAATAGCGATGCCATATAAACCGCCGACCAGTTCATTGTTTTGCCAGCACTCAATACTGTGCGCGTATCCCAGTTGATGTAGTGCATAATAAGCATCGTAAATATCATTTGTGATCCATGTGCCCGGCTGGTGTTTGCGTGGTCCAGCACATGCATGGATAACATCGGTAAATGCAGTATCCAATTTGACGGTGAAATTTTTCTTTTTGATTGTTTTTTTAAGACTGCGAGAGATCTTGATCTTTTCAGGAAATAAAATGCATCGGGGATCGGGTGACCACCAGAGTATAGGTTCACCTTCGTTATACCACGGGAAAATACCATGACGATATGCATTGAGAAGACGGGTAACAGACAGGTCGCCACCCGCGGCTAACAGGCCATTGGGTTCGGTTAAGGCCTTGTCCAGGCTGGGGAAAGGTGCTTCAGGGTTTCTGTCTAGCCATTGCAAATGAATCATTAGCGAAGTCTTTATTAGCTGCTAAACTCAATATCAAATAACAATTATAGATTGTATTTGTCTATGACTCCAAAATCCCTCGAAGAATTATATATTTTATTAGTTGAGCCATCTCAGCCACAGTCAAAATTTATTCTTAATCAGTTAATCAATGCCGGTATTAGTCGATATGACAGTGTTAAGGATGGTAAAACTGCGCTTGAAGCGATGCATATATACCATCCAGATCTGGTTATTAGTGCCATGTATCTGCCCGATATGACCGGTTCTGATCTTGTTCAGTCGATGCGTGCTGATGAAGATTTACATGAACTTGCCTTTATGCTGATTTCCAGTGAAACCGGCTTTGATATGATAGATCCTGTTCGTCAGGCAGGTGTTACTGCGATATTGCCTAAACCATTTGAATTAGCACAGTTAAAGCGCGCCCTGTTTAATACCCTGGATATGATTAATCCAAAAACTATCGAGCTGGATGATTTTCATGCGGAAGATTTAAAAGTGCTGGTGGTTGATGACAGTTTAACGGCTCGTAAGCACATTAAACGTGTTCTGGCCGGGTTGGGTATAGAAAAAATTGTTGAAGCCGATGATGGCGCCAGTGCTGTGCCTATTCTGGCTGAGCAATTCTTTGATTTTGTGGTGACGGATTACAATATGCCGCAAATGGATGGCAAGGCCTTAATTGAATATATTCGAACTAACAGTAATCAGGGTGCCGTTCCCGTACTTATGGTAACCTCTGAAGGTAATATGAATAATCTGGCAGCAGTAGAGCAGGCTGGTGTTTCAGGGATTTGTGACAAGCCCTTTGAAACCGATACGGTGCGCGCCCTTATTCAGAACATGCTCAGTGAAATTTAATCCGCATATTTATATCCTATAGGGTATTTTCGTTATTGTATTAAAAAACTATCATCACTTAATCGTCTACTCTGAACAACATTATGATTAAGTATCTGACACATTCCGGAAAATGGTTGCTTTCCCATAAAGACTGGACTGCGCATTTAACCTTTGCCATCGGTGGTATTGCTGTGGGACTGTGGCTACCTTTATGGCTTACAGCAGTGAGTGGGCACATCACCTGTTGCAGTCTACGATAACAGTTTCACCTTATTTACCTTTTATTATTTCTCCACTTGGCCTGATTCTGGTGGTCTGGTTAACACGCCGATATTTTCCCGGTTCAGAAGGCAGCGGGATTCCCCAGGTCATGGCTGCGCTGGAAATGGGGCAGGAAAAAGAGCGCAGTGTATTACTGACATTACGAATTGCATTTGGCAAAGTCCTGCTGTGTACGATTGGTATGCTAAGTGGTGCTTCCATTGGCCGTGAAGGCCCCACCGTGCATATTGGTGCATCGATCATGTTTTCGCTGCGCAGATTTGTACGCTTCCGTATTTATGATATGGAACGTGTATTAATTCTTGCCGGCGGTTCCGCCGGTGTCGCGGCAGCCTTTAACACACCATTGGCGGGTATCGTTTTTGGAATTGAAGAACTGAGTCGTTCATTTGAAGTGCGTACTCGCGGTCTGTTATTAACAGGGGTAATGGTCGCTGCGATTACAGCGATTGCTATTCAGGGTAACTATACCTATTTTGGATCTACCTCGGCGGTGATTGATATTTACAGTTCGATAGTGCCTGTGCTGATGTGTGGTGTCGTTGGCGGTATTATTGGTGGTGGTTTCAGTCTGGTATTGATTCGGGGTAATCAACTGGTTTCTCCTTTCAGAAATAATAAACCGTTTGTTGTCGCCGCAATATGTGGTTTGAGTATTGCTATTATTGGTTATTACTCAGGTCATGTGACTTATGGAACCGGTTATGCCGAAGCAAAATCACTGGTCACCGATGCCGGTGAACTGGGATCAGATTATGCCTATCTTAAATTGCTTGCCACGGTGGTTTCATATTTAAGTGGTATACCCGGTGGTATTTTTGCACCTTCACTGGCGATTGGTGCAGGCCTGGGTTCTCATATTGCAGAATGGTTTACCGCTTATCCCCATGGTGCACTGGTGTTATTTGGAATGGTGGGTTATTTCTCGGGTGTGGTGCAGGCACCGATTACCGCTTTTGTGATTGTTCTGGAAATGACTGACCAGCACGAATTAATTGTGCCATTAATGGTCACGGCATTTATCGGTACAGCGGTTTCGAAATCAATCTGTAAAACACCTATTTACTGTACGCTTGCAGATAGTTTCAGGGCTGATGATAAAAAGTTGCATAACAAATAAAAACACTTGAGGTGTTGGCGTCAGGTATGGTCAATCCCGGTGTATCTGTTTGAACGGTGATGCGTCCATCAGTTCCTTGCCGTAGTCTTCCATAGCATCGGCTTCTCTTTGTAAATGATCCTTAATTACACGATTGAATTCCGGGTGAGCTACCCAGTGTGATGAAACCGTTTTAACCGGGAGAAAGCCGCGGGCAATTTTATGTTTGCCCTGGGCACCGGGTTCAAAATGTTGTAACTGATGATGAATGCAGTATTCGATACCGGTGTAATAACAGAGTTCGAAGTGCAGGCTGTCATAATCTTCATAACAGCCCCAGTGGCGACCATACAATGCATTATTGCCTTTGATGCATATTGCGGCAGCAACGGCTTTGTTATTATCAAAAGCGATAAAGGTAATGACTTTATGCGCAATGGCTTTAAAAAAATCCAGTGACAATGTAGCCGTGCCATGCTTTTTCATAAAGGTAATCTGGTAGAAGTTGTACACCTGTTGCCACTGCGTTTCATCGAGTTCACTGCCAGTGAAAGTTTTTATGATAATGCCGGCTTCCTTAACCTTACGTCGTTCACGTTTAATATTTTTGCGTTTTTTTGAGCTTAATGTTGCTAAAAAGTCATCAAAGTTTTTATATTGATGATTTTCCCAGTGAAACTGATAATCAAAACGACTTAATAACTGATGCTGCTGTTCAGTGTTGTAATCTTCTTTTCTGTTGAATAACCAGTGAACACTGGAAAGGTGTTGTTGCCTCGCCAGTTCAATGGCAAAGTCGACCAGTGCATGAGCCGTCTGTTCGTCATTATGTCGGCTGAGCAGGCGTGGGCCGGTGACAGGTGAATAGGGTACGGCAATAATCAGCTTCGGGTAATAGACCAGGCCAGCACGCTGATAGGCATCGGCCCAGGCCCAGTCAAACACAAATTCACCGTATGAATTGGTTTTTCGATAAGCAGGTGATGCACCGATGAGTTCATCATTATCTGAAAAAATCAGCAGGTATTGTGGTTGCCAGCCATAGGGCTGAAGGCATTGCCCGGTTTCCAGGGCCAGTAAAAAATCGTGTTGAACAAACGGATTATCACCGGCCAGTGCATTCCATGCATCGGCCGGGATCGTGCTGAGCGATTCAGCGACCTGGTATTTCATTCAATATCAGGATTTGGATTCCAGTTCATCCAGGTATTTTTCAGCATCCAGCGCAGCCATACAACCCGCACCGGCTGAGGTAATGGCCTGTTTATAAATCTGGTCACAAACATCACCGGCGGCAAATACGCCAGCAATACTGGTGGCCGTTGCATTACCTTTGCTACCGGAGTTTACTTTGATGTACCCGTGATCCAGGTCCAGCTGGCCTTCAAAGATGCCGGTATTGGGTGAATGGCCGATGGCTATGAAGACACCGGTCAGATCGATATCTCTGGTGCTGCCGTCGGTAGTGCTTTTAATGCGAATACCGGTCACGCCTGTTTTATCACCCAGTACTTCATCCAGTGTGCTGTTCCATTCGATGGTGACATTGCCGCTTGCCGCACGTTCTTTCAAACGATCAGAAAGAATTTTTTCTGAACGGAACTGATCACGTCGGTGCACCACGGTGACGTGTTCAGCAATGTTGGCCAGATAGAGTGCCTCTTCTACTGCCGTGTTACCACCGCCGATCACCGCGACTTTCTGGCCGCGATAAAAGAAGCCGTCACAGGTTGCACAGGCAGAAACGCCTTTACCCTTGAAGGCTTCTTCGGATTCCAGTCCCAGATACATGGCGCTGGCACCGGTTGCAATAATCAGTGCGTCGCAGGTGTATTCACCCGAGTCACCGGTGAGTTTGAAAGGTTTGTCTTTCAGGTTGGTGGTGTGAATGTGATCAAAAATAATTTCAGTACCAAAACGTTCGGCATGGCTTTTCATGCGCTCCATCAGTTCAGGACCCTGAACACCTTCGTTATCACCGGGCCAGTTATCCACTTCTGTGGTGGTGGTCAGCTGGCCACCCATTTCCAGACCTGTCACCAGTACCGGTTCAAGGTTGGCGCGTGCAGCATAAACCGCTGCTGTATATCCTGCGGGGCCTGAGCCCAGAATTAACAACCGGCAATGTTTGGTTTCGCTCATTGCAAAATCTCCTACGAAATGAATAGCTGAAATTTAGTGCGGCTATCTTAACAAACTATTGAACACTATTTGCATTCAATTGGAATGGAATTCAGGAATACTTGTCTTAAACTTGATTTGAGGACATTAATTAAAAATAAGGGCCATGTTATGAAAATCGGGGTACCAAAAGAAATAAAAGTACAGGAAGGTCGTGTCGGTCTGATCCCTGATGCCTGTCGAGAACTGATTAGCCAGGGCCATTCAGTTTTTATCGAAACCGGGGCCGGATTACTCAGTGGTTATAACGATGAGGAATACAGTCAACTGGGTGTTCAAATCCTGGACAGTGCCAGGTCGCTGTATGCAGAAGCGGATTTGATTGTAAAAGTAAAAGAACCTGTTACCGGCGATTTACAGTACCTTGAGTCACGTCATTTGCTGTTCTGTTTTTTACATCTGGCCGCAGATGCAGAACTGGCGCAAAAGCTTTGTGATATCGGGCTGACGGCGGTGGCATTCGAAACAGTACCCGATGCCAGAGGGGGGTTGCCAATACTCACGCCGATGAGTGAAATTGCGGGCCGACTGGCAATACAGTTAGGAACACATTATCTGCATCAGCCCCAGGGGGGGCGTGGTATTTTACTCGGTGGTCTGCCTCTGACCAGCCGTGGTCATGTCGTGGTGCTGGGGGCGGGGCGGGCCGGTGGTTCTGCCGCCATGCTGGCAGCAGCCATGGGTGCCGAGGTGACCGTGTTTGATAAAAATCGTGATCGTCTTGAAGATATGCATCGGGCCGCACCGAATATTACCACCCGTTATGCTTACGAAGATAACATAGCCAAACTGTTAACCACGGCAGATCTTGTGGTCGGTGCTGTGTTGTTGCCGGGGTTGCATGCGCCACGGTTGGTGACCCGGGATATGGTTAAATCCATGCATGAAGGCAGTGTGATTGTCGATATTTCCATCGATCAGGGCGGCTGTATTGAAACTATTCATAAAACCGATTATCTCAATCCGACCTATGTGGAACATGGTGTGATTCATTTTGGTGTGACCAATATGCCGGGTGCTGTGCCACGCACGGCATCCCAGGCTTTATCGGCGATGATTACCCCTTATGTGCTGCGGTTATGTGAAAAAGACTGGGGTCAGGCCAGTGATCTGCGTCAGGGTATTAATATTCGGGGTGGCAGGATCGATAATCCTGTAATAGAGCAGGCATTAACTCCCTAAGTGGAGTTTATTAGGTTATAATTCTTCAAATTAAAAATTGCTTAAGGATCAACTAATTGGCGCAAGCACGTCGAAAAAAAGAATCCAGCATTTCGGGCTTAACTATTCATATCGGAAGAGGACTGAGAGAGGCAGCTCTGTTTGTATTGCTGGCACTCGCCCTGTTTTTGCTCGCATCACTGATGACGTTCAATATTGATGATCCCGGCTGGTCCCATGTGGGCCCTCGTGATGTGATTCATAATGCCACCGGTGTCGTCGGAGCCTGGTTCTCCAATGTTCTGTTATCTCTGTTTGGTTACCTTGCCTATCTGTTTCCCGTGATGATTGCCTATAGTGGCTGGCTGGTACTGCGTGGACGCAAAGAAGACGGTGAAATTGATTTTAGAATTCTGGCTTTACGCTGGTCCGGTTTCTTTCTAACCCTGGCAACTGGCTGTGCCCTGGTTAGCTTACATTTTGTTCTTCCGGATAATACCTTGCCCATTGATGGTGGTGGCATTCTTGGTCGTTGGCTGGGTGATGATCTGGCTTCGGTACTGGGGCTTTTAGGATCGACTTTATTATTGCTTGCCGGGTTTCTTGCCGGCATAACGGTATTCACCGGGTTATCCTGGCTGGGTGTTATGGATATGATGGGTAGCCTGGTGCTGTCTGTTTACGAATGGCTGTTTGAGAAAACCTTCAATTTTATTGAGTACCGTCGTGAACTGAAAGAAGGGGAAACGGCAAAACAGCAACGGGAAGTCGCGGTTAAGGCGGATCAGGAGAAAAAGGAAAAACGTAAACAGTCGGTACGTATCGAACCCACGATTGCCAAGGTTGAGCTGAGTGAGCGTCATGTCCGCGAAAAACAGATCACGATGTTCGATGATGAACTGGGTAATTCCGAATTACCGCCATTGCGCTTACTTGATGAAGCGGTCAAGTCGGATAAAGGTTTATCACCGGAAGCCCTGGAAGCCATGTCGCGTCTGGTGGAATTAAAACTGGCTGATTTTAATATCGAAGTCGAAGTGGTGGCGGTTCATCCCGGACCTGTGATTACCCGTTTTGAATTACAACTTGCACCCGGTATTAAAGCCAGCAAGATAACGGCATTATCAAAAGATCTGGCGCGTTCATTATCACTGGTCAGTGTGCGTGTGGTTGAAGTTATTCCCGGTAAAACTGTGGTCGGTCTGGAAATTCCAAATGAACATCGAGAGATTGTCTCATTAAGTGAAATCCTAATGTCCAAAGCGTATGACAAGGCGGCATCACCTTTGACGGTGGGACTGGGTAAGGATATTTCCGGTCATCCGGTAGTGGCGGATCTTACCAAAATGCCCCATCTGTTAGTGGCGGGTACGACGGGTTCAGGTAAGTCGGTTGGTATTAACTCCATGCTGGTAAGTCTGTTATACAAGAGCACACCGGAAGATGTGCGTTTAATTCTGATTGACCCCAAAATGCTGGAATTAAATGTTTATGATGATATTCCGCATCTGTTAACGCCGGTGGTTACCGATATGTCGGAAGCCGCCAATGCACTGCGTTGGGCCGTGGGTGAAATGGAAAATCGATACCGTGTTATGGCGGCACTGGGTGTGCGTAATATTACCGGTTACAATAAAAAAATAGCCGAAGCCATAGAAGCGGGTGAGCCAATTGTCGATCCTCTGTTTAAAGCGGATGAATTCCTCGGCGAAGATGAAGTGGCACCAACGCTGAAAAAATTACCTTACATCGTGGTCATCGTTGATGAGTTTGCCGATTTAATCATGGTGGTCGGTAAGAAGATTGAAGAATTAATTGCGCGGCTTGCCCAGAAAGCCCGTGCTTCAGGTATTCATCTGATTCTTGCCACGCAGCGACCTTCAGTCGATGTGATTACCGGATTGATTAAATCCAATATTCCCAGTCGAATTGCATTTCAGGTGTCATCAAAAGTAGATTCAAGAACCATTCTTGATCAAATGGGTGCCGAGCAGTTATTAGGTCATGGTGATATGTTGTATTTGTCTGTCGGGACCAGTATTCCAGAGCGTGTACACGGTGCGTTTATTGATGACCATGAAGTTCACAGTGTTGTCGCACATCTTAAATCCCAGGGTAAACCTAATTATCTTGACGAAATTCTTCGTGATAATAGTGAATCAGTTATGTTGCCTGGTGAAGTATCGCTGACAAATAGCAGTGCAGAAGCTGACCCGCTTTATGATGAAGCAGTTAAGATTGTTACCGAAACACGTAAAGCTTCTATTTCCTATGTACAGCGGCGCTTGAAGATTGGTTACAATCGTGCCGCACGCATGGTCGAAGAAATGGAATCAGCCGGTGTAGTTAGCGGTATGCAATCGAATGGTCAGCGAGAAGTGATTGCGCCACCACCACCCGAGTATTAATTCAAAGCTGTTTGTTCAGCAGGATCTCAGATGATCAGAAATATTTTAAACTTATTGTTCCTGATGTTGCTAATAACATCAGCCTCAGCAGAAACCGGTCGAGAAATGCTGGATATTTTTCTACGCGACACGACAACCATGCAATCCCGATTTGAGCAAAGATTGTTTGATCAGAAAAATATTCTATTACAGGAATCATCCGGTGATTTTATTCTGAAACGTCCGGGACGATTTTTCTGGGATTATAAAAAACCGTATGCGCAGCAAATTGTGTCTAATGGAAAAAAAATCTGGATTTATGACAGCGAACTTGAGCAGGTAACGGTCAAACATTATAACGAGTTGCTGGCAGGGGCACCGGTTATTTTTCTGGATATGAAAAAAGATCTGGATGTTGATTTTCTGGTTGAAGACCAGGGTCTTAGCAATAAACTCTACTGGGTAAAGCTGACGCCATTAAAGAAAGATGGTGATTATAAAGAAATTCAGGTAGCCATGGGGGATGGACAATTGAAACGGATGATATTTGTCGATAGTTTTGAGCAAACCACGGTTATCAGTTTTAAAAATGTGACTGTTAATACTGCCATTAGTGATTCTGAATTTGATTTTCAGCTACCAGAAGGAGCTGATGTCGTTGGTGATTTTTAACACTAATGGATAATGATTTCAAAGATCAGCAGCTTCGCCCACTTGCTGATCGTATGCGCCCTGACAAGTTGCTTGATTATATTGGTCAGTCACATATTCTCGGTCCCGATAAACCATTAACTAAAGCGATTGAGTCGGGTCGTCTGCACTCGATGATTTTCTGGGGTCCACCCGGAACCGGTAAAACCACATTAGCCAGATTGATTGCTAATTATTCTCAGGCACAGTTCATTAGTGTTTCTGCTGTTCTGTCCGGTGTAAAAGATATTCGTGCTGCAATTGATAAGGCGCATCAGTATTTTAATGTCTACCAGAAACCAACTATTTTATTTATTGACGAGGTGCATCGTTTTAATAAATCACAGCAGGATGCCTTTTTACCTTTTGTCGAAGACGGTACGGTCTGTTTTATTGGCGCCACCACTGAAAACCCATCCTTTGAATTAAATAATGCTTTATTGTCCCGTTGTAAAACCTATGTTCTAAAGCGTATCGAAGACAGTGATATTGTTGTGCTTCTGCAACGTGCCCTGGCCGATCAGGAAAAAGGTCTGGCTTCCAGGGTTATTGAAATAGATCCTGTTTTGCTGGAGATTATTGCTAAAGTTGCCGATGGTGATGCCAGACGGGCACTTAATTTTCTGGAAATTGCTGTCGACCTTGCGGATGAAGTGGATGGCGTATTTCATGTAACAAAACAGACCATAGAAGATGTTACCTCACAATCACTCAGACGTTTCGATAAGGGTGGTGATTATTTCTATGATCAGATTTCGGCCATGCATAAATCGGTACGCGGCAGTAATCCGGATGCGGCACTTTACTGGATGTGTCGTATGCTGGATGGCGGTTGTGAGCCACTGTATATCGCACGCCGTGTGGTACGCATGGCCACTGAAGATATCGGTAATGCTGACCCCCGTGGATTACAACTGGCACTTAATGCCTGGGACACTTATCAACGACTGGGTAGTCCTGAAGGTGAGCTGGCGATTGCTCAGGCAGTTGTCTATCTCGCCTGCGCACCCAAGAGTAATGCGGCATACATGGCTTATAAGGCGGCCATGAGCGCAGCTAAAAATAGTGGTACGCTTGAAGTGCCTATGCATATACGCAATGCCCCCACGAGCCTAATGAAAGATCTGGGTTACGGTGATGGCTATCGTTATGCGCACGATGAACAGGATGCTTATGCAGCAGGCGAAACCTATTTTCCTGACGAAATGGGTGAGCAGGTTTATTATCAGCCAGTTGATCGCGGTCTGGAAATTAAAATTGCTGAAAAACTAAAAAAACTTCGTGCCTTGAATCGACAAAAATAATCATATTTGACCCATGAAAGCCATTTCACACTTCATTCTTATTTTTACTGTCGGCATGGCCATTGGTTATTTTATTGATAAGGATAAAACTATATCCAGTATAGATATTGTGGAGTCCGCGCATATTAAAAAACCGGTTGAAAGTTCAGTTGCTGTAGAATCCGCTTTACAGATTCAGGGTGATCTCGAAACGGAAGTAAAAGCATTGCAAGCGCGTATAGCATTTCTTGAGGCGCAATTATTAGAAACGCAGCAGACAGATGATTCAGCTTCAGACAATATCGTACAAAACGATCGGCATGAAGAAAAGCTATCAGTTGAAAATTTGTTAAAGGCTGGTGTGACAGAAATGATGGCTCAGGATATTGTTGATCGTATGAGTCAGCATGAATTTCAATTGCTGGAATTACATGACCGTGCCAGGCGGGAAGGTTATCTAAATACCTCTCGTTATGCTAAGGAGCGACGCGAGTTGATGACAACGTCACCTTCGCTTAAAGCAGCCATTGGTGATGATACTTATGATCGCTATTTATATATAACCGGGCAAAATAATCGTGTGGTGGTTACTTCAGTAATGAGTGATTCACCTGCTGATCAACTGGGTGTTCAGGCAGATGACATTATTT
>Ga0224496_10000809_pt1 | contig 20870 bp, 18 predicted proteins | sample SF_Jul11_sed_USG_2_FD_168127 | JGI IMG/M metagenome (GOLD analysis project Ga0224496, IMG submission 168127) | Sediment microbial communities from San Francisco Bay, California, United States - SF_Jul11_sed_USGS_8_1 | ecosystem: Environmental > Aquatic > Marine > Sediment | place: USA...
TTGTTGCAGTCAGCGGGTATAGTCGAGCAGGATGCACCCAAGCGCTTTATTCGAATCAAGCGCCCCTTGTTGGTCGAAGAACAGGATAAATGGGCAAAATTTGAGCCTTTTGATGGTTTTAAAGTCAGTTTTACCATTGATTTTAATCATCCGGTATTCAATGGTACCCCCCAGAATGCAGAAATTAACTTTTCTTCCACGTCCTTTGTAAAAGAAGTCAGTCGTGCCCGTACCTTTGGTTTCATGAGTGATTTTGAGAAGCTACGCACCAATAATCTTGCATTGGGCGCAAGCCTCGATAATGCCATTGGTGTAGGTGATTTCAAGGTACTGAATGAGGACGGCTTACGTTATGAAGATGAGTTTGTTAAACATAAAATCCTTGATGCGATCGGCGACCTCTATTTGCTGGGCCACAGCCTGATAGGCGCTTATTCTGGCTTTAGATCAGGCCATGCTTTAAATAATAAACTGTTAAAAGCATTAATAGCCGACCAGGAAGCCTGGGAAGAAGTGACCTTCGAGGATGAAAATGCGGTTTCCCCTATTTCTTACGCCAAACCCGTGCAGGCCTGAGTTTAGTCGTCTTTAAGGCTATTATTGGCAAGTTTGTACAGGGCTTCCTGTAGCGCCGGGTCATCGATTCCATCGGCTGTCTTTTTTATCATATTGGCGCTCGCTTTTTGCAGGTGTCGTGTCTTGACGGGTACAGGTTCAGGTATTCGTTTGGGCTGAGCCTGTTTTATCTGTATACGGTTGATAGATAGCTGGCCGTGTTCTTCCATCACCTGGAGTATATTCTGCGTATAAAGCCGTAATTTTGCGGCCCATACCGGTGAGTCCGTGACCAGGATCAGTTGATTCTCGCGTATACCGGCAACCTGGGTATGGCTTTTACAATTAGCCGGCAGGGCAGCATGTATCAGGCGAGTCAGCTTCTCGAGGAGAAGTGCCTGTTGCTGTATCTTCTGGTTGATTAACAGGGAAATAGATTTCATGCTTCGGTATCCAAAAACCTGTGTAATTGACGGTGGATTGTGTAAAAATCTTATTCTAAGTCACAAATCTCCATTTGTTACGGGTTTTTTTCTATAATTTAGATTATTATCTGTCATTAGGTTGTTAAAAAAGCTAATAATTTACATATGAATATTATTTTACTCAGCAAATTTCGTGGACGGCCATACCGGATACAAATCGGTAGCCCCGTTCAGCTCACCTTACTCGTTGTATTTACACTGATTATTGCTACAGGCGTGGGTGTAATGGGCTTCTGGTGGGGACAGTCCATGGAGTCATCGGATCGCCTGGTTAATATACAGCACGAAATAGAAATGCAGCGTGAGTTAATCGAAAAAACCCGATTTAATGCCCAGGCTGATCTCGATGCCCTCGCCGCACGCCTTGGACAGATCCAGGCCCATGCAACCCGCCTCAATGCCCTGGGGCAGAAGCTGATCAAGATTGCAAAACTCGATCCGGGTGAATTTAACTTTGAAGAATCGCCCGGACTGGGTGGCCCCGATGAGGCTGATGGCGCCGTAAATCTTGATTTTGGTAGCGAAATTGATGACGTAATCACCGAATTAGAGGACCGTGAAGAGCAGCTGAGTGTATTAGAGAATATCCTCATTAGTAGTCACATGAAGGAAGAGGTATTCCCTGAAGGTCGCCCCATTAATCGCGGCTGGATATCTTCTTATTATGGTATGCGAACCAATCCCTTTACCGGTAAGTTACAGTTTCATAAGGGTATGGACTTTGCCGCAAAAACCGGTACATCAGTACTGGCTGTTGCTGGCGGCGTTATTACCTGGTCAGGTAAGCGTTTCGGTTACGGAAACCTGGTTGAAATCAACCACGGTAACGGTTATGTCACACGCTATGGCCATAATAAAGAAAACCTGGTGGATGTGGGGGATACGGTCAAAAAAGGTACCTCTATATCGTTAATGGGGTCAACAGGGCGTTCAACCGGGCCACACGTCCATTTTGAAGTGCTTAAGAATGGTCGGCAGATCAATCCCCAGCGCTTTGTCCAGGGGCACTAATCACCATAAACCTTATCGTTTAGAGGTGGTTTTTGTAATAGATGCTCCCGCGAGTAGCTAATTTGAATAAATAGCAGGGTATTTACCTGCTCATAATTGAAAAAACCACTATTTCATGCAACTTTTTGTCACTCGATGCTTAAGCCCTGCCCATTTCTCGGGCATAATAAGTCCCTAAAATTATTCTAGATAAAGCCAAAGGAAGTACCATGGTAGTCAAGTTGCTGCGTAAGATTTTCGGCAGTCGAAATGATCGTCAGGTTAAGAAATACCAGAAAATAGTTGAAAAGATTAATAAACTCGAGCCCGAATTTGAAGCCCTGAGTGATGAGCAGCTAGGTTCTAAAACAGTTGAATTCCGTCAACGCCTGGAGCAGGGCGCGAGCCTGGATGATTTATTGCCCGAGGCCTTTGCCGCTGTACGTGAAGCCGGTCGTCGATCCATGGGGATGCGTCACTTTGACGTACAGATGATAGGTGGTATTGCGCTGCACCATGGCAATATTGCAGAGATGCGTACCGGTGAGGGTAAAACACTGGTTGCAACCCTGGCCGCCTATCTCAATGCACTGCCCGGAAAGGGTGTCCATGTTATTACGGTGAATGATTATCTTGCCAGTCGTGATGCAGAGTGGATGGGACGCCTCTATAACTTTCTCGGCATGAGTGTAGGTGTTGCCATTGCCGGTATGGATTCGCTAGATAAAAAGCAGGCCTACGCCGCTGATATTACCTATGGCACTAATAACGAATACGGTTTTGATTACCTGCGCGATAATATGGCGTTCAGCATGGATGATAGAGTCCAGCGAGAACTCAACTTTGCCATTGTCGATGAGGTCGATTCCATCCTTATTGATGAGGCACGTACACCACTTATTATTTCCGGGCCCACTAATGATAATTCGGAACTGTATATAAAATTCAATCAACTGGTCAAAGAACTCAAAAAAGCCGAGCATGAAGATGTCGAGGGTGAAGATGCTGAGGGTGATTATACGGTTGATGAAAAGAATAAACAGATCCATATGACCGAGCAGGGTCATGAAACCATCGAGAAATTATTAATCCGTGAAAAGATTCTTGATGAGAATGATTCCCTATACAGTGCTGCCAATATCAACCTGGTGCATTACCTGAATGCTTCCATACGCGCCAACGTTTTATTCCAGAGGGATGTGCATTACATCGTTAAAGATGGCAAGGTGGTAATCGTCGATGAATTTACAGGGCGAACCATGGAAGGGCGTCGCTGGTCAGATGGTTTGCACCAGGCTATAGAGGCCAAAGAAGGTGTAAATATTGAAAATGAAAACCAGACACTGGCATCCATTACCTTCCAGAATTATTTCCGCCTGTATAACAAACTCTCGGGCATGACCGGTACAGCTGATACCGAGGCATTCGAGTTCCAGTCAATCTATGGTCTCGAGGTTATGGTCATACCCACTAATCTACCCGTAGCAAGAAAAGATTATGGTGACCTGATCTTTTTAACGGCAGAGGAAAAGTTTGCTGCCATAGTTGAAGATATAAAAGACTGCCAGCAACGTAAGCAGCCCGTGCTGGTTGGTACGGCCTCAATCGAGGCATCAGAGTATCTATCGACACAGCTGGAAAAAATGCAAATCAAGCATAACGTGCTTAATGCGAAGCAGCATGAGCGTGAAGCTTTGACTATTGCCGAGGCGGGTGCTCCCGGCGCAGTTACTATTGCAACAAATATGGCCGGTCGTGGTACCGATATCGTACTCGGTGGTAATGCCGAAATGGAGATAAAGAATAATCCTGATTTAACTGAAGAAGAAAAAGAAAAAATCAGGGCAGAGTGGAAGATAACCCACCAGCAGGTGCTGGATGCGGGCGGCCTGCACGTTGTGGGTAGTGAGCGCCATGAATCACGGCGTATCGATAACCAGTTACGTGGTCGGTCAGGTCGCCAGGGCGATGCCGGATCGACGCGTTTCTATCTTTCGTTAGAAGATGATCTGATGCGCATATTTGCCTCGGATCGTGTCGCTGGTCTGATGAAAAAACTGGGTATGGAAAAGGGTGAGTCGATCGAGCACCCCTGGGTATCAAGGGCCATAGAAAATGCACAGCGCAAGGTGGAAGGCCATAACTTCGATATTCGTAAACAATTGCTCGAATATGATGATGTGGCGAATGACCAGCGTAAAGTCGTTTACAGCCAGCGTACGGAAATGATGATTGAAGATGATATGTCCGAGATCATAGAGTCGATTCGAGAAGATGTAGTAAGTGCTTTGTATGCTACATATATTCCGCAGGGCACCCTGGAAGAACAGTGGGATATCGAGGGTCTACAGGCTGCAATTGAAGATGCATTTGCGCTGGACTTACCGCTGCAGCAATGGCTTGATGACGATGACCAGTTAAATATCGATAGCCTGGAGCAAAAGATACTCGATGAGATAGTGAGTCATTATAAGCAGAAAGAAGAACAGATTGGAAAAGATGAGCTACGTCGTTTTGAAAAATATATCCTGCTACAGGTATTAGATAATCACTGGAAAGAGCATCTTGGTGCCATGGATTATTTACGCCAGAGTATTCACTTGCGTGGCTACGCACAGAAAAACCCGAAACAGGAATATAAGCGAGAGTCATTTGAAATGTTCGGCGAAATGCTTGAAAAGATTAAACAGGAAGTTATTTCTGTTTTGTCGAAAGTGCAGATTCGCTCTGAAGAAGAAATGGCTCAGCTTGAGCAACAACAACATGCACCCACCGAAGTGAATTATGAACATGCCAGTGCCAGTGCTATGCAGGATGAAGCAGAAACTAGTGATGAGGGGCATCACCCCTATGTTCGGCAGCAAACCAAAATTGGCCGCAACGATCCCTGTTATTGTGGTTCGGGTAAGAAGTTCAAGCAATGTCATGGCAAATTAAGCTGAGGTTAAACAATCATGGCGGTGGGTTTAAAAGAGCCAGAAAAATTATTAGCGGTTAGGGGTATTAAGGCTGCCGCTATGGTTGCAGGCATCAAAAAGAAACCAGCGAGAGACCTGGTCCTGTTTGAGCTTGCACCCGGTAGTCAATGTGCTGCTGTTTTCACACGCAATGTTTTTTGTGCTGCACCCGTCAGTGTGGCGAAGAAGAACCTGTCGCAAGCAAGCACACGTTACCTGTTAATTAATTCAGGTAATGCCAATGCCGGTACAGGTGAGCAGGGTATGAGGGATGCATTACAAACCTGCCAGTGGGTTGCTGATGCAGCCGGTTGTTCAGGCGCAGAAGTTTTGCCTTTTTCGACCGGTGTTATTGGTGAAAATATGCCAATGGCCAAATTCGAACAGGCCATTCCCCAGCTACTGGCCAGTCTGGATGAAGATGGCTGGCTCGAGGCAGGCAGGGGAATCATGACCACCGATACCCTGTTAAAGGGTATTTCCAGGCAAATAGATATCAACGGCACAACGGTCACTATTACCGGGGTGGCAAAAGGCTCGGGTATGATCAGGCCCGATATGGCCACCATGCTGGCTTTTATTGCGACCGATGCAGCTATTGCACCCGAATTACTTGATGCGTGTTTAAAGACGGCGGTAAATCTTTCATTCAATGCCATTACCGTAGATGGTGACACTTCGACAAATGATGCCTGTGTTTTGATGGCCAGTGGGCAATCGGGCGCTGATGAAATTAAGGCGGCAGGCAAGCACTTTGACCTATTACAGGCCGCAATTAATGAGGTCTGTATTTTCCTGGCACAGGCAGTGATACGCGATGGTGAGGGTGCAACCAAATATATTACACTGGATGTGATCAATGCCCCATCGGCGCAGGATGCCCGCCAGGTCGCCTATACTGTTGCGCACTCCCCATTAGTTAAAACAGCCTTATTTGCCAGTGACCCTAACTGGGGTCGCATACTTGCAGCCGTCGGTCGCTCGGGTGTGAACTTTAATATAGATGAGATTGAAATTTACCTGGGTAATGTCTGTATCGTCTCGGCTGGTGGCCGGGCGGCCTCCTATACCGAGGCACAGGGTCAGGCCGTCATGTCACAGGATGAAATTACAATTCGTATTGATTTGAAAAATGGCGATTCTGCTGCAACGGTCTGGACCAGCGACTTGTCATATGATTACGTAAAAATTAATGCTGAATACAGAAGTTAATTTTCAAGCAGGATCGTCAATCAGCGGGTAACAGATAGTTAGTCAGTTTCTGGAAGTCGATTACTCCAGTTAAATAAGCCATAGGTCGACAAGAGTCTTCTACAAAACAAATGTCCAGATATGTACAGGTTGCAGTCGCTGTAATTACGAATCAAAATAATGAAGTGCTAATTGCCTGTCGACCAGCGAGTGCTCACCAGGGTGGCCTGTGGGAGTTTCCGGGCGGTAAGCTTGAGCCTGATGAATCCGTATTAGATGCATTAGAGCGCGAGATTAAAGAAGAACTGGATATAGATGTACAGCAGTTCTCGCCACTGATAAAAATCCGGCACCAATATACTGATAAATCGGTTCTGCTCGATGTATGGCGAGTAACATCGTTTCATGGAATACCCAGGGGTGTTGAAGGCCAGCCTATCAAGTGGGTGAAAATACCAGACTTAATTAATATTAATTTCCCCGAGGCCGATATGCCAATAATCGCGGCACTGCAGCTCCCTGATGAATATATGATTACCGGTTCATTTACTGATCACGGTGATTTTAGTGCAAAGCTAAAATCAAGTATCGATAGGGGTGAAAAGATTGTCCAGTTAAGATGCAAAGACATGGCGACGGATGATTATTTGAAAGTTGCTGAAATAGCAGGGGCCATTTGCCAGGAAAAAAAAGCCATTTTGTTATTGAATACGAGTGCCGATGTCTTTGCAAAAACTAATGCAGATGGCCTGCATCTAAACAGTCGCGCCTTATTCGAATACGATAAACGGCCCATAGCCGACAATAAATTACTCTCTGTCTCATGTCATAATCAACAGGAGATGCAGCAGGCGGTGAGACTGGGTGCCGATATTTTACTGTTATCACCGGTCAGGGAAACTACCAGTCACCCAGGCGTTCCAGGTATAGGTTGGCACGCTTTTGCTGACATGGTAGCTACAGTAAATTGCCCGGTCTATGCCCTGGGAGGCATGACAGGAAAGGATAAGGATGAAGCCAGGCAGCATGGTGCTCAGGGTATTGCAGCGATCTCTTCCCTCTGGTCAGATGCAAGCTAGATCCCGGATTATTTTATTTGTACTGCTCGTTGGCGGTTCATATCTATTGGGCCAATGGTTAAGCCATCAGGCCAGTGTTGAGCTCCCGGTTATCCATGTGACTGTGGGTGCGTGTAATCCAGCTGAGACAGGCTGCAGACTGGCTTATAATGGGCATCAGCTAACTGTCAGGTTCTCTGGCGAACCATCGGCGTTGGTTCCTTTTACGGTTAATGCGCTCAATGAATTTCCGGGTGTTAACAGGATTAGCATTGATTTCGTAATGCCGGGCATGGATATGGAGATTAACCAGCTGGTTTTAAAACAGTCATCGGATAGACAATGGACAGTAGAAGGGCTGTTACCTGTATGTAGCCTGGGAGGTGACGACTGGCTCGCACGATTTAATATTTATCAGCCTGATCGTATATTGCAGGCAGACCTACGGTTTCAGACAAGCCGTAGGTAAATTCTAAAGTGTGCAGCAGGCTAGCTTGAACTGTACGTCCTGCTTTTCCTGCTCCGGTCGATGAGCTGGATTTTGTGTTTTGAGAAAGCGGACAGAAAATCTGTGCTTGCCAGCGCTTATTTCAGGGAAGATATTAGAGCCTTTGGGTAGCATCACTCGAATCAACAGGCAGGCCTGGTTGCTCTCAATATTTTTCTGGTAAAAACCACTTTCAGCAATTTCATCTATTGAGTCAGTGCTCTCCCTAATGACCTGTAAGATTAGATTAACAGAGTCTCTTAACACGGTTAGTGGTTCAAACCATTCTTCAAGTATCAGTTGTCTGCTTTCATAGGGCTGGTTTAGCCAGTGTGCGTAGGCGGGCAGGTCAAAATCACACAGCCCTCCTGGCACGGTTAGTCTCTGACGTATGGCGTTTAGCAACTCATTTTGTTGTAGTGACTGGCCTATATTGCCAGGTATGGCATGTAGACCATTAATGCAGCGCTCCTGTTCATCAATTAACAGGCTCAACTTACCGTGATTAATATTCGGTATTTCGAGAAAGGCTTTCAGGTTAGAATTTTGTCGCTCCAGCTCTTTTATGCTTTCGCGTTTAATGTCGCCACGACCTACCATGTTTAAGATGTCAAGGATGGCTTTTATTGCACTGTGAGTATCCCAGGCAGAACTATGTTCGAGGTGTTGTTTAAACTGGCTAAACAGGTGTTCCAGTCGTAAGAATGTACGGATACGTTCATTTAGCGGTTGTTCAAAAACGAGAGAGTCAGACACAATATAACCTGGCAATTTTCAGCATTGTTTATATTGTTACATAAAATAGCATGAAAACGGAAATATAGTCGTCATAATTGGGACTGGTTTAAATATTTTTTATGTAATATTTTAACCTGGGACTGTAAATTTATAATATCAGCATTATTTTGAATAATATCATCGGCTAATTCCCGTTTCTTATCGGCAGGCATCTGTGCATCTATGATAGCTAATATTTCTTCAGTTGTTCGATTATCACGCTGCTGTACACGAGTGATTTGATCGGTTTCAGTGCAATCGACAAGCAGTGTCCGGTCGACTATTTTTTGTTGACCTGTTTCGAACAGCAGGGGAATGACAACAATGGCATAGTCAGTATCCAGTTTATTTAGCTGATGTTGCATGTGTTCCCTGATTGCCGGATGCAGTATGGCTTCCAGTTTTTGGCGTAATTGACTGTCAGAGAAGCAAATTTGAGCCAGTTTTTTTCGGTTTAGATGATTATCTTTATTGAGTATAGATGTGCCAAAGGTGGCGATAATTTGTTCAAGTGCCGGTTCACCCGGCTTGACCAGATCACGTGCAATCAGGTCGGTATCAATTATGGGCACATTTAGCTCACCAAAGAGATCAGCAACTGTTGATTTACCACAACCAATGCCACCGGTTAAGCCAATAACAAGCATGCTGTTTAATATATCTTGAGCCATGCCTGGCTGATTTCAGTACCCCAGAGGAGCGCAATCCAGCCAGCGATTGCCAGGTAGGGGCCGAAGGGAATAGGGATATTTTTGTCGTGACGTGTAAAAATGATCATGGCTATTCCAATAGTCGCGCCGACTAAAGATGACAGGATAATAATGAGTGGCAACATCTCCCAGCCCATCCACGCGCCCAGTGCAGCGAGTAATTTGAAATCGCCGTAACCCATGCCTTCTTTACCTGTGACTAGTCTAAAACTATGAAATACCAGCCAGAGGATCATATAGCCGGCCATGGCTCCGATAATTGAAGATTGCAAGTCAATAAACAGTCCGAACATATTTACCAGGATACCGAGCCAGAGTAATGGCAGCGTGATGTTATCCGGTAAAAGTTGTTTATGGAAATCAATCATGGTCAGGGCAATTAATGCCCAGGTTAAGATTAGCGTCGTTAATGTTTGCCAGTTGATACCAAAGTGATAGGCAATAACAACAGAAAGTATGGCTGTAATTATTTCTATAAGTGGGTATTCAATAGATATTTTATTACTACAATCGGAGCATCGACCTTTTAAGATAAGATAACTAATAACGGGAATGTTTTCCCATGCCCTGATTTTATGGCCACAGTTTGGGCATTTGGAAGCGGGTACAGCGAGGTTAAATTTTTTGGGCTGTTCAGTGCTCTCTATTTCGAGAAACTCATGGCACTGCTGTCGCCAGTCTTGCTCCAGTATTAATGGCAAGCGGTAAATAACAACATTGAGAAAGCTACCTACAGATAACCCCAGTATTGTAATCAGGCTATACCATAACCAGGTATTTTGCTGTAGAAGATCAATGAATGCCATGGTTATGTTATACGACCTCGCCCATTTTGAAAATGGGCAGGTACATGGCAATAACCAGGCCGCCAATGACTACGGCAAGGAATACCATGATGAGGGGTTCCATTAATGCCGTCAGGTTATCTACGGAATCATCTACCTGTGCTTCATAATAGTCAGCAACTTTTGACAACATCTCATCAAGGGCACCCGATTCTTCACCGATGGAAACCATTTGTATGGCCATATTGGGAAAGAGATGGGGATATTGGCCCATACAGGACTGTAGTTGCTGGCCCGTGGAAATATCATCCCGAATTTGCAATATGGCCTTTTGAAATACGCGATTACCGGAGGCGCCAGCTACGGACTCCATGGCTTCAACTAGTGGAACACCGGCTGCAAACATAGTAGACAGTGTCCTTGAAAAACGCGCTACGGAAGACTTTAAAGCCAGATCGGATACAACGGGTAACTTCAGAGTTAACTTATCCATGTTGAATCGTAATTGTGGGGAGCGTTTATAAGCCTGCATAAAAGATGAAATGGCGATGGCGATGGCGGCTGCAATTATATACCAGGTGTCTGTCACGTACTCCGAAATATCAACGACAAATTGAGTGAAAGCAGGGAGTTGAGCACCAAAATTTTCAAACATTTCAGAAAATACCGGTACCACAAAAATTAGCAGGATGGCTGTTACAATAATGGCCACGACTAACACAGAGATTGGGTAGGTAAGTGCTTTTTTAATTTTGGCTTTAAGGGCTTCAGTTTTTTCTTTATAGGTTGCCACTTTTTCCAGTAGAGATTCCAGTGCACCCGATTGCTCACCTGCATCGACAAGATTACAAAACAGGTCATCGAAGTACATGGGATGCTTTCTTATTGCGGAAGCAAAGGTGCCGCCAGCTTCTACATCAGCTTTTATTGCCAGTATGAGGTCTCGCATACTTGGGTTTGAATGACCCTGAGCCGTGATATCAAAAGACTGTACCAATGGAACACCTGCCTTCATCATGGTAGCAAGCTGGCGTGCAAATATAGCTATGTCGGCTGCAGTAATGGGTTTGCCACTACTGCCAAATAAAGGCTGGGCTTTTTTCTTTACTTTTTTGGGTTGAATGCCCTGTCTGCGTAAATCAGCTTTAAGCATGTTTGCATTATTAGCTGTAGTTTCGCCTTTTACTGTTTTACCGTCTTTATTAATACCTTCCCAGACAAAAGTAGATTTTTTTGCTGTCTGTGTTGCCATAATTAATCCTTGGTCACTCGGTTTATTTCTTCAAGGCTGGTTACACCAGCTTTTACTTTTTTCAATGCAGACTCCCTTAGATCAGGAATGCCATCTTTTTTAGCCTGATCAGCTATTTCCATAGCATTACCTTCAGACATGATGATGCGGCCTATTTCTTCTGAAATAGGTAGTACCTGGTAGATACCTACACGCCCCTTATAGCCCTTATCGCATTGATCACAGCCTACGGCCTTGTAGATTTTCATGCCACTATCGATATCCGCTTGAGAGAAGCCTTCTTCTAACAGGGCTTCATGAGGGATCTCTGTTTCTGTCTTGCAGTTTTCACAAAGTCGTCGTCCGAGACGTTGCGCAATAATCAGATTAACTGCCGAGGCGATATTAAAGGGCGGTACACCCATATTCACCAGGCGGGACAAAGTTTGTGGGGCATCGTTGGTATGCAGTGTAGACATTACCATATGGCCGGTCTGTGCAGCCTTGATAGCAATTTCTGCAGTTTCCAGGTCACGGATCTCACCGACCATGACGATATCCGGGTCCTGGCGTAGGAAAGCGCGTAGGGCCGAGGCAAAATCCAGACCCACTTTTGGATTGACGTTGACCTGGTTGATGCCTTCGAGGTTTATTTCTACCGGATCTTCGGCAGTTGAAATATTGGTATCTTCCGTATTGAGGATATTCAGGCCGGTGTAGAGGGATACGGTTTTACCACTACCGGTGGGGCCGGTAACCAGGATCATGCCATAAGGATTGGCCAGTGCATCCATATAGAGTTGTTTCTGTTCTGGCTCGTAACCCAGTGCATCTATACCCAGTTGGGCACTGGATGCATCAAGGATACGTAATACGATTTTTTCACCAAACAGGGTAGGGCAGGTGTTAACACGAAAATCGATAGCCTTGTTTTTGGATATGCGCATTTTGATGCGACCATCCTGGGGAACACGTCGTTCTGCTGTATCCATGCGGGACATGACCTTGATACGCGCAGACAAGCGCGGGCCCATTGCCACCGGGGGCGAGGCCACTTCCCTTAATACGCCATCTATACGCAGGCGTACCCTGTAGCGTTTTTCATAAGGCTCAAAGTGGATATCGGAGGCACCTTTTTTTATAGCATCCAGTAGCACCTTGTTGATGAAACGTACCACGGGTGTGTCATCAACATCTGAAGTATCTTCGTTTTTATCCGACGCCTCGGTATCTTCAAAATCCAGACCTTCCAGATCCTCGTCCAGCATATCGGACATGGATTCATCCTCGCCTTCATTGAGGAGTTTTTCTAGAAGTTTTGTTAATTTATCGGCTTCAACCAGGATGGCCTCGGTATTAATGCCCGTGTGAAACTTGATTTCATCAATGGCGACGAGATTGGTTGGATCTGAAATAGCAATATAAAGGCGATTACCACGTTTATACAGCGGAAGAGCATGGTGCTTTTTGATTAGTTTCTCTGCCACCAGGCTCTTGGGCAGGGTCTCCAGGTCTATGGCATCCAGGTCAAGGATGGGTTGCCCGAATTCCTGGCCATTAATTACAGCAATTTTGCTGGCAGACACCTTGTTGTTTTCAACCAGATAATCAGTAATGGTTTGTTTTGCTTTAGTGGCGGCCTGCTGTGCAGCAGCTGCATCCTCTTCATTAAGAAGTCCATCCAGGATGAGTTTATTGAGTAATACACCAAGTTTCATACAGGTCTTCTTATGGCAGGTAAATATAATTATTATCTAATTGCTTGATTCTAGCAGATGATACCTATTTATACAGATTTGGTGTGTAGAAATCAGCTGTAAGTATATAAAAATAATGAGAATTTGTGTATGAATAGTCAATTATTTGCTGACCATAGCCCATACCCGTCTCGTATATGGTTATGAAATGGGCGTATTTTGAATCGATTGAAAATGACTAAAGCCGGGAATGGTCCCTGAATATCGTACAATGTACGCACATTTAAGCGTTTGCAGGTCTATGCGGGTAAATCCTGTTATCAGGAGCAGTGGGGGCGATATCAGGGGTGCTGCTATATGGCCGTCGATAAATTGCACAGTAATGATTTATATGAGACAAAAAAAGAGACCGCCGAAGCGGTCTCTTTGAATTCACCAATGGTGGTAGAGCCCTAAGCCCCTGCCACCTCTGGTTGTTTATTAACCCTTACAAGAACCAGGTAAGTATTTGGTAGCCATTGGGTTAGCTGTCGCTGGGCCACAACTCCAGGCGGCTATGGTTGTGCCGCCAGCAGTGGTACCAACCAGTGCTGTTGTGCCTGCTGCATCTGAATAAGGTGTCATAGTAATCGAGTTGGCTGTTGCTGTAGTGTCACCACCAAGCGTTGCTTGAGCGCCAACCACTGTGATTGCACCATTGGCATCTACGCTACCTGAAGCAAGATACTTCGAGGCAGTAAAGCTGCATGAGGTTGGTAAAATAGCAGAGATATCAGCTCTTGAAGCAGACTGTACGACTTCTGTAATAGACGTACGGCATGATGATGCGGCTATAAGCAACTCAGATACTTTTGCTCGTACGGTGTAATCCTGATAGGCCGGTAGTGCAACGGAGGCCAGGATACCAATGATCGCGATGACGATCATTAATTCGATAAGTGTAAAACCTTGCTGGATTTTCTTCATGGTGTTTCTCCTGAAATATTGGCTGTTTTTAGGACCGAGGCTTAGAAGATTAGCAGCGGCCCGAAAATTTTCCCCTTTTGGGTTAATAACTATTAAGCAGGGGTTGTGCCAGTTTTTTATAATCCAGTTATTGTTAATAATTACAATGACTTATGGATGAGGTTGTTTGGTTTTTGTAATGGCACAATGTGACAAAGTGGATTGCTTTTGTCACATATTGACAAAAATGTCATGGTTGGACAGTAAGTATATTATGTATTGTTAATGCAGCTAGTAAGGGTATTGCCCTTAAGGGCGTGATGAGTTGATGATTGGCCTGCGGCTAGTCGATGCCAAGTTTCTGTAGCCTGTATCGTAGTTGTCTCAGGGTGAGCCCCAGTTGCTGGGCCGCGGCTGTTTTATTCCAGCGATTCTGTTCCAGTGTTGTGATAATGGCGTCTTTTTCCTGTTCAGCCAGATTGATACTGTTATTTTTGGTTGTGGCTGGCGTATCGTTATGTTCCTGCTGGGAAGTTGTTGCAGGCAATTGTAAATCGTTGAGTTGAATTATGTTGTTTTCTGCAAGCGCCAGGGTGCGCTCCAGGATATTTTCCAGTTCGCGTACATTCCCCGGAAACTTATGTTGTTGCAGGGCCTGCATGGCTTCATTGCTCAAGATGGGTGACTCATCCAGCCCGGATTTTATTACCAGTTGTTTTAGCAGCATATCGATAAGCAGGGGTATATCCTCGGGGCGTTCTCTCAGGCTGGGTATTTCAAGCTCAATGACATTGATGCGGTAATAAAGATCCTCCCTGAATTGACCCTGTTTCACCAGTTGAGCGAGATTTTTGTGGCTGGCACTTAAAATGCGTACATCCACGGGCTGCTCTTCATGCTGGCCTATGGGGCGGATGGTTTTTTCCTGTATCGCCCTCAGCAGTTTAACCTGCATTTGCAGGGGCAGATCGGCAACTTCATCCAAAAACAGGGTACCCCCATTGGCGGCCTGAAAGAGACCTTGCTTATCTGTTATGGCGCCAGTAAAACTCCCTTTTTTATGGCCAAAAAATTCACTTTCCATGAGTTCGGCTGGAATAGCACCACAGTTAACTGGGACAAAGGGCGCATCTGAGCGTGCACCCTGCTCATGGATAAGGTGAGCGGCAAGTTCTTTACCACTGCCTGATTCGCCATGAATAAAAACAGGTGCCTGGCTTCTCGCCAGTTTTGAAATTTTGTGACGTAGGTTTTCTATAATCTGGGATTCACCAATCAAACGTGTTTTACTGCCCTGTTTTTTGGTGCTATCCAGCTGTGCCGAGGGCAGCTTTGTGGCTGAGGTTACCAGGTTTCGTAGCACCTGTAGGTCTATTGGTTTTGAGACAAAGTCAAAAGCCCCCGCCTTGAGTGCACGTACAGCGGAATCCATATTGCCATAGGCGGTGATAACTGCGGCCGGCGTTTGGGGATAGTTGTTCTGGATATGGATAACCAGGTCAATGCCATCACCGTCGGGCAGGTTCATATCGGTAAGACAGAGATCGAAGTGCTCTGTGGCAAGCAGGTGCATTGCCTTTTCAATGTTAGATGCTGAACGGGTTTCAAGACCCATGCGACTTAAAGTGATTTCTGCCAGTTCACAAATGTCGGGTTCGTCATCTACAACAAGTGCTTTTTTGATTAGCTTATTATTCACGATTATCTTTTTAGACTAAATTAAGTGTACATTATACGTTAAATTTAATGCGAATTTGCGTGTCTCGATTGTTTACTATTATATACAAGGCCTGATTAGGGGAGAATATTACCGTGCTACATCGCTTAAAAGCCGCAACTTTACATCTTATAGCCAGTGCAATAATCGTAGGTATAGTGCTGTGCATGATATTCTTTATATGGTATCCACAGCCCTTTTATACTTTTCATGAGACATCACGGGTCGTTAATTTAATAATTATCGTAGATCTGGTGCTGGGGCCTTTATTAACCCTGGTCGTTTTTAATATAAAAAAACCACGGAAAGAGCTGTTTAGAGATATTTCCGTGATTGTACTGATCCAGTTGGTGGCATTGTCCTGGGGGGTACATATTAGCTATAAAATGAGGCCATTGTTTGCCCTGTATTATGATGGGGCATTTTATTCAATCACCCGCGTTGATATAGATATGAATAAATTGAGCAAAGATGTCACTTCACCGGGTGTATTTGATTCTCCCCGGATACTCTATATGCGTGATGTGGGTGCCAGCGCATATTTCAATCAGATGGTCGATATATTTACAAAAAATGCCAGTGATGTCATGTATCAGGCCGAAAAATATGAGGAAATCAATGGTCACCTGGGTGAGATTGCTGACAATCAGATAGATAAAAATCGACTAACAACAGAGATAGATAAAAAAGATAAGGTAGAGGCATTTTTAGCAAAAAATAATTTATCAATTAAAGAGTATGGTTTTTACCCAATTTATAGTAATGATTATGTAGGAACCCTGATCGTCGATTTGAAAAATATGATCTTTATTGGTGTGGTAGATGTTCATTTCCCGCCTATTTATGGGAAAAAAGAAAATGGATCCTGAAACAGCTGCCCGCTTCAGCCTGTTCAATATAACGGATCTTTGCCCGGTTGCTCTCAATTATTTCCTTTGAAATATACAGTCCTAGCCCGGTACCTTTTGGGCTGGTGGTGAAAAAGGGATCAAAAATCTGTTGTGCCAGTTCATGGTCTATGCCGGGGCCATTATCGATAATATCTATATAGGGCTGCTCATGGATGGTGTCATAGTTAACCAGTATCCTGATTTTTACTTTGGCTACAGGCTTATCATTATGGTTAATGGCATTTGAGCACAAATTGTCAATCACCTGGTGCAGGTGGCTGGAGTCAAACAGGATATTAATATCACCCGATAAACATTCTATTATTAGCTGTTTGTCGTCAAGTTGATGGCTGGAACAAAATTCATCTTTGAACTGGTTCAGCCAGCTTTTCAAATTTATAGCTTCAGGCGTACTCTTTTCCTGTCGGGATAGCTGCAAAACATTTTGAATAACCTTGTCCAGGCGTTGTACCTGGGTAGTAATAATATGGGTCAGTTTACTGTCGGCAGCATCGAGTTCTGATTCGGCGAGTAGCTGTGAGGCATGATTGATGGCGCTTAGTGGATTGCGTATTTCATGGGCAATACTGGCCGTCAGACGACCGAGCGAGGCCAGTTTGATCTGCTGGAAGCGTTGATTAAGCTGGGTTGCATCTTCAAGGAAAATAAGGGTATCACCTGAGGTTTCAGCGAATGGATTGAGTCGCCTGAAGCCGGGCTGAATGTCAGGTAAACCGCCGTGCTGGTGGATAGGGTCATGATGGGTGCTGGGTAGCATTTGCCATTCCAGCAGGCGTTCATCCAGTGCAGGGAAGACATTTTCCAGTAATGGCTGGTCTTTCAGGGAAGTGTTGCCGAGCAGCACCTCGGCCGAACTATTGGCCATACGAATATGCCCGTCATTATTGACCACCAGGATGCCGGTACGCATGTTCTGGATAATGTGCTCATTCAGGTTTTCCAGGCTGATTAGCTCGGCTTTGCTTCTCTGCGCCAGTGCCTCGGATTCACGTAGGCGGTAGGACAGGCTGGAGGCCAGTATACTGGAGGCAAAAAACACCATGCCAAGAATACCTGCATTGGTGTACATACTGGCCGGGCTGATGTCATTGAGCAGGGCATAGGTTTGTTCGGCGAGCACAGCCAGGGATGCAATCGCCGCAAAAAGATAAGAATCCCTATTTTTCAGGAAGGTGCCGGTGGCGGTAATATTGATAACCAGCAACATCGCCAGTGCGCTATCCAGTCCACCACTGAAATGCATCAGGAAGATGATCAGCACAATATCGGTACTGTTGGTCAGTATGACCTGGAATTCAAATGAGGGAGATTGTTTGAGCCCGATAAAAATATAGAACAGGCTGCTTAAGAAAAATATGACGGCCGTAGCAAGGAATGCATCAGGGTGTAAATGGCCTAATATGCCATCCAGTGAGGCATTATAAAAAAATAGCAGGATGGCGAGTGTCAGTGTCAGTCGATAATAGTTAAAATGGCGAAGAGGTCGCCATGTGAGTGCTTCATTGCTTATTCTATTAGCCTGATCATCGCCTGTTAAATCAATAGCATTCAATGTTTCTGTTTCCACTCTTCCAGGTGTCGCTGGCTACAAAAATTCTGGTTATTACTAACAATAGCATCCTCCTGGCTTAAATAAACTTTACACTGTGTGCATTGCACCATGTCCTTGCCAGTAGCAGGGCTTGCGGGGGTGTTTTTTGCGCGACGTATAAAGCCCTTGATAATCAGGAACAGGGCAATAATGGCGATGACTAAAAAAAGATTTCTGAACATGTTGGTGATGCTAACTCCATTCCTATAAAATCGAGCCCACTATGAGCAATTCTGTACACATTAGCCTGATCCAGGACAGCTTCCTGGTCGGTGATATCCGGGCCAATACAAGCAAAATCATAACCTTGTCTGAGCAGGCGCGCCAGTCTGGTGCTGATTTAGTTATTTTCCCCGAGCTTGCCTTGACCGGTTACCCGCCGGAAGACCTGTTGCTGCGGCGGGATTTTATTGAACAAATCGATGTTGCCGTGAAACAGGTGACACAATCCGTTTCAGGTATAGACCTGCTATTTGGTGCGCCCAGATGCGAGGGCGACCGGCTTTATAACTCTGCATTCTGGTTAAGGGACGGTGAAGTGCGTGGTGTCTATGACAAATACACCCTGCCCAATTATGCGGTTTTTGATGAGAAGCGTTATTTCTCGTCAGGTCAGCAGCCGCTGGTGATCGATATAAAAGGTACCCGGCTGGCGGTGAGTATTTGCGAGGATATCTGGTACGAGGTAGCGATGGCGGATGCCCGTGCCGCGGGGGCCAGTGCCATGCTGGTACTCAATGCATCACCTTATAACCAGGGTAAATATCAACAGCGTCTAGCTGTGCTGCAGCAGCGCAATAAAGAAACCGGCATGGCCATTTTTTATCTGAATACGGTGGGTGGTCAGGATGAACTGGTATTTGATGGCGAGTCGCTGGTATTGAATGCCAGTGGTGAGCTAATCGGCCGTGGCCCGGATTTTGAAGCGGCTCAGCTGAAATACTGCCTGCATGATAATGGTGACATCGAGGCTGTGGATACCGCTTTTTATCAGCCGCTGTCCGAGGAGGCCAACGTCTATAAGGCACTGGTTACCGGTGTCCGTGACTATGTGAAAAACAATGGTTTTGAGGGTGTCGTACTGGGCCTGTCCGGTGGGGTGGATTCGGCGCTCACCCTGGCGATTGCGGTTGATGCACTGGGTGCCGATCAGGTGCATGCGGTGATGATGCCCTCACGTTACACCGCACAGATGAGCCTGGATGATGCCCGTGCCGAGGCCGAGATCCTGGGTGTCGATTACCGGGTGATTTCTATAGAGCCCAGTTTTAATGCCTTTCTTGAAACCCTGTCCGAGGCCTTCGAAGGAAAAGAGGCGGATGCTACGGAAGAAAATATCCAGGCCCGTTGCCGGGGTGTGATTTTAATGGCGTTATCCAACAAGTTGCATCGCATGCTGCTTACTACCGGCAACAAGAGTGAAATGTCGGTGGGTTACAGTACCCTGTATGGCGATATGGCCGGTGGTTTCGCACCCTTAAAGGATGTGAATAAGTTACTCGTCTACCGCCTGTGTGATTATCGGAACTCTGTATCACCGGTGATCCCGCAACGGGTACTGGATCGGCCGCCATCGGCAGAGTTGCGTCCCGACCAGGTGGACCAGGATAGTTTGCCTGCCTATGAGGTGCTTGATGCCATACTTGCCATGTCGGTTGAAGAAGATATGTCTGATGAGGCGATCATTGCCGCCGGTTATGACGAGGCAATCGTAAAACGCATCGTGGCGATGGTGCAGTTCAATGAATACAAGCGTCGCCAGGCGCCCCCCGGGGTGCGTATCACCCGGCGTGCGTTTGGTCGCGATCGACGTTACCCGATTACCTCGGGTTATCGAAGACGCTAGTCAAAGGCCTGACAATACAATTATAATGGGCGCGGATACAGCCGACAGTGGCAGATATATCTGTGATCCACAGGGGAAACGAATGAAAAAAGTAGAAGCCATAATTAAACCCTTCAAGCTTGATGATGTGCGTGCCGCATTAACTGACGTGGGCATAACCGGCATGACGGCAACAGAGGTCAAGGGCTTTGGTCGCCAGAAAGGTCATACAGAATTATACCGTGGCGCAGAATACGTGGTGGATTTTATCCCCAAGGTCAAAATTGAGATTATCCTGGATAGTGAGCGGGTTGATCAGTGTATCGAGGCCATAACCAATGCGGCGCGTACCGGTAAAATTGGCGATGGTAAGATTTTTGTATCGGATGTCCAGCGTATCGTGCGTATTCGCACCGGTGAGACCGATAAGGACGCAATCTAGTTTACGTTAATGCCCTGGTCATTAAAAAAGGCGCTAACCGCGCCTTTTTTAATGGGTGCTTAGTTGATAACCGGTGCCGGTAATGCCTCGGGTTTTATTTCAGCCGTCTGCACGGTATTTATATTATTGGTGCTCAGGAGACTGCGTGTATCGGCCACCAGGTTAGGCAGGTTGAGTGCCTCATAGGCCTGTAACATGATTTCCAGTGCACGTCGGCTGGCCGGTGTTTTCGGGTAGTGCTCGACCGTGTACTGGGCACGCTTGGCAGCTGCCAGCCAGGCCTCGCGTTTAATATAGTATTCAGCCACCAGCGTTTCCTGTTCTGCCAGTTTGTTACGCAGGTAAATCAGCCGTTGGTAGGCATCACCTGCGTAGCGGCTATCCGGGAATTTACGGATCAGGGTGGAAAAATTATGTATTGCATCCTGCATGGTCTTTGAGTCATGCTGCGCTATATCCCGTGGAAACCAGGAATCCATAAACCCCGAGCCGCGATTGAAATTTGCGACACCTTTT
>Ga0224496_10000810_pt1 | contig 20863 bp, 22 predicted proteins | sample SF_Jul11_sed_USG_2_FD_168127 | JGI IMG/M metagenome (GOLD analysis project Ga0224496, IMG submission 168127) | Sediment microbial communities from San Francisco Bay, California, United States - SF_Jul11_sed_USGS_8_1 | ecosystem: Environmental > Aquatic > Marine > Sediment | place: USA...
CCGGCTACCATTTCCATCGTCACCCGCTCGGCGTCCACCTGCAGGGCCAACAAGCGTGACATCGCCAGCACCATGAGCACGGAAATGATCACAATGACGATAACCAGTTCGAGCAGGGAAAAGCCGCCGCCGCAATGCTGTACGTACCCCCGACCTCTCGGGTCCTGGTTTCCCCAGCTCACTTTTTTTTTCTTCTCGTAGAAGCATGGCAGCCTAAGAAAACAGTAGGTTACGATTTTAAGCTTGTCCAGTTTCTTAGAATTGATCGAAACCGGCATTTTGCCTAGCCTTTTCGCGCCACCTGAACCAAATCCCACATCGGCAGGAACACGCCCAGGGCCAGGATGAACACCATGATAGCCAGGAAAACAATCAGGATTGGCTGGAGAGCGGTGCTGAGATTGGAGATGTCGTAATCCACTTCGCGCTCGTAAAACTCCGCCACATTGAACATCAGCTCGTCCACCGAGCCAGTTTCCTCGCCCACGGAAATCATCTGGATCACGAGCGAGGGAAACATACCCGTCGCGGCTGCTGTGCGTGCGATGGTTTCGCCACGCTCGACGCCGTCTCGCATCTGAACGATGCGCTCGCTGATATAGTCATTATCCACGGCGCGGCTGATCACAGTCATGCCTTGCACCAGCGGCACGCCGGATTTCATCATTACCGCCAAGGCGCGGGAGAACCTTCCCAAGGTGGCCTTGTAAATTACCTTGCCGACCACCGGGATGCCCAACTTCATCTTGTGCCAACGATAGCGTCCCTCCGGTGTTCGGATGTAGTAACGGATAGAGAAAATCGCGGTGATCACCCCGATCACAATCACCGGCCAATAGGCGACGGTAAAATTTGATGTGGCAATGAGGATCTTGGTAGCCAACGGTAGTTCGATTTTGAAGCCGGCATAAACCTTGGCGAAAGTTGGAACGACGAAGAGATTGATAATGAAGATGGCGATAAAAATCGCCGCCACGACGAAAATGGGATAACGCGTCGCCGACTTGATGCGATCACGGGTGTCCTTTTCACGTTCCAGGTAAGTCGCGAGTTGCAAAAATACTTCCTGCAAACTACCCGTGGTCTCACCCACTTGAACCATGTTGACATATAGCGGGGAAAACACCTTCGGATGACGTCGCAGGGCACTGGTCAGATCCAGACCCGTATCGAGGCTTTCTCCGATACTAATGATGACCTTGGCCAGCGCCGGATTCTGCGTGGAATCGCGAAGTCCGCGCAAGGCCTGCATGATGGGTACGCCGGCCTTGAGCAAGGTGTACATCTGGCGGCTGAAGAGCGACAGATCAGTCAGGGTAATCCGGGTGCCGGCGGCCAGGCGCGACTTGAAGGCCCCGAATATGTCTTCGCGCGCTTGCGTGACCCCGATATCAATCGGTATCACACCGCTGTTCATTAGCTGCGCCGCCACGGCATCCGATGATACGGCCTCGAGATGGCCCCGCACCGCCTCGCCGCGCTGATTGCGTCCCTTGTACTGAAATAACGGCATAAATGTAGGCCTACTGTGATCGTTCTGACATAAAAGTGGCAGCCCTACTTCGTTCGTCCTGAGATAAGACCAGTAGCCTTACTTTGCTTGTCTCGGCACAAAACTACTCTTCCAACGAATAGGTCGCGCGCACCACCTGGTCCATGGTGGTCAGGCCTTGTGCGGCGAGGATGATGGCGCTGCGACGCAAAGTCTGGAATCCCGGCTGCTGTCTTGCCGCTGCTTCGAATCTCCCGGTGTCTTTTGAATGCAAGGCCTCCACCAGTGAATTGTCCATTTCCAAATATTCGAACACGCCGATTCTGCCCTGGTAACCGGTGCCGTTGCAGTGGCTGCATCCGCGCCCACGCTTGAATTTAAGCTGGTCCGCCTTGTCACCGGCTTCGGCGCGCACAATAGCCAACTGCGCCGCTGGGAGATCATAAGGTTCCGCACAGGATTCGCAGATGCGCCGCACCAAGCGCTGCGAAATGATTCCGCGTAGCGAAGCCGCCACCATGAACGGCTCGACGCCCATGTCGGTCAGGCGCAACGCGGTGGAAACGGCATCGTTGGTATGCAGGGTGGAAAGCACGAGGTGGCCGGTCATGGCGGCGCGCAGGCCGATTTCCGCGGTTTCCTGGTCGCGCATTTCACCCACCAGAATGATGTCCGGGTCCTGACGTAACATGGACCGAAGCACGCGCGCGAAAGTCAGCTCGATTCGCGTATTGACCTGGACTTGATTGATACCGGCCAGCCGGTATTCCACCGGATCCTCGACGGTCAGAATCTTGTGCTCGGGTTTATTCAGTTCTTTGAGCGCCGCATAAAGTGTCGTGGTTTTGCCGCTACCCGTCGGGCCAGTCACCAGGACCATGCCGTTAGGGTTGTGAATCAAACGACGGAAACGCTCGAGAAGATTCTTCGGCATGCCAACCTGCTCCAGGCTAAGCACGCCACTGAAAGGATTCAACAATCGCAACACGACGGATTCGCCATACTGTACCGGCATGGTTGATATACGGACGTCCACGCTCTTGTCGCGGATACGCACATTGCTGCGCCCATCCTGAGGGAGCCGTTTCTCAGAGATATCGAGGTTCGCCATCAACTTCACACGCGACACCAGCGCACTGGCAATACGCCGGTCCGCAATCGTCTGCACACGCAACACGCCATCAAGACGAAAACGGATTCGCAGTTCCTTTTCATCCGGCTCGATATGAATATCCGAAGCATTGATCTGGATGGCATCCTCGAACATGCTCTGCAGCAGCTTGACGACCGGCGCATCGGTGAGGCCTTCGGCTTCCGCCAGGGCGTTCAAATCGACACCGCCTTGCGCCGCCAATTCCTGCTGGAGTTCCTGCGCCAGATCGCTGATCTCTTCAGTCCGGCGGTAGACCCGATCGATCGTCTTTAACAGCTCGGATTCCTTGACCACGGCAAAGCGCAGGTTGCGGCGCAGCACGCGTGATAATTCATCGTAGGCAAAGATGTCGGTGGGGTCGGCCATGCCCACCAGCAGACTTTCGCGGCTGTCTTCCAGCGCGATGGCACGAAAGCGGCGGGCGTGCGTTTCAGGAATCAGGCGGACGATTTCGGGTTTGTAGTGATAGCGTCGCAGGTCAATATAAGGAATATTGAGTTGTTGAGACAGGAAAGTGAGCAGTTGATCCTCGGAGAGGAAGCCGTTCTCCACCAGCACACGGCCCAGTTTGCGTCCGCTCTTCTTCTGGTCTGCAAGCGCTGTATTGAGTTGTTCCTGTGAAATGACTTTGTTTGCAATCAGCAAATCGCCGATGCGAATCTTCTTGGGCTTCATTTCGGTAATCGTTGCCATCGTGCATCCCTCTCAACCCGCTGCTGGCTCCGGATTCGGAACAGTGTCCTAATGTCCTGAAAATACTGAACTTACAACCAATATAGACCATGCAAATCGGTATCACCGATCCACAATGTCGTGTGACGTTGACGCTGAACCCGCTAATGCCCAGAAAATGGTCAAACTCCTGTTAATACCTTGCAAATACCAAGCCAGCTTCCAGGCAGTGCCGACTGATCTCTGATCAGAATCCCCGAAGGAAATAGCTCGATTTTGTTCGCGTTTCCAGCTCCTGGGCCATTTTCTCAACGGCAACCGCCTCTTCCACCCTGCCGGCCTCACGCCGCAGTTTCCCGGTGAGAAAATAGAATGGGATCAGCTCCGGGATGGGGTGATAGTAGAACTGTGCCCCTTCATCCATAACCCGGAGTGCTTCCTCCTTTTTTCCTTGCTGTAGCAGCTGATTGGCATAATCCATCCGGCCCTGAAACAGAAGGGGGTTAAGCGCCAGAGCTTGTTGAAAAGATTCCGAAGCAAGCTGGTATCCCGCATCGCCTACCAGGTCAAGATTTTGCTGATAAAGCCTGCCCCGGATGACAAACGTCAATGCCCGCAGGGAATTGGCGGACTGTGCCTCGTCCAGAAACTGAAGCGCCTGCTCGTACAAGGCTTTTTTTCCCAACCGATCTTCATCGGGAAGAATAGAAATCGCGTGTCGGTACAGATCGGCGTGAGCAATCAGACTACGATCGTCCGAGGGGGTCAGACGGTGCGCGGTGGCGAGACTCATATCTGACTCTTGCAGTTTTCCGACCCGAGCCTGCGACAATCCCTTGTCGTAATAAGAATTGGCCATTCCCAATGCAACAAAGTAAAAAATTGGCATGAGCATCAGGAGAATTATTACGATGGAATACGCCTGTTTACCCACTAACCTGGAAGGACGGAGATGAAACGATGATACCTTCAATTCTCTCGCGGCCAGATCGTGAAATCGCCCCATCACAAGGCCCGAAACCATCATGATGGACAGAATATAAAGATTGAAATCCACGATACTGTGACTGGCCACCGCCATCAATCCACAAAAAAGACCCGTAACTTCCAAGCGTGTGTTCTTGTCCGCCTTACGCAATACTCGCCACATTAGCCACAGACAGGATCCCAATACCGATATCAGCAGGAGCAGGCCCGGCAGACCAGTTTCGATCCAGATTTGGAGGTAATCATTATGCGCAAAAAAACCACCGGAACTGTCCATCGGATTGCGGAATGCGGGATAGGCAAGATAAAACAGGCCCAAACCGATGCCATGCCATGGCGCGGATTGCAGCAGATTCCAGGAAGACTCCCAGATCATCATTCGCGGCGTGTCCTGCATCAATTGAGGGAGACGTTGCCTCAATTCCCCTCCAGCGAGAGAAATTTCTGTGGATAAAAAAGCGATGAGAGCCAACATCATAAGCAGCGCGGTCGCGCGCCAGGGCACGTGACGGTATGTAAGTGCAATCAATAATCCCAGGCTCAAACCAAGACTCAGCGTGGCGCCCCGGCTGGCAGTCATAAAAATGGAAAAAAACAATATATATAGAAAAACGCACAACAGAATGACATGCTGGCGGGATAAGCTTTTGCCGCTCATAAACATCAACAGATACGCCGAAGCTGGCACGGCCACGAGATTAAGAAATGCAGCTTGCGTATTGCGCGTCTCGAAAACAGAGCGGGCCGGTTGCTCCAGCAGGAGCACTTGATAGACTCCCATCAGTCCCATCACCACGCCCAATATCAATAGAATGGCGGCGGCATGTGACCATAAAGTGTCGCGATCCGGCGTCAGGGTATAGAGCCAGAACACCAGAACCAGGCTCCCGACCCACCAGAAATTGATCACGCTTGTGGTGGGCGCCAGACTCCCCGTAAGAGACAACGCAAGCCACAGCCAAAACAGAGTCAGGCTGATCGCCAACGGGGTTTGGGGAATGCGCAATCCCGAATCATGAGAACGCAGGACGACCCAGCCCAGCCACAGCATCAGCACCACCTGAGTGATGGCGAAGAATTCGATTTGCGGGCCCTTGAACAACAGCGCTGGCATGAGCGCACAGATATAAAACAAGGTGCTGGCATGGACCGAGGGCAAATTGGCTGTTTTTCTTCTGCTCGGCATGTGCACGTTCCTCCTTGAACGATAGCGCCCGGGCTGTGGACTCCTTCCCTTCTTATATACAATCCGTTGTGAAACACCAGGCAATACACATGGATAAGAGAGACCAATCCGCATGCTGCATGTCGTGCTTTATCAACCCGAAATTCCGCCAAACACCGGTAACATCATGCGCCTGTGCGCAAACACCGGTGCGCATCTGCACCTGATTAAGCCATTGGGCTTCAGGCTGGAAGACAGGAAATTGCGGCGCGCGGGGCTGGACTACCGCGAGTGGGCGAAGGTGCGAATTTATTCAAACCTGGAGTCTTTTCTGGAGCAAATAAAACCATCGCACCTGTTGGCCTTCTCCACTCGTGCACAGCGGCTGTATACGGAGATGAATTACCAGGAGAACGATGCCCTGTTGTTTGGGCCAGAAACGCGCGGATTGCCCCAGGCCCTGCTGGATTCCCTCCCGGAGCAGCACAGATTGCGATTACCGCTTTTGCCCGATAACCGTAGCCTGAATCTCTCGAATGCGGTGGCCGTGGCGGTTTATGAAGCCTGGCGCAAACTGGGATTCAGCGGCGGGAAATAGTTTATTTGTCAGGACGAACGAGCGAAGCGAGTAGGGCTACTGATATGTCCAGTCGAACACGGAGGGCACATTTACTCCTGCTTTGGCTCGCGACTGAGCAATGCCTCCACCGCCGCTTGCGGCGAAAGCTTCTCGTAGAGGACGCGATATACCTGCGTCGTGATCGGCATATCAACTTTTAATTTTCTGGCAAGCTGGAACAGTTCGCGCGCGGTGGCCACACCTTCGGCCTCTTGTCCGAGCACGGCGAGTATGTCAGGCAATTTATTTCCCTGTCCGAGAGCCAGGCCGACGCGTCGGTTCCGCGAAGCATCATCGGTACATGTCAGTATTAGATCGCCGGCACCAGTCAGTCCCATGAAGGTTTCCTTCAGTCCGCCCATGGAGACGCCAAGACGCGTAAGCTCGGCCAGTCCACGGGTAATGAGCGCCGCCCGGGCATTGGATCCGAATCCGAGCCCGTCGCTGATGCCTGCGGCGATGGCCATGACATTCTTGATGGCACCGCCCAGCTGGACTCCGGCGACATCTTTGCTGGTGTAGACCCGCACACGCTCATTCCTTATCCACGAGGCGACCTCTTCCGCCACGGCTTCGCGCTCAGAGGCCACGGTCAACGCCGAAGGCAAGTTCAGCGCCACTTCGCGCGCGAACGTAGGCCCCGACACAACGGCCAGCGAACGCTGGTTACCCAATACCTCTGACGCCACATGGCTTAAAAGCTTTCCGCTGCCGGGTTCCAATCCTTTGGTCGCCCAGGCCAAAACACTCTTATCGGAAATCAGTGGCTGTAAGGATGTAACGCTGGCACGAAACGCATGGCTGGGAACGGCCAGCAGGAAACGCGAGGATGATCGGGCTGCCTCATCCAGCGAGTTCGCGATTCGCAAGTTTGCGGGAAAGGAAAAATCCGGAAGATAGGTCTTGTTCTGTCGCTCTTTTTCCAGCCGCGATAGAAAAGAAGGGTCATTACCCCATAATAAAGCGGTGTGATTATTGCGCGCGAGCAACAGGGCCAATGCCGTCCCCCAGGATCCAGCGCCCAAGACAACCACGCTTTTATCTTCTCCAGATAACATCCTTTTATCATCTCCATTTGAGTAATCTGAAAAAAGCGGATATAGCCGCTGGAGAAAATAATCACTGCCTTCGTCGTATTCTGTTTTTCGGCAGAAAAGAAACCTGAGAATTACCGATCAATTGATATTTTGCTGTTTCGTTCGGGCTGGCAATTTCTGTTCGTACAATGCCTCGAAATTGATCGGGGTGATCAGCATTTGAGGAAAACCACCTTTTTCGACAAGATTATTCATGGCCTCACGCGCAAAGGGCAACAGGACATAGGCGCAATTGATTTCCAAAGCGCGCTGTAACGTTGCTTCGTTAAGTCCACTGAGACGAAAAATGCCTGCCTGTTTAATTTCCACAAGAAAAATATTGTTAGCATCGCGTTTGGCGGTAGCGGTGACCGTCAACACCACTTCATACAATCCTTGCTCTGCGGCCAAGGCACCGTGATCAATGCCAAGTTGCACGCCAATCTCTGCCGCCGCGTCCTGCGACTGGGAAAAGATCAAGGGTACACTTGGTGCTTCATAGGATACATCCTTGATATAAATTTTCTCAACGTTAAAAACGACATTCGCTTCCTTTCCGGATTCCGCCATCTCGCCCTCGCTTTACCTTTTGAAAAATACATTACTCCAACAGCACATTCAGTTTCCCCGTGCGCTCCAATCCCGCCAATTCCGCAAATCCTCCAACGTGGATGTCGTCAATAAAGATCTGTGGGACGCTGGTCTGTCCCGCGCGAAGTATCATCTCGTCACGGCGAACCGGGTTTTCATCCACCATCACTTTTTCGAACTCGACTCCTTTCGTCGCCAACAGCCTCTCCGCCATACGGCAATAAGGGCAGAAGCGTGCACTGTATATCAGGATTTTTGCCACCATCACTTTTCCACCGGGAGATTGTCCCGCTCCCAACCCTGCAACCCGCCAGCGAGAGTGTATACCGTGGCAAATCCATGCTTGCGAAGGATGACCGCCCCCTTCAAGGAGCGGTTCCCGGTGCGGCAACTCACAATGATGGGCTTGTCTTTATATTTCTGCAGATCGGGCAACCGGTTTTTCAGGGACGACAGTGGCAGGTTAACCGCATTCGGGATGTGGCCGGTACTGAATTCCTTGGGTTCACACACATCGACCACAACACCGTTCTCGCGATTCAAGAGTTGTACCGTCTGCGCAGCATTGGCGTTTTTGATCCCATAGATCTGTTGACTGACGGGGCCGGACAGCAGGAGAAATAGAATCACGCCGAGCGCTACAAACAGATACCAATTTTCCACTACGAACTGAGTCATTTTTTAACTGTCTATCCCGCGGAGAGTAATATTCATCATTGTTATAAGTCCGAGTTCATGAAGATCTTACAATCCCGGACGGCAGGATCGGCGGTTGGGTAAATTTCGGGAAATGGAGGCTCTGACAGCCTGGTCACCGATGGCCTGTGCTGCAGAAGGCATCACGCAGCGAACTGATCAACTGGAGGATTTTTTGATCACCGATCCGGTAATAAACTTTGTTGGCGTCCTTGCGGGAGGCCAGAATTCCCTTGTCACGCAGGATGGAAAGATGCTGGGAAATGTTGCTTTGCGAGGTTCCTACTTGTTCGACGATATCCTGAACGCTGACCTCGGAACTGCCCCCCAAGATACAGAGGATTTTCAGGCGCAATGGGTGCGCCATGGCTTTCAGGGATCGGGAAGCAAGAAGAATGTCTTCTTCGTTGGTGATCAGAAAATCTTCTACTTTTTCTGCGGTAGCGGTCATTTCAGTTTGGCCTCATAAAACGCTTGTTGCCCGCGCCTTAACAGCCATACAGGGCAATCTGCTGATACACGAGCGAAAACATTATACAATATTAGTAATTTTGAAAAGGCTGAATAACCAATATTTTAAGTCTTTCACTTATTTAAGCATGACATTTATCCCTAAACCCTTGGTTCTCATCATTTTGGATGGATGGGGCTACCGTCAGGAGACGCGGCACAATGCCATCGCGGCGGCGCGAAAACCCTCTTGGGACAGGTTCTGGAAGCAGTATCCTCACACCCTGATCCACGCCTCGGAAGCCGCGGTGGGCCTGCCGTCCAGCCAGATGGGAAATTCGGAAGTCGGGCACCTCAATCTTGGTGCTGGCCGCGTTGTGTATCAGGAATACACGCGGATCAATCGGGCGATTAGCACCGGGACTTTTTTCACCAACAAAACGCTTACCGATACGATTGATCTGGCGGTCAAGACTGGCAAGGCCGTGCACATCATGGGGCTGCTTTCCCCCGGCGGCGTACACAGCCACGAAGATCATATTCAAGCCATCGCCGAACTGGCGGCAAAGCGTGGGACCTCCCGGCTCTTTCTCCACGCATTTCTCGACGGCCGTGACACACCGCCTCAAAGTGCGACGGCCTCGATTAAGGCCATGCAGGAGAAATTCACTTCTCTGAAGCACGGACACATTGCCTCGATCATCGGACGTCACTATGCCATGGACCGTGATCACCGCTGGCCGCGCATCCAGGCGGCCTATAACCTGATGACACAGGGCAAGGCCGAATTTAATGCCCCCACCGCGCTGGAGGCGCTGGAGATGGCCTATGCCCGCGGTGAAACCGATGAATTCGTGAAGGCCACGGCCATTTTGCCGCCGGGCGAGGAGCCGGCACGCATTTCCGACGGCGACGTCGTGATTTTCATGAATTTCCGTTCCGATCGCGCACGTCAAATCACACGCCCCTTCATCGAAAAAAACTTCGATGCCTTCCAGCGTGAGATCGTTCCCAGGCTCGGCGCTTTCGTGAGCCTGACCGAATACAATTCTGAATTTCACATCCCGGTCGCCTTCCCACCGGAACGCCTGCACAACGTGATGGGTTCCTACTTGGCGAGCCTCGGCCGGCACCAGCTGCGCATTGCCGAGACGGAAAAATACGCCCATGTGACCTTTTTCTTCAATGGCGGCGTCGAAACCCCGTTCGAGTTCGAGGACCGGTTGTTAATTCCCTCGCCGACAGATGTTCCCACCTACAATCTCAAGCCTGAAATGAGCGCGCCGAGGCTTACCGAGGAAGTGGTCAAGGCCATACGCACCGCGCATTACGATGTGATTATCTGCAACTTCGCCAATCCCGATATGGTGGGCCATTCCGGTGATTTTGACGCCACCGTGAAAGCCATCGAGGCCGTGGATCAGTGTCTCGGGAACATTTACAAAGCCGTCAAGGAATGCCGTGGCGAGATGTTAATCACCGCCGATCACGGCAATGCCGAGCAGATGTTCGACCTCGAGACCGGCCAGCCACACACGGCGCACACCACCAACCCGGTGCCATTCCTTTATATCGGCCGCCCTGCGACGCTGGCGCCGAGCGGCGCACTCGAGGATATCGCCCCCACCATGCTGTACCTGCTGGGCCTGCCCGTGCCGTCTGAGATGACCGGACATCCACTGATCACCCTGCAAAGCGCACAGCCGGCAACCGCAGAAGGCCGCGCCTGACGGAAACGGTGCGTTCTAGCCGCTTATTCACGAGGCCTCCCAAGAGAAACCGCCTCCCGTCCGGGTTCGCTTTCCTGGGAACGGGCTTATGCCTGTGCACGATCTTAAGCGCACTGTTGAATCCGGTAATCGCAGCCAAGCCGGATGACGGCGATGAAGAACGGCTGAAAAAACTCCGCGTGCGCATCGAGTCGCTTCAGGAAAAACTCAATGAAACACGCGGACGACGAGATGACGTACGCGAGGAAGTCCGCGGGCTCGAGCGCCGCATCGGGGGCCTGCTGCACAACCTGCGCAAAACCGATATCGAACTGCGTTCGAATGAAAAAAAGCTGAAGAATCTCGTGGCACGCGCCGAACGGGAACGTGGCCATCTGAGTGCTCATCGACAGCAGCTTTCGCGACAGATTTACACGGCCTACCTCATGGGTCGCCAGGAATATCCCAAGCTGTTGCTGAACCAGCAAGATCCGGCGCAGGTCTCGCGAGTCGTCACGTATTACCAGTATCTCAACCGGGCTCGAACCGAACGTATCGATAAGATCCAGACGGGTCTGGTGAAACTTGAAAAACTTGAACAGGAAATACTCGAACAGCGCCGTCATCTTGAAAAATTGCGAACCAGTCAACATGATCAAAAAATGGCCCTCGAGAACTCGCGCACGCGTCGAGGTGAGTTGCTCGCCAGCCTTAACCGCGAGGTGCGTGACCAGTCACGGCAGATTGACCGGTTGCGCGCGGATCAAAAGCGCCTGGAGCAACTGGTGGAAGGACTGAAAACGGTTCTGCCCGACCCCCCGCTCCCGCCGCCTGGCGCCAAGACATCTTTCGCCAAGCTCCGGGGGCGTCTGCCGTTGCCCACACGCGGCTCGATCCTGGCGCGCTTTGGCGGGAGCAAAAATCTGGGGAATCTCAAGTGGCGCGGTCTTCTGATCGGTGGCCAGGAGGGGCAAAATATCACTTCCGTGTATCGCGGACGCGTCGTGTTTGCTGACTGGTTACGGGGTTTTGGGCTACTCTTGATTCTGGACCACGGAGATGGCTATATGACGCTGTACGGCCACAATCAAAGCCTGCACAAGGGAGTTGGCGACTGGGTCGAGGCCGGTGAAATCATTGCCAGCCTGGGCAATACCGGTGACATGACGCGACCGGGCCTGTATTTCGAAATACGTCATAACGGAGAACCGCGCGATCCGCTGATTTGGTGCAAAGCCCGGTAGCCACCGCTTTTCCGCCGTCCGCCGTATGACGGGCGACATATCTAACGGAGTATCATCTAAATGAAACATGCAACACGCTATATTTTGGTCCTGTTTCTCGGGATGTTCGTGGGCGCCGCCCTCATCCTCGACATGGGCGTTCTGGCCGAGCGTGAACCGGGCAAAGAGGCGCTGGCACCGCTGCCGCTGGACGAACTGCGCACCTTCACCGAGGTCTTCAGCCGCATCAAGGCCGACTACGTCGAACCCGTCGAGGACAAGAAACTTCTCCAAGACGCCGTCCAGGGAATGCTCTCGGGACTGGATCCACATTCCGCTTACCTTGATTCGGAAAGTTTTCGCGATATGCGCGTGGAGACCGAAGGCCAGTTCGGTGGGCTGGGAATTGAAGTCACCATGGAGAACGGTTTTGTCAAAGTCGTCTCGCCGATCGAAGACACCCCTGCCGCACGCTCCGGCGTCAAACCCGGCGATCTCATCATCCGGCTCGACGACAAGGCCGTCAAAGGCATGACGCTGACCGAGGCGGTGCGGGTCATGCGTGGCAAGCCGGGAACCGATATTACGCTGACCATCGTGCGTGAAGGAGCCATTAAACCTCTCAAGGTCACGCTCACGCGTGCCGTCATCAAGATTCAGAGCGTGAAAAGTCGCGTGCTCGAACCCGGTTTCGGCTACGTGCGCATCACTCAGTTCCAGGCCGGCACTGAAAAGGGCCTCGCCGACGTCATTAAGAAGCTGGAGGTAGAAAACAAAGACAAACTCCGTGGGATGGTGCTCGACCTGCGCAACAATCCTGGCGGGGTACTCAACGCTGCCGTCGGCGTGAGCGACGCTTTTCTCGACAAGGGGCTGATCGTCTACACCGAAGGTCGCGTGGCCGACTCCAAGATGAAATTGTCCGCTACGCCGGGCGATCTGCTGAACGGTGCCCCCATCGTGGTGCTGGTCAACGGTGGCTCGGCATCAGCGTCGGAAATCGTCGCGGGAGCCCTGCAGGACCACAAGCGCGCCGTCATCATGGGCACGAAAAGTTTCGGCAAGGGATCGGTGCAAACCATTGTCCCGGTGAGTAACGGCGCGGCGCTGAAGATCACGACCGCGCGCTATTACACACCGAACGGTCGCTCGATCCAGGCCTCGGGAATCGTGCCGGACATCGTCACGGAAGAAGCCAAGATTACCAAAAGCGAAACCAGTGATCGGCTGAGAGAAGCCGATCTGGCGCGCCACTTGGATAATGGCGAAGAGACTCCCTTGCCGAAAGTAGAGCCGAAAAAGGAAGATAAGAAAGAAGGTAAGCTGAACAATGAAACCGGTAAGTCACCGGTAACAGAAGATTATCAACTGCAGGAAGCACTAAATCTTCTCAAGGGCATCAGCTTCTTCAGGGCCCAGAGCAACTGACAGGCACGCATGGCGTCGGTCCTGGTTCCCCTGGCGCAAGGCATGGAAGAACTGGAGGCCGTCACCATCATCGATCTGCTGCGGCGCGCCGGCATCGAAGTAGTTACGGCGGGTTTGGATGCCAATCCGGTTAAAGGCAGCCGCGGCACGGTCGTGATTCCTGACACCACGTTCGATTTCGCGCTTGAGCGTCAGTACGACATGATCGTGCTCCCGGGCGGGTTGCCCGGGGCCACGAACCTTGAAGCGGACTCACGCATTATTTCGTTGGTAAAAAAAATGGCGGGCGATGATCAGTTCACCGCCGCCATCTGTGCAGCGCCCAAGGTTCTGGCCCGCGCCGGTGTACGGAAGGTAAACGGGCAACGTCTTACCCCGGTGTGCTGGATCCGGCACAATGGCCGCAGGTGCGCCAGGAGAATCTCGCCGTGGTTACCAACGGCAAGGTCATCACCTCGCGAGGACCGGGCACAGCCATGGATTTTGCATTGGAACTGATTAGGTTGCTCGCCGGTCAAGACAAGCGCAACCAGGTGGAAGCCGGGTTACAGCGCGGATATTAAAATATCGTTATTTAAAACCGAAACGCGTACCAAACAAGATGCGGCTGCGCTCCAGACTGTAGGGATCCAGGCTGCTGCTGGAACTCTCGCCCAAACCGTAGCTGGCCTCCGCCTGGAGACTGAAATCGCGTTGTATCTGCCATTTCCAACCCGCCGAAAGCAATGATCGGTCGCCGCTGCGCGGTGTGTTCAGTAGCGTCTCATCGGTGGTATCAAACTGGCTGCGCTGCATCTTGAATGAGACGTATGGGGTATGCGACTGAAACAGGGTCAAGCTGCCACCCACCGTAAAGCCGTAATAGCGGCGACCCAGATGCCGGTAAATTTCTTCCCGCGCCATTTCATCCCCGATAAAAACGCTTCCGGTGATACTTGGCCGAACAGCGCTCGGCAATACACTGGTCCAAGAAAAGGCCGCGCGGGTATCATACGTGTCCAGCGGAGCAGAATAGATAGCCGTCCCTTCACCATGTTCAGCCGACACGGCAAACGAGTTCATCGCATTCAGGCGATGCTGCCAGGCCACACCAAACATATTGAGTCGCCCGGGTGAGGATTCTGGCTTGGAAGAAAAACTGCTAGCCCGCGCACGGAATGATTCGAACTCGCCATAGAAACGTACGGTATTGGCTTCCAGTTTGGGATCACTGCTCTCCAGCGAATAACCTTCCCCCAGGGAATTCTGCCAGGAATTGGAGAGGTTGACGCCAAAAGAGGTGTAATCCGCCGGATTCAGCGGCCGCACTTTGGGCACGCCCAGAGAACCAGCACCAGAAAAGGGGGAGTCATTAAACCAGGAAAGTTTCCCGGAAGGTGCGGACAAAGCCGTCCCGCCAACCATCATCAGGGCCGCGCCCGCCACCAGGGATTTTGAGAAAGTTCTCATGATACGATGAAATCGTCTCTCTATATATTAATGCATATTAGCATATTCCAGGCAACAGACCGAACTACCGCTGGTCACTGATTTCAGCGCGGCCAGCCGCGCAGCAGCGTGAAAGCGCCCGCCGCGGCAAGCGTCCATCCCGCGACTCGCTTCCACGTCCACATGTCAGCAGACGTAATATCCATTCCAAGCCATAAAGCACTGGTAATCAGCAAACCGCTGCCGGCGATGGCAAAATAGAGCCGTCGCTGGTTCTGGCGCATTTGAAGCAGCTGTTGCTCCAGATCTCGCACGCGCGCTTCCCGAGATGTGTCCATTTCGCTGATGCGCCGAAGACTTTCATGCATTAACGTCGGCATTTGCGGCAGCATTGCCCACCATTTGGGAAATTCCTGGCGCAGGCTGTTCAGGAAGGCGCGGGGGCCCATGTGCTCGCTCATCCAGCGTTCGAGAAAGGGCTTGGCGGTTTCCCACAAGTCGAGATCGGGATAAAGCCGCCGGCCCAGGCCTTCAATGTTGAACAGCGTTTTTTGCAGCAGTACCAATTGGGGCTGGATTTCCATATTGAAACGCCGCGCCGTCTGGAACAGGTGCAGCAGAAACCGGCCGAAGGAGATTTCCTTGATGGGCCGGGCGAATACCGGCTCGCAAACGGTGCGGATCGCCGCCTCGAATTCCACCAGACGCGTGCCCAATGGCACCCAGCCGGCCCGCAGATGGGCGTCGGCCACGGCATGGTAGTCGCGGTTAAAGAATGCCAGGAAATTCTCCGCCAGAAACCGTTTGTCCTTCTCGCCGAGCGTGCCCATGATGCCGAAATCCACGGCCCGGTACTGGCCTTCCGGCGAAACAAAGATGTTCCCCGGATGCATGTCGGCGTGAAAAAAGCCGTGACGGAAGGCCTGCGTGAAAAATATCTCCACGCCGTTATGCGCCAGTTTGCGCATATCGATGCCGGCGGCTTTCAGGCCTTCAATGTTGCTGACGGGAATGCCGTGGATGCGCTCCAGCACCATCACCGTGCGGCGCGTCAGATCCCAGTAAACCTTGGGCACATACAACAGGTTCGAGCCCTCGAAATTGGCCCGCAGGCGGCTAGCGTTCGCCGACTCCACCCGCAAGTCGAGTTCATCGTGGATGGTCTTGTTGAACTCATCCACGACTTCGACCGGACGCATCCGGCGCAAGTCTTCGGCATAACGCAGGGCCAATCGAGCCAGCAGATACAACAGATCCAGATCGCGCTCAATCACCTCATCGATGCCGGGACGCAGCACCTTCACCGCCACCTCGGCGCCGTCGTGCAGCCGCGCGATATGAACCTGTGCCACCGAGGCCGAGGCGATGGGTTCGCGGTTGAACTCGCTGAACCAGGTTTCGAGCTTGCCCCCCAGGGCCTGCTCGATAAGGCGCACCGACTCTTCGCCGGAAAACGGCGGCACACGGTCCTGGAGCCTCGCAAGCTCATCCGCAATATCCTCCGGCAACAGATCCGGACGGGTAGACAGCATCTGGCCGAACTTGACGAAGACCGGTCCCAATTCCTCGAGCGCCTCGCGCAAACGTACACCGCGGGGAATGTTGCGCCGCGCAAACATCCGCCACGGCGCCAGCCGCAGCAGCAGGCGATAGGGGCGGAACAGATGAATGGCGGTAACGAATTCGTCAAGATCGTGGCGCACGAATATCTGCGTGATACGAAGCAGGCGACCGATCTGGCGCAAACGCATCATCTTGCCGTCCCACGCAAACGCGCCAGGCGTTTTTCCAGGTTTTCCAGATCGCACTGCAGGATCTCCACGGATTGCCGGAAGGTCTCGGCCCGCGCGCGCACCGGCAGCAGGCGGCTTTCTTCCTGGAGGTATTCGGCGAAATCTTGTTTCAGCGTGTTAAGCGTCTGTCTCGACCAGCCGCCCAGATCCCGCCAAACATTGCCCAGCTGATGCGCCGGGACATCGCCGAGTACTCGCGCGACCTGCTCCTCCCAGTCGAAATCGGCCTCCTCCAGCAGACGCTGGAAACGCTGGCCGAGATCAATATCACCGCTGATCTGCACTTCACCCGAGGTCACGATGTCCGGAAAGAAGCGGCGCAACGCGAACCGAAAAATAACGGGAATATCCCCGGTAAGCGTGACATCCGGTTCGCGTTCAGGCCGATCACGTAACTGCAATCCCGATTCGTCCGGAAGCACAATGATCGTGAAGGGATGGTCACCTATAGTCTGCAGCCTGATGACTTTGCTTTTAAGTTCTGCAACGCGCGCACGCGAAGCAGAATCCAGGCGCAGCAGGCGATTGACGGTGGATTCCAGGAAGGCAATGAATGTCGTGTCAGCGTTCACACTATCCGGCCTGTGAAAAATACTGATTCAATACTTATAGGCTTTATGCAGGGCGACGATGCCGCCGGTCAGGTTGTAATACTGCACGCGCTCAAACCCGGCACTTACCATCATCCCCTTCAGCGTTTCCTGATCGGGGTGTTTGCGGATCGACTCCGCCAAATAGCGGTAACTGCCTTCGTCCTGTGCCACGACGCGCCCAAGCCAAGGTAGTACATTAAAAGAATAGGAATCATAAAGACGACTTACTCCCGGTGAGACGGGCCGGGAAAACTCGAGCACCAGCAGTGCGCCGCCCGGCTTCAGCACCCGGTACATGGACGCGAGGGCACGATCGATATGCGTTACGTTGCGCAACCCAAAGGCGATGCTCACGCGGTCAAAATAGTCGTCAGGAAACGGCAGATTCTCGGCATCCGTCTGCACGAAAGCAACATTACCCGCAAAACCTTCGTCCGCCAGACGGCGGCGGCCGATTTCCAGCATTGAACTGTTGATGTCGGCCAGCACCACCTGCCCGCGCCAGCCGACACGCAGGGCAAATTTCGTTGCCATGTCGCCGGTCCCGCCCGCGACATCAAGCACGCGGAACCGGGCGCGTACACCACTCGCCTCCACCGCGTACTGCTTCCAAAGCCGGTGGATGCCAAGCGACATAAGATCATTCATCAGATCATATTTATTGGCGACTGAATGGAAGACGCTGGCAACGAGACCGTTTTTCTCGGTTTCCGGGACTTCGCGGAAGCCGAAGTGTGTCTTGCGTTCCTGAGGGCCTGGCGGCATGGGGGATTTACTCGGAGGCTTTGACGGCTTTGCGCTGATAACCAGCCTTGGCAAGGCGGTCCAGATACTGCTTCCACAGGCTTTCCTGGTTCGTACCCAGGTGATGCAACCAGTCCCAGGAATAAATCCCGGTGCTGTGTCCATCGTCAAAGAACAGCGTGACGGCGTAACTTCCCACCGGTTCGATGTGGGTGATATTCACATTCTCCTTGCCGAGCTGGAGGATCTCCTGACCCGGCGCGTGGCCGCGGACTTCGGCCGAGGGCGAATACACTCTCAAATACTCACAAGGTAACTTGAAATGGCTACCGTCATCGAAGACGACTTCGAGAATACGCGATTTCTGGTGCAATTTGATATCGGTCGGTCTGACGGTAATCTGGCTCATGCTGATCCTGCTCGGGAGGGTGAAAGTCGTTGCTTAACTATACCGGCTCTAAACGGGGTTTCAGCCAATGTCATGGAAAGGTCATAGAATGGTCTATGGTAACCAAATTGTAACGTTAATGGTATGAAATGCCGCCACCCCGAAGGACATAATACCCGGTTAATTACATCATGCGCGGCAAAATCCTCATGGTCGACAACGAACCACTGTCCGGAAAATGCTGAGCCTGATTTTGTCACAGGCCAACTCCGACTGTCTCAAGGTCACCGACTACGCCCAGAAAAAAATTCTTGCTGAGAAATCCGATCTGATCCTGCTCCACTGGATACTGCTGGGCTGAGTGATAAAGAAAAGAATTCTGAAATTAATTTCAAATAGTTTATCATTTGGGGAAAAATAGCGTACTATCCTTACGAAAAAATCTTATGTAACAATTTCAAAGTAATAGACATGACGAACTTCCTTAGTTTTTTAGTACCGCAAGACAAAAAATTTTTTCTTCTTTTCGAAAAAGCGTCCGCTAACCTACTGGCCACTTCAAAAGTGCTGGTAGAGATGGTAAATGCTCCATCGCTCGAAAAAAGAAACGAATTTATTAGGGAAATCGAGCGTCTCGAGCACGTTGGCGATGGGGTTACTCACGATACCTACAATGAGCTCAGCACCAACTTCATTACGCCATTCGACCGCGAAGACATTCACGAAATGATTTCTTCGCTTGATGACGTCGTTGATTTCATTCATGGCTCGGCAAAGCGAATTGAGCTCTATAAACTTTCTGAAATCCCCTCTGCGGTACGCAAACTTGCCGAGCTTGTACTACAGGGTTCCATGGAATTGCACATCGCCGTTCAAAACCTGCATGACATAAAAAGATCCAGCCGCATAAAAGAAGCCTGCGTGAAAATTAACAGCATCGAAAATCATGCTGACGATATTTTCGACATGGCAATCGCAAACCTCTTTGAAGAAGAAAAAGACGCGATCAAAATTATCAAGACGAAAGAAGTCCTTTCAGCGCTCGAAACCGCTACCGACAAATGCGAAGACGCGGCAAACGCCATTTCCAGCATGGTTATCAAATATTCTTAATCGGAGTGGCGTGAATGGCTTTGCTCATCGTTATAATTATTCTTGCCCTCTTTTTTGATTATATTAATGGATTTCATGACGCAGCAAACTCTATCGCCACTGTAGTTTCCACAAAAACCCTCACACCGCTCCAGGCCGTGGCATGGGCCGCCTTCTTCAATGGAGTGGTTTTATTATTCGCCCAGCATGGGTGGCTGGGCTTCGAATTTCACGTTGCCGACACCGTTGCGAAAATTATAAAAACGGAGTCCATTACGCTGACGGTTATTCTTGCAGGTCTAGTAGCCGCCATTTTCTGGAACCTCCTCACTTGGTGGTACGGAATCCCGAGCAGCTCATCGCACACCTTGCTTGGCGGGTTTGCCGGGGCGGCCATTGCAAAAGCGGGATTCGGAGTTTTAGCCGACATGGGAAAAATTTATCTCACCCTCGGCTTCATTTTCATCGCTCCCCTCCTTGGAATGCTTTTAGCAATGCTGATTTCAATCTTCATCACCAATCTTTGCAGGAAAGCAAATCCCTCCAAAGCGGATAAATGGTTTAAACGCACCCAATTAATTTCTTCGGCAGCTTTTAGCATGGGGCACGGCAGCAACGACGCCCAGAAAGTCATGGGAATTATTTCCGCCGCTCTCCTTGTTTACGCGCATCAGCTCGCAACCGGTGCCGATCTTCCCTCCTGGGCAGTGGTTGGAACCGTCATCATAGACGGGAAACAGCACATTACTGACATTCCCCTATGGATTCAGTACGGATGCTTTCTCGCCATAGCGTTAGGAACACTTTCAGGCGGATGGAGAATCATAAAAACAATGGGCACACGCATCACAAAACTCCGTCCCTTCGAAGGAGTCTCGGCCGAAACCGCGGGTTCCATCACACTTTACCTTACCCAGTTTTTCGGAATACCCGTCAGCACCACTCACACCATCACCGGTTCGATTATTGGAGTAGGTGCCATAAAAAGAGTTTCAGCAGTCCGCTGGGGTATCACCCGCAGTTTGCTCTGGGCGTGGATACTCACCATCCCCGTTTCAGGTTTAATGGCGGCAATCCTGTTCTGGATATTGAATCCCCTCATTGGTTAAACGAAAAACTTCCCTGGGCGCAAGGAACCCCTTGATGTGCAGGGAAGTGATGATTATCGCGAAAGACAGCATATCAGACGCGACCACACCGTTGACCCGCGCGGGAAATCACTGTCCAGTCGCCCGCCTAACGGCTTCCCCGAATTGTGAACGTCAGCAGCGGATGATCGGTAACCCGGTGTCGCTCATGCTCGAAGTATGCAATTACGTATACGATGGACAAGTTCAGCTGCCGGCGATACGGGTGTATCGATGGGTCAAACTACCAACTTTCGAGCCTCCGGCGGCGTTTTCGTGCCGTTGTTCGTGAGCCGGAGGGATACGGAGGGGACACCCGCGAGACTTGAACACTGAACATTACCAGAAAATTACAAATGTTTATGCACAAACTAAAAGTTCTGTTTCTCTGCACAGGCAATTCCTGTCGTTCGCAGATGGCACAGGGCTGGGCTAAC
>Ga0224496_10000811_pt1 | contig 20855 bp, 17 predicted proteins | sample SF_Jul11_sed_USG_2_FD_168127 | JGI IMG/M metagenome (GOLD analysis project Ga0224496, IMG submission 168127) | Sediment microbial communities from San Francisco Bay, California, United States - SF_Jul11_sed_USGS_8_1 | ecosystem: Environmental > Aquatic > Marine > Sediment | place: USA...
ATATAGGCTTTGTCGCTATTTTGACCGAAGCTTGTGCGGCTGTCTGACGGAGTTGTGTCCATCGCTGGCGTTGTTCGTCTGACAACAAATCAGGTTGCATCTCAGCCAACCAGCGTCCCTGCTGAAAGCTGAAGCCACTGGTTAATTCCAGTTCAACCAGATCACGATAGTGGTCGGGATTCCAGAGAATGCCATTACGTAAATCGTTCTGATTGGCAAGGACACACAGCCGACACGAACAGCGATCATTTCCGAGTGCATAGACTGGGTTGGCATAGTAATTCCAATTTTTGAGAAGTGCGTATAAGCCTTCACGATCACCGGGTTGAATGTTTGCTTTGACTTCAGATCGTAGAGCTTCTAATCGCTCCAATGTCCAACCCAGAGTAGACCACACATCAGATAAACTGAATTCGTGAATGGGCAACCAGCGATAAACATGCCGATTTTTCGTCGGCGCAGTTGGGGATTGCGTGTAGGCTTGCACGACCTGCTTATGCTTTCTGGCAGGTGATTCATCCGCTCGAATCCCGATGCAGGACAGGATTAAAGCCTCCTGAGGGTACTGTTTGACGATGAATTTATTGACCTGTGCTTCCTTCTGCGCCTTTGTACAAAATCGTGCTGATGCCGATGACCAGGGCGGTACATGATCTGCACGACCTTCCTGTTGTAAAGTATGGTAACGTGTCCACCATTGATCGACTAAATCACCTTGCTCACGCCGGATGACTTCGACCTGTTTGCCAGTGGTTTCATGTGGATTCCAATGTAAGCGCGAAATAAAACACCGCTTTCAGATCAGAAAAGCGGCATTTTAGTCATCAAAGATGTGGTCTGTTCCAGAGTAAGCGCGGAAAAAGTATCAGATTTCAATATAAGCGCGGAAAAAGTCAACTGTTTTGGTTTGCTTGAATCACCTCCTGTAAGCGCTCGCGGACAAGGGAATAGTACTTCAGACCTCTGGGAGCACGCCCGAGATAAGCTGCAACAGCTTTCTGGTGAACAGGCAAATTAGAGGCTTGCAAAGCCTCAATTGCACCCTCCACCTGAGCCAGCAGCTCACGTTCACGCTCTTGTTTTTTCGCAGGCTTGAGCATATTGAGTGCATCAAAAATGGCACGTGTACCCGGGTAGCTGTCTAATTTACCCGTATTGACTCCGAGATGAGATGCAATCAACTCCTGTGTAACGGGCAATCCATCTGCCTGTCGTTGCTGAACATAGTGTTGTGCCTGTGCTGTCAGATCCTCCAGATAAGCCTGCCATTGTTGTTCACGGTCTGCCCATATATCTTCAAGCAACGCTCTCACAGCTTCATGGTGGTTAAGCTCGTCAATGGATACCCGTAGATGCCGAAGCAATGCTTGTTGTGTGACAGGAATATGCTGTGTCTGCCAGAACAGAACGGTTGCCTGTACTTGCTCCCAAAGTTGCTGTGAGCGTCTGGTCTCTTGTTGGTCGCGTGCATCATCAATCAACTCACGGATACGTGCATCACGAGATAGATGTTCAGGACGACATACCAATACCCGTGCCACAGCAGCATATGAGATATTTTCAGGATACGTTTGCAGATACGCCTCTACACGTCGCAACAAGGCATTCTGGTTTTGCTGTTGTTGGTATGCTAGATAAGACTTCAACATACGCCGACTTGTAATATCCACACCAGGTACAGCATTAAGATAAGACCGTGACCATCCCAGATGCTGGTAAATTCCAGTTAGTGTCAGAGGTTCCTCATGTGCTTGTAACAGATCACAGGTTTTCCAAACGAGGGCTTCAATCTCCTCAGTCGAATACACGGGGTAGTGAGGTGTTCTTGCAATAACATCTTGTACATCTTTCAGTAAATCTGGACGGCATCGGATCATACTCTGGCTCACTCCCGACACCTCTGCAACTTGTTTAAGCGACAATCGAACAGGTAGTTGACCATATTTTGCTAACACCACTTGTACTCGTTCGCGCAGGACTTGCTCGCGACGGGCAGAAGCTTGCTGTTTAAATCTGGATGGTGACTCTTTAGGTGACGTAGCAGTTGGTGGTGTAACCTCAGGTATATCGGGAATAGATATTAATCGCCGTCGTGTCATGGCATAGCCATTCAACTGTGCTAGCGACAGACCTGCTCGTTGTAATGCCTGACGGGTTACTGTTATTCCCTGAGCTTCCAAACGTATCATGGTGTTATCCAGTTCTTCGAGCAGTGCGAGCTGTCGACGTTGTCGTCGTCGCTTCGCTTCGGTAACCAGATCATCCAGAAGTGGTACAATAGCGGGATATTTTCTCAGATTGTCAGCCACTACCCCCACCTCATCACAAACATCTCCTACGCGAAACGGCATACCACCAGCCAATATAGGCGTTGTTACACGCTCAAAAATGGCAAGAAGCTCTTCTTCGCGTAAGGTTGCACGCTGGGCATACCGTTGCTGGCGTATCTGTTCAATCCAGTTGCGTACTGTTGGATAATTGTTGAGATCAGACGTATCAACACGGGAACGCTGACTTAAAGCCGTTACCGTGACAGATTGTCCATCTTGCATCAATTGCTCAGCAATTTGTTGGAGTTTGGACAACAAATCACGCTCGGTGCAGGTTGCTTCACACGCCATCTGCTCACGCGAGATTTGTGTGACACGTGCAATCATCGCTTGTTCTATGTCCAAAATGGTATCTGGTGCTACAACATCCCGTAAACACATGCCTAACTGGTCACAATATCGAAGTGCCAGTGTCAGAGGTAAACTGGTTCTTGCCCACTCAAACACTAGCAAACGCTTACGTGTCACACCTAACGCCCGTGCCATATCGCCAATGGAGATACCTGTAGACTCCCGTATTGTTTGCCACAACATTCCTGTGGTTTCCGGTGGCTGAAGTAAGGCTGTCAAATCAGCTGTACGAATGGCGTTGGCATCCAGCTCATCTGGAGGCAGCAAAACAGGTGCAACATCACACAAATCACCGTCACAACGTGGACAGTGTCCAAAGGTACGTAAACGCAACAACGGAATGGTCTCACCACAGTGCGGACAACCTTCCTGGAAGCGTATCTGGTGTTGGGCACACCCTGTCAGTACCGTTATGCGCCATAGCAAAGAGGCATACCCTTTTTCAGATAAGCAAAGCGGACAATAGCGCAAGTGAGGACTGAGGCAACCACGTAAAGGATGTCGGGTTTGGGTCTCCTCAGATAAACCGAAGTGCTGGTTCACATAGTAAAACGTCATGGACTGTAGGGTATCCAGCGACAATGCACTGACCTGCGGCAAGGCATCCCAGCGCTTGAGCGGAAAGTCGGTAATGTGGTGAGCATAGCGCGTGTAGTTCGGAAAAATCCAGCGCAGAAAGCCACTGCAAGATGCAATACCATTCGCAACTGCCAGCCGCGACAAATAACTGCTTAGCGCTTCGAGGGGTTGGGGAAATGGGCGGACAGGAAAGACATCAAAAGCGTAGCTATTCATGGAACCACGCTCAAGAAGTCCGTGACCCGTCGCGTTTGCAAGTCTGCCCACGCTCCTGCCAGTAACGCAGGTGAAATATGGCTGTCGCCACGGTCAATCGCCCGCATACTGGACTCTGCCACCAGAATCATAATGTCACGTAACACACCTGCTGTACTGGTCTCCACCAGACGGGCAGGTCCGTCAACAATACCGTCTTCAGTCAGAATGGTGTAGACATCCAGATGAGACGTTTCTGGAAATGGCAATAGCATATCGAGGAATGCCAGCAACTGGCGTAAGGCATCCCCCGTGTATTGGGGCAACATCACACAATCATTCCAGCGTCCTGCAATTTCAGGATCATTGTCCGTGAACGTATGGGGATGACATGCTGCACAGATAATTGGAACACCCTGTGTCACATTAGATACTTCCAACAGACGACGACGTATTTCCAGACGTTTCAGATGTTCGACTTCATCCACAACCAGTAGTTCAACACCACAGCGCTGGAAGTACAGGCACAGTTTCATCAACAAATCTTCTTCGTTGTCATGCTGCAAATACGTGTAACCACAGCTCAAAATCATCCGTTGCAGTAAAGGCTTAGGCGTGTGGTTGCTCACAGGCGCATCAATCTTCACCACAGGTACAACGTTTCGCTCTGCTTCTATTCGAGCAGGAGACAAAAATGCCAGAAAATCCAGATAAGTTGTTTTACCCGAACCAGATACCCCACCCAGCAAGAAATTACGCTGTTGACCGAATCGAAGATGACCTCGTACACGGGCAATCTTCCGGTCGAGCTGGTACAGCGCAGGTGTCATCAAAAACAGTAGGTTCACCAGCCACTGTCGCCGCTCATCACCTGACAAACTTGCAAATTGCTGTGACAAACTCGCACGCATCGCAACATAGCCATCCTCTCGTAGCGCATCGGTCGGTAGTTCCAGTGGTTCAGCGACCAGTTGCAAACGCAACCGCCGTCGCATCGTTGCAATCTGTGCCCCTTTCTGGATGTCCTGTCGTTTGCCAGGATCCAGTGCAGCTGCCCGTACCTCAAGTGCTTTGTCCTGCGTTTCATATTGTTCACGCCATCTAGCGAGTTGAGATAGACGCGCTCTAACATCTAGTTCTTCATGCAGTGCCTGTGTTGCAATACCAACGGGCATAGTCATGGTTCACGCTCCTCAAAAAATTGTTGTAGTAACTTCTGGCGCTCTGTTGCTCGTACTTCTGGATCCAAACGCGACAGTGCTTGTGTCATCTCCTCCACAGAACTCAAGCGTGAGGGCGCGGGTCGCTGTTTCTGGCGGCTTTGTTGTTCACGTCGCCGCCTCGTATTGAGTGCCTGGTTTTCATTCACTTCCCGTAACCAATCCCGTTGACCCGGTTGCTGGCGAATGGCGGCTTTGGCTAGCTTACGGTGTGCCAGACTCACGGACATATAACTCCCATCTGCTTGACGCAGTTCACGGGCATAGACATCGCCCAACCACTCCCCTGAACGAAACAATGCCAGACAGCTAATATCTCCCGGATCGTAGCGAAAACTGTACTGCAAGCGTGCGCCATCACGTCCAAGACGGGTAGTGCTATCCAAAAAGGGTGCATTGTAGTGCATCCCGAACGCACAGATACCTTTGCTCGTTAGGACACGGGTTTGGGAATCCATCCGCCAGAACAATCGCTGGACATTGCTTGCCGCAGCAGGCACTTGCGGCACATTCATCTGCATCCACGCCATCCAGACTGCATGGGGACTTTGTCCATTCAATTCACGGTGAGCGCTGTGCTGGTACGCCAGAATCTCATGCTGGATAAATGCCGCCACATCTTCATAGAGTAAACAAGCCTGTTGCGCTGCATGGCGGACTGCTGTAGGCGTGCTGTTCTGAATCGCACCTGCTAACTCACTTTTGACGCGCATCGACAGATTGCCAAAGTAACGTTCAATCAAGGCACCGTAACGCCCTTTGTACGGTGGACGAAACACAAGATCCATCGTCGGAAAACGCCCACCCTGACTCAGACCACGGGCAAGATCTTCCAGACTGTAGCTGTGGTGTGCCCACGCATTATCTAGAAAAAGCTGTTGCGGGATACCAAAACACGACCACGGGTAACCTGACACAGTCGGTTTCATCCAGATGGCATGAGCGAGTGCGCTCTGGATCGACCAGATAGATGGCGGTTCTGCCAGCACGACGAAACCCAGTACGCTACGACTATATGCATCTAGCAGAAGGGTCAACCACAAACGTTCGCGCTGTTGACGTGTTGCGTCATCTACTGTGAAAACATCCAGTAACCAGTGATCTGCAAAAACGTACTGCAACGGCATACTCGCATGGTGAACAAAGGTGTCGAATACCAGGAAGGTATCATCCCATGCCCCCTTTCCATATCGTCCGTCAATCACCGCTTTACCCTGTCCGGGTTATGTCTGGAACCAGCGCCAATAACCATAAAACCAGCTCTCAGATGGCGGTGTCACAACCTCCAGCATCTCGACATGCTCAACCTGGTTGAGAATACTGGTCATTGGAATCGTGACATCGAATAGTAATGTCACTAACTGCTCTGAGTGACCATCTATACATTTTTCTGGATTAATCCAGCGGTTGCCCGTTCGTTCAAGTGTCGCACACAGCAACCGGTACAAATTTCGCGGTGTTCGTGGGGGTTGACGTGTACCATATCGCAACACAATCTGGTCAACCAGATGGTATAAAGCGGGCTTCATACGACTCTGGTTCAACGTTGCGCGACGGAAACTGGCAGCAATTCGCGCACGGTCTCCCGCGTATTCATGGTAGCGACTGCGGTATTTGTAGTAACTGGTCATGCCAACCGATGGATGTAATTGACGCAAGATTTGTTTCAGAGTTTCAGTATGTCGAAACGGAATCGCTTGTTGGTGGGCACGGCGTTCTTCAGTCGCCAGTGCTTTTTCAACAAACTCAACTACGTGGATGACTGTACTGGCTTTATCCAGCAAAGACACAGGTAAGTCGGTGAGCATACCGGGATGGTCTTCATCCGGTTCCGATGTAGGTGTGTTTTGAGTTCCCCAGATGGCATTGAAGGATACGGTTTGACTTGTTCTGCCATCCGCACGCTCCAACTCAACCGTCATCTCTTCCCAATTGACTGTCTGAATCTGCCATAGATGACCGTCTAACGTGATCAGGGTTTGGTTATGGATTTCGTCTGGCATGGTGGACCTCACTTCTCAGGATAATCCCGGTTCGCAAGCGTCCATTGGTAAATAGGGAGATTTTCCAGTCCGTTAAGACCGAACCATGCCATAGGAGATGAAGCATTGTGCTGTGCAGGGCTGGTAAATCTTGTGGGGAAACTATCTCTTGTAGCTCAGACCAACTCATCGCATTCTTTTGAAGCCAACTCAAAATCCAGGATGCTTGTCGCTCACTACAGTAGGTCTCAGCTCGATACGGATAGACTGTAAGCAGATTCTGCCACTCTGTTTCTGCTGGCATGGTCTGTTCGGTATGCACAACATATGTCCAACCACGTTCCTGGCAGATACCTTTGGCTGCTTCCTGACGTGCTTCACTTTTCTCATGGCGATGTGTGAGTGTTACTTCATGGAGTTCAATACATCCATCTTTCCGCCAGACTTGAAAATCTGGCACATACTGATGGACTTTGCCTCTGTCGTCATACCAGCTCAAGATCTCTGGTTGACTGCGATAATCTGTAACCTGATCGTCTCGTTCCAGCAGCAGCGCCAGTTTCCGTTCCTGATGGGATTCGCACTGCACAATCTGACATGCCTTGTTTGTGATGGTGTAGCGTAGATTTTGTCCGTTTGACCTGACACGACGTACATTTCCGGACGGTGGTTTTCGTTTCAAACCCATCTGTTGCTCTCTTTACACTATCTTGTCGATACGCAAAGCATACGCATATTTTCTGTTTTTGTATCAACGAGATTTGGTTCTTTAGGATTTCGCGTGGTGAACATATATCCTGCGATAAATTCAGCATATTTGGGTTGAATTTCGCCCATTTTACATGCTTTTTGAAAACAGAATCGCAAATTTTTGAAACCACCACGCAAGATACCAAAGATCCCGAGATTTTTTTCGCGCTTACTCTGGAATCTCATTTCATTTCGCGCTTACGTTGGAATCCACACGGGTATATTTTTTGACATGCTCCAGCGCGAATGACCATTCGTTGCGTCCGAGGTGCGCATGAATGACATGAATGCGATCCGGTGGGATCTTATAGCGTTGCGCCCAATACCAGATCGCTTTGAGCATGGCATCCGAATCTTTTCCGCCACTGGTGTTAACCAGCAATGCGGATTGATCGGACTGGAGCAATTTCAAGACCTGACGCTCATTGATGAGATCGGGCATCGCTTTTTGCCTCCTTCTTATTCGATTGTTGTGAGTGGATTTGCGTCGGTTAAATGTGAGTAGCGTTGCCAGTGTGTATGACGATTAACGTGCCTTAGTCTGCGTCGGAGAGATTCGTGTTCTTGAACTGACGGTGTGAGCTAACCATTTCGCGTCCGAGATCGGTGATGCGATACTGCCACGCGGCGTATGGCATGTGCACACGCTCTAACAGACGGTTACTGGCAAGCAGGTTAATCGGTGACGATTCAACATTAAGCATCACATTGACCTGTGCTTGCGCGGCAAGTTGACTTTCGCTCATCCATGCACCCTGTGTGTCAGTTTCATAAGCAAGGTTGGCGGCACGCAGGATAGCGATTTCATCGTCGTCGAAAAGCGCATCGAGATAGATTGTCCAGTCGATAGCATCGACAGCATCGCGTAGCGAGTCTTCATAGCGTGAGCCTTCACCGGAGACAGTCAGGGTGTCATAGGTTTCATCACCCATGCGGAAGCTGAAAATCAGGGTCGTGATGATAGTCGAGGTTGAACGCTGTGGGCGCTCTTGCACGTCTGTCGAAACGTCGTAAATCGTGATGTCTGGTTTTTGCATGGTATTTTGTCCTCGTTGATTGAACAAAAAAGACATCGCGTGGATGCCTTTTACAGTAGGTTTTTGAGGGATGCAACTAGCATCTCCCTGTCAGGAGAAGACCGTATGAATTTTTATTGATGGTAGAAGTGAATGAGCAGCACCTCCCCTATTCAACACTTTTGGCTAACTTGATGTGACTCAGAGCGGGCGTATGGGCGAGGACATTGTCAATTGTCACGGGGGTTGATTTCATCGAGAGTGTCGTGGTGTTGATCGTCGTATACCACGAATGGATGTCCTCTCTGTACAACAATTTGCGAACGTACTCGGCTGCGATACTGGCAACAAACTGGTTAATCGTTGCACTCTGTAGCGATAACGCCAGCAGTTCAGCACAGGATAACGTTTGTGCCAGTTGTTCTTCTTCGGGATCGGGTGCCAGCAATTCCGGGTACAACATGCCCGCATTGGGCAATGACCGGATAGACTTTGAATCAGCGCGCACAGATTTCAGCGCATAAGTCATCTTGTCGACACTACCAGCATCCCCAATGACAACTTGACCAGAATTAGTACTATTACCGCAGTCAATCCACGTTGTGCCTTCAGCCCGCGCGATTGCTTTTCGCGCTGCCCAATTATCGACCGCACCGATGATCACGGTACTCCCACCACGACTGCTGATATGGTCTTCGTGATTGAAGGCTTCAGGAATTGCTTCGATTTCTAAACCGAGTGCATAGTTAAAACGACGCGCCAATTCTATACTTTTGTACATGCCGACGTTGGCATCCGTATACAATTGTCTACCCACGTTCTTGGTCTCAACCACATCGGGATCAACGAAACGTAGTTTCGGCGTGCTTTTTCCGGTATCTTGCATCATGCGGATGATACGGGCGAGAGTACGGGCAATCTGAGCGCCGGTGCCACCACACCCGACCAGTACCACTTCCTGAATGTAACGCGAGGGATCGTAGGTCAGCATCATGAGCCTGCCTCCGCTTCGATATTGAGGATTTTGGCGAGTGTGGTCTTTGCCGCAACCAGTTCCCGTTTGGGATAGACGCGACGGCGCTGATTCGCATTGAGTTCCAGCAACATCTTACGAATATCATCTGGGTGGCTCTTGCATTTGCCACTACAAGCATGGTTGCCAAAACGACTGCCAAGCAAGGCTTCCCAGTCTGCTTTCAGACTGATGGAATCCGTTTTCGGGCGTGAGACACTCCCCCAGCAAATCCCCCCACTGCTGAACACATTGGGCAAGGGCGCGTGATAGAGCGTATCGGTCAAGGATTCGGGACGTTTGGCACAGGCAAAGAGTTTGTAGTCTGCCTGTTTGCTTTCACGGGTGGTGCGAATCAGGATCAGGTGTGGCAATGGGACGCGCAATGCCTCTTCTTTGCCTTCGAGCCAGATACCGGTCTTCTGCTGTTTGCGATAGCCAACAACAGTCTGTTTCACACCGACTACTTCATGGTAGATGATGTCATCCGGGATAAAGCCAGTCGTGAAGCGCGTTTTGCCCATCAGCGCACGGGCAATGCTTGCTGGATCACAGGTGATGCCAGCTGTGCGCTGGTGACGCGGATCGAAGACGATTTGATCGTCATCGTTGAAGTCGAGGTCTTTATGCAGCACCCACCCGTAGGGATAGCTCAGCAACATCAGATTCGGTTTCATGGTGAGCGCTTGCTCGTAGGTCATCCCATCGAATCTCGAAGGGGTTGGGTGTGTCGTGGTTGATGAAGGTGTCGTCATGGATCTTGAGTCCTTTGTCTAAGCGTTTCTGGACGAGTTGGGATGCCAGCGCAATCTTGGCACGGAGTGTTTTCTGGATAGCGGGATCATAGGCATTGGCAAGACCAATGACAGCGCCCTGCATGATGTTGTTGGCTTCCTCACAGATAACTTGTGCGAATTCCACATCATCGGGAGTCCACTGTAGGGGATGGAATTCGATGCCCACATCGTAGCTATAGTCCACCGAGCTATTTCCCGAACAAGAGAACACGTATGAGATAGCGTGCATCAGGGTTTCGTGAAGCGGACTGTGGCGATATTCCCACAGAGACCAGCGCAGAACATACGCAACCAGCCAGATATTCTCTGGCATATCGAGCGTGTTCGAGTAGCGATCACTCTCGTTATCGTCGATGCCCACGCCAAACAGTTGGATGAGATGCCATTCGTCTTCATGGTCGGTACTAAAATCAGGATCTTCCATCTCAAAGCCATACCACGGGAGCGGGATGCCAAAGGCATAAGCGTGCCCTTCTTCAAATTGCGAGGTGGGAATCTGTGTCTGATTTTCGATTTCATCGTCGATGAAGCTCAACACCTCACGAAACGGGATACCCGTACGTAGTTTGCTAATCGCCCGCGCATAGATGTCAGGGAAGCAACGGCGTGTCACATACAAGCCCTCCCCCATCGTGTCACCTGAGTAGTAGTAATCTGAGATTTCTTCGTCTACGAGAATCTCTTGGTCTTTGAGAATTGCCAGTGGGTCAAGCCAGGCAACAGTGAGTGCGAGCAAGGTCTGTGGGTCACGAACGAGTGTCTGATTGATTTGCGATGCCTGTTGCAGGTAGTCATGAACGTTCATAAGCCAAACTCCGCGATATACAGTGTGGACGGCATCGGTTGCACATCGCGCAGACGATTACTGGCACGCCAGCAGCGTTCGGTATAGTCTTTTACCTCTATGGCTATACGAAGTAATTTTTCGCGCGGCAGCTGGTCAAGCGGGGGTAAGAAAGATGTCGCACCTTGCTGGTACGCGGTTTCGAGTGCTTCAGATGCCTCCAGTGAAAATGGATCGGCATTCATGAAGATCGCTTCAAGCTCCTGTGCGGTAATATCGAGGGTCATGATATGCCTCTCTGTTGGTGGATAAATAAAGGCACAGATCAAGGTCAATCTGCGCCTGAGAATGGCAACTTTATGGGTCAATTTTTAGCCCCAAAAATCAGCGTGTGTCGATCATCCTTTTCTACCGGGCCGCACTAACCACTCGACAATCAACTGCCCGTTCTGGACGCTGGTGGTCATGTTGGCGTTGGCGACTTCGGGGTAGGCAAAGCTGAGCATCTGTTGGGCTTCTTCGTTGCTGAGACCCATCAAGCGTTCGTCTTCAACGATCAGGTTATTACCGATCTTGAACACCCGTTGCAATTGGCTGGTGTCCTGTTGTTCGTCGTGATCGTTGGGTTGTTGGGTTGCGTCTGACATGGGATAGAACTCCTGTTGACTGAATGATGTAGGTAAATGGAAGATGTATTTTCAGGCTGCCAATTCGGATCTTCCGCACTTCCTGTAGATTTAATCATATGATGCTAAATGTAGACGGTTTGAAGCAATCTTCACGCTCAAAGATCGGCGCACGGATGATATGAGCTACGAAGGTCTACATAATTCGCGGAAGTACCGCCAATTCGTGACAGCCTGTATTGCTCAGAACAGCGACGGTTGCCCCTCATCTTCAGGGATTGCCACACTGTCATCGTCCTCACTATCGATATCGGATGGGTTGCTGGTAGGAGAATCGCTATCATCGTCATCATCGGTTGCGAGCGTGAATTCGTTGTATTCAGGGATACCGTCCCGCTTTGCTTTCTCGGGAGAAATCAGCACCTGAATCACCGGTGCGGGTGCTACGTCGGATGGGCTACTTGTATCAACAGCATCATCAAACTCGGCTGAATCGAGTGCAATCTGATAAAGTTGCTCGACAAGGTCATCTTTGCCATCGACGTGAACGGCAATGAATCCTTTCACCTCACGTTGCTTCATCAGATATTTCTTCCAGTCATGTTTCTTCTTATTCCGAACATCGTTGTAGATCGCAAGCACGAGCGCTTCATCAGCGAGAACAGCGAACATGGCGCGTTTCGCGTCAGTGTCGAGTGTGCGGGTATCGGTTGTTTTTGCTTTGTTAACAGGCACGTCGCCTGTATCTTCAGCATCACTATCGCTATCCTCATCAGGATGGGCACCATCTGCATCGGGTGACTGTTCGACTGGATCATCAACCTCTGTTTCAGGCAGAACTTTCGCCGCTTTGCCATTGCTATAGGTGATGGTGATCTGTTTCTCCAGCCCTCCATCAATCAGTACCTGCGCGACAGCAATCGCTTCATCCAATTCTTTGAATTTGAACTTGGGATTGGTCTTGTGGTATGTCTCTTGCAGCTCGAAGGGATCAAACATCTTATTCAGCGTGCGCGTTGCACCGGACGCATCGGTGAGCGTATACGGTGGTTTGCCCGCTGCTTTCTGTTTCTTCGCCTTCTTTTTCTTCGATTTCGCTTTGGTCTTCGCCGGTTGAATGTCTTTGGGCGGATTCGCCTGCACACCGACGAAGGCAGTCATGCCCTCATTGAGTGCGACGCAAATATCTTTGAAACCGTCGTAGTGGAATGTCGACATATGACCGAGGTCACCATTACGAACGGTAACAGTTGCCGGTTTGCTGGTATCGGTTGGCAACACCAGCGTGATGACCGTCGGTTCGGGTGTCTTGTTTTTATCTGGTTGATCTGACATAGGGGTTTCTCCGGTTGATTTCACTGAAAGATGCCACCGTAGACGTTGACATCCAGATTGAGATGGGTTGCAAGTTCGTGATTGAGCAGTTGCGGGTGCTTACCAAAGCAGTTGAACAAGCCAATCTCAGGGTTGTAGTAGGCATGGTCGCCAGGAAAGCGATCTCTGCGATGTCCAAACGGGCAATAACAGGCATACCAGCCATCCCCTTTGGGCGTTGCCCCGTACTGTCTTTCAAGTTCACGCAAAATCGCATCAGACAGCGTGTCATTGAGCCTGCCATTAGCGGGATTATCTTGACCGCGACGACGCGGGATTATCTGGCGTGGTGTGGGTCGAATGGCTTGTGTGAGCAGTTCATAGCCAAAGAAGTCATCGAGATGGTATTCATGGCTGGTATAGCGCAGGATCTCGCAGGGCGCATCGCCACGTTGGGGCTTGGTGTTGATGGTGCCTGGCAAACGCATGATCTGGTCACTGCTCATGGTGGGATCTGCCTTGAGCCAGATTGCCATGCCCTTGATGATCGCTTCTGCTCGCTCAATCTCAAACGTTGGCACTTCCAGTAGCCAGTAGAGATGGGTACCTCCCCCACTGGCAATGACAATACTCGGTTCAGGAATGGTTGTGAGCATGGGGATCACCTGTGCCGGTTCACGATCCACATCCGCAAAAATGGCGGGTAGCGCGAGAATATCGGCTTTCCCGCCACGCTGATAGCGTGGTAGTGCCCGCTTGCGATAGCCAATACCGACATACGCCCCCCACCCCATTGCATTACTATCTTGCATCAGGGCGAGGGTCGTGTCGATTTCAACGGTGTTGCAGCTGTGGATGTGACGGGATGGCACGCGTCGTTTGCGATCTGTGGGATGGATCATGGTGCAGGTGATGAACGCCGCTTGCCGTAGGTGTGTGGCTTTCTCCAGCAAACGCATGATGAGTGGGTTGTTCATGCCTCATCCTTAGAAGAACGCCAGTTGTTTGAGGGTATCCTCGCGCTCAGAGGGGTCTTGTTTTGTCTTGCTTTCGTGATTGGTGGGGATATCGTCAGGCACAGCCATCAGGTCGAGCTTGTCCCGTTTCTTGCCTTTGCGGGCAGTCTTTGTTTTCGGCGATAGTGTCCCTTTTTGCTCGATACGGCGTGCCACGATTTCTTTCCGATTCACACGCAGTGCGGCAAAGACATCTAGCTGGATGGGGATCATGCCCAGTGCCATCAGCGAGAGTTCGATCACCCGCTTGGCAGCATCACTGGCATCCTCATAGGGAACCAATTTGCGCTTCCGCAGGTGACTACGAACGGTGCTGTGCAGACGCTTTTGCATCGCGGGCGAGTCGAGGAAGTAGTCTTCGGTTATCCCTGCGACTTTCTTCACCTCTTCTTTGTCATCCCACACGCCGTCGCGGATCAGGGCAAGCAACTCGATCAGCCACTTGTCACGGGCTGCACGATTCGGGAATTGTTCCAGGTATTGGGCGACAAAGTGGCGTTGTTTGGTATATTCAGGCGGCGTGATTGGTGTCATTATTTCGGTTTCATTGGTTGTTTTTTCTTCTTCATCACGAATCACACCTCCCAGTTCATGGATAGCAAAGGTCACCAGATCATCTTGAGTATCCACATGATCGGGCGTTGTGTTGCATTTCTCGATGCCGAATAAGATGTCATCCAGTTCATCTTCGGACACAACCAGCGTTGCCAGATGTTGCTGCGCGAACGTTGATGGCGCGGCATTGCTCACAAGAACGGGTTCTTGCTGATCGGTCTTTGTCGTCACAGACGGGACAAGCACAGGTCTTATCTGCGGTGTCGTGTCGTCATCCAATGTGGCAAGATCGAAGGGTCGTAGCACCTGCGCGGTGTCGTCATCTTCATCAACTTCCACATTCCAGAAGGCATTGTCTTCGCTGGTGATTTCATCATCCACCGCATCCTGTGTGAACAGATCACGCGGGTCGATGAGGTCATCGGTTTCGGTGATCGCATTGAGCAAGGCAGCTTCAAACCCGCCCTCCCCTTCAGTGAGCGCATCCAATCCAGTCAAACCGGTATCACCGGTGAGGATTTTGGCAGCGCGTTGCTTGCGACTCATCAACTGGACAGCGGTGTGTTCCATCGTGCCCTCGTAGAACATGTAGATGACTTCGCACTCTGCCTGCTCCTGATTCAAGCGGTAGGAACGGCTGGCAGCTTGCAACATCGTCGACAGATTGAAGGTGATTTCATAGAAGATGAGGGTCGGAAATGCGATCAAATCCAAGCCGGTCTTAACCAGCTCAGGATTACATATCAGCACATTTACACCAGCTTTGATCTGCTGTTCGATGACTTTCTCACGGCGTTCGGCAGTGACAGTGTTGCGCAGGACATAGGTACGCGCTTCTGGCACATTCTCTTGTATGACCCGTTCGATACGCGGCTGGATGTCTTTAGTCGCAGTCTGTCTAGCGTAGACAACCACCGAACGACCCGATTGCAAACGCGATTGCACCAGCTCGATCAATTCTTGCTCTTTGCTGAAGAGCCGATCATCGTCGGGATCATAGGTCGGAATGCGCGTCACGATGTGGGGCGTTTTCTTGTTGGTCAGCGGATGCTTGATGTTGTGAATCACATCCATCGGGCGAAATGGTGCGTTCACCCATCCCATGCTCCACTGCAGGTATGCCCCCCTAAACGTGACGTCTCCTTCCCAGCGCCGTTGCACAAGATAGTCTTTCAGTAGTGTGCGTGTGCGCTCATATTCACCGTCGATGTCGGCATCCATTTTCACAGGATACGCGATTTCGGTATAGGTCGGAAGGTGCTTGCCCAGATCTTTCAAAGAGAAGAAGATACTGTGATCTAAGAGCCAACCAATCAGCATCGGGCTACATCCGGGTGCTTCCTGATACGGACGTTCATAGGTCGATGTACCCGTATACGCACCCGTATCACGATCATAGCTGGGACGCTCTTCCAGCACCTGTTCGCGCACGCCCATGTCTGCCACCCATTTCGATTCTGAGCGACCACGCTGGTTGCTCGCAGGTCCTTCGGCGATGGCTTGCCATGTATGCGTGCCCCGTTCTTTGCGGGCAAAACGACGTGAACCACCCCACGGATAGCGCTGGCGGGTTCGCGGATTGATGTGATACTCGATATTGAACATCGAACTTGCGCGTCCATTAAACGGTGTTCCTGTCAAACCGAGGATCTTTTGCGAAATATTCGCCAGTCGTCCGAAGGCTTCGCCGTTGCCTGTATCGCCGTTGGCACACTCATGGATTTCATCCCAGATAAGCAGATAGACACGATCTGGATAGACTTTTTTCAGATACTCATCCAATCTGTAGCGGGGATTCTTGGTCGGATACTTCTGCCCTTTCTTCGGGCGTGAACCCCGATCCCGTGCTTCTTGCCAGAGTGGTATATGGCAAACGGCACATTCGCGTTGCCCTTTCTTGAGCCACGTTTTACTCGCGACCACCACGGTTCCCTTACGTTCATAGGTGACCGTCGTGCCACAGCACGGGCATTGCGGGATCGTCTGACGCTGGATGCGCTCTTCAGGTTCATAACCATCCGGTGTTGGCTGGTCTTTACGCCACAGTGCAACGCCTTCCGTGCGCCAGATGACAGCGGGTTCGTAGCCACTACCGAGTTTGGACATATCACGTTTGATGAGACCGATCTTGGGGATACCAGCGCCAATACGCTTGGCTTTGCGCATGAATCCCTTAATATCTTCGTGGCGTTTTAAGCGCTGGACAAAGATATTAGGATTGATGCTGACCAGTTCGCGTTGCCATTTTTCCACCAGATGCGGCGGACAAATTATTAACACTACCTGATCATCAGCGATATCCGGTTGCATCTCTTGTACGATTTGCCCCGCGATAGCGATGGCTGCACTGCCTCCGATGGCGGTCTTACCAACTCCCATTTGACCCACGAGCAGTTGCCCTTTGATCGAACGGAAGCCAGCGCTGACGGCAGCGACGACGTGTTTTTGCGGTGTGTAGAGCGGATATTTACCTTTGATCCGAATCCGATCCAGATAACGCTTGATGCCTGCAAAGTCGAACTTGTAGAGCGGGTCGAATTTGTCATTCATGTACTGTGCGAGTGCTGTGCGGTTGTTCTTGATGAAGGACAATAAGGCATCATCGCCTTCCATCTCGACCAGATTGCCATCGTGAGCCAGTAAGGTCAGTTGGGTTGCCGGACGCAGGCGCATCGTGGTCTTCTTGATGACACGATCCGGGTCATTCGGGTCTTCTTCAGTTTCAACACGCGCAATCTCTTCGCGAATCTCGATTTTCGAGCGCAATGCCACTTCACCGTGTTCAACCGTGTCGATGACGGCACCGTTGGCAACCCCTGCTGAGAGAACCAGCGCGGTATGTCCGGGACGGGGCATCACGAGTGGTTCGGATTGGGCTGCGCGTTCGGGAACAGCGAGCAAGGTCTGGAAGCCCGCATTGCCAAATGCCCCGTATTCATCGACCAGTACCAGACCCGTTTGAGCATCGATGTCATCAGGTGCAAAATAGAAGCGCTTGTCTTTGGGGGGTGGCAGTTTGTAGACAGGCTCTGCCTGCACCGTCAATTCAATCGGATCTTGTTTCTGCTTGACCAGTTTGTTGTAGGTCTGCATCTCATGGGCAGATTTGCCCTGCCCGACGGTTGCTACTAGCACGATCTGGTCATACTCCCCTTGATGCTTGCCGGGCAATGCCCAGATGTCGGCATCTGCTGCATACTGCGCGAAGAACGCCATCGCATCTTCTGTCACATGCGATTTGTAGACACACCACATCACGATGCCACCGACCTGAATCCATTTCCACGCATGGCGCAACATCGTGAATTCGACACGCTTATTGCCTTTGGCAGCGCGATCATGGTCATACGGCGGATTGATCCAACCAATCGCAAAGGCGTTGTTGGTCGCACGCAAGCGCATAGCATCGCCACGAACCGCTTGCTTCGGGCCAAACCGTGCGATACACTTCTCAGCACGCGTTTGATCCAGTTCGTTCGCATACGGTGTCAGGTTCCATTGTTTTGCGGCAACCTCAAGAAATACACCATCCCCTGCGAACGGGTCGATCATCTTGTAACCGGGATGAGCGGGTTGGACGAGTGAAAGAATTGCCTCATGATGTTTGGCTTCGATGGGCAGATAGCCCATGATTTGCTTCGATTCTGATCGTGCCATGGTGGTCTGCTCCTATAACAGCTTGCGTTGGCGAGTAAAATTTTTGTTGAATTCATGAATGGGTTCGACATCGGTATGAAGGTAGGCATATGCCCCACAACTCAACTTGCGCGCACCCTGTGTCGGGTCGGCATAGATCAAGTCACTGGCTTGCGGCACAACCACATGATTGGTATGAATCGATTTGCCTGACCTTCCCTTACGAACTGCCAGTACAGGCAACAATGGCAGTGCCAATTGTTCGAGGATGCGTTTGCGATTGCTACGATAGTGACCGGTGTGCGTGCTGATACACCAGAGATGATGGCGTGGTGGCAACAGCGGTGCTATCAGAATATCGAGGGGATCGGACGTTTCGATCCAAACATCGGGGTCGTTATCTGGTACATAGTGAATCGTGCAGCTACCCGCAAAACGAACACTAAAAGCACGTTGGATGGTCTGTTTGTCGTGAATTTCGAGGATCGGGACGAGGGTATCCGGGTCGGTACAGTGGATGTTCTGCCGGATGGCATGACCTCGGACAACGATGATGTGATCCATGCGGCAACTCCTTTTATGCTTGTGATAGTGACAATGGGCAGACGTTTCCAGCGCCTGCCCTGTTTGACATAGAACTTCCAAATAGGTTTCACGGATGAACGGATAAGCGTTCACCCTGACTGCGGCTGACAAGCCGCACTATTCGCCCACTGGTACAAGCAAACTCCCCCCGCTATCTTCACTGCTATCGCCCGGATGATTGCTTGCTTCAAGCAGGTTGTGCGTCAGCAAAATCCAATCGATTAGATTGTGCGGGGTATCAAACCAATCTGTTTGCGCGGTCAACCAATCATAGGTGGCAGCAACACGTTCCTCAGCATATTGATACAGGCAGTAGATTTTCCAGTCCGCCATCAACTCAGGATTGTCGGTGATCAGGTCGATGAGTTCTTGCGTGATGACCAGCATCTCTGCCAGTTGTGCACTCCAGATATTCAGGTTGCCCATCGGGAAATGTTTGATCGAGATGCTACCAGCATCAATCCATTTCAGCAGGTCTTGCAATGGCAAGCTGACAACATTATGGTCTTCGAGCGGTAGCATCTGAATCTCGATGCTAGCAATACTGTTTGTGCTTACCGGATAGTACGCTTGCACGATGCCGTACCAGTGATGTGGGATATTGTACGTGTAACAGATGATGTCCGGGATAGCAGTGAATCCATAGATTTCACCCAATCGGAGTGGGCTGTCGTCGAGGAACGCACCATCGCCACCAGTTGGTGTTAAGTTGAGCATGATGAAATTGTCTCCAGTTGTGGATGCGAGTGAGATTAAGAGGAATTGCTGAGGGCTTGTGGGATGTGAATGATATCGTTGGCAACTCCACCGGTGATGATCCTTTTCCATGCGGTAGCGTCCAAATCGAGCGATTTGAGCGTGATACCGCCGTCTGCTTTGCAGTTGCGGAGCAACATCGCGGTCTGCCCTGCTTGCCATAGATAGTCAATCCATTGCGGAAAGACTGGCACACTGACTAACTCGCGGATGTGATGCAACAACTGCCCTTTTGCTTGTGCGTCATCGAGGTGCATGATGTAGGTTGTCGCCTTACCACCGTAGTCGGGATCGACCCAGTGTTCGTGCGCGAGAATCATGCTGACAAAACGGGCTTCGCTCATGTTATTGATGTAGGCGGTATACATCCCCGTGATGCCTTCGCCCGGTGTCAGTTCGATGGATGGTCTGTCGTCAGGAATGAGATTGATCGCCTGCCCTTTCGCGAGTTTGGCGCGAATGGCTTCAACACCCGAACGCGGTCCGCCCATATTCAGATAGATCAGCGTTCCGGAATGGGTGGCATAGCCATAGCAGAACACATTCGCAATCACCGAGCCGGTCAGTTCACCGACACAGGCTTGTGCAATGCGACGCACATGGCGTGTCTGCACGACTTGCGTGCTAGTCATGGTCGTCGATGCTGAAGGCATCGTCGTTGCATGGCGAATCGCGCTGGTAACCACATCATCGGTCGTAGCATCCTCTGTGAGTTTAGCCGCTTGAATGATGCGTACTGCTGGCGGTGTCTCGGCATCCGGATCGGTGGGATCTGCTTTAGGCATATGCGTCCCATCCGGGTTGCAAACACCACAGGCAATCCATGTCCCTAAGTGTTCGGCTGGTAACCAGCCTTTCGGTCCAGAGTGTGCTTCACAGGGGCAATCATATTGTTCAGATGTCAGAGTTTCCAATGATTCGGATTTAACACCTGCCTCAACGAGTGCTTTTCGTTCATCCGACGGCGATGTACCCTGCTCACCAGCCAGTGTGACGGTACGACGTGTGATTTGAATACCTGAGATTGTGGGTTCGGATGTGAGTTCATCCTCGAACATCCACTCGATACCGATATCTTGCCAATCGACATCATAGGTATGTCCGCGCAACGTACCCAGATTGGGATTGAAGCGGTACAGTTTGGTGATTGTCCCGCGATGTCCGGTTGCAATCTGCTTGCCATCTGAGGTTTCGCTATCCTGACACGCATATACGGTTTGTCCGATGCTGAATAAGCGCTGCGGTAACACATCTTCTTCCTGCACACGCATCTGTTCGCCACTCGCAAGCTCAATCACGTAGACCGGATTTTGAGGATCACCGCTGAAGTCGATATCACGAATGGTGTATT
>Ga0224496_10000814_pt1 | contig 20828 bp, 16 predicted proteins | sample SF_Jul11_sed_USG_2_FD_168127 | JGI IMG/M metagenome (GOLD analysis project Ga0224496, IMG submission 168127) | Sediment microbial communities from San Francisco Bay, California, United States - SF_Jul11_sed_USGS_8_1 | ecosystem: Environmental > Aquatic > Marine > Sediment | place: USA...
CAGGTGCGCCCGGTTGACGTTCTTCTGCCGGCCTTGGCCCGCGGCTTCCACCTGCATCGAGACCGGCAGCGACTCCACGTCGCAGGTGAACGGCAGCCCGACGTGCGCCACCGTCGCGTAGTCGGACAGCGAGATGGACCCGCCGGTGACGGTCAGGGGCTCGATGGTCGGATGCTTGCTCGAGCTGTTCGACCAGACGGCTGTCACCGTCTCCCCCTCCAGGTATCCGAGACCCGTGATCACCCGAGCCCCCCAAGCCCACGGGGACTGCGCTGTGTGCAGCATGCTCGAAGGGATGTCGGTTTCCAGTCGTGCGGTCAGCTGCGTCGGCGAGACGAAGGCTGTCACGCGCATGCGGTAGTCGACGCCGCCGGACGTGACGAACAGCACGCCGCCCACGTCGAGCGCAGAGAACGCGATGCTGCTCGCGGTGACGGTGACGGTGCTACCTTTGGTCGTCTTGCCGATCAGGTTGAGCGTGATGCCAGCCGCGGGGGCCGCCCCGTCGTAGCTGTCGCTTGCGTCCACCCTCTTCGCATCGAGGATCGAGTCGTAGTCGATGCGCCCCAGGCGCTCGATGGTTCGCAGTGTCGAGCCGTTGACCTGGCGCTCGACCGCGATGTAGACGCGGTCCTCGTCGTCCTCTGGCAGGACACAGACCGACGTGATCGGAGACACTCCTGCCAGCGTCGCGGTCGAGTGCTGTGCCCACGCGCCCACCTGCTCCTCCGGCACGTAGGTGAACGACAGCAGCTTGCTGCTCGAGGAAGGGAACCAGCACACCGGCACGGGCGCCTTCTGGTAGGCAAGGTCGAGTAGTTCGTAGGTGTCGAACAGGTGAGCGGCGCGCAGCGACACGTCACCGGTCGAATAGCTCTGCTGCTGCCACTGGAACCCGAGCTCGCGAACGCGTCCACCGCGGGCGGCGCAGTAGATCAGGCTGCTGTTGATGATCGCCGGCTGCACCATCGATGCGCCGACGTAGCTCTGAGGCCGAATCGAGATCGTCGACGGAGTGATGGCGTCGCTGTTGATGCTCGTCGCACGCCACTCACCCGACGCAGTCAGGATCAGCAACTCGCCAAGCGTGACGACGTGCCGGATCGTGTGGGCCTGCGTCGATGCGAAGGTGAACCGGATGCGGTCGTCGTCGACCGCGGGGATGCGGTAGCTGAAGTCGTAGTCCCTCGAGCTGCGCGACATCCACACTGTCTGCGGCTTGAGCAGCGTGCCGGCCAGCACGAGCCGCTGCTCGAACTGCGCGATCGCCCGCGGCTTGAACGTGGCCGCCACGTCGGAGTCCTGCAGAGGCGGCGTAGCCTTGAAGTCGGGACCGATGTTGTCATCGGTGAACGTCAGGTCTTCGGTCTCGCCGATGAAGCCGTAGAGCCCGTTCTCCTCGCGGTAGATGAAGTAGCGCACCGCGCCCGATACGGCGTCCCAGGTCAGCACGTTCTCCGCGCCACGCGCCTCGAGCACGTTGTCCGCGACCACCTCGCCGGATGCCGGACCCTCGATGTCGTCCTCGTCGACGGCCGAGACCTTGTAGGTCTGCTGGCGGCGTGCGCCGGGTGAGGCGCGGTAGAGGTTGGCCACAGATGATACGCCGGGTGATGGGCCAGCAGCTGACGCCACGTCCGCCCAGCCACCGGGGCCGAACTCACGCTTCAGAGTGAAGTTCTGGGCCGTGTTGTAGAGCCCGGTCACGACGTAGTAGTTGTCGGCAATCAGGGGGCCGCTGGTAGCCGACTCGCAATAGAGACCGTCCCCGACAGCGAAGGGGCAGTCGGACGCCAACTTGAAGACCGCCTGGTTTGTGCCTGTCCCGGTCAGAACAGCGCCGCTGTAGACCGTGCGGGTCTGGAACTGCTCGCCGCGGTTCTCGGCGACGGCAAGGTTGGTCGGAGCCGTCAAGTCAGAGCCGAACGACGCCGGCTGGAACGTCCACCGCGTGGCGCCGAGCCTGCTCAACTCGTAGAGGACGTGGTCCTCGTGCGCGACCTTCATCACGTCGGCCTTCTGACCCGTGTGTAGATCCGGCAGCTGCGCCGCGGTGTAAGGCGTCGGGATCGTCAGCACGCCGTCGCCGGTCTGCAGATACCACTTGTTGGCGCCGTTGCCGTTGTTGGGGAATGTGTCCCCGACACCCTGCGTGTGCGCCTCTTTGCAGTAGTAGACGCCAGGGTTGACGCCGATCCAGTAGACCAGGTCTCCCGGCACATACGAGTCGGTGTTGCCTGCCTGCCACTCGGTTGTCGAGGCCGCGATATCGTCCTGCAGCAGCACCCGCAGGTAGCCGGTGTTCTGGCTGGTGATGGCGATAGCGTTGGCGACGAGACCGGTCGCAGCCAGCTCGAGATAGATCGATCTGCTGTCCTTGACGATGGCGTAGTAGGTCGTGGCCCGTGCGAGATTGCCGGGCAGATTGGCGCCGGTTCCAGTCAGCCTGATCGCCGTCCCAGTCGCGATGCCGTGCCGGTAGCCGAACGTCAGCCACGCGCTGCCGCCGGCGATGCCAACGACCACCGCATCGCTCGCCTGCTCGCCGACATCGTAGACGCGGGAGTAGAGCAGCGTGCCGCCCAACGCGTGCAGACGGACGTAGCCAGTCGACTGCGCGATGCTGTAGCCGAACTCTGCACAGTAGGACTGCCCCGTCGAGTAGACGAATGGCAGCAGGTTGGGGTTGACCTCACCGAACACGCGCTGCGTGTATTCGGTGCCCGGTCGGGTGATCAGCGGCCCCTGCGGCGTCGGCAACCAGTTGGCGATCCTCGCGGCGCCGTTCGCATAAGGCCGTGCGTCAACGCGTGCGCTCATCTCTGGGGAGATCTCCCCACCGTTGAACGCGACCTGGATCGTCCTCTGGAGCATGGCTTAGCGCCTCCACGGGTAGTCGTCGCGTCGCTCCTGCTTGCGCTTCGTCTTGGCGTCGTGCTTGCTGGCAACGCCCAAGGCTGCGCGCATCCGGTTCTCGGCGATCTGCGCCTGCCGGCTACCCTCTTCGCCCTTGATCAGCGGGCCGGCGAGCATCGAAGCCAGATACCACGACAGCGCCTTGACGAACGATGCCGAGAACTTCGTCGTGTCCACCACCCGCGTCGTGTAGCGCATCGAGGCGTTGGCCTCGTTGCTGAGCAGCACGCGGTCGCCCTGGCTGTCGAGCTCGATCGCATACGGCACCGGCTGCCGCGTGGTGCCCTCCCAGTAGTCGTCCGGCGCGTTTGGCGGCAGGATCGAGATCGTGTCGAGCCAGTCATCCGGCAGGAGGTAGGCATAGTCCCACTGCGTGACCGTGTCTTCCTTGGTCGTGGTCTCGAGCGTGATGCGTCGCGTGGCCCACTCCCATCGGTGCATCTCGAGCAGACCGTCGCGGGCAAGGTCGTAGTATTGCCGGCACAGTTCTGCCTGACGCGTGTCGTCGTCCAGCGTGACCAGACGGGCGGTGTCCCCGAGGTGCGCCAGAGCGAGGTTGCAGATGTCCACTTCGTCACGACCGACGCGCACGATCCGCTCCCATGCATCGAAGATGCGGTTGCCGAGGATGTTCATGGCGCGGCCCGTGTAGTGGACCGTGTCCTCGTCGAAGCCGTAGAGCTCTGCCTTCTGCTCCAGACCGTCGCCGGCCTCGACCCAGCGAGCGTATGGATCGGCTTCGTGCTCCGCCTTGATCGCCTCGCGCACGGTCGTCGCGTAGTTGCCGAATGACTCGAGCGGGATCGGCTGCACCCACGGGATCTTTGAGGCGTCCCCAGGCCACAGACCACGATCCTTGATCGCCTGCCGCACGGCAGCCTTGAACTGCTTCAGGTTGCGCCCGTAGCTGTTGGCCAGCTCCTCGTAGGTCGCGTCCTCTTCGCCCTGGATCCAGGTCACCAGTTCCACCTTGCCGGTGTTGCCCTCGCGCTTCAGCGTCAGCACCAGAGCGTCGAGGAAGTCGAGGAACACGGCGAAGCACCCAGCCGGGTCCGACTCGGACCAGCTGATCTGCTGCTTCAGGTCGAGCCAGCCGAAACCGTTCACATCGGCGATGCCGGTGGCGCTGCCGTCGATCACGCCGCCTGGGATCACTTCCTTGTGGCCAAGAGACGTGCCGCCGAACGCGAGGTTCAGGACGTAGACCGGCGTGCCGAGGTAGTCGTGCATGCGCACGCTGGTCGACAGCACGCTGGACGCTCCACCTCTGCCGGCGATCGATGGGCCGAAGAACGGCTGGTAGCGACCGGGCAGGTTGACCTGATTCGCGTAGTTGAAGCCGGGTGGGTAGGGGTTGCCGTATCCGCTGCTGGTCGTGGCCACGGCGTAGACCGTCGACGACGAGCCGGGGAAGAACATCGCCGCATCGAGCGTGGCACCTCCGGCAGGCGCCGAGATGTCGATCGCCGACCCGCCACGCGAAGCCGCCAGCTGGTAGCGGAACCCGTCGCCGAGAGGTCGCACGTAGTAGGTCGTGCCCGCCGTCAGACCCGATGGCAGCGTGTCGCGCAGCAGGATCGGGTAGTCCTTCTCGAGGTTGGTTGCAGACGACGTCACGATGAAGTCGACCACGTCGGTCATGGTGTGCGTGCCGGATCCAGTGTCGGCCGCAACGATCGCGGCGCCGCCGCGTGTGTAGCTCAGCTGCACGGTGGTGGGCGTGCGGTTGACGACCCAGTAGGTCTTGCCAGTCACGAACGGCGACGGCAGGGTTCCGGTGGTCGTCAGCTGGACCGGGTCGTTGGATGCGAGCGGGGTCGCACCGCTGGACATGGTGAGCGTTGCGCTGCTGCCGGCGGCCGTGAAGTCGTCGTTGACGGCGGGGCCGTAGCTGGCAGAGAGCACGTCCACCTGCGGCGAGTCGACGTTGGTGCCGTCGTAGGTCTCGCTGAAGTAGATGGCGCCGCCGGCGTTCTGCGTCACGTAGTAGTCCTTCCCGATTTCCAGTCGGTGCGGAAGGATCGCATACGGGTCGCGACTGAACAGCTGGAACGAACTGCCGATCGGCGCGTTCAAGTTCAGGGCAATGCCAACTTCGCCCAGGCTGTTCGGCGTGTTGGGGCCGATGTTCACGACGTTGGCCACATGGCCAGACGGGTGCGCACGACCCTCAAGCGGCGACCACGGCAGGCACTCTGCAAACTTCTCGAACGGCACCGGCGTGCCGTCGTCGAGTGGAGGTGGCTCGATGACGAACACGTCGCCGTCTTGCGGAACGGTTGGCCACTCTCCTTCGTGATGCACAAGCATCTTGTCCTGCGCGTTGGTGCTGTCGCTCAGGTATTCGCAGTGCGCCAGGTCGACGGTCTTGCCCACGTTCGCGCTGTTGCTCGCGCTGATGCACCGCGCACGCAGGCCGCTCAGGCTGCCTTCGATGCGCTCGCGGCGCCTGATGTAGGACGTGTAGAACACGTCTGTGCTGGTGGTCGACGACACCTCCTCGCCGCCAGGAGACGTGCTCACGTAGAACGAGAACGGATCCTCGATGCGCTCGAAGTCGATGCTTGTGCCACCGGTGAGAGTCAGCAGCGGCCCTTCGTGCGTCTCGGACAGCTGCAGCTGCGTCATGGACCCACTCGCCGTTCGCCGTGCGAAGTAGACCACGCCCGCCCGGATCTCAGCAGGAAGATCGCCTCCGGTGACCAGGATGCGCTCGTTGTCGCCGAGGCCGTGCTCGATGGCCACGGTGAGCACGCTCGATAACACACTGGCCGACAGAGTCTGGGATACTCCGCGCTCGACCTCGGCTCGCCGAGTGACGTAGTAGACCGTGCCTCGAGCATCGAAGACTTCGGGGAGGTAGCTGGTGACCGCGAACAGGTCGAATGCCGGGTCAACGACAACGGCAGATCCACCCTTGGTCTCCGATACCGTCAGCACACCACCGCCCAACGTCAGCACGTAGTATGGCTGGTTCGCCACGAGTGGCGATGGCAGCGGCTGACTCGGCAGCAGAGGCTTGAACGTCACCCGATCTCCGGGTAGCCACTCGGCTGCGCCGACAAAGATCAGGTTCGACGATGCGGTTGGCACAGTAGCGACAACCAGCGGCTGAAACGCTGCCACGGTTGGGACCGACGCTGTGGCATCGGTGAAGCTGACGATCTGCCCGACCTCGAACAGCATGCCGGGGCATGTGATCTTGACGGGGCGCGACGAGCTCGAGGTGCCCGTCATGCGGATGCGGCAGTTGCCGGCAGTCCCCTCGCCGACATCGGCCAGCCCACCGAACCAGGTGCGGAACAACATCGGTCCAGTCGTGCTCGCAGTGAAGCCAGGAACGACAGCACCGTCGCCGGCCACGACCGGGTAGTCGAACTGCTCTCCGACGGATGGCGCCGGATTCAGGAACGGCGGGTGGACACTCAGCGACAGCTTGCCGCCACCCGTGCTACCAGGAACGCCGTACGCCGCACGGTGCGTGGTGCCCGTTCGACGGCGCGTGATGGTGCCGAGCTCGCATCGCTCGAGCAGGAACGGTTCCGACGACGACGCGAACGACACAGCCGCTCGAGCAACCTGCGCGGTCTGAGGCCACGCCTGCAGCTGCAGCGTCGAGCCGGACACGTTGACCACCAGCCACACCTGAGCGTTGTCCTCGACCTCGGCCGGCAAGTCGGGGATGGGCTTCACGATGTCGAACGAGATCGACCCGCTGCTGACCAAGTCGATGACGGCGCCGCTGCTCTCCTCGCGCACACGCAGCTCGGTCGTGCTCACGAACTCGGCCCAGTAGTTGGTCTCGCTCTCGATGCCCAGGGCGCCAGGGATCGTCGGGCCGTCGATCGTGAACACGTCGTTGGTCACCAGCCCGTGCGGCGTCGCTGTCGTGATCGTTTCCGTCGCGTAGTCGATGCTTGAGACGGCGATGCGGTCGTTGACGCGCAGCTTGCGTGCGACCACCAGGTCGACGCCGTCGACGAACGAGGTCGCCGAATCCATCGTGACGGTCTGCCCCGCGACGCTTGCCACGCGCTCCCGCAGCTGGCCGCCGTTGGCTTGGTGGTTGGTCACGAACCGCCATGGCAGAGGGCGGGACTGCGCCGTGATCTCTGCTCGACCTGGGTAGCAGGTGGCGAACGTGTCGAACGTGTTGAAGCTGGGCGTCGGGTTGTAGAGCGTCAGGAAGCGAGTGCCGCTGATCGCCCGGCCTCGAATGTCGACCTCTTGGAACGATCCGGCCACATACGAACCGCGCTCGTCGATCGTCGGGCCACCGGCGAACTTGCTGCTCAGCCGGAACTTCTCCTCCTTCGACCCCTGCGAGTAGCCAGGAGTGAAGCCACGATTCGTTGCCGCAGACCCGATCGCAAGCCACGGGTGAACGTCCTGCCACGACTTGAGATCACCGATCGGGCTCGCGTTCGACTGGCCGATCTGGATGACGATGCTGCGCTGTGCCATGTTGAGTCTCGGAACGAAAAACGCGCCGCCCCACGCAGGGCGAGGGACGACGCGTAGGACACAAAGTCACCCTCGCGGGTGGATCACTCGGATGCTTGCTGCTTCGGTTCGTGCGTGCCCGTCTTCTGGTGGGTTTCCAGAGGCACGCCCTTGACGAGTTTGTCGAGCAAGTCCTGCGGGGCCGGCACCGTTCCAGGGGCAACCTCCTCGAGAACGTCGCCGAGCGGTCCGTCGTGGACGAACACACTGCCGGGTTCCCGAAGAACGTCGCCGATGTAGCAGATCGCCTTCGCCCGCACGTTGCGTGGCTTGCGAGGAGTGCTTTGTGCAGGTTGCTTCGCCATGTCTTACCTCTACGGGTTCCACGCCGACAGGCCGCCCGTCGACGCTGGGTAGTGGATCACCTCGGAGCGAGATGCCACCGTCAGTCTGGCGCTGATCTTACCGGCCGTGAACACCGAACCCTCGACGAGGTAGACGAGGTTGAGGTATGGGAAGCCGGCAGCCGTCACGACCGCGAGCCGCGGCGCGAACGGCGAGACAGCGATCGAGAACCGCGTGCCCTGCGTCGTGCCGGTGCCGCCGGTCTCCGCGGTCAGCTTCGAAGCCGCATGCGGACCCGACGCGCCGAGGTAGACCTGGTTGGCCACGGGTGCCGCCAACTCTCCAGGGAGAGAAGGCGACATCACCACGAACACGGTCAGGTTTCCGCCGCCGGCGAACGTCTCCGTGACGTTCACATCGACGATCAGCTTGTTGCCCATGCCGAGCTCGCGCAGCTCGGATGCGGCAGGTGAGAGCGGGATGCTCTTCGTTGAGGTGTAGCTTCCGACCGGAGTCAACGAACCGATGTCGTCGTCCGCGGCGAGGAAGCCCAGTGCGTCGGCCATGACCATGTTCGTGTCTCCTTACGGGTTCCAGGCCGGCATGGGGGCGCCGGTCGCGTGATGGACCTTGCCGCCGGCACCGCCATCGGCCGAGATCCAAGCCTTGACCACACCGCCGTCGAGGGTCGCGCTCGGAGCGAAGCCGGCGACGTAGTAGCGCGGGGTCGGGATGGCCGACTGGAACTGCGGCGGGTTGATCGCCACGGTAACAGTCGAGCCGACGCTGAAGCAGGCGTGCGGGAGGTAGCCTGACGATCCGATGACGATCGGAGCCACGGTGAACGTCACCGACGAATCGCCGGTTACGGGAGCGGCGGAGCCACCGTTACTGGTGCTCAGCTGGAACGTGTTCGCGGTCTTGTTGATCACGAAGTAGTCCTCGGCAGTCAAGTAGCCCGACGTGCCGGCGGTCGTGATCTTGATCCACTGACCGTTCTGCAGACCGTGGTTGGTGAGAGTGACCACATCGCCGGCGTTCGCGGCCGAGCCGACGATGCCGGCGTTCTCGCCCGGTGCATATCCGTCGGCATAGCCAAGAACGCGAACTTCCATGGTCGCTCCGACCGTCGCCGAGCTGACCGCGGTCGTGATCTCGCCGACATGCACGAACAGCTGCTTGCCACCCTGCAGCATGCTTCCAGCCAGACGGTCGATGTAGTCGTCCGTCAGGGTGAGCGCGCTGATGGTGTCGAGGTCCTGCCCGAGGCCGTCCTGGCCCGTGAGCAGGTTGAACTTGTCCAAGAGAGTCATGTGTGTGCTCCTTGTGTGGAGAGGGGCGCCGCTTACGCGACGACGGCCTCGGTGTTGACGATGGCGTCGCTGCGGTAGCAGGGAATGCCGTTGATCTTCATGAACCGCTTCGGGGTGCCGAACTGGGTCACACCCTGCTCGAAGGTCACAGCCGAGCTGTGCGTCTCGAGGCCGATTCGGTTGAGGGCGCTGTGGACCGTGCGGTTGCAGTAGATCGCCGCGTTGACCATGCCGAGGTCTTGGATGCGGTAGGTTGCGTCCGTGGCCGAGTGCAGCAGGTTGGCGTAGGTCGTGATCGACGCGTTGCTGCCGGGCAGCTGCGCGCCGGTCAGACCGGAAAGCTCGGCCACGTCGATGTTGCAGACGCGCACGACGTAGCGCCAGTCCTTGACGACCAGACCCATCGACCACTTGAAGTGGTCCTGGTAGGCCATCATCTTGCCGGTGTAGTTGCCGGACGCGTCGAACACGTCGACGATCCCCTTGCCCAGATCGTTCTGCACGAGGCCGGCGCTGCTGCCCTTCGGGAAGGTGCCGAACACGGTCTCGTCACCCCAGCCGACGATCCAGAGCGAGGTTTGCGCGTTGGAAGTCTCGGCGCCGGACGCCTTGACGATGTTCTGCCCGTTCGCGGCGCTCGAGTCGCTGAAGCGCGAGCTGAGCCCCATGAACTTGTTCGAGTTGACTGCGCTGTTGGCGTAGAAGATCGACGACGCCATCTGGTTGTTCATCGCCGACAGACGCAGGCGCGCCTGACCGAGACGGAACACGCCGAGGTCGTTCTGCAGTTCCGCCAGGTCCGAGTCGACCTCGCTGAACGTCTGCAGCATGCCGATGTCCTCGGTGATCTGCGCGGTCGTGCCCTTCGAAGGCATCACGCCCTCGTTGAACGACCGCCAGTAGACGGCCGGCAGACCGGTCGCAACCGTGCAGGTGTGCGAGGTCGCGTCGTTGGCCTCGACGAACGTCATGTTCTCGAGAATGTCGTTTTGCTGGGAGAGCAGGTTGGCGATCGCCGCCGCGCTGCCATCGGGATCACGGGTCTTGGCCCAATCGGCCAGGGTCAGGTTGGTGTCTGGAACTGCTGCCACGGGTGTCTACCTATTGGGCTACTTCGAGCCCTTCTTGCCGTAGAAGATCTCTGCGACCTGCTTCGGCTGCCTCATCACGCTGCCCTTCAGATGCTTCCTTGCACCTGGGGCACTGCCCGCGACGAACGTGTCGTCGGACAGTCTGTCTCCGACCCACTTCCACGCCTTGATGAAGTCGGGGTGGTTGCCGATGCCGGAGGTCTTGACCAGTTCCTTGAGCTCGGGCGAAGCGGCTGCGTTGAAGGCTTTCTCGGCGATGGCCACGCTCGCGTTGAGCTTGTCGCCGCCGATGTCGGGGTCGGTGACGCATTCGTTCACCCACTCCTTCACGATCGCGGTGTGACGCTCGGTCTGATCCTTCTGGATCGCCGGCGCCACCTGCGCGAGCACCTTCTGGGCTTGCTCCTGTGACAGGTTGCTCGCCTTCATCGCTGCGCGGAACGCATCGCTGGTCTCCTTGCCGATCGTGGTGCCCTCGGGCATCTCGAAGTCGGCATAGGTTTCCGGCGCCCCTTGCGCCTCTTCGGTCGACTCCTCGGCCTCGCTTTCGGTCGTGCCATCTGGCTCGGCCTTGGTGTTGGCTTCGGTCGTCTGCTCGACCTCTTCGGTCTGGTCTGCGGAATCCGCCTCTGGCTTGCCCTCCAAGGGCTGGGCCGTCAGCAGGCTCCCCGTCGTGGTGGCGGCTTCGTTTGTCTGTTCAGCGGCGCCAGCCGTGGTCTGTTCTTCGGTCGTCATGGTGTCCTTCATGCCGTCGTCAGGTGTTCGTTGATGATGAGGAGAAGCCGATCGCGGCATGCCTCCTCGAGATCGGCCCACAGCGACGCCGCGGCGTCATGCTGCCCGACGTTCCTCGCCAGGATCAGGCCGTTGCTGTCGTGCAGCCGGCAGAACATGGGCCGCAGCATCTGCCACAGCAGAGCGCGGCCAGACTCGGTGCCGGCCACGTCCTTCAGGTGAGACCTGGTGGCAGCCGCGGCGGCAGCTCGAGCGTCCTCGCGCTCGGCTTCGCGACGAGCTCGGACCTTGACGTTCGTCGGGTCCGTATGCATCGGGGCTGCTGACATCGGCCGCGAATCTAGACGACCGACGTGCGCGTTATGTATACGCCGCGCCCGACACCGCAACGGGGATGCTACACGTTGACCGCCGGCGGCGTCTGGCGGCGGCCGGTCTTCTCGTCCTTCTTCATGCTGAAGTAGCGGCTGGCCCCGAGCGCCACCGCGCCAGCTGCGGTCGAGATGCCTGCCACAGCTTCGGTGCTGACGCCGCTGCTCTTGGCCTCGGCCGACTGCTGCACCGCCTGCTGCGCCGCCTGCGCCACGCTGCCCATCGCGATCTGCACCGCGTTCAACACGCCCTGTGCCTGCGTCATCGACTGGACCACCTGCGCCTGCTTGTCGGCTGGCAAGTAGGGCAAGATCGCCTCGCTCAAGGCCACCAGCACGCCGGCACCGGCTGCGGTTGCGCCGCTGACCTCCGCAGCGGTCATGCCGGCGCAGGCGGTGCAGAGAATCGCCACGAAGGCGAACAGGATGTAGCGGGTCGTCATGGGTTCTTTCCTCGGCCGCGTGCGTTGGCTTCGTCGATCGCCGTCTTCATGGCGACCATGTTGTCGTTGAGGGCCTGCATGCCGGTCAGCATTGCGTGATGTGACTCGGCCTCGGCAAGCTCGAACTTGCGGAAGCTGTCGACCGCGATGACCAGCGTCGCGATGGACTGCTCCAACTGTTTGTCCCGCGACTCCATCAGCCGGTCGCTGCGCGACATCAAGGCTTTGACGGTCCATATGCCGGCACTGACCAGCGCCGCAAGCAGTGCCAGGAGAGCTGCTTCCAGGTTGCCAGGGCCAGCCTGCATCGCGTCGAGGATCACTGCGGTCTCCAGTTCAGGGTGACGACTGCCTTCGGGTTCGTGGCAGCGGGGCCGGTCAGCACAATACGGTATTCGTCCCCGGCGGCGAACGCCACGTCAGCGGACCATGTGCCGGCGGTGACCACCGCCAGGATGCCGGTCGCGCCCGTCGCGCCCATGGTCGGCAGCGGCAGCACCCAGGCCGACGTGCCGATGTAGGTGATCGCGCCGGCGCTCGACATCGTCGGCAGCGGCAGCGTGAACGCAGCGGTGCCGGTGTGCGTGCCACTCGGGGTTGTCGCCGTGCCGCTCGAAGCCATCGTCGGCACCGGCAGCGACATCGCGCTGGTGCCGGGGTGCGCGGCAACGCCGGCAGCGGTGCTGACCGGCAGCGGCAGCGTCCAGGCGGACGTTCCCGTGTAGGTCAGGTGACCGACGGCGGTGCTGGTGGGGAGCGGCAGCGTGAACGCTGACGTGCCAGTCGGAGGCCCGACATCCGGCATCCAGGGCAGCGTCGCCGCCCCGTATTCGTATGCGCCAGCATCCGGCGTCGACACGTCTCGCAGGTAGCCGTCAGCATCCACGCCGATCTGCGCCGGCAGCGGGATACCGCCAGCAGCTTGCGGACCTGTGCCAGCCGACATGCGCAGGTTCATGTTGGCCTGCACAGCCACGCCGTTGTTGACGAAGTCCATCGTCGTCGTCGGCGTCATGCTGCTAACCGTGTCCAGCCCGGTCGTGGCCGCGACCCATGCCGCTAGCTCGTCGTTGGCGGTCGAGTTGCCTACCCAGTAGACGGTCTCGGCGTTTACGCAGCCGACGTGGTTGTAGTCGGCCGAGAGGAACTTGGCCTCGATCTGCGCTCTCGTCAGCGAGAGTGCGGAGATCCAGTAGACGGAATCGACGCGGCCGACGGTCGGGAAATACCCGACGCAGGCGTCGATCTGGAAGCCGGAGTCGTCGAAACGCGTTGCCGTGCCGGCGAAGGTCATCGCCAGCGTGCCACCCTGATAGCCGGTGACGTTCGCGAACATGCACTCGCGCAGCCGCACGCTGTGGAAGTCGCCTCCCGTTTCGTTGGTCGACGCCGCCATGTAGACGGACTGCGACATGACGCAGTTGATGAGGTCGAGCCTCGTCACGTCGACCGTGTTGTTGCCGTTCTCCGCTACCGTCTTGCCAGCGTCAGCTTGGATCGTTACGCCACCGCCACGGAACTCGCAGTTGATGAAGCGCAGATCCTGCACCCACGCGATTCCGTTTGACGCCGCGTCGGCTGCGATACGAATGCCGAATCCACCGTCCGCCGTGCTCGTCTTGTCGACGTTGACCCAGGTTCCGTAGCGGAACGCTCCAGCGATCGTCGCCGCCGGGTCCATCTCGATGCGGCAGACCTCGACGTTATCGACACTCGTGCTGGTGAGACCGTAGACGTAGTGGTCGCCCCAGTTGTAGACGCGCATCCCCCGGTTCGAGTTGGTCGTCGGGAACGACACGTTGAGCAGCAGGATGTGCCGGCAGTATTTCATGCCGATCATCACCCAGAACTCCGGGTCGGTGATCGCGCAGCCGACTAGCGCGATGAAGTCGCCGACCCCATCGTCTCGGTTGGCTGACGTGCTCGTGTCGTCGTCGCCACCGATCGGGTCGTTCCACCCGTCGATCTCACAGTCGATCGCGGCTAGGTTCATCGCGGAACGCTGCCCACGCGTGCCGCCACCGCGTGCCGTGTTGATGCAACGGTTGTTGGCGCTGCTGCCGCCTTGCAGACGCAGGCCCACGAGATGGCAGCCGCCGAAGTAGTTGCTGGTGCCGCTGTTGACGGCGTCGCTAGTATCAAGCCACGACAGGATCGGAATCGTGCTGACGGAGCCCCATCGCACGATGCGGACCATGCGGTCGGTCGTGCTGCCGCAGTCCCACGCTGACGCCGACGCCATCGCGTGTGTCTGGCCTTCCTTCACGAAGATGACGCCCACCTGCCCGGTGGTTACGTTCGTCTCCATGTAGGTCTTCGCCTCGGCCATGGTCGCGAACGGGTCTCCCTCCGTCCCGGCCGCGCCGCCGCCGGCCGTGTTGTCGACATAGCGAACGTGGTCGGCTGCCGTGTTCGCGGTGACGCTCCAGGTGTAGGTGACCTCGTTGCCGATGTTGCCGCCGCTGTCGATGAAGCGCACGGTGAGCTGGTCCCCATCCAGCCCCATCCACTCGAAGTTCATCGCGCCGTCGACAGAATGGATGACGCCCTGGCCGGGCCGCACGATGCGCCACTGCCCGCCTGCGTCGCGGTCGGTGACGGCACCGCTGACAGGCGTCGAGCTTCGCAGATGGAAGCCGACTTGCTGGTGGCCGACGGCGTAGGTGCTCGCGGTCGTCGTCAGGCTTGTGATAACGCCGGCTGCTGTAGCTGTGCCGCTGGCTGTGCTGGTCGGGATAGGCAACGTCCAGGCGGACGTTCCCGTGTAGGTCAGGTGACCGGCGGCGCTGCTGGTGGGTAGCGGCAGGGTCCATGCGCTCGCGCCGACGTAGGTCAGGTGCCCTGACGAAGCGACCGCCGGCAGTGGCAGCGTGAATGCACCCGATCCGGTGTGGCTTGCGCCGGGCGTCGTGGCCGTGCCGCTGGACGCCATCGTCGGCATCGGGAGCGTGATCGCGCTCGTGCCGGTGTAGGTCAGGCTGCCGCTCGCCGCGCTCGTCGGAACCGGCAGTGTGAACGCAGACGCGCCCGTGTGCGCGGCGACGCCGGCTGAACTGCTGGTCGGCACCGGCAGGGTGAACGCCGACGCGCCGACGTAGGTCAGGTGGCCGGTTGCCGACGAGGTCGGGACTGGCAGTGTGAATGCAGACGTGCCGGCCTTCGCCGCGACGCCAGTAGCCGCGCTCGTCGGGACCGGAAGCGTCCATGCGCTCGTGCCGGTATGCGCCGCGACGCCGGTCGCTGCGGATGTCGGAACCGGCAGCGTGATGGCTGACGTGCCGGTGTAGGTGAGGTGACCGCTCGCCGCGCTCGCAGGCAGCGGCAGCGTCATCGCAGACGTGCCGACGTAGGTCAGGCTGCCGGTTGCGCTGCTGGTCGGCAGCGGCAAGGTGATGGCACTCGTGCCCGTCTTCGTGGCGTTCGCCGCCGTGCCGGTCGCTGACGAGGTCGGCAGCGGCAGGGTGAACGTGCCCAGACCCCAGGTGATCTGCGGCAGGCCCGCAGGCACCTCGAACAGAACCTTCTCGACGACGAGCGCCCTCGCCGGCCCGCCGCCACTGCCGGTGCCGAACAGCTGAAGGTTGAGGTCGCTGTAGTCGGTGATCGCGTTCGCTTCGCCCGCACTAAGCGTGTAGGTGCTTTCGGTCTCGGTCGTGCCCGTCAGCGTCGCGGTGAGCCGACCTATCTCGGTGGTGCCCTGGCGCAGTGCCAGGACGGCGTCCATGTTCCGGGCAGCATCCACCCGCCACCGAGCAGTCAGGACGTGCCCGGTCGCCACCTCGGGGTCGGTCAGCGTCGGCAAGTCGAACGTGGCTGTCGTGGTCGTCGAGCCGTTGCCGACGCTGTCGCTCGTTATCTCGACGCCGTCACCGAGCGCCTCGGTGTCGTCGATCTTGCTCCATAGCGGCGTCGTCGTCCACGAGCCGGCGGCAGTGTCCGATGTCGGCTGCGCCTCCTGCGTCGACCCTGGCGTGTAGTCGGTGCCGATGCCGAACAGGCGCGGCAGCGGAAGCGTGAACGCGCTGGTGCCGGTAGCGCCTGTCGCCGCCGGCACCTCGAACGCGCCAGCGTCCGCAGTGCTGCGCGTCTCGCCGACCATGTCTGCCGCCGGCATTGCGCCGGCAGCCACGAAGTCAATCGGCAGGTTGTAGGTTGCGTTGTCCTGAAGCGAAAAGTCCTGGTTTGCTCCGTCCGTATACCAGACCCCGCTAGCGTTCGGAGTCCCACTGTCGTTGAACGTGGCGGCGGCGGATAGGCCAGTGACCGTGTCCCAGTTGGCGTTGTGCGTCGCGCTGCTGTCAGACGTGATGCAGTATTCGCTGTCGGCTACCCACGACCCAGTCGTTACCGATGTGGTCAAGTCCTCGTTGGTCGAATACGGATCGAACAGGCACCCGCGAGCCAGGACCGTGATGTTCGTATTCGTCGACCCCGTGCCAGACGACACGATGCGGCTGTCCGAGAACGTGCATCCGCGGAATGTGACAGCGTCCCGCATCACGACGCTGCCGTAGTCGTTGAATTGCAGGGCGTAGCCGTCCGCGCCGTTGCCGTCGAACACGCAGTTGTCGACGTTGATGGTGACTAGTGTCGTCGTTCCGTTGAACGAGTTCTCCAGCAGGATCGACGGATTGCTACTCGTCTGGCCGAGGAAGAAGCACCGCTCGATCGTGACAACCTGAGCGTTGTCCGAGACGTTGTAGCCGTCGTATGCGCTTAGGACTCTCGTCGTCCCCGTCGACACGAAAGAGATGTCGCGAAACGTCAGCGACAGCATGTTCTCGGGGCCGGGCCAGTCGATCTGGCTATCTGTTACCCGCGCCCCGGTCGTCGGGTCTCCGTCCTGTGCAGCGATGCCCTCGATGACAATTGCCGTGGTGGCATTCGTCCAACCGCTGATCGTGCAGCCTGTGTGGACTTGAGACTGTAGCTGCGCCGTCTCGGTGCCGTCGGACGAACCCTGGCGTGCAGTTTCCCATGCGGCCAAGTTCGCATAGTCGCCAGAACTGCCGACGGTATTGGTTGCCATGGCGCGTCCGCTACTCCGCTGTGGTCCACTCGGACGGTTCCTGCTCGTTGCGCGTTACCCATGCCCGGATCTTCTCAAGTGTCACACCGTCCTTGAGCATGAGCACCGCCCACAGTTGCGCGCCGGTCGACGTAACGCGCCCGTCATCGCGTAGGCTGTTGCGTGCGGCGAGAGGCAATTGCGCCGGGTCGATCTTCGCGATCTTCGGCGCGTCCTTGAGTCGGCGCGGAACGATGGCGAGACCGAGCACCTCCGCTACGCGGTTACCGAACGCCGTGCGCGCCTGCGCAATGGTGACACCGGGGATGTCGACGATGTTGAAGTCGGGGCGCGTGCCGGACTGCATCTCGGCCGGCGTGAGAGCACGGCCGAGCGTGGTCGAGTAGTCGGCTGGGTCGCTCCAGGTTGAGCCGGTGACAACCTTCAGGCCAGGGTGCTGACCATCCTCAAGCATGGCGATGATGTCGCCAACCTGCGCCCCTTCCAGTGTGGGCCTGTTCGCCCCCGCCCACACCAGGATCTGCACCATGCTAGAGCCTCATGCTGCCCACGATGCGACGCGGGCCGGTGATCTTCTTGAGTTCGAGGATCTCGGCCTCGGCGTCTTCGATGGCGCGTTTTGCCTCGGGCGAGTCGTCGCCGCGATACCTGTCGATGACGGTCTGGACCAGCTCCACGATGCGGGCTTCGGCTTGCTCGGGTGTCATGGGATCAGCTCGCCGGCATGGTGATCGTCATGCTCGTGACCGACACGGTGTCGTTCGTCGAGAAGGCGACGGTATTGAAGTTGATATCGGCGCCACTGGTGCCGACCGTGCCCAAGAAAAGGATGTTGCCGTCGCAATCTTTGACGCGGCACACGCCTGCCGTGCCGGCGACGGCAGCCGTCTCGTCGGCAAGACCGTTGTCCGAAGCGACGCCAGCCGACGCAGCGGTGAACGCGTTCGTGGCCTTTGCGGCGAAGTCGAGCGTCGCCAGCAGCGTGCCGAACGCGCCGCCGCCGGCATCGGTGCCGATCTCAAGGGTGCCGTTGGCGCCCGCGCCTACGTCGATAGCATCGACGAGGGCGTCGCACATGCTGTTTCTGATTCCGACTGCGATGGTGTTGATGGCCATGGATCTGTCTATGAAGTGGAAACGGAGAAGGTGGCTACGTCCGAGAAGCCGCCGCCACTCGGCCGCTTCTGCAAGGTCAAGGTCCAGGGACCAGCAGGCACGTCGTCACTGAGCCACGAAACAGCGACGGTTGCGGTGTGCATTGGCGAGGCCACAGGCACGCCGGGTAGGTCTTCCAGAAGCTGGAAGCCTGCATACTCCAGCACGACGCTCGTCACCGAGCCCGTGCCGGTGCCGGCCAGACCGTGGCTGAACGTGTTCGACTTCCAGGTGCCGTCGCCGTCGAGGTATTCGCCGGTCGTGCCACCGCCTGGGACGAGGCCCGGCAGACCGATGGTGGCGTCGTCGACGCTGTAGATCGGCAAGCCAGATCCACCAGTCGATGTAGCGAGGCTGGTCCGCGTCGACATCCCGATCTCGGCCAGATACTGGCGCACCTCGGGGTCGCTCGAGCGCGTCTCGTAGGGTCGGCGCTGCCCGTAGCCTGACTTTCCGCGTTGTGGCGTTCCGCGACTCACACCGCCCCCAGACCCGAGAACTGGGTCAGCATGTCACTTGGCGCGTTCGAGGCCGCGGACGAGATGTCCTTGGCGGTGCGTGCTCCCTGCTCCTGCAGCAGCGCCTGCTCCTTCGCGGCGTTGGCCTTCTCTCGAGCGACGCGCAGATCGGCCACCTCTTGCGGGCTGCGGATCAGATCGGGGTTCACGCCCAGCATGACGGCGTAGGTGTTGACGACCTCGTCCACGTCCACCAGGTCGAGCGCCTCCGGCTTCATCTGGGCCACGGCTCCCACGGTCGTAAGCCAGCGGTCGATGCCATTCGCTCCGATCGCCTTCTGCGCCTGGGCCAGCATGCTGACGAACTCGATGTCGAGATCGGCGCCGTTGAGCTCGGGCGGCGGCGGCGGGATCAGTCCGGCCTCGAGCATGATGTCGAACGTCATGTCGACCAGCGGCTCGAGCAGCTCGTCGTGGACGGATTCGAGCACCGGCCCCAGCACGAGCAGACGCTCGCTCGACAACTCGGCCACCTCGGTCGCCGTCATCTCGCGGTCGCGGCCGTAGAGCAGCAGGAAGAGGTCGGCGAAGTAGGTGCGGTTGATCCGCTCGCGCACGTCTTGGATGTCGGCCAGCAGATGCGACAGGTCCATGCGCGAATCGAACAGGGTGCGCACGCCGCTGTTCTGAGACGGGTTGTCGACGAACGTCGTGCCGCCGGGCTCGAGGTCGACATCGTCGTCCTTCATGTTCGACGGCGCCTGCAGAGCCGGCTGGCTCTGGTAGTTGATGGCGATCGCCTTCTGGTGCTGCTCGTGCTGCAGCTGGTTAGTGTCGCCGAGCCCGTCCATGCCAGGGCCGTGGCCGTAGTCGTCACCGGGAACGATCGACCACCGCGGCACCAGCGCCGGGAAGCGCCGGTAGCCAGACTCGCGCAGCGCCTTGTCGGCGTCCTGGCTGAGCTCGAAGTAGACGCTTCGGAAGCGCATGTTCTTCTGATCCAACTTGCCGGGGTGACGATCCTCCCGCGGCTCGATGGCATGGATCACGTTGAACGGCGCGTCGGGGTTCTTGGTCTCGATCGCCCGGCGAACGGTCTCGCTGCAGTTCTCGATCCCGAACTCCTTGGCCATCTGCGTGGCCGTCATCTCGAACTCGCGGTAGAGGCAGTCGACCACGCCCTTGGCGTTCGAGGCGATCGCATACTGCCCGACGGTGAGCGGGTAGTGGTGTATGACGTTCTCGTCGTCCGGCAGCACCACGCAGGCCGCGGTGCCGAACGCCGCTAGCTCGCCGTAGATCATCGGCAGGGCGCGGTAGGTGTTGCTCTTGGCGAACACCCGCAGCATCCGATCGGTGACCTCGTTGAGCCACAGAGCCACGCTGTGGTTCGTGCGCAGGTTCGGGTCAGCCGCGGCGAGCCGGAACCACGGCCGCGCCGGCGAGGTCGCACCGGCCATCATGCCGGCACCGAGCGTGCGCAGCGCGGTGGTCGCGGTGTTGTCGTGGATCAGGTTGTGCTTCTTCTCGCCGCGGTTACGGTCGGTGGTGAAGAAGCGGCTCGAGCGAGGCAGCGTCGACTCGGCGATCTCCTTCCAGTGGTCGTCCCAGCTGGACCGCTCAGACTGCAGGAACGCCCATCGGTTCTGCAGATCCTTCAACTCCTCCTTGCCGATCGCCACGCGCTAGCCCCCCAGCAGCGTGCTGCGGCCAAGGTTCAGCCTGTTCGGGTCGATGCCTCCAGCACCGGTCAGCAGACTACCCGCGGCGCCGAGACCTGGTGCCTGCTGATCGCCGAGCAGCGCGCTGATGTCGGCCGGCTTGCGGTTCTGCTTCCGCATGGCCTCCTCCTCGCTGGTCTGCGCACTCAGCGCCTGCGCCTGGGCGCGGCTCTGGGCATCGGCTTGGTCGGCTCGAGCACCCTTCTGCGCCTTCTGCGCCTGCTGGTTCTGGACAGCACCCGTGCCTGCGGCGAGTGCGGAAACGATGACTCCTGCGGCGGTCCAGCCCATGGCTACAGCTCCTTCGAGTAGATGATGTCGTGCGTTCGGTAGCCGCTGCCGCGGCGGTCGAGGATGCGGTGCAGAGGCGTGTCGACCTTGGCGTGCCACGTCACCAGGTCCGCGCCGGATCGCTTCGCCGCGGCCTCGGTCTCGCGGATCAACCGCTTGCCGAGGCTCGTGTTGCGGTAGGACGGCGTGACGTAGAGCACGTCGTTGTCGGCCGACAGGTTCTGCGAGTAGTGCAGCGGGCGGTGCAGGATGGTCACGCTGTAGGCGACCATCTCGCCGTCGACCCACGCGGCGAGCGCGATCAGGCTGTGGCTGCGCTCAAGCAGGTGGTATCGCTCCCAGTCCGGCGCCAGCGGGAAGCTGTTCTGGTTCAGCGCGACCTCCTTCCAGTGCTCCCAGAGCAGCTGGAACGCGTGCTCGCGGAACTCATGCACCGATGACGCCCGGATCTCGGGCTGCGCTGTGGCCACCATGGAGCGACAGGCTAGCCCGATGCTAGCCTCGTTATGTATACGGG
>Ga0224496_10000815_pt1 | contig 20827 bp, 17 predicted proteins | sample SF_Jul11_sed_USG_2_FD_168127 | JGI IMG/M metagenome (GOLD analysis project Ga0224496, IMG submission 168127) | Sediment microbial communities from San Francisco Bay, California, United States - SF_Jul11_sed_USGS_8_1 | ecosystem: Environmental > Aquatic > Marine > Sediment | place: USA...
ACCATGTGCTGGTGGTGCTCACCGACATGGCCAGCTACTGCAACGCTCTGCGGGAAATTTCATCGGCCAGGGAGGAGATCCCCGGTCGGCGCGGGTATCCGGGATATATGTATACAGACCTGGCGGGGCTGTATGAGCGGGCGGGAAAGATAAAGGGGAAGGCAGGCTCCATCACCCAGATTCCCATCCTTACAATGCCAGATGACGACATTACCCACCCCATCGCCGACCTGACCGGCTATATCACCGAGGGGCAGATCGTGTTGGATCGGGACCTGAACCGTAAGGGGATCTTCCCCCCTATCAATGCGCTGCCGTCGTTATCGCGTCTGATGGACCATGCCATCGGCGCCGAAAGCACCAGGGAGGATCACCGGCAACTGGCGGACCAGCTATATATGCTGTACGCCAGGGGGGTGGAGCAGCGCCGTGTGGCCTCGATCATCGGTGAGGAGGGGCTCACCGAGGCGGACCGGGATTTTGTGCGGTTCGCCGACCGGTTCGAAAAGAATTTTATCCACCAGGGGGAATCGCGGCGCGACATAGAGCAGACCCTGGCGGCGGGATGGGCCATGCTGGCAGGCATGGAGGATAGGGATCTGGTGCGGGTGAGCAGGGATATGATAAAAAAATATCGGCCGAAAAGAGGCGATGATGAACTCGACGAAGATAAGCAGGCTTGAACTGATCCGGCTGCGGGGAAGGAAGAAGCTGGTTTCCCACGGAGTGGAAATCCTCACCAGCAAAAAGGACGCGCTGCTGATCGAGTTTCGCCACATGATGATAAACCTCCATGCCATCCGGGAGCGGCTGGAAGCGAACATGACCGAGGCGGCGCGATCGCTGGTGATGGCCAGGGCCCAGGAGCCGGACCACTTCCTGTCCACCCAGGCGATAGCTTCACAACGGAAGGTCAGCTTCAATATTGTCATGAAAAAAGTGTGGGGGGTAAAATCGCCCAGGATAGACTTCCCCGATACCAGACGAGACCCCTTCGGGCGCGGGTCCGCGCCGGGCTACAGAAGCATGGCGGTGGATGGAGCGGCGGAGAACTTCGAGACGGCGCTGAACACGTTGGCCTCGGCGGGGGTGGCGGAGTTCCGGCTGCTGGAAATGGGCGGGGCCATACAACGGACCACTCGCAGGATAAACGCGCTGAACATGCGTCTGCTGCCCCAAATCAACAGGGATATGGAGAAAATATCCTCCCGGCTGGAGGAAATGGAACGGGACGACCGGTTCCGGCTGAAACGGTTCAAGAGCCTGCGGGGGAGGGAAGGGAAGTGAACGGGGGCGCCTCATACGCCGCAGAGCAACTAGGGTCTTGTGCGTTGTCATGCCGGACTTGATCCGGCATGTCGTTTCCTTTTCTGTCTCATAGTTCCGTCTTCGGGCGCCTTTATGTATAATCAACGGATCATGAAGAAGATCGCTTTCACCACACTGGGATGCAGGTACAATCGCTTGGAGAGCGCCGAGCTGGCCCATGAACTGGATCAGGCGGGATATACCCAGGCCACCGCAGAAGATGGACCCGCCGATGTGGTGGTTATAAACACATGCGCCGTCACCGGAAAGAGCGCCGCCAGTGCCCGCGCCGCCATCCGCGCCGCCCGGGCCGACAATCCGGCGGCCAGGGTGGTGGTCACCGGATGTTATTCGGAGACCAGCCCCGACGATGTGGCCTCTGTGGAAGGGGTGGACCTGGTGCTGGGGAACGCGGAAAAGTTCTCAATGACCCAGGCCTTGCGAAAGCTGGACAATCATCCGGAGGGGGAGGCCCTGGTGCTGGTGGCCCATGGCGCCATGCCGGAGAGGCTCCCCGTCCGCCCGGTCACCGGCATGAGTGGCAGGACCAACGCGTATCTCAACGTACAATCCGGTTGCGACGAGGTCTGCTCCTTTTGCGTGGTCCGCATCGCCAGGGGGAAGAGCCGGAGCGCCTCGGCCGCCGAGCTGGTGGAGCAGGTCCAAAGGCTATCGGACGCTGGAATAAAAGAGGTTGTTCTCTCCGGGATCAACATCGGGCAATACAGCGACGGCGACACGGATCTGGCCACCCTGCTGGAGGCGGTCCTGATTAGAACCGATATCACCCGCGTGAGGCTCTCCAGCATCAATCCGAACAATGTTACACAGCGGCTTATCGACCTGATGGCGTTGGAGAGCAGGTTCTGCTCCCATCTGCATATCCCCCTGCAAAACGGCTCCGACAGGATATTGAGGCTGATGCGGAGGCCTTACACATCCGTCATGTACGAGGATCTGTTGAACCGTCTTGCCGAACGGATAGAGGGTATCGGGCTGGGAGCGGATGTTATGACCGGATTCCCCGGCGAGACGGATGAGGATTTCGGAATGACCAGATCCCTTGTCGAGCGGCTCCCACTGATGATGATGCATGTTTTCTCATACTCCTCCCGGGCCGGGACGGAGGCCTGCTCCATGCCCGGCGCCGTGGTGAGGGCCAGGGCGAAGGAACGCACCGCTGAACTGAAGGCGATATCCGACATGAAACGCCGGGAGTTCATATCCGCTCACGAGGGAAAGGAACTTGATGTGCTGGTGGAAAGCAGCAGGACAGCCGGCGGCAAGCTGAAGGGATTCACGGCCAACTATATCCCTGCGGTTTTCGAGGGGCCGGACGATATGTCCAACTCCATGGTCCGGGTGACAGGATGGCGCGCGAAGGAGGGCGCGCTGGAGTGCCGCCTCTCCGGGGGTGCGTGATGACTGTAGTTACTCTGACCACCGATTTCGGCCTGGAGGACGGCTATACCGGCGTGATGAAAGGTGTGATGCTGAGTATCGATTCCTCCCTTTCCATAGTGGACATAACCCACAATATCAGGCCTCAGGCGCTGGTGCAGGCGGCGTATATCCTCGGGGCGGCGTATCCCCATTTCCCTGAAGGGAGCATCCATGTTTGCGTGGTGGATCCGGGAGTGGGCTCTCAAAGAAAGCCGCTGGTGATCCGGGCTGGGGGGCGGTACTTTTTGGGGCCGGACAATGGAGTGTTCACCAGAGTGTTCATGCGCCACCCGGATTTCGAGGCTCATGAGATAACAAACCGGGAGCGCATGGCGGAGAGGATTTCATTCACCTTCCACGGGCGGGACATCTTCGCGCCTTCTGCGGCCCATCTGGCCCAGGGCGCGACGCTGGAGACTTTCGGCCCCAGGGTGTTGGAGCCGGTGCGGGCGGACGCGGACGACGCCCGTCTGGACGCGCCGGGAGTGATCAAGGGCGCCATCGTATACATAGATCATTACGGCAACGCCATCACAAATATCGACATAAGGCTTTTTGAGACCGTCATGAGAGAGGGGAGTTACAGCGGATTTGAAGTGTTCCACCACGCGGGGAGGGTTTCCTCCATCCTTCGTTCATATAACGAGGCGGTGGATATGACAGCGCTGTGCGTCACCGTGGGCAGCTGGAACACACTGGAGTTCTTCACCCGTCTGGGACATGCCGCCAGTATTCATGGGCTTTGTGTGAATGACCAGGTTCAAGTCCGCTTCCGCTAGGCTACTGGCCGTGGCGCTGGGATTGGCCCTGATGGCCGAGGGGTGCCAGAGCCTTTTTGAGCCTGCGCCTGTGAAGGGATATCCAATGGTTCGCTACACCGGGCCCATGCCGGGATTTTCGGACGACATGGACCCGGAATCGCTGGCCCAGGCGGCGGAGCGCTCTCTGGAATACCTGTCGATCATAAATCCGGCAACCGAGTTTCAATTCGGCCAGCGGACTGTGACGGCGCCCCAGATGGCCTCCTCCATCCAGCGCCTGGTGGAGATAGTCCGATATGAGCCGGACCAGAAACGGCGGGCTTACATGATCCGCAATGAGTTCGATGTCTACAAGGGCGCCGGATTCACTGATGGAGGCAACGTGCTGATCACAGGGTACTACCAGCCGGTGATGAACGTGCGCAGGCAAAAGGATGAGACTTTCCGTTATCCCTTATACAAGGTTCCGGATGACCTGGTGCGAGTGGACCTTGGCCTCTTCTCCACCGAGCTGGCGGGCAAGAGAATATCCGGAATGGTGAAAAATGGCATGCTGGAGCCATACCACGACAGGAGGGCAATCGATGGCGAGGGCGCCCTGGAGGAGAAGGGGCTGGAGATCGCATGGGCGGACGATCCATTCGATGTGTTCATCCTTCACATTCAGGGCTCCGGCGTGCTGCTCTATGAAGATGGCGAGGAGAAGTTCGCAAACTACGCCTCGGTGAACGGGCACAGGTATCAGTCGATCGGCAAGAAAATGATAGAGGAGGGAAAGGTCCCCCGAGAGAAGATGTCGTTGCAGGCTTTGCGGCAATGGTTCCGGGATAATCCCCAGGAGTTAGAGCGAAACTTGTTCGTCAATCCCAGCTACGTTTTTTTTCGGGTCATGGACGAGGGGCCCTTTGGCTCGCTGGGCAGGATCCTGGTGGACGGGCGAAGCGCGGCTTTCGACCATTCTCTTTTCCCGAAAGCGGCGGTGGCCTGGTTCATAGCGGACATTCCCCAGGCGCAAGACGGCATGCCAGCGGGGGTGAAGCGCGAAGGCAGATTCGTGTTCAACCACGACCAGGGTGGCGCCATCAAGGGGCCGGGGCGGATGGATCTGTTTTTCGGCAAGGGGCGCGACGCGGAAGCGGCGGCGGGAATTATGAAGAATCCGGGGCAATTGTATTTTTTACTGCTGAAGGAGAAACTGATCCTGCGTGCAGGGCGATGAGCGCCATCGTCCATAACAGTGAGTGCTATCACCGCCGGGGAGTCCATTGGCCGGACTCTTGCGGATGAATTAGGGCAGGGCGTGGTTGTCCTCTTCAGGCGTGACCGGTGATGGCCAGAACTATCTCTATCACTATCAGGACCACGATGGTGATCTCTAAAGTGATGTTGTAAATTTCCCCTTGTCGGCTGGAGACCATTTCGAACATTTTCTCCAGGGTGGATAGTTTTCCGCCGACGTTATCGCGCCACCGTTCAAGATGCAGTTTACGCACGGCCAGTTGATAGACCCGGGCGTCGTACCACTCTCCGTACAGCTTCATGGCACTGTCTATGGCGTCCAGTTCCAGCAGGCTGGTAGTGCGCGTGGCGACTATGGAGCGCAATGTTTTTGACATGCGCCACACCCCCGCCGCGCCCATATTTCCCTGCTCGCGGAACCGGTCCAGTTCGCGGGTCAATTCTTGGTCCAAAGCGCGAAGGGAGAGAATCTGCACGTTGGCCACTTCCAGCAGGGCGAGGTCGTCTTCGAACCCCCCTTCCATGTCGAACAGCGCCGCGCCGTCCCAGTCCACCACCACCAGGTCGTCCGCCTCATACCGAACCGATCCTGCCAGGGTGGAGTCGATCTCCATATCTGTGAGGATGGCGGTTTCGTCCCGGAGAAGCTGGGTCATCAACAGACGATGTCCGATGATGAACCGGTCGATATCGTCGTAGCCGGAGAAGCAATAAAATGAGAACTCTTCGCGAAGGCCCAAAGCCCCATGCTCCTTTGCCAAGGAAACGGCGATATCGTTTAGCTTCTCTTTTTGCGCCAGTACAACTTTTGCGTTGTCTGTAGAAAAGGGGGAGGAGACTTCCACCACGATGAATATACCCCGCAATCCTTTGATCCTGGCCAATGTCTCAGGCGCGGCGCCATCGACTTGTCTCCAGTCTCTGACGATCTTGAATTGGGGATAATATTCCTCATATCCAGGGGAACTCTTCGACGGTTTGTAGGGCAAGTCGGGAGCGTGCGGATCGACCCCATGGGCGATCACTGTGACAGTATGGACAATAGTAGCTCTCATGGCTCATTGTATAGCAAAACGCCGGATTTCCGCCAGTATGTCAGCAGGGGAAAAAATAGCGCGTTTCCCTGAAGGCTATAATGTTGGCAAGCTATATGGCTTTCCGGATTGGCGCTGCGCGAGCAATAGTGGCTGGCGAGGATCCAGGCTGTCAGGCTCCCCCCCTGGCCTGGAGTCCAAGACAGAGGAGGACCGACCTGCCGGCTGATTCCAGGCCTTGCTTCCGCTTGTCCAGCGCCGCGAGGGTACGCATTCGCTGTTATAGCCTGGGTCTGGACTCGATCACTTAGGCTATGAGCGTGAAGGCGACAAGAGCGGTATCAGAAGCTGGCATCCTGGATCAATCCGTTCGGATCTGCGTCGAGCACAGCGATGCGTCCCTTGGAGAACCGCAAATCCCTTTATCTGAGCATGGTTTCCGCATGACGCAGTCGCTCGCTCTCATAGTCCATTACAAGGTTTTCATACTCTCCATCCATCAGGGGGCTGGAAATGGCAAAGTCCGCCGAGGAGCGGTTGCAAGCGAGCACGATGTTATAGACAGTGGCTATCCGCTGCAGCGCATGGATGTCCGGTTCGTGAGGATGGGCCATCAGCGGATCCCACAGAAAAATGACCACATCTATTTTGTCGTCGGCGATTCTGGCCCCGATTTGCTGATCCCCTCCCAGAGGACCGCTTTTAAAAAGGCTAATCTCAAGATTCAGCTCCCGGATGAGGATGCTTCCTGTGGTTCCGGTGGCGAAAAGCTCATGGCGGGAAAGGGATTCCCTGTTGAATTTGGCCCATTCGAGCATGTCCTTCTTGCGCGAATCATGCGCCACAAGCGCGATCCGCTTTTTCTTCGGGAAACTGACTCTTTTGTATATTGAATAACTCATGTTTTAACTTTCATTTTTAAATTGTTAATGCGACGCTGCTTTTTATGGCGTAATACGCAAGTGCCATCCACAAGCTCCCCGACTCCGGCTTGGGGGAGCGGATGTTACGTGTATATTGCGGCGATATATTAATCAAACTTCCGATAGGGCAAAATCACCCCTATCTGTAGGCGTATGGCAAACAATATTGCATACGGAGTAATTGTTAAAGCGGGCTGAATAAAAAAACAGCCGGGCAAAAGCCCGGCTGCGCAAAGCAGAAGGAATTTACCAGCGCTTCTGTGAAGAAGAAGACTTGCGAGGTTCAGACTGGTTCACTTTAAGATTTCGCCCTTCAAGCTCGGTGTTGTTCAGAGACTTGATGGCGGCATCGGCGCCGGTGTTGTCCATTTCAACAAAACCGAAACCTCGGGTTCTGCCTGTTTCGCGGTCGGTAATGAGCTTTACAGACTGGATCTCTCCAAATGGCTCAAACATTTCGCGCAAAGAGTTTTCGGTGACGGAGAAAGGAAGGTTACCAACATAAATGTTCATCTAAATACATGTCCTAAAAAAAAGTCAAAAAACATACCTTAGAGGTTATCACGAGGATACGCTACATAGCGGCCATGTGATCTTATCTTAGGGGGAAACGGAGGAAGGAAATTATTCGACAGTCTCAATCTAAAATAAAAATTCTCTAAAGCCCCCTCACACTGACAGGTGTCTCACCTGTTGTCAATAAAAATAATATATACGCCTGCCTGACCCTGCCCTTGATTCACCCAGGACTTGCCTTGATTCGATATTCCATAATCGTTCGGAAAGGTATATGTTTTCGCATGATAAAACCTGGAAGAAACGATCCATGCCCATGAGATAGCGGGATAGAATGGTAAATGACATGTATATACTGCTTTTCAATGGCATGATAGCCCTTGGCGGGGCCTGGGTCGAAAGTCTGGATGTATAATAGTTGCGACATGAGCGCCCTTAAAGTTTTCGAGATTTACCACTCCGTCCAGGGGGAGAGCACCCACGCAGGGCGCAAATGCGTCTTCATCCGGCTGGCGGGGTGCAACCTCTCCTGCTCCTATTGCGACTCCGCCGAGGCCGCCTCCGGGCATGGGGCGGAAATGAGCGTCCAGCAGATTCTGGAAAAGGTCCGTGCCCTGGGTGTTCGGCTAGTGGAGGTGACGGGGGGTGAGCCTCTGATCCAACCGGAGGTTGGAGCTCTGTTGACCGCTTTGCTTGACGCCGGGTTCGAAACCCTGGTGGAAACTAATGGTACGACGCCAATAGACCGGTTCGACCGCCGGGCTAAGTATATCATGGACATCAAGACTCCCGGCTCCGGCGCGGGTGGCAGCTTCATGGAGGAGAACCTGGAAGCGTTGTCGGATCGGGACGAGGTGAAGTTCGTGATCACCAGCAAAGAGGATTTCGACTGGGCAGCGCGGATGATGGAGCGGTGGAATCCTTCGCGGCGTATCGCCGTGTTGCTCTCCCCCGCCCAAGGGAAGGTGGCGCCACGGCGGCTGGCCGAGTGGCTGTTGGAGTCCGACATCGACGCCCGGCTGAACCTGCAACTGCACAAGATCATATGGGGACCCGAGGCTACCGGAGTCTAGCTGATTATCCTTTTCGATTTCACCTGGGGCTTTTTGTGGGAAAAGGCGCCATTCTCTGACCGTGGCTCAACGGGCCGCTACTTGCCGCGGGCCAGAACCTTTTTCAGAGCCTGGCCGGTTTGGGACCTTTTAACCTTCGCCACCTCCTCCGGTGTCCCGGCGGCGATGATGTATCCTCCCGCGTCGCCTCCCTCCGGTCCCAGGTCTACCAGATAGTCGGCGGTTTTTATCACATCCATGTTGTGCTCTATCACCACCAGGGTGTTGCCTGCGTTGGTGAGTCTGTTTAGCACCTTTAAAAGTTTTCGCACATCGTCGAAATGCAATCCCGTGGTGGGCTCGTCCAGGATATAAAGAGTGCGCCCGGTGGAGCGCTTGGACAGCTCCTTGGAGAGCTTCACCCGCTGGGCCTCGCCCCCGGAGAGAGTGGTGGCGCTCTGCCCCAGCTTAATGTACTCCATCCCCACATCGTTTAACGTGGCCAGGGTTTTCTCTATGGACCTATGGTTCTCGAAGAAAGTCAGCGCCTCTTCCACGGTCATCTCCAGTATCTCGGCGATCGATTTGCCTTTAAGCTCGATCTCCAGCGTCTCCCTGTTGAACCGATGGCCGCCGCACTCCTCACACGCCACATAGACATCGGGCAGAAAGTGCATCTCGATCTTTATGATGCCGTCCCCCTGGCACGTCTCGCACCGGCCCCCCTTGACGTTGAAAGAGAACCGCCCCGGCTTGTAGCCGCGCTTGCGGCTCTCCGGAAGATTCGAAAAAAGGTCGCGGATTTCCGTGAACACGCCTGTGTATGTGGCCGGATTGCTGCGGGGCGTCCGGCCTATGGGGTTCTGGTCAATATCGATAACCTTGTCTATATGTTCCAGCCCCTCCAGCTTCCTGTAGGCTCCGGGGCGATCGTGGGAGCCCCAGAAGTGGACCGCCAGCGCCTTATACAGGATATCAAGCAGCAGAGTGCTCTTGCCGGAGCCGGATACGCCAGTGATGCAGGTGAACGCGCCTAGCGGGATCGCCATGTCTACATCCTTCAGGTTGTGGGCGGTGGCGCCCTGCAGGGTGATCGATCTCCCATTGCCGCGCCGACGCTGCAAGGGGGTGGGGATGGAGAGCTTTCCGGACAGGTACTGTCCTGTGAGAGATTTTTTGTCCTTCATGATATTTTCAGGGGTACCTTCGGATACCACCTCCCCTCCATGAATCCCGGCGCCGGGCCCCATGTCCACCACATAGTCGGCGGTCAGGATCATGTCCTCATCGTGCTCCACCACAATAACGGTGTTTCCCAGGTCACGCAGTTTTATCAATGTTTCGATCAGTCTTTTGTTGTCGCGCTGATGCAAGCCGATGGATGGCTCATCGAGGATGTAGAGCACTCCCATCAGCGATGAGCCGATCTGGGTGGCCAGCCGGATGCGCTGCCCTTCCCCGCCGGATAGCGTGGCAGCGGCCCGGTCCAACGTCAGGTAGTCCAGCCCCACGTCCCGCAGAAAGCCCAGCCTTTCGGTCACCTCCTTTATCACCCGCCGGCCGATATGCTTCTGGCGGGTGGTGAGCTTTATATTCTCGAAAAACTCCAGCCCTCCCTTCACGGAGAGGGAGCTTGCGTCCATGATCGACTTGCCCCCCACGGTGACCGCCAACGCTTCCACCCGCAGCCTCCGTCCATCGCACCGGGAGCAGAGCTCCAGCCGCATATACTCCTCCAGCTCCTCGCGGACCATGACGGAATCGGTCTCCTTGTATCTGCGCTCCAGGTTCGGGATCACCCCTTCGAAGGGGCCCTCGAAGATATGTCTACGCTTGCCGCTGTCCAGGTTGAATTGTATCTCCTCCTCGCCAGACCCAAAGAGCACGATCTGCTGGATCCGTGTCGGCAGCTTTTCAAAGGGAATGTCCAACTTGAACCCATAGTGGACGGCCAGGGCGGAAAGGGTCTGTTGGTAGTAGCGGGCTGTGGATCTGCTCCATGGTTTCACCGCCCCCTGCAGGACGGATAGCTGGGGGAAGGGTATCACCAGGTCCGGGCTGATCCTTTTCATCTCCCCCAGGCCCAGGCAGGCCGGGCAGGCGCCATGGGGATTGTTGAAGGAGAACATGCGGGGCGCCAGCTCCGGGTAGCTGATGTCGCAATTGGGGCAGGCGTGGCGCTCGGAGTAGAGTATCTCCTCCTCGCCCCCGATGTTCACCTGCACAAGACCATCGGACATCTTCAGGGCCAGCTCCACGGAATCCGCCAATCGGCGGCGCAATCCCTCCTTCATCACCAGTCGGTCCACCACCAACTCTATGGTATGCTTCTTCTTCTTGTCCAGCACGATATCCTCGCCCAGGTCGCGCATCTGGCCATCCACCCGCACCCGGACAAAGCCCTTGGCGCGGAACTGGTCCAGCTCCTTTCGGTACTCCCCCTTCCTGTCCCGGATGATGGGGGAGAGGACCTGGATCCTGGTTCCCTCGGTAAACTCCATCATTCGGTCCACGATCTGGGTGGCGGTCAACGAGCTGATCGGCAGGTTGCACTTGTAGCAATGGACATCGCCGATGCGGGCGAAGAGCAACCGCAGGTAGTCGTATATCTCTGTGACAGTGCCCACTGTGGAGCGGGGATTGCGGCTGGTGGTCTTCTGCTCTATGGAAATGGCCGGCGAAAGCCCCTCGATAGACTCCACCTCCGGCTTTTCCATCTGCTCCAGGAACTGGCGGGCGTAGGCGGAGAGGCTCTCCACATATCGGCGCTGCCCTTCGGCGTATATGGTGTCGAACGCCAGGGAGGACTTCCCTGAGCCCGAAACGCCGGTGATGACGACAAGCTTGTCCCTGGGGAGGGTGATTGTGATGTTTTTCAGGTTATGCTCGTTGGCGCCCCTGATTACGATTTTATCGGCCATACTTCCAAAAGGGCCATTGTAGCGCGGATGAGGGAGGGGGGGGGAAGGAGTTTTTTGAACTGGGGTAATGCCGCTTTTTTTTGTACTCCTTCCTGCGGTCCGGGGTCTTCTTCACCCCGGACTCTTTTCCCTGGCGACTGGGGATATAAGCCGAGATTGCGGGCGCCTGGCAACTTGTGGAATCACCCTCCTCCTCCGAGGGGGGGTGTGGCTCCGGCGATGAAGGGATAAATCAGGGCCGCTCTCAAACCTCCCGGAAGGCCCCCGCTACATCCACCCCTGCTCTTTATACCAGGCCAGTGTTCGCGCGGCCCCATCCTCCAACCCCACGGCAGGGGAATAGCCCAGCTCCTCCTGCGCTCTGATGATGGAAAACGCCCGGGTCTTTATATAGAAATCGACCCGTCTGCCAAAAAGAGGCGGCTTGATACCCAGGGGCCCCAGCGTGGCCTCCAGGATGGAAGCGGTCAACCTCACCGGCAGGTATGGCACTGTCACGCTGCGCAGTTCTCCTCCCGCCGCCCGGGCGATAACTTCCGCCCAGTGGCGTACGCTCACCGGCGCATCACCGCAGAGGATATATGCCCTTCCCGCGGCCTGCGGCGTCCGGTATGCCAGGATCATCCCTTCCACCAGGTCATCAACATAGACAGGATGGATCAGTGTGGCCCCATCGCCGATGATGGGGAAGCGCCCACCCCCGGCCATCCGGAAAAGCTTCAGCAGCCGCCCATCACCTGGGCCATACACCGCGCCGGGGCGAACCACCGTCACCTCCAACCCTTTGGCGGCGCCGAATTCCAGGGCCAGCTTCTCCGCCTGGGCCTTGGTGATCTGGTAAATGTCATCTGTGTTGTAAGGGGCGGTCTCGTCGGCGGGCGGGTTTGTTATATGGCCCATCACTCCTGTGGTGGAGCAGTGGAGAAACCTTTTGACGCTTGTGCCGATGGCCGCATTTAAAAGCCGTTTGGTGGCGGTGTAATTCACTTCCCAGAAGTCTGCGTCGTCCAGCTCCTGGCCTTGCACGATGGAAGCCAGGTGGAACACTCCATCCACTCCATCCACGACCCATGGGGCCACTTCCGGGTCTGTCAGGTCGCCGACAAAAATCTGGGCATCCAGGCTTTGAAGGAACTGGTCGTGTCTGGAATCGCGAACCAATGCCCGCACTCCCACACCTTTGTCATGAAGCGCCTGGCACAGCCTGCGCCCCACGAATCCCCCGGCCCCAGTAACCAACACTTTTCCCGCGCCAGCCTTGGCCACTCCCTCCGGCGCACGGCTGGCCTTCTCTGTCTCCACCCCATCCTCCGGGCAATTCTTGCACCCTTTTTTCTTTTTGTTCACCGGACCAGCAGATTGTCCTTCAGGAAAGTGGAGAGATAGTTGGAGGGCACACCCATGAAGGTCTTTCGCGTCAAGATATCGCATGTGCGGCAGGGGACCAGGTCATCCACGGTCTGCGCCTTCATCAGGGATCGAAGCCGCCGGATAGGCTCACCGTTCCATATGCGGGCCACCGGATCGCGGGAGGCGTCCCCCACCTTCAGCTTGCCATAGAAATCCTGGGGGCACGGCGCCACTGTGCCATTGAAAAATATTGTCATGGAATACCAGAGAAACGTGCAAGGCGTGAACCGTTTCCGCTCCGGCTGATCCGCCACGCCGTGGCCGAACTTTTCCGCGTCACCCGCCCAGTTGTGGGGAGTGCGGGTGACGAAGCGGTCCAGCGGCAGGTTATCGAACTGCTGTTGGAACTGCTGGCGGCGAGCCTCCACACCATCGGGTGTTTCGCCGATCTCCATCACCTGGACTATGGTGAAAGGTTTGCCGTTTCCCAGCTCTTTCTTGGTTTGCAGGAATCCCTGGATGTTTTCCATGGTTTCGCGGAATTCGCCTCCCAGCCGCGCCTTGTCATAAACAGGTTTGGTGTAGCCATCCACGGAGAAGGAGATGTAGCTGAGTCCCGCTTTTATCAGATCGCGGGAGCGCTCCCTGGTCATCAGGCCGGCGTTGGTGTGCAGCCTGGTCTTCATCCCCTTTGCGGCGCAGTAGGCCACCATATCCTCCAGGTCCGGGTGGATCAGCGACTCCCCCCGGTGGAACAGGTTCACTTCGCGGGAGGCGCCATCCAGCTGGTCCACGATCGACTTGAACAGATCCATCTTCATAAGACCGGTGGGGAACTTCTCATCCATGCCGTTGGGGCAATGCCCGCATCGGAAATTGCACGAAGGCGTGGGCTCTATCCACACCCGGCTGGGAAGCTGGGCCACGGTTTCCTGGCGGCGCAGATATGCGGTATACATTCGGGATAGCTTCACCAAGTCGGATATTCTGCCCATGGTTATATCTTGGAGAGGATGTGGGCCAGGGTCTTTGGCTGCAACAGCCTGGGCCAACGGGTGGGGGTGAGGTAGCTCAGGTAAAGGTTCAGCGGACTGACGCATGTGACCCAGCAGATTGGGTGGCGGCCTTCCTTTATGTCGCGGCGCAGATTGTCCGTCTCGCCGGAGTACCATAACTCGCTAAACGATTTCTCCGCCAGGTTGCCTATCTTCCTGAACGCCACAGGGCAGGGGAAGAGGTCGCCGTTCGGATGTATCTGGGCGGAGACCGTCCCGGCGACGCATCGATATCTGTACAGACTTTCCGGATCGTTGAGGTATGTCTCGAACTCGTCGAAATATCCTGGAGGATGGGGAAGCATATCGCCATACTCCTCAAACAGGCGGCGTATCTGCTCTTTTAAGATGGGGATCTGGTTTTGCGACAGGATCAGGTCGTGGGCCGGGGAGTATTTGTCGAAGGTATTTGTCATCTCTATGGTGATCCCCGTGGCGCCGGCTTCCCTGGCCACCTTGGCCACGCCGGTGAGCTGCTCCACGTTTCTGGAGTTCACCGTCAGGTTGAAGAACACCTTGATTTCCGGTTTGGCCTTTTTCACGTTGGCCACTCCCGCCAACGCTCTCTCGAAGGCCCCCTCCATTCCGCGGATATGGTTGTGGGTGGCGGCGTTGTCCCCATCCAGGGAGACATACAGCATATCCAGCCCGCAGTCGGCTATTTTGCCAGCCATCTCTTCGCTGATCAGGTAGGCGTTGGAGTTGCCCCCCACCTTCATCCCCCGGCTCTTTGCATGGGCGATCAGGTCGAATACGCTTTTTTGCAGAAACATCTCCCCCCCGGAGAAGGAGATATGCCCCACATCGTTGGCCGCCAGGTCCTCCACGATCTTCTTCTGCTGATCCAGGGCCAGGGTGTTTTTCGCGTTTTCCTCGGCGGGGATTTGCCATATCTGGCAGTGGAGGCAGCGAAGGTTGCAGTTGTATGTCAGTTCCCACTGCACCTTCATCGGCCCGCAAGAGGGGGTGACGGCGCCCATCTTGAACCGGGCGAGATTGGCTATATGCTTGGCGAATTTCATTTGTAAACTATCTGGCGCCGCAGGGTCATAAAAAGCGGCGGCGTGTTCCTGGGATTAACCGTTCGTCACATCGACGGCTTTGTAGGCCGATTCCATTTTCCGCTTGAAGGAGGCGTGGTTGTAGTATTCCTCCACAAACCGGCGGCCGCTGAGGCCGATCTCCTCCCGCAGGGTCTTGTCCCCTAATAATAACACCAAGGCGGCTGCGTATTCCATCTTTTCAGGTTTTGCCAGCATGGCCACTTTTTTGGTCAGCAACTGCGTGTGTGTGGGCAGATCCGTGGCCAACACCGGTTTGCCCGTGGCCAGATAGGTGTATATCTTCAGCGGGGTATTGGTCCCCCCCAGTCTGGGGGAGAGGAGAATGTCCGCCATTTCGTGGAATACAGGCATATGCGCAAGAGGTCTGGCCCCGGTGAAAATTACCGCCTGGCCCACCCCCAGCCTCCGGGCTACGGTGCGGTAGCTCTCCACCCTGCCCGCGTCCCCTCCGGCGATGACGAACCGCGCGTCGGGCATCGATTGAGCCACTTCCGCCGCCGTCTCCAGCGCCAGGTCCACCCCTTGATACTTTTCCAGGTTGCCGGTGTACAGGACCACTTGGGCGTTGTAGGGGATATCCAGCTCCGCCCGCAACGAGGCCGGGGTCAGTTCCTCCGGGGGGCGGGGAAAGGACTGGGGGATATCCTCCACCTGGTGCACCTTCTCCCGGCTGGTGTATTTTTCCGCGATGTTTGTCAGATATGGGCAGACGGTGATCACCGATGCGGCCCCGGCGATGGCCGCGCTCTCCAAACGCTGGACCAGGGCCAGGGCCAGTCGATTACCCAGAAATCCGCTGTAGCGCAGTTGGTCGGTCATGTGGGAGTCCATGTCGAAGATATATGGAACAGGAAAGACTTTGGCCAGCGCCCACGCCATGATCCCCGCCTCCTCCACGCCGTGGATCACATCGTATTCCCCGAAGGCCAGCATCCACACAGCCTTGGGGGCCATCAGCATGTCGTTGATGATTTTCACCAATGAAGGGCCGATGGGAGCCTTCGGCAGGCCGGGGATTTTCGCCACCCGATGGATGGCGCAATTCGGTATGACCACATCCTCACCATAGGGATAGGCCAGGATATCCACCTGGTGGCCCAGTTCGGCCAGTGACTCTGCCATGAGCCGGACGTTGATCGGTGTGCCTCGGACCTCGAAAAAGGGTTGCGGGGCAAGAAGAAGCACTTTCATTTATCGGTCAGAGGCATAAGGTTCCAGGCGCTATCACACTATCCACCATATCACCGAACAAACTATCTCCATTTTGCGCGGAAAGCTATTATTAGAGGTTTCCTGAAGAGAAGATTATATCCTACGTTGTACAAAATCCGGGAAAGACAATCCTGGAATTTAACATGACGGACTCCGGGATGCTCGTTCCTTTCCCCCTCACTTCGTTGTGTGCCGGAACGAGCCATCCCAATCGTCCGGTGGACTCTCCGTGTCCATGTAATGCCTGACCCGGGTCAGTAAAGTCCAGGTGGGGCCGTCCTTCACTCGCTCCAGCGTCGCCTCGGCGTTTCGCTCCACATCTTTCCAGCGCCGCGCCCGGTACAGCTCCAGCAGCCGGGTATACTCCTCCACCAGCCTGGCCTGCTCCTCAGTTTCTTCTCCAGCCGCCGCCAGGATTTCGAAGACTCGGGTCGGCTTCTCCTTTCCTTTCACCATCAGGTAGTCTATCTCCCTGCCGAACACCTTGCCAGCCGCTCCCTTCCACGTCACCTCCGCCACCAGAGATCCCACACCGTACGCCTTGCACATTCCCTCCAGCCGGGAAGCCAGGTTCACCGGATCGCCCAGGGCGGAGTAGTTGAATCTGTGCGCCGAGCCCATGTTCCCCACCATGCATAATCCGGTGTTCAGCCCGGTGCGCATGTCCACCGGTGGCATCCCCCTGGCCAGCAGTTCCTGGCGCATCACCATCAGCCTGCGTCGGCAGGTCAGCGCCGCCAGGCACGCCTTCGCCTGATGCCCCTCCTGGTCCAGCGGAGCGTTCCAGAACGCCATCACCGCGTCGCCGATATACTTGTCCACAGCTCCGTCGAACTCGGTGATGGTGTCCGCCATCATGGTGGTGAACCTGTTCATAAGGGAGAAAAGATCCTTAGGATCCAGTTTCTCGGAGAAGGTGGTGAATCCCTCCAGGTCAGAGAACAGGATTGTAAGTTCCCGCCGCTCTCCCCCCAGCTTCAGCCGCTCCGGCTCCGCCAGCATCTGGTTCACCACGTTCGGGCTCACGTAATAGCTGAACGCCTTTCGGATCTCCCGCTTCTGCTTCCCCTCGGTCTGGTATTTCCACAGCGACGAAATGGTCACTGCCAGGATGGCCGATGACTCCAGCGCCACCAGGTCGATCCACACCAGTGATTCGAAGGCAGCCGCGCTGATCCAGGCCAGTCCGGCCATGTTCGCCAGCCCCGCCGCCATGGCCCATGTCCATGGCAGGAAAAAGAGAGCAAGGCAGATCACCAACGCTCCCAGGAACATCAGCCCCGCCATCTGTACCCCTGAAAGGGGGACGATGAATTTTTCGCTGATCACTGTGTCCAAAGCTGCGGCGTTGATTGCCATCCCTGGCGTGTTGGCGGAGACGGGGCTTGACTTGAGGTCATACAATCCCGGCGCAGTGTAACCGATGATCACGTATGCGTCCTTGAAGGCGCTTTGCGGAATTTGTGGCTTGGACCCGGCTGTGGCCATCATGGAGGAGATGATCACATTCGCCGCAGAGTAGCTGCGATAGCTCCCCTGAGGTCCCATGAAATTCACCATCATCTTCCCTTCCCGGTCCAGGGGGATGAGCTGCCCATCCACCATCAGCCCTTCATCCGAGAACTTTACGGGCTCGCTGGCCCCCCGCAGGATGGGGATGGCGAAAAGAGATGGGAAGAGCCTGCCGTCACGGATCACGCCCAGGGGAACCCTGCGGTAGATGCCATCGAGGCCTGGAAAGATCCTCACGTCGCCTATGCCAGCCGTTGCGCCCAGCATCTCTTCCATGGGGAGGGAGACGACCGATGGCTTCTTCATCAGCTGCGGCGGGGGGCCATCAAAGGGGACGGCGAATCGGTCCAGGTCCATTTCCGCATTCTTGCGCCCCGCGCCAAACGCCGCCGCCAACCCAACCCGTCCGCTTTTTCTTATGGAGGCGGCGAAATCGAGATCCACGTCGTAGCCATTGGGCGCCAGGTTGGTGAACAGGATATCGAACAGCACCATCTTGGCGCCGCCTTCTGTGGCGTATTCGATGATGGGATTATACAAGCTGCGGGGCCATGGCCAGGCGATATTGTCGTTCTCGAAAAGATCCAGGCTGGCCTGATCCACCTCGATAAGGACGATGTTTTTGTCCACTCTGGTCGGGTTTGCCAGACGGACAAACTGCCAGTCCAGGGCCTTTAAGGAGAAATTGCGGGTCATATCCAGCCGCCCCAGGCCCAGCGCTACCATTACAGCCACAAGGGCGGTCGCCGATGCGGTCACGAGAACTTCAGCAGATTTTTTCATGGGAATCTCCTGGTTGCCATGGACCAGATGATAACAGATAAGTGAAGGCTGATCGCCTACAACTATCGGAGCTGTAATTGGAGGCAGGTCAGACCGGGTGCTTGGTGCGAACCTTTAGCTGCTGGATGCTTTGCATTGCGGCGGTTTGCTCCGCTTCCTTTTTGGTTCTGCCGATGCCGATGCCGTATGGCTCGCCCAGGATGTATACCTGCACCATGAAAGTTTTGCAATGGTCTGGCCCAAGCTCCGAGATAAGCCTGTATGTGGGATTGGACAAAACGTGGGACTGGCAATGTTTCTGGAGCAATCCCTTGTGGTCTGCCACCATCCTGGTGGTAGTCAGGTCGTCGATGGTTTCCTTGAACAGGCTCAGGATCACCTCGTAGGACGTTTCGAAATCAGATTCCATGAACACGGCGGCCACCACAGCTTCCATGGCGTTGGCCAGAAGCGAGGGCTTTACCCGGCCCCCACTCACGTCCTCGCCCTTTCCCAGCAAAAGATACTGGCCCAGGGAGAGCTTCCGGGCGAAACGAGCCAGGGACTGCTCGTTTACAAGCTGGGCCCGGATGCTGGACAACTCCCCTTCCGACAGGTTGGAGTTTCTGGACATAAGGTATCTGGAGACGGCCAGGTTGATCACCGAATCGCCCAAAAACTCGAATCGCTCGTTATCTTTCAGGCAGAGGTTCTGTTTTTCGTTGGAGTAGGATTTATGGGTGAGTGACTTGTTTAGAAGATGAAAATCCTTGAAAAAGTAGCCGAGCTTTCCAGCCAGTTCCTTAAGCTCAGTCAGCCTGTTTACATCCAACCGCATGAGAAAACTGCCTTATGATCCGTCTTTTGTGAATACCAGGGAGCCGTTGACTCCGCCAAAACCGAATGAGTTGGAAAGAGAGCATATTATATCCCTTTTCACCGCGACGTTGGGCGCGTAGAAAAGGTCACAAGCGGGATCCGGGTTGTCCAGGTTGATAGTGGGTGGGATGATTCCGGTTTCCAGCGCCTTCACCGCGAAGATCGCCTCTATTCCCCCGGCTGCGCCCAGCAGGTGGCCTGTCATAGACTTTGTGGAGGAGACCACCAGCCTGTCGGCGTGCCCGCCGAAGATCGTCCGGATAGCCTGGGTCTCTATGGTATCCGCCATGGTGGATGTGGCGTGGGCGTTTATGTAACCCACCTCGGTCAAATCCACACCTGCGTCCTTGAGGGCAAGGCGCATGCAAACCACGGCCCCTGGGCCTCCTTCGGGGGGGGCGGTGATATGGTATGCGTCGCCGCTCATGCCATATCCTTCCAGCATGGCGTATATCCTGGCGCCACGGGCCTTGGCGCTTTCCAGGCTTTCGAGCACCATTACGCCGCATCCCTCTCCCATCACGAACCCGTCTCTGTCGTTATCAAAGGGGCGGCTGGCTTTTTCCGGTTCGTCATTGCGCCGGGAAAGGGCCTTGGCGGCGGCGAACCCGGCCACGCATAGCCCGGTGATAGTAGATTCGGTCCCGCCGGCCACCATCAGATCCGCGTCGCCGCGCTCTATGATCCGGGCGGCGTCGCCTATGGCGGTGGAGCCAGTGGCGCAGGCGGTGACAGGGCAGCCATGAGGGCCGCGTAGCCCGAAATGGATGGAGACCTGTCCGGACGCCAGGTTTGCCAGCACAGATGGGATGAAGAACGGGGAGATTCGCTTTGGTCCCCTTTCCCTCAAGGTCTGGGCGGTCTTCTCGATCTCCGGCAGGCCGCCGATACCAGTACCTACCATAACGCCGAACCGATCCTTCATGGAATCGGGCATGGAGGCGAAATCCACTCCTGCGTCGGCCAGGGCTTCGGCTACGCTGGCGATGGCGTATTGGATGAAGGTGTCCATCTTCTTGACCTCCTTCCCGTCGATATAATCGCGCGGGTCGAAGTCTTTTACCTCGCCTGCGATGCGAACCGGATAGTCGGTCGCATCGAAGCGGGTGATGGGGCCAATGCCGGACCTTCCATTAATTACGTTTTGCCAAGTGGCGTCCACACCCTTGCCCAAGGGAGTGATCATGCCCAGTCCAGTGATAGCGACGTTTTTCATACAGCGATGACAAATAAGGATCGGCTATAAAAAAATAATCTTCCTCGGCCCGAAGAGCGGACCGTGGGGAAGCTGCTTCCGCCCTCTGTCAACTTTTGGCCGAGGCGGCGGAAATGTAATCGATGGCCTGCTGGACTGTTTGTATTTTCTCGGCGTCCTCGTCCGGGATCTCTATGTCGAAGGCTTCCTCGAAAGCCATAACAAGCTCCACCACATCCAGAGAGTCGGCGTCCAGATCGCTTTCGAATTTGGCTTCGGACTTTACTTGCTCCGGATCCACCTCAAGCTGGTCCACTATGATTGATTTGACCTTTTCTTCGATCGACATTCTCAATTTCTCCTGATATCAGATATATTCTAGTTATAAGTTAGGGAAAACACAAAATTCTATCCCATAGCCATTCCGCCGTCCACGAACAGGGTGATCCCTGTCACATACGCGGCTTCGTCGGAGGCAAGGAACACAGCCGCGCCGGCCACATCCTCCACAGAACCGAAACGGCCCAACGGGATTGATTTTAACAATGTTTGGCGGTTTTCGTCAGTCAAAACTTTCGTCATGTCCGTTTCCACGAATCCC
>Ga0224496_10000816_pt1 | contig 20823 bp, 16 predicted proteins | sample SF_Jul11_sed_USG_2_FD_168127 | JGI IMG/M metagenome (GOLD analysis project Ga0224496, IMG submission 168127) | Sediment microbial communities from San Francisco Bay, California, United States - SF_Jul11_sed_USGS_8_1 | ecosystem: Environmental > Aquatic > Marine > Sediment | place: USA...
CGGCTCCGAGCCCCCCGCAGGTCGATCAGTCGCCGTGGTCGCCGACCTGCCGGGAGCCCTGGCACGTCGGGTGAACGGACCGACGGTGATCCAACGCTGCGGTCGGACCTTGTCCCCGATGAACGCCGACGTCCAGCTTCCCCGTCCATCCACGAGACTGGTTCGGAGCCTGTTGGAAGGACGCCTGCCCGGTCCCTCCCGCTGGATCCGAGCGTGGAAGCCGGTTTGGGGGATGGGCAAATGAGCGCCATTCAACGGATTGTCACCAGACTCCTCGAAGCGGATGTTTCGCTGAACCCGAATGACTTGCTGATCGCCGCCCGCCGGCTGGTGATCGAGGAGGCGCCACTCGAAAGCGATGAGGTGGCTATAGCGGCGGTCGACGCCATTCTCGGTCTTGGGCCTCTCGAACGGTTGCTCCGAGACCCGCTGGTAACCGACGTTCTCGTCAATGGCCCGGCGAGCGTGTGGGTGGAACGGAGCGGGACGATGTCGCTCACTCCTGTCTGTTTTGCAGATGACGCAGCGGTTGTGGCGTCTGTCGAGAGAGTTCTCGCTCCGCTGGGATTGCGGATCGATCGGGCGTCGCCGACGGTCGATGCCCGGCTCGCGGATGGGTCACGCCTCCACGCGGTGATTCCTCCGGTTGCCGTTGACGGCCCGATCGTGGCGGTTCGACGCTTCACCAAGGCGGTTCGGAGTTTGGCCGAGTTGGTCGATTCGGGGTCGGCGACCTCGGAGGCGGCCGACATGTTGCGCAAATCGGTGGTGGATCGGGAGAACGTCGTCATTTCTGGCGGTACCGGAGCAGGAAAAACCACATTGCTCAACGTGCTCTCCACCGAGATTCCTGGCCGGGAGCGGATCGTAACCGTCGAGGATGCGGCCGAGCTGGAGCTTGCCGGGCACGTCGTCCGGCTCGAAGCCCGGCCCCCCAACGCCGAGGGAGCGGGCGAGGTGACCCTGCAACAACTGGTCCGATCGGCGCTTCGGTTGCGTCCTGACCGCATCATCGTCGGAGAGGTTCGCGGTGCCGAAGCACTGGACATGATCTGGGCACTCAATACTGGCCACGACGGTTCGATGTCAACGGTTCATGCCAATTCCCCGGCTGAGGCGCTGTGGCGGCTCGAGACCCTGGCGATGTCGGGTGATCGCCGGGTCGGTGAAGTGGCGGTGCAGCGCCAGATCCTGTCGGCGGTCGACGTGGTCGTTCAGGTCGAGCGTGTCAACGGTCAACGGCGGGTTGCCGAGGTCGCGCAGGTGACCATGGACGGCGTGGAAACCATATGGCGTTCGTCCTAGTGGCTGTTGCGCTGGTCGTAGGACTCGATGGATTTCCGGACGTCGTGAGGTGGGGCTGGCCGCTCTCGATCCGCCCGGATTTGATTCGGTTAGGCCTCAATCGGTTGGGCTCATTGGGCAGAACCAACGCGGAAGCCAGGTTTCTGGCAGGAATTGCTTCCGAGCTGCGCGCCGGCGCATCACTCCGGGGAGCGTTCGAAGCCGCCGCCCAGCGAGCACCCGAGCTGCAGCTGGAGCCCCTGGTCCGGCTCTCCCTGGCTGGAGTGCCCATTTCGCAGCTGGCAGCTGGCGTGTCGGATCTGCTGCTTCAGAACGGACGGGCGACGGCTGCGGCGATGCGCATTGCCGGAGAAACGGGAGGGAAGACGGCCGTCATGTTCGGGAGTCTTGCGCAGGTGGCGGCCGAGGATCGAGCCCTGTATCGAGAGCTGCGGGCTGCTACGGCCCAGGCCAAGATCTCGTCATTGATCGTCGGGGGCATGCCGGTCGGGTTTCTCACCTGGCAAGCGTTCACCGGGAGACTCGTGCAGCTCGCTTCGTCCGGCATTGGCGTCACCATTCTGGTGATCGGGCTGACGCTGCTGGCGGGAGGAGCGGCGGTCGTCGGCATGTTGCTGCGGGGAGCGGTTCGGTGACAGTCGTCGTGGCCGTGGTTGGCGTGTTGGGATGGGAACCCGTGCTTGACCGACTTGGGCGGCGGTCATCGGTCGGTGTTGCGACGGCTCTGGCTCTTGCCACCCTTTCGCTGCGGCTGTTGGTGCTTTTGGTTGGTGTCAGTCTCATCGTTCGGCTAGTCAGACAGGTATCCCAGCGGCGGCGGGTCGATCGACAGGCCGACCGTGACGTCGCCGTCCTTGCCAGAGGGATGTATGTCGCCGTAAGTGCCGGTTTGTCGGTGACGGCTGCCCTATCGGTGGCGACTATCGGGTTGTCGACGGCGATCGATGACGAAGTTCGAACTCTCATCCGGGCCGCCCGGCGCGACGGGATGGCGTTGGCCCTGGCCGAGGCTCCTGGTCGCTGTGGCAAGTTGTTCGGGCTGCTCGCCCGGGCTCAGGGCACGGGCGCAAGTGTGGCCGATGCAATCGCCGGGTACGTGGATGAACAGCGCGAGTCTCACCGGCTGGAAGTCACCGAAGCGGCCCGTCGCCTCCCGATCAAGCTCACTGTTCCTCTCGCTCTCCTGATACTGCCTGGATTCGTGGTGCTCACAGTCGGTCCGTCTGTTTTGGAGTCCGCTCGGCGCTTGCTCGGCCCGGTGTTTCCGATTCCATGATCTCTTCCTCCCGAACCGGCCGGCCGCCGGCGTCTATACGAAGGAGCAGCCATGCTGCAAGTAATTCGCTCACGAGTCCCTGCGGGCGATCGTGGTCAGGGGACGGTGGAGTACGTCCTGGTGATCCTGGCCGCCGCCGCGATCGCGTTGGCGTTGATCGGATGGATGAGTTCGGATGGCCTCGTGTCGAATCTGTTCTCGACGATCCTGAGCAAAGTCATCGGGTTCGTCAAGGGATGAACGAGCGCGGTTCGGCAGCGGTCGAGTTTGCGCTCGTTATTCCAGCCATCGTGCTGGTGTTGCTTGCCGTGACCGAGGTTGTCGTCGTCGCCCGGACCCAGCTCGAGCTTGCCCAGGCAGCTCGAGAGGGAGCCCGGGTGGCGGCGATTGCCGCCGATCCGGCCCAGGCGGTGACGGCAACCCGTACCGCGCTGGGTTCCATGGCAGCAGATGCCACGGTCACAGTCGATCGGCCATATGTCGTAGGCGAGGCGGCCAGAGTGGTGATCCGTTTGCCGATGCGGGTGTTCGGCCTGCCGATCACGTTGAAAGCCGATGCGGCCATGCGAGTCGAGTCATGAAAAACGAACGAGGCAGCGCCACGGTATTCGTCCTGGCCATGCTCGGGGCGCTGTTGTTGGCTGGGGCCGGGATCGGGGTTCTTGCCCAGGGCCAGGTAGCCGCGATTCAGGCTCAAACTGCCGCCGATGCCGCCGCCCTGGCAGCCGCTCCCGAAACCTTCCTTGGCGGAGATCCGATGGCGCTGGCTCGTGAGTACGCGCAGGCCAACGGCGCCACGCTGATCAGGTGCGAGTGTCCGGTTGACGCAACCTGGCAGACACGGCAAGTCAAAGTGACGGTACGGGTACCGCTGGCGATCTGGTCGCTTGGTGGGGTCGGTGTCTCACGGTCAGCTATCGCCGAGTTTGCACCGGTTGCCCTGCTCAGGGACTGAACAGGTCATCCAAGCTCATCAGCTTCTTGCCAGTTTTCCTTGGCTTCGTTGAAGGCGGCCAGGGCCACCAGAATGGCGGCGGCCGGGTCGGCCCACCACCAACCGATGTAAGCGTTGAGGGCGAGGCCGACCAATGTCGCCGTCGACAACATGCCATCGAGGAACGTCAACGTCGCCTCCGACTTCAGGGGCGCCGAGTCGAGACCGATCGCCGTCCGCCGCTTCAACATGGCCAAACCGAACATCACCAAGGCGGTAACAGCCAGATAGGCAATTCCCCACGGCGATTCTCCCGCTTGCCGACCGCTCGCCAGATCGCTTACTGCGGCAATGGTCAGCACCACTGCGAGCAGGAGGAACGCCATGGCCGTCAGTCGGAGCGCCAACCGGGTTCGCCCACGGTGGTCCACGTCGTGGCCCGGCTTGAGATGCCAGACCACCACGGACGAGGCGAATACCTCGACTACCGAAACGGTGCCAAAGCCGATGAGGGCTAACGAACCGGCGACGCTACCCAGCGCGATTGTGAGGACTGCTTCCCCAACATTCCAGCCAATGGTCGCGTACTCCAAACGCAGGGCTCGCCGTTGAAGGCTGGTTCGGTTTGGGGAGGTTTGGTTCACCGGGGAATCCTGCCAGGTTGTCGGCACAGGCCAAAGTCCCCAACTGGATCGAGTGTGCATCCAGGCTCGATATTACGAACCGTAAGCACACTCGTTTCGGTGACCCGGTGACCCGCTTGGATCGAGTGTGCATCCAGGCTCGATATTGCGAACCGTAAGCACTCTCGTTTCGGTGACCCGGTGACCCGCTTGGATCGAGTGTGCATCCAGGCTCGATATTGCGAACCGTAAGCACACTCGATTGGGGAATGGCTATGGCGTTCCGAGCGCTCGATCGAGGAACTCGACTGCCCCACCCTTGTCGAGTGGTTCGTTGAAGTTTCCGCACTTGGGCGATACGACACAGGACGGGCATCCGGACTTGCACGGGCAGGTGGCGATGGCCTCGCGGGTGGCTTTCCAATGGTCGGCACCGATTTCGAACGCGACCGGTGAGATACCCGCTCCACCTGGGTACGCCTCATAGATGAAGATGGCCGGACCACCAAGATCAGGGTGCCAGTTGGTCGACAGGCCACCAATATCCCATCGGTCGCAAACCGCAAACAACGGCAGCATGGCGATCCCGGCGTGCTCGGCGGCGTGCAGCGTTCCGAGCAGCCGGTCCGTCGACATGTCGGCGACTAGCAAGTCCGGTATCTCGAGCCAGACTCCCTGGGTCTCGAACACCGAAGCAGGGAGGTCGAGCCATTCGTGGGCGATCGTCTCGCCGCTGCCGATCTTCTTCTTCTGATATCCCACGACCTGGCTCTCGACCCGGATGGTTCCGAAATGCTGGGTCATCGAACCGAGTGGCCGTGATTCGAACGTCTGGAGCACTTCGAGCAGTTTCTCTGATTTGGCCTGGGTGTAATAGTTGACGTTTCCCGATGTCACCCGGATCTCGTGGCGCCGGATATCTAGATTCTGCACGACATAGGTGTCACCCTGGTGCAAGTACACCGCGTCCGGGTGGGCATCGGTGAAGGCCCTGGTTTCTTCCATCGTGCCCAGTAAACCGTCGTCAGACGTGATCGTATACGTCGGTCCCCCCGACGACCTGATTGAAATGCGCGGCGCCGGCGGTTGCTGGTGAGCCCACATCAGTCTCCCTCGTCGCAGTTCCAGATGACCTTCCGCCACCAACGCGGTGGCCGCTTCCTCGGTGTCCTCGCCAAGAAACTCCGAGTCGGAGGGTTCGAGGGGTAGTTCATGGGCGGCACAAGCCACGTGCGCTTGCAGTACGAGTGGGTTCGACGGGTTGATGACGACCGACTCGGGCACCCGGTCGAACAACTCGCGGGGATGATGCATGAAGTACTGGTCGAGGGCGTCCTCGCCACCGACCAACACGGCCACCGATGCCCGCTGGGTTCGCCCGGCCCGCCCGGCTTGCTGGCGGAACGAGGAGATCGTTCCGGGGAACGTGTTGACGATGGCTGCGTCAAGCGAACCCACGTCGATGCCTAGCTCCAAGGCGTTGGTGGCGGTGATACCGAGCAGGTCACCCGAGAACAACGCCGCCTCCGTGTCGCGGCGAGATTCGGCGGTGTAGCCAGCCCGATAGGGAGCGATGCGGTCTTTGCGTTCCGGACCGAGCCGATCACGGCTCCACAGGTAGATCAGTTCGGTGGCCTTGCGTGATCGTGAGAACACGATGGTGTGGTGATCGTGGCGCACCAAATTCACGAACAGGTCCGACGTCTCCGCCATCGCCGACCGCCGACGCCCTTGTTCTTCGTCTTCGATCGGTGGGTTCCACAAGGCCACGAGTTTGTCACCGGAAGGGGAGTCGTCCTGGTCGCGGAGTCCTACATCGAGGCCTACCAGTCGGGCGGCCAGGTCGGCCGGGTTTCCGATGGTGGCCGACGTGAAGATAAACGTGGGGTTGGCACCGTAGTGAGCAGCCAGCCGGCGGAGCCTCCGCAGGATCAGGGCAACGTGGGAACCGAAGATGCCCCGGAACATGTGCATTTCGTCGACGACGACGTATTTGAGGCGCAGGAAGAAGTCCGCCCATTTGCCGTGATTGGGAAGGATGCCGAGATGGAGCATGTCGGGGTTCGTGAGGATGACGTTGGCGTTCTTTCGAACCCATTGCCGTTGATCGATTTCCGTGTCACCGTCGTAAGTGGCGGCCGCCAATCCCTCGATGTCAAGCTTCCCGAACGAGCGCAACTGGTCTTGAGCCAGTGCCTTGGTAGGATAGAGCAGGAGGGCGGTCGATTTCGGCTGAGCGAGGATCCGTTCGGCGATCGGGATCGTGTAGCAAAGCGTCTTGCCCGACGAGGTTCCAGCGACGACCACCGTGTTCTTGCCTTGCCTGATATCGCTGATGGCTTTGGCCTGGTGGCGATAGAGCCGATCAATGCCGAGGTCAGAAAGGCTCTCCTTCAGTTCGGCCGGAAGCGGAGGATCGAGGTCGCCGAATATCGCTCCATGGGCCGTTAGTCGTTCGAGGTGAACGAGTTCGCCATCGAGATCGGGATCGTTCGCCCACCCTGCTACCAGTTCTTCCAATCCCATCCGGCCTATCTTGGCATGGTCGTGGAATTGGTCAGGTTTATGCCAAGTCGACCACTGCGTCGGGGATGCCGGTTTCGATGTTGCGGACGGTGGGCACCAGCCAGGCAATCAACGCGGTGAGGCTGACGCCAAAACCGGCGATGATGACCAGCAGGCCGCTTCCCCGGCCCACCCCGACCCCGACGATCTGGCCAACCGAATCGACCAACGCCCCACTCTCAACCAGCAGTGGCTCGAACACCCCGTCGGCGAGAGGGCCCGCAATGAGCAGGCCGAGCGGCGCGGCAATCGACCCGATCATCCTGCGGGTCGAAAAGACCCGACCCTGGATTTTCGCATCGACCTTGCGTTGCCAAAGGGTTTGGGATATTCCGTTGACGAGGGGCGTGAAGAACATGAATCCGAACATGGCTACCCCGGTTATCCAGATCGAGGGACGGGCGCCCGTGAGGCTCAGTGTCAAGCCACCGACAATCATGATGCCGATCATCGTCGGCAGAAGGCGTTGCGGTCCTCCCCAGGCACTCATCGTCACGGACCCAATCAGCATCCCGACCCCGGCGAACGTCATGATCAATCCGACCTGGGCTTCGTTGGCGAACCCGAGAAACACCGGCAACCAGAGCAGGTTGACGAAAGAGAGGAAGAAGTTGAGCAAGGCGGTCATGGTAAGCAAACCGAGCAATGCCCCGCGTTCTCGAAGGTAGGCCATCCCTTCCATGATTTCGGTCCAGAGGCGGGTTGGTACCGCTCGGTCGGATCGTTTGAGTTGAGGGAACCGCACGGCGGCGAGGGCGATGACTGCCACCAGGAACGTGATGACATCGATGAGCAGGACGGCTTCGATGCCGGCAGTCAGCAGGATGGCGCCGGCGAGGGCCGGTGCGAACAGCGTCCCCATGGCCGGTCCCATTTCGATCATGCCATTGGCCCTGCCCAGGTTTTCCTGCGGGACGAGCGTGACAATCGAGGCCCGGTAGGCGGGTTCTTGAAATGCTCCGGCCAATGACAGGATCAGGGCAACTGCCACGATTGGACCCAGCGTAAGTTCTTTCTGTTGAGCGACGACCAGCAGCGTTACCGAACCAAGTCCGGCTATGGAATCGGCCACAGCCATCACGATCCGTCGGTCGAGGCGATCCACCCAGGCTCCGGCGATCGGAGTGATGAGGAGTCCCGGCACGCTGGCGGCGAGGAGGACCATCGACAATTGGGTGGCCGATCCGGAGATCTGGAAAACGTATATCGCCAACGCGAAGCTGACCATCGCCGAGCCGACTTGGGAGACCACCTGCCCAGCCCACACCGTTACGAACGTCTTCATGATCTCCAATAAGAGGGGTGGGGAGCCTTCAAGAGCCTGACAGATGGCAGGCGGAAGTCAAGCTTCCCGGACCAGCCGCTGGCCACCTGCCTGCGACCTATACGGTTTCGATTACCGCGTCGGGAATGTCGACTTCGATGTTGCGCACCGCCGGCACCGACCAGGCGATGAGCGCAGTCACCGTCACTCCCAATCCGGCCACGATGAGAAGCAGGGCGCTGCCTCTGCCGACTCCGACGCCAATAATCTCGCCGACGGTGGATGCGAGGGGTCCGTCCTCGGTGAGCAGCGGTTCGAAGACTCCGTCCGCAAGCGGTCCGGCGATGATGAACGCCAGTGGCGAGGCAATGGAGGCAATCATTCGGCGGGTCGAGAAGACCCGTCCCTGGATGTCGGCATCGACCTTTCGTTGCCACAGAGTTTGGGAAATCCCGTTTACGAGCGGAATCATGAACATGAAAGCGAAGACGGCCGCTCCCGCCCACCAGATGGAAGGTTGCACGCCGGAAAGACTGAGCAGGACGCCCCCCAGAGCCAACATGCCGATCATGGAGCCAACGAGTCGCTCTGGACCACCCCAGGCGCTCATCACCACCGAACCGGCGACCATTGCGACTCCTACGCCTGTCATGACGAAGCCGACCTGGGCTTCATTTGCGAAGCCGAGAAACACTGGAAGCCAGAGAACGTTGGCGAATACGAGAAAGAAGTTGAGGCCGGCAGCCATAGTGAGCAGCCCGAGCAATCCGGGGCGCTGGCGAAGATATCTAAACCCCGCCGTGATCTGAGCTCGCATGGGTGTCGGGTTCTCTTCGGACATCGAGGGGAGCCGGGGGAATCGCACCAGGCCGAGCGTTCCTACGGCGATAAGGAACGTGATTACGTCGATGGCGAGGATGACCCTTATCCCGAGCGTAAGAATGATGGCCCCCGCAATGGCCGGAGCGACCAGTGTCCCGAGCGCCGGTCCCATCTCGATCATCCCATTGGCGCGACCGAGTTTTTCCTTCGGCACGAGCGTGACGATCGAAGCGCGATAGGCGGGTTCCTGGAAGGCCGCTCCAGCCGATCCGAACGCCGCCACGATCACCATCGGCCAGAACGTCAACTCGCCGGTCCAGGCGATGATCAGCAGAGCGAGGGCTCCGAGTCCGGCAGCCGTGTCCGACACCATCATGACTATTCGACGGTCGATTCGGTCCACCCAAACGCCCGCGACCGGAGCCAGGACGATCCCGGGCAGGTTGGCCGCAAGCAGGACCATCGCCAGTTGGGTGACCGATCCGGAAATCTGGTACACGAAGATCGAAAGGGCGAAGCCGGTCATTGATGATCCGACCTGGGATATGACCTGACCGGCCCACACCGTTACGAATGTCCTCACCGGTCACCACCCTCTAGTCATTATGATGTCATTATGATGTCATTTTGGCGTCATTCTGTCAATCCCCCCATGGTGCGGGAGCAGATCGCCAGCGAAGGAATCGGGTTGGAAGCGCACCCGGGAGCAGATATTCGGGTAACCCTTGCGCAAGAATGACGCCAATGGAACAGCAATGGCACGCCATGAGCGTCGATGCCGTCCTGAGCGAGGTTGGCACCGACCTCGAGGCGGGGCTCACGCATGACCAGGTTGTTGCGTCACGTGATAAATATGGACCGAACACGTTCGAAATGGACGCAGGACGGGGAGCGTTGCGTATCCTCGGCGACCAGTTCCGTGACGTACTCGTCTGGGTGTTGCTCATCGCCGCAGGCATTTCAGGTTTCGTGGTCGACGAGTGGATCGACGCATCGGTCATTCTGGCGATCGTCATCCTCAACGCCACGATCGGTTTCGTCCAGGAGATGCGCGCCGAGTCAGCCCTCGACGCCCTGGCGCTGATGGCAGCGCCCGAGGCGGTGGTGGTCCGTGATGGCGTTCGAGCAACCATTGCGGCCCGTGACGTAGTCGTCGGCGACGTTGTGCACGTGGACGTAGGGGATGCCATCCCCGCCGATTGTCGGGTTTTGGTAGCTACTCGACTGCGGATTGACGAGTCGGCGCTGACCGGGGAATCCCGGCCGGTCGCCAAACAGGTCGAGGCGGTTGAGGAAACGGCCTCGTTGGCTGATCGAAAGTCGATGCTGTTCGGATCAACGACGGTCACCGTGGGCCGGGCGACCGCGGTCGTAACCGGGGTCGGGCGTGAAACGGAACTCGGCAAGATCGCCGACATGCTCCAGGCCGACGAGCCGCCCACCCCGCTGGCTCTGGAACTGGATTCGACGGGACGCAAGATCGCCGTCCTGACGATCTTCATTGCGCTCTTCGTTTTCGTGCTCGGAATGTTGCGCGGCTACTCGGCCGAGTCGATGTTCCTGTCGGCGGTCGCTCTGGCTGTCGCCGCGATTCCGGAAGGTCTGACGGCCGTGGTTACGGTCATCCTCGCCCGCGGGGTACAAGCCATGGCGGCCCGAAACGCGATCGTGCGGAGACTCAAGGCCGTCGAGGCGCTCGGTGCGACCACCATCATCTTGACGGACAAGACCGGCACACTCACGGAGAACCGGATGCGCGTGAAGCGTCTGTCGTTCGCCGATCTGGACACTGAAGTCGGGTCCCTGCCGGGTGGTGATCCAAGGATTCAACGGTTCGGCCAGATCGCCGGGCTGTGCAATGACGCTCGAGCTGGGGATGGCGGGTTCATGGGAGATCCCACCGAAGTCGCCATCATCGAAGCGGTGGATCCGATCCTGACCGACGTCGGGCGGTTGCGCGAGCGCTACGAACGCATTGATGAGATCCCGTTCGACTCGAACCGAAAACGTATGACCACCATCCACACCACCGACACCGGCTACCTGCTGGCGTTCAAGGGAGCTCCCGAGAAGGTTATTGAGCGGTCGTCTCATTACGAGTCGGTGACTGGCGTCGTCGAGTTGGACGACGCTCGGCGAGCGAGCGCCTTGCAGGCGGCGGAGTCGATGGCGGCGATCGGGCTGCGGACCCTGGCCTTTGGCTACCGGCTGATGGACGAACGCCCGGACGAAGATTCCGAACGCGACTTCGTACTCCTGGCCGTCGCCGGGATCGCCGATGGGGTCAGGCGCGAGGCTCCGGCGGCCGTAGCCAAAGCGAGAGCGGCAGGGGTCGAGGTGGTGATGGTCACTGGCGATCACGCGTCCACCGCGCGGGCGATCGCCGAAGAACTGGACCTGGTTGGCGACCGGGAGGTTGTCCAGCCTTCTCAAGTGGGCGGTCTGGCAGCCTCGTCCGTAGCCAATGTCGGGGTGTTTGCCAGGGTCGAGCCTGGCGACAAGGTGGCGATTGTAAAAGCTTGGAAGGACACGGGTGCCATCGTGGCGATGACCGGTGACGGCGTCAACGACGCCCCGGCGCTGCGGGCAGCCGACGTCGGAGTCGCGATGGGTTCCGGCACCGATGTCGCCAAGGAGGCATCGACGATTGTTCTGGCTGACGACAACTTCGCGACGATCGTGGCGGCGATCGAGCAAGGTCGCACCATCTATCAGAACATCCGCAAAGTCGTCTATTTCCTCTTGTCGGCCAACATTTCGGAAGTGTTCGTCATGGTGGCCGGATTCCTGCTCTTTGGCGGGCTCGGAGAACCGCTGCTGGCGACCCAGTTGCTGTACGTGAACCTGGTGACCGATGGCCTACCCGCCATTGGCCTCGGAATGGACCGGCCGGGCCGCGACGTGATGGCCGGTCGACCCGAACACGGCGGGATACTCACCAGACCCGTGCAAGTAACGCTGGTCTGGCAGGCGTCGATTTTGGCGCTGGCGGTCCTCGGAGGCTTCGGGATTGGCCAGTACGTCCTAGATCTTGATTGGGCGACGACCAGAACTCTGGCGCTGACCACCCTGGTGTTTGCGCAGCTGTTTCACATCTACAGCATTCGGTCCGGTCACGAATCCGTGTGGTCGTACCGGGCTCCACGGAATCGTTTGTTGGCGTTAGGAGTCGCCGGTTCGCTGCTTTTGCATGCAGCGGTCGTGATGACGGAGTTTGGCGGCACCATCTTTTCTACGGTTCCCATGACCTTGCTGCAGTGGGCGGTTTGCTTCGGTCTTGCCGGAAGCGCATTTCTCCTCATCAACGTGCTCAAGCAGCGGCAGACGGATCCGGCTTCACTTGAGACTCTCAGTCGCCCCCGCAGTCTGTAAGGCGGTCCATATCCGGTTGGGCGTGAGCGGCATGTCGATGTGGTCAACCCCGACGTGGCGGATGGCATCGATCACCGCGTTCTGAACGGCGGGAGTCGAACCGATAGTTCCGGCTTCTCCGATTCCCTTGACTCCGAGGGGGTTATGAGGGGACGGGGTCTGTGGATTGGTCACGTCGATGTTGGGAACATCAAGTGCATTGGGGATGAGGTACGACGTGAGATTGCCCGAGAGCAAATAGCCCTCGTCGTCGTAGACGACTTGTTCAGTGAGTGCCTGGCCGATCCCTTGGGCGACGCCGCCGTGCACCTGGCCCTGGATGAGGATCGGGTTCATGACTTTGCCGGCGTCGTCGAAAGTGACCATCTTCAGGATCTCGGTTTCGCCGGTTTCGGTGTCGACCTCGACGACACAGACATGGGTCCCGAACGGGAACGTGGCGCCTTTGGTATCAAAGCGGAAATCGGCAACGAGGCCCGGAGCGTCGGGATCGTCTGCGACGACGCGTTCGGCGACCTGTCCCCAGGTCATCTCCGCGCCAGGTACTCCCGCAACACCGAGGGTTCCGCGCTCGGTGATGACGATGTCGGCAGTGCTGGCTTCAAGTTGCCTCGCCACGATGATCTTCGCCTTTTCGACGGTCGCTTCTCCTGCACCCAAAACGGCGCTCCCTCCCAGCTGCAACGAGCGCGAACCTCCGGTGCCACCGCCGCGTGGGACGAGTTTCGTGTCACCCTGGACCAGCTTGATGTCCGTGTATGGAATGCCCATCAGGTCGCTGAGGATCTGGGCGTAGGCGGTGGCATGACCTTGACCGTGCGACGAGGTGCCCGAGTACGCGGTGACAGTGCCGTCGGGGAGGACCTCGACTTTGCATTGCTCCCCGCCCAGGAACGGAGCGGTGATTTCGACGTAGGTGCTGAGTCCGATACCGATCTGCTTGCGATCGCCGGTGGAGCGCCGCTGGGCTTGTTGAGTTCGCCAACCGGCGTAATCGGCTTTGGTCAGCGCCAGATCCATGGTGGCTTCGTAGTTGCCCGAATCGTAGATGAAGGGGTTCTGCCCGGCGTTCGTTGTGTACGGAAAGGCCGAGTTGGGAATGTAATTGCGTCGTCGCACCTCGGCCGGGTCCATCTGGAGAGCGCCAGCCACCAGATCCATGGTCCGTTCGATCATGGCGGTCGCTTCGGGACGTCCGGCGCCCCGGTAGGCGTGGGTCGGGGCGGTGTTGGTGGCGATCAGCCTGATATCGGTTTCGATCTTCGGAATGTCATAGACGCCACTCGCCATTTTCGTTGTCATCTGCGGCTCTTCGGCTCCCCAGGTCGGATACGCTCCGAGATCCTTGAAGAGGGTCAGGCGGAGTCCGACGAGCTTTCCGTCATTCGTGAATCCGATTTCGACATCCTGATGCTGACCGCGACCGTGGTACATCGCCGCCAGATTCTCGGTCCGGCGTTCCTGCCACTGGACTGGGCGCTGCAGTTTCAATGCCAGGACAGCACACAACCGTTGCTCGGGATAGGTCACGAACTTGGCGCCGAAGCCGCCGCCCATGTCCGGCACGATGGCGTGGATCAGGTTCTTGTCGAGACCTGTTGCTCGAGCGAGGTCGCGTTTGGATCCCTGGATGTGCTGGCTGCCCAGCCAGATCTTCAGACCGTCCCCATCGGGCATCGCCAGGGCATTGCTCGGTTCGAGAGGGACGGCGGCGATCCTCTGGTTGTAGAGGCGATGTTTGAGAACGTGGTCGGCGCCCTCGAATATGTGGGGGATGCGGTGGCCTTGCATGTCTGCCAGTTGATTGGATCCGTGCTCCGGCCAGACCAGTGCCGCCCCGTCGGCGATAGCCGCAGGCACGGTCCCGACCGATGGAAGGACATCGAAGTCCACCCAGATTGCTCCGGCTGCGTCGGCCGCCTGCTGGGCGGTTTCGGCGAGCACGGCCACGACGATCTCGCCGACGAAACGGACGATGTCGCGTGCCAAGATTGGTCGACCGGTATAAGGCGGCAGGTAGTCATAGTCCTGACCGTCGTCGGGGATGTCCAAGTCGTCGGCGGTATAGATCCCGATCACGCCGGGCATCTCGGCAACGCCGGTGGTGTCGATATCGACGATGCGCCCGTGCGGTACTTCTGAGCGGACAAACGCCAGGTGAGCGGCGCCGACGACCTGCATGTTCGAAACGTAGGTCCCCTCGCCGCGAATGAAGCGAGGATCTTCCACCCGCTTGACCGCCGCCCCGATGATCGATCCTGCCATGGCCGAGACTCTAACGGTGCTGCCGGTACCCGCATTCTCCTGAGGTTGTCCGTCGCTTCGCTGTTCGACCCTGCGTGCGGGTCGACGCCTAACATCGCCTTGATGGAACCGTTCCCGGTCCGCGCCTCTCCACGTCCTGGCTCGGAAATTACTCGACGAGCGTGGTTGGGTGCCTGGGCGACCGTGGCGATCAACAGTTTTGGCGGACCGGCCGGACAGATCGCGGTGATGCACGACGAAATCGTCACTCGGCGGCGTTGGGTAGGCGAGCAACGATTCCTGCATGCGTTGAACTACTGCATGCTGCTACCCGGCCCCGAAGCCCAACAGCTAGCGACCTATCTCGGTTGGCTACTGCGTGGTCCGGCCGGAGCCTTCCTGGCCGGTGGTCTTTTCATCCTTCCCGGGTTTGTGAGCATCATGGCCCTGAGCGTCCTGTTCGCTGCGTACGGGGACCTGACCTGGGTGGCCGGGCTCTTCTTTGGCATCTCGGCGGCGGTCATCGCCATCGTCGCCAACGCGGTTTTGCGCATTGGGCGACGGGTCATCAAGAACGCGACGATGTTGTCGATCGCCGTGGCGGCGTTTGTTGGTATCTTCGTTTTCGAGCTTCCGTTTCCTCTGATTGTTGCGGTCGCGGCGGCCATCGGCCTAGTTGGCGGAGTTCGGCGACCCGAGATCTTCAACTTGCTGAGGGGCCACGACGAAACGATCGCATCCGAGGATCTCGACGTCCTTGTTGGCGACCACCACGTGGCCGGAGAGCAACCGTCGGGCAAACATGCCGCGCTGGTACTCGGCATCGGTTTGCTGTTGTGGTTTGGTCCGGTTGGCCTGCTGGTTGCCACGCTGGGACAGGGTTCGGTCTTCGTCGACATCGCCCAGTTGTTCTCGACGGCCGCCGTGCTCACTTTCGGCGGAGCGTATTCGGTGCTCGCCTACATATCTCAGGAAGCGGTCAACACGTTCGGATGGCTGCGACCGAACGAGATGATCAGCGGTCTCGGGATGGCAGAAACCACGCCCGGTCCGCTGATCCAGGTCGTGCAGTTTGTCGGCTTTATGGGCGCCTATCGGGAGCCCGGGTCATTGTCGGCGCTCCAGGCCGGTGTCGCCGGCGCGGCGGTCGCCACCTGGGTCACGTTCGTTCCCTCGTTCTTGTGGATTTTCCTCGGCGCCCCATTCATCGAGAGTCTCCGGGGCAAAGCGGCTCTCACCTCGGCGCTCTCGACGGTGACTGCGGCCGTTGTTGGCGTGGTGTTGAATCTGGCGATCTGGTTCACGCTCTTTACGTTGTTCGGTACCGTGGAGGTCTGGCGTGGATACGGAGCTGTGCTTTATCGGCCGGATTTCTCAACACTGAATTGGGCTGCAGCAGCCATTGCCGTCGTGGCGGGCGTGGCGATCTTTCGGTTCGATGTGAAGACCCTGCGAGTCGTGGGGGTCGCGGCCGTCGCCGGTATGGCCTACCAGTTCATGCTCGTCTAGACAGAGAGATAATAGTGACCACCAAAGTGCTGTTTATGTGCCCTCATGCTGCCGGCAAGAGCGTGATCGCTGCCACCTATTTTCGGGCAGCAGCATTGCGACTTGGCCTGGATGCGACCGCCCGGGTCGCCGGCACCGACCCGGACGACGCGGTGATGGCCACCGTCCGCGCGGCGCTCGAGAGCGAGGGATATGTGATCGAGTTTCGACCCCGCCTCGTGACTTCAGCCGACACCTCCGCCGCCGATCTCATCGTCAGCATCGGCTGCGATCCGGCCGAAATACCTACGGATAAGTCGATCATCGAGTGGGACGTCCCGATGCTGAGCGACGACCTCCCCGGTTCGATGTCCGCTATCCACGATCGTGTTGAGGCACTGGCTGCTGAGCTGGCCACCCGCTAACTGCCCCCTCACTCGGACGAGTGTGCATCCAGGCTCGATATTGCGAACCGTAAGCACACTCGTTTTTGGGGGCGGGCGACCCGCTTGGACGAGTGTGCATCCAGGCTCGATATTGCGAACCGTATGCACACTCGTTCAGGGGTTAACCCCGGATGGGGACGATGCGAAAGACGCCGCCGTCCCAGGTGGTGAACAAGAGTTCGCCGTTCGCATCGGGGCCGAAGCTGGTCACCTGACCGACGTTGCCAAGCTGCTCGGACCAATCGGTCATCTCGGTGGCGGCACCGTCGACGAGCTTGAAGCTGCGAATCCATCCGCCGCACCAATCGGCGTAGAAATAGTGTCCGTCGAATTCGGGGATGGCTTGGCCCCGGTACACGACCCCACCGGTCACCGAGCAGTTCCCGCCTTCGTGGGAGTACTCGAGCACTGGAGCCGCATAGAGGCTCGGGTCGCAACCGCTGATGAAACAGTGGGTACCTTCCATCGGCAACCAACCGAAGTTCGAACCGCCGCCGGTGTCCATCGACACCACATCGATCTCTTCCCATTCGCTGTGGCCGACATCGCCGATGTAGATCATCCGGTCGACCGGATCGATTGAGAACTTCCAGGGATTGCGAAAACCGTACGCCCACACTTCGGGAGCACCGCCACCAGCCACGAACGGATTGTCCGGCGGGACCTCATAGGGTTCGTCGCCGTCGACATCGAGGCGCAGTAACGAACTCAGCAAGGTTTCGGGGTTCTGGGCATTGTCACTGGCGGCTCCGCCTTCGCCGAGGCTCAGCCACAGGTACCCGTCCGGGCCAAAGACGAGAGTGCCCGCATTGTGGCGGTCGGTTGGCTGTTCAAATGCGAGCAGCTCTCGACCTGAATCGCGATCACCGAGCCCGTCTGAACCAAGCCCAAATTCGACCAGGTGGCTGTCATTGTCAGGAGCGGTGTAATACACGAAGAAGCGGCCGTTGTTGGAGAACTCGGGGTGCAGCGCCAGACCGAGGAGGCCTTGTTCGATGCCATTGGCGCCGACCCGGTCGGTGAGATCGAGGAATTCGCTGACCGTGCCGTCATCGCTGACCATCACGATTACGCCTTGTTGGTCGACCACCAGCAGGCTTGTTTCGCCGGGAAGCGGCAATGCCACGACTGGTCGATGGACCTCGGCGATCTGCTCGATTTCGAGTCCGATCAGCGGGGCAAGCGGTGCAGTGGTGGTTGTCGTGGCAGGCGGAGCGGTTGTTGTGGACTGCGGGACCGCCGAGGACGTGGTGGTCGTGACAACGGTGGTGGCGGTGGGCGCGGTGGTGGCGATCGGCGGGGATGTTTGAGAGGTCTCGGTTCCGGAACATGCACCCAGCACGATGAGCGAGCCCAGTGCTGCGCCGATCAAACGAGGACGCGACGCCATCGCTATTCGCCCGGGTCGTCGAGGCGACCGTCGGCCAGGTCGGTAAACATCTCGAAGGCCGGGTCGTTCAAGAAAACCACCGAGGCGGCACCCGCCATGCCGGCGGTGCCGTCCACCACGACGTTGGGGATCTCGAACGGGTCGAGTTCGAACAGCGCGGCCATGACGAGGAGGCGTTTCTCAGGCGATAGATCGGTGAACGTGTGCTCGTCGAGAATGGCCAGATTGTTGGGGATCTCGAGAACCCCCTTCCCGATGACAGAAGCCAGTCCCCATTGCATGATCACCCCGTGGTGAAATGAGCGGGTGAAGTCGCCACCCTTGAGGGTGCGGTTGCGGGCGAAGGCCAGGGCCTGAAAGCCGTCGATCATTTGTTTGCCGGCCGTGAAATAAGCGTCTGACTTTGGCTCGGCCATGTTGAACGGAATGTCGATTTCGAAGCCGCCGTAGTCATTGACGAGTCTCACGAAACCGGCAAAACCCGTGACCATGTACCCGTCGAAGTCCAATCCCGTAAGTAGTTCGGCGGTTTCGACGACCAGCTCAGGTCCGTTGCCTGACATGACGTTGGTGAATTTTCGCTTGCCGCCCGAGGGCGTTTCGACATAGGAGTCGCGGGGGATACCAACGATGGAAGCCGACGAACCGTCCGGGGCGACGGTGATGATGTGGAGGCTGTCAGCGCGAAGCTTCAGCGGGTCCTCCTTGGTACGGGCATCGGACCCGACGATGAACAACTGGTGAGCAGCGTCACCGAAAAAAGGGGCGAGCTCCATGCTGGCGAGGCGACCACCGACGAGCGTCCAGGCCTCGCCGTCGGCCGAGACTGCGAGTACGAGGTCGTCGTTCCATGCGCCGACCCCCACCCAGCCGTCGGCTAGTTCGGCAACCGCCGTCTCGTAGGTCGCGGTGATGTTGCCCGTGGCCGACGCAGTTCCGAGGTGGGTCGCAAACGCTGCGGTGGCTGGGGGTCGCGGGCCTGTTCCACCAGCGAAGAGGTAGGCGGCGCGGATCGCTTCGATCAATCCTGCGGGTCCCGAACCGGTGATGGAGGCGTCGAATTCGTCCATGGTGGTCGTGGTAGCCAGCGTTGTCGGGGGAGGGGCGATGGTCGGGGAGGTGGTCGTCGTGTCGTTGGCGCCGGACCCACAGGCGGTGACCGTCAAAACGCACGCGAGAACAAGAGTGAGAGTTTTCATGAGGCACGAGATCATACCGGTGGGTGTGCGCCTGTCCGAACCCCGGTTTCGGGGACCTATACTGCCGCCGGTCAAAAAACAACAGGAGAAGCTCGATGACGACTTATGTCATTCTGGCCGTTCTCTCTGGAGTTGCCGCACTCGGACTTGCCTTCTTTTTCGCACAGCAGGTCAACGCGGTCAGCCAGGGAAACGACCGCATGGTGGAATTAGCCGCTGCGATTAGAGAGGGCGCCATGGCGTTCCTCAAGCGTGAGGGACAGTGGGTATCGGTATTCGTGGCGGTGATGGCCATTCTGATTGCCACGCTCCTCGAAGACGGGTGGCAGCGGTCCATCGCCTACATCCTCGGCGCGGCTCTCTCCTTCGGGGCGGGATTCATCGGGATGCGTATTGCCACGGCCGCCAACGCCCGGACCACCGAAGCTGCCCGCACCGGAGGCATCGTTGCGGCTCTGCCGATCGCTTTCCGCGGTGGAGCGGTCATGGGATTCACTGTCGCCGGTCTCGGTTTGCTCGGCGTCTCACTCGGCTGGCTCTACCTGATCAATGTCAACGGAATGGCGGTCGACAAGGCCGCCGAAATCATCGCCGCCATCGGCCTCGGTGGATCGTCGATCGCCCTGTTCGCTCGTGTGGGCGGAGGCATTTATACGAAAGCTGCTGATGTTGGCGCCGACCTGGTCGGGAAAGTGGAAGCGGGTATTCCGGAAGACGACCCCCGCAACCCGGCCGTCATCGCCGATAACGTCGGTGACAACGTCGGCGACGTAGCCGGCATGGGTGCCGACCTTTTCGAGTCGTATGTTGGCTCGCTGGTAGCACCGATCGCTTTTGCTGCGATCGTCTACAGCGGCGAGCTTCAGGTGTCAGCGATCGTCTTCCCGTTGGCCGTGGCAGCCCTCGGCATGTTCGCTTCGATCATCGGGTCCTTCCTCGTGAAAGCCAAGAGCGACAGCGATCTGTCGGCAGCCCTACATCGTGGCACGAACTTCGCCATGGTCACCGCCGGCATCGGCGTACTCGGCCTTTCGTATCTCATCTTCGGCGGCATTGAAGGCGTCCGACCCGTCGGGATCTGGCTCGCGGTTGTGGTCGGCCTATTGGTCGGTTATGCGGTTGGCAAGATCTCCGAGATATTTACGTCCGATCACTACAAGAAGGTCAAAGGAATTGCCAAGCAGGCCGAGACCGGACCTGCGACCGTGATTCTCGCCGGGATTGCCGAAGGCAAGCGTTCGGCGGCGTACTCGGTAATTGTCACGGCCGGCGGAATCTGGGGAGCCTATACCGCAGGCGATTGGGCGTTCCCGACTGAGGGAGGCATCTACGGCGTTGCTATCGCGGCCATCGGTGTGTTGGCCACGTTGGGTATCACCATTGCGGTTGATGCCTACGGCCCGATCGCCGACAACGCCGGTGGTATAGCCGAGATGGCCCACCTGGACCCAGAAGTTCGCGAAGCCACCGACGCCCTCGACTCGCTCGGCAACACAACTGCGGCCATCGCCAAGGGTTTTGCCATCGCTTCGGCGGCCGTCACTTCACTTGCGCTGTTCTCGACGTTCACAAAGGCGGTCGGGCTTGATTCGATCAACCTCATCAACGTCGGGGCGATTGTCGGGTTGTTCCTCGGAGCCATGTTCCCGTATTTGTTCTCGGCCATGACGATCGACGCGGTCACCCGCGCCGCCTACGCCATGATCGAAGAGGTCCGCCGCCAATTCCGCGAGATCCCCGGCCTGCGTGACGGCGATCCATCCGCCAAACCCGAGTACGCCAAGTGCGTCGACATCGCTACCACCGGTGCGTTGCGGGAGATGGTGATTCCTGGTTCGCTGGCGGTCATCTTCCCGTTGGTCATCGGCTTCATCGACGTCGAGGCTTTGGGCGGA
>Ga0224496_10000818_pt1 | contig 20750 bp, 18 predicted proteins | sample SF_Jul11_sed_USG_2_FD_168127 | JGI IMG/M metagenome (GOLD analysis project Ga0224496, IMG submission 168127) | Sediment microbial communities from San Francisco Bay, California, United States - SF_Jul11_sed_USGS_8_1 | ecosystem: Environmental > Aquatic > Marine > Sediment | place: USA...
TTCTGACAGTTTGTAAAAAATCAGCTTAACCGTTATGGTCAGGAAGATAATGGCCCAGCCCCAGTTATCAAACAGGGTATGGTACTGCTTAAGGATCCAGAACAGGGGTTTGGCCAGAATCGTTAATACACCGTAATCGACGGTCAGGTCCAGTCCCGGTGAAACCTCTGCCAGCTCGTACTGTAATTTGGGCCCGACTACCAGCTTACTGCTGAAATTGGCCTGCTCACCAGCAGCCACACTGGTTAGTGGCGAACGCGTACCCAGCAAATAACGATTAGATGAGGGGTGTTTAGAATAGGTGAAGCCGGTCTGTGTCTGGTCCGGTATCCAGGCCGCAAGGAAATAATGCTGGATCATGGCGATCCAGCCACCCTTCATTTCCAGTCCCAGGTCCTTGTCAGCCATGTCTGAAAAATTTACTTTTTCATATTTCAGGTCATCGTTATAAATCACGCCACCGGTATAGGTGTAGATAAAGGTCGATTCACCCCGGGTATCGGTATCTGCGCGACTCAACTGCTGGTACTGGCTGCCTGACCAGTCCGATGCCGACTGTACCTGGTGCTGCACTTCAATCACATAACTATTGCGCTTAAAGATAAAACGTTTTTTTACTCTAACATCTGCTTCCTGCCAGAAGAGTTCTACACTTAGTTCGTCCACGCCCTCTGCAAGCCTGTATTCTGTCTGCTGTGCATGGTAAATCGCATGGTGATTGGGCGCCGGAGACGCTGATGAAATTAAACCCGATTGTGCAATATGTAACTGGCTTTCCTTATCCGAGAATAAAGCAAAGGGGATGTCCTTATTATCGGCGTCCTGTGGATAATGCCTTAAATCCAGTCGATAAATCGTACCACCTCGGGTATCGATATATAGATCCATGTTATCGGTTACTACATGTACTGGCTGCCTAACGGCCTCCACCATTCTTGCCTGGGGTACAGAATCAGGTAGTGCTACGGCAGTCGGCGTATCATTTATGGCTGGCATACCATTCTGCGCTGTTGTTCCTGACTCAACGACAGCAACGGGTTTTGGGCCATAATCCTGCTGCCACGCCTGCCATATCAAAAACAGCAAGAAAAAAAATGTGATATAGAGAAGCGTGCGTTGATTTTCCATAGTAATAGTTTTCTTTTAATTTAATGTGTCAGTTTTTTATGGTGTTTGTCGCAACAGGGTACAGGATCATAGCCGCCATCATGCCATGGATGACAGCGCCCGATACGACGCAATGCCATCCAGCCACCACGCAATATACCAAATCGACCAATCGCTTCAACTGCATAACTTGAACAGGTGGGTGTATATCGGCAATGCGGGGGGAAAAAGGGGCTGATGGCGTACTGATAGAAACGTATCAGGCCGATGAAGATTTTTCGCATAATTTTCTCAGCCTGTTCCAGTGAATCTCCAGTGATTTGAAAATCTCAGAATTACTGGCCTGTTTTGTTACGGGTTTAGCCATAACGACAAAATCTGCTGCGGGCAAGTCGGCCTGGTGCAGGCGAAAACTCTCGCGAATAATGCGTTTAATACGATTACGGTCTACTGCGCGTTTGGCATTTTTCTTGGAAATTGCCAACCCTAAACGAGGATGCTCAAGGTTATTATTTGCTGCCAGTATGGTCAGTAATCGATCACTGGATCGTTGGGCATCTTTAAATACCCGACTAAAATCAGCTGCCGTTAAAAGTCTGGCATGCCGTTTAAAACATGCCTCTTTTTCTGCCACGGTTCAGGTCCCCTGGTAAGCTCCTGGGTACAAAAACTTATGCAGACAGACGGGCACGACCTTTAGCGCGACGAGCTTTTAATACTTTACGACCGCCTACTGTTTGGCTACGAGCACGAAAACCGTGGGTACGAGCGCGTTTCAGGCAACTGGGTTGAAAGGTTCTTTTCATTGGTCTAGACCTTATATAACATCATGAAATTTCGAGCCGGGTATTCTAATGCCACAAACGCCCCGAGTCAAAGCAATATCATCATTTTTCTATATAAAAAATAACGGCAGCTGTTATCAGATAGCAGTTTCTAATGCCCGACTTGCAGTATAGAATACCCGGTTCATTTTATTATTTTCCTGGGGACGCTGAGTGACAGTCGCTTTATGGGGCCAATGTCTGCAATTGCTTGAGCAGGAATTGTCCGATCAGCAATTAAATACCTGGATTCGGCCACTACAGGTGGTTGAAGAAGCCGATGTATTACGCCTGCTCGCGCCCAACCGATTTGTACTCGACTGGGTAAAACAGCATTTCCTCGAGCAGATTACTCGTATTACCGATCAAATAAGCGGCGATCAACCGGTCCGCCTGTCCCTTGAAATCGGTTCCCAGGACAAAAAGGCCAAGCCCGCCACGCCCGTTAGTGCCGCGATCCAAAATACAAAACCCAGTTATACACCGGATAGCGGCTTTGCCCCTTCCCGGGATGTCTGCCAGGTGGTGGACCATAATCTTAACCTGGGCTTTACCTTTGAAAATTTTGTAGAAGGTAAATCCAACCAGCTGGCCAGGGCGGCCTCAATGCAGGTTTCTGAAAATCCAGGCGGCGCCTACAACCCCCTCTTTCTCTATGGCGGTGTGGGCCTGGGTAAAACCCACCTGATGCATGCGGTGGGTAATAAATTGCGTGAAATTAAACCTGACGCACGTATCGTCTACCTGCACTCTGAACGCTTTGTGAGCAATATGATCAAGGCGCTGCAGCATAACGCAATAGATGAGTTCAAACAGTTTTACCGTGGGCTCGATGCCCTGTTAATCGATGATATCCAGTTTTTTGCCGGTAAGGGCCGTTCCCAGGAAGAGTTTTTCCATACCTTTAATGCCCTGCTGGAAAGTGGTAGCCAGATCATACTCACCTGTGATCGTTACCCCAAGGAGGTTGAAGGCCTGGAAGAGCGACTTAAATCCCGCTTTGGCTGGGGCCTGCCGGTTTGTATCGACCCGCCTGAACTGGAAACCCGGGTTGCCATACTGCAAAAGAAGGCGGAGGAATTCGGGGTTGAACTACCCAATGAGGTGGCCTTCTTTATAGGTAAACGTATTCGATCAAATATACGTGAACTGGAAGGTTCCCTGCGTCGCGTTATGGCCACGGCCAATTTCACCGGCAAACCTATTACCCTCGAATTTGCCAAAGAGACGCTGCGAGACCTCATTGCCCTCCAGGACAAACTGATTACAATTGAGAACATACAAAAGACGGTGGCAGAATATTACAAAATACGCAGTTCAGATTTACTATCCAATCGACGTAGTCGTTCCATCACACGACCACGCCAGTTAGCCATGGCCCTGTCCAAGGAACTCACCAACCATAGCCTGCCCGAAATTGGCAATGCTTTTGGTGGGCGAGACCATACAACAGTTTTACATGGTTGCCGAAAAATTGCTGAACTCAAGGAATCTGACCCAAAAATCAATGAAGACTATACCAATCTGTTTAGAATTTTGAGTCATTAAAGGCAGTAAATACCATTTGGGTATAAAGCCTGTATAACATGTGGATAAGTTGCTTATAAATCAGTGGATAAATTAGAATCTGGACTTATCCACAAACTGTCTACATGTTACACCAAGCTTTCACAGACCCTGTCAGATACAGGATATGATTTTAAGTTATTGATTTTTAAGTGAAAATAGAAGTTATCCACATAAAACTAGGCGCTTAATTATAATAACTATTTATATAATATATATATAATAATTATTAGGACACATGATGAAATTTAAAATCCAACGGGATGATTTATTAACACCCTTACAACAGGTCATAGGTGCTGTCGAAAAACGTCAGACCCTACCAGCCCTCGCAAACGTGTTAATCAAGGCCAACGAAAATGATTTATCCATTATCGCCACTGATCTTGAAATTGAACTGGTTTCAAGAATAAATCAGGTCATGGATCAACCTGGTGAAATAACACTACCGGCAAAGAAATTACTGGATATCTGTAAGTCATTACCTGCTGATGCGGAAATTAGTATTGATGTGGATGTGGATAGAGCCCTGGTTAAATCTGGACGTAGTCGTTTTACCTTAGCCACACTACCCGCATCTGACTTCCCTGCCCTTGATGAAATCACCAGTGTTCATGAATTTACCCTGCCACAAAATATTCTCAAGGAATTAATCGATCGCACTGCATTTGCCATGGCACAACAGGATGTTCGTTATTACCTGAATGGTTTGATGATGGAAGTTGCATCAGGATTAATACGCACCGTTGCTACTGATGGGCATAGACTGGCATTCTGTGAAAAAACAATCGAGGGTGACCAGGTTGATAGCAAGCAGGTGATTATTCCGCGTAAGGGCGTCACAGAACTACAACGCCTGTTATCCGATACAGATGAACCCGTAAAAGTCGTACTGGGCAATAACCATATCCAGTGCGAATTACAGAATCAACGCTTCACATCAAAATTGATTGATGGCCGTTTCCCGGACTACAAACGTGTTATGCCAGAAGCTGAAGGTAATACCATGCTGGTGGATCGCGAAATGCTCAAACAGGCATTGATCAGGGCATCTATCCTGTCGAATGAAAAATACAGGGGTATTCGTGTCATTCTTGGTGATAGTCTACTCAAGCTCCAGGCACAAAACCCGGACCAGGAAGAGGCTGATGTAGAATTGGAAATTAACTACACCGGCTTACCCATGGAGGTGGGTATGAATGTCACCTATATGCTGGATGTTTTAAACACATCATCCCAGGAGCTGGTCCAGGCCATGATCAAGGATGCCAATAGCAGCTGTCTGTTGACCTTCCCTGAAGAGTCACAGGCCAAATATGTCATCATGCCCATGAGACTCTAGCTTTAGGCTACAACAGTCGTTCTCATAAATGAGCTTACAATCACTGGATATTTGCCAGTTTAGAAACCTGCATCAGGTCAATATCAATACCGATGCAGGTTTAAACATCATCACCGGCCTCAATGCAGCGGGTAAAACCAGTCTACTGGAAGCTATTTTTTATCTCAGTTATGGCAGATCCTTCAGGAGCAGCCAAACCAGGGACCTCATAGAAAATCACCAGGACTTCTTCAGGCTGGTTTCCAAGATCAAATCAAGTCAAAGAATACATACGCTGGGCATTCAAAAATCCACTAAAGACCAGACCATACGTATCGATCAGCAGAATATAAGCAGTTTATCTGAACTATCAACCCTGTTACCTGTTATCGCCCTGCACCCGGATAGCCATCAATTAATTGCTGCAGGGCCTGAATTTAGACGCCAGTATCTTGATTGGGGAGTGTTCCACGTGGAACATGCCTTTATAAAATCATGGAAAGACTACAGAAAAGCCCTGTCACAACGCAATGCAGCACTGAGAACAAACCAGCCGGATAAGATATGTAGTCTATGGCACCAGGCCATTAGTGAAAATGCAGAGAAAATAAATCTGTATAGGTTAGCCTATTTAGAGCAATTGGAACAAAGTCTCGATCTCATATCTTCTACCCTGTTCGAAAATAACAGGGTTGGCCTGGAGTACAAACGTGGCTGGAGTGATGAAATGGACTATCAGGGCTACCTTGAACATAATCTACAAAAAGACAGGGAAAAGGGATTTACCCAGGCCGGCCCACACAGGGCCGATTTAAAAATACGCCTGGATGATAAATCTGCACAGACATCTATTTCACGAGGCCAGCAAAAGAAACTGGTAACCCTGCTCAAACTGGCTCAACTTGATGTTTTTGTAAAAAATTCAGATAAGACCTGTATCCTGTTATTTGATGATCTACCCGCAGAACTGGATCGGGCGAACAGGCGAATATTGATGGAGATGCTATCTAGCATTAATGTTCAGTTGTTTGTTACGGCCATAGAGGTCGAGCAGCTGGATTGCTCCGCATGGGATCACTATAAAAGGTTCCACGTGGAACATGGTGTTATTAGTGAAATATAAATTTATCAAACAGGCCTGTGTTATATGTTTAACAAGGATGATATATCCTGCTTCATCTAGTGCCCTGTAATAGTTTTCCTTCTTAAATTTACATATTATCTATCACAAAAAAAACAGCTCCTTGGCGCCCTTTCAATGGTGATTTCAGGTATACTACAGCGACTTTATTTCTGGGGATTTATATGACCGAAGCTGCTACTTACGACTCATCCAATATCAAGGTTTTAAAAGGCCTCGATGCAGTACGTAAACGCCCGGGTATGTATATAGGCGACACGGATGACGGCACCGGATTACACCACATGGTGTTCGAGGTTGTGGATAATTCCATAGATGAAGCCCTCGCAGGCCACTGTTCAGAAATAACAGTCAATATTCACAGCGATAATTCTGTAACCGTTGCCGATAATGGCCGTGGTATACCGGTTGATATACACGAAGAAGAAGGCATCTCTGCAGCGGAGGTTATACTGACCGTACTCCATGCGGGCGGTAAGTTTGATGATAATTCCTACAAGGGTGCCGGTGGTCTACACGGTGTTGGTGTATCCGTGGTTAATGCCCTGTCTGAAAAGCTGAAGCTAACAATTTACAGGGATGGCAAAATTAACCAGCAGGAATACCGTATGGGTGAACCCGTCAGTGCCATGGCGGTGACGGGCGAGACAGAAAAAACAGGTACAGAGCTTCGTTTCTGGGCCAGTGCAGCGACCTTTAAAAATATAGAATACCATTACGATATCCTGGCGAAACGTCTAAGGGAATTATCCTTCCTTAATTCAGGTGTGCGTATCGTACTCAAGGATGACCGTTCTGATAAGGAAGATATATTTGAATATGAGGGTGGTATTCGTTCTTTTGTGGAACACCTGAATAGAAATAAAACCCCCCTGCATGAACATGTACTGTATTTCACTACAGAAAAGGATGGTGTTGGCGTTGAGGTATCAATGCAGTGGAATGACTCCTACCAGGAAAATATTTTCTGTTTTACAAATAATATACCCCAGCGTGATGGCGGCAGTCATCTGGCAGGTTTCCGCTCTGCCCTGACGCGAACCCTTAACCAGTATATGGAAAAGGAAGGTTCTGCCAAAAAGAACAAGGTCAATACCACCGGTGATGATGCCCGTGAAGGCCTGATGGCGGTGCTCTCGGTAAAAGTACCGGATCCCAAGTTTTCATCCCAGACCAAAGACAAGCTGGTTTCTTCAGAAGTTAAAGCCATAGTTGAATCAGCCATGTCTGAAAAACTACAGGAATACCTGCTGGAGAACCCTGCGGATGCACGTGCTATCACATCCAAGATGATAGAAGCGGCCAGGGCACGTGAAGCAGCACGGAAAGCTCGAGAAATGACACGTCGCAAAGGCGCGCTGGATATTGCAGGTCTGCCAGGTAAACTGGCCGATTGCCAGGAGAAAGACCCGGCCCAGTCAGAACTCTACCTGGTGGAAGGGGACTCGGCGGGGGGCTCGGCCAAGCAGGGCCGTGATCGTCGCACCCAGGCAATATTGCCACTCAAGGGTAAGATCCTGAATGTTGAAAAAGCCCGGTTCGATAAAATGCTGGGCTCTGCCGAAGTAGGTACCCTGATTACCGCGCTGGGCTGTGGTATAGGTAAGGAAGAATATAACCCGGATAAAATGCGTTATCACCGCGTTATCATCATGACCGATGCTGACGTGGATGGTTCTCATATCCGAACCCTGTTGTTGACCTTCTTTTACCGCCAGATGCCTGAATTGATTGAACGTGGCTATATCTATATTGCACAACCTCCTTTGTATAAAGTTAAAAAAGGCAAACAGGAACGTTACGTTAAGGATGATGAAGAATTTGCCAGTTACCTGTTACAACTGGCACTGGGTGGCTCACAGCTTTATGTTGAAAAAGATGCACCTGCTATTTCAGATACGGCCCTCGAAGATCTGGCACTCGGCTATATGAATGTACAGACCGTGATTAAGCGTTTATCACGTCGTTATGAAATGGATGTACTCACACAATTAATAAATTTACCTGCATTACGTGAAGATGATTTAAAAAACCCGCAAAAGACCCAGGAGTGGGCTGATAAGTTATTGATTTTATTAGACATTTCAAAGACTTCCGGGGTTAATTACAAGGTTTCATGTGCAAAAGAAGTCGATACTTCGTACCAGTCGGTAGAATTTGTTAAATATGTTCATGGCCTGGAACATGAGTACAGTTTCGATCACTCTTTTTTCCTTTCAGCAGAATATGAAATGATTGCTGTCTTGAGTGACAAGCTAAATGGATTACTTGGTGAAGGCTCATTTATAAAACGCGGTGAGAAGACATGTGTCGTTCATGAGTTTAAAGACGTTATCAACTGGTTATTTGATGAAGCCAAAAAAGGCTTAAATATCCAGCGTTATAAAGGCCTGGGTGAAATGAATCCTGATCAACTCTGGGAAACAACAATGAATCCTGAAACGCGCCGAATGTTACAGGTGCGGGTTGAAGATGCTATTGCAGCGGATGAGGTATTCACCACACTGATGGGTGATCAGGTAGAGCCTCGCAGGGAATTCATAGAGAAAAATGCCCTGTCGGCGATGAATATAGATACCTGAGGATTTGTTTATTAAAAGAAAAAAACCGGACCCTGTCCGGTTTTTTTTGAAGAGATTTTATTGCTGTGCTTCCTGGTCCTGTTGCATTTGTTTCATCAGCAGGGACATGGCTTCCATGTAGGGTACAACGCCGTTCTTTTTCATGATGTCCCTGCCCTTTTTGCTATGGGCATAGGTAATGAATCTTTTAATCTGTGGCAGTTGTTTACTGGTTGGGTTATATACGAGGAACAGGGGTCTATACAGCTCGTAATTACCTTTTTTAATAGTCTTGTAGTCGGGATAAATGTTATCGAGTTTGAGTATTTTTACATTACTCAAACGGGCGCTACTAATACCGGTTATGGCAATGGCATTAGGATGGGAGGCAACAGCCTCTTCGATAGGGCCGGTGGATTTGAGTTGCTTGAAAGAAGCAAACTCGATGTTGAAGTCTGAAAAGATCATTTTACGTATACTGCGACCCACGCCTGAAATCTTGCCTTTACGGGTATAAAGCTCTATTGGGGCATCATTACCACCCAGGCTTTTCCAATTGGTCAATTTACCGGTATAGATATCACGTATATTTGCCAGTGTCAGGTTTTGTACAGGATTAGACTTGTGGACGATGAGAGCAAGTGCATCCCAGGCCAGGGGCTCAAAGCTTTGAGCCATTTCTGCCTGATTATCCGGCAGGTAGTAACGACATGAACCCCCGATATCGGCTGTACCTAAACCAACATCACGTATACCACGTGTGGCACCACCACCATCAAGATTGATAAGTATGCCCGTATCACGCTGATAGGCCTTTGCAAGATCATCCATATAGGCCTTTTTGCTGACGCCACAGCCAACCCAGCTAAGTTGATTTGCAGATTCTGCAATAACATTGTGGGTAAAGAGCAGGATCAGTATTGATGAAATAAGTAATTTAAGATTCATTTTGAAGAATACCCGTGTATTTGATGCTGTTAATTTAGACTGTAGCTACAAGTATAGTAAAAAACCCCGACTAGACAATTTTAAGTTAGAATACTTCGAAAATACCCAAATATAGACATAACTAGTAACTTTAGACCTACAATGAAAAATCCATTATTAAATATAAATCGCTTGCCGGAATTTAGCAAAATCAGGCCAGTACATGTAGAACCTGCCATTGATCAGGTCATCACAGAGAATAAAAAAAATCTGCTGGCACTACTGGAAAATATAGATCATGTCACCTGGGAGAACCTGATAATACCCCTTGAGGAAATGGATAACCGGTTGTCGAGAGTCTGGTCACCGGTAAGTCACCTGAATTCGGTGTGTAACTCAGAGGCATTGAGAAAGGCTCACGAAGCCTGTTTACCAAAACTGAGTGCCTACTCAACAGAAATGAGCCAGAACGAAGATCTATACAGGGCCTATTGCGCATTAAAAAATAGTGATGAGTTTGCAACATTGTCACAGGCAAGAAAAAAGACAGTTGAAAATGCATTATTAAAGTTTGAAATCAGTGGCGTTGGCCTTGAACCGGAAAAGAAACAACAATTTAAAGAAATAAAACAGCGCCTATCGACATTAAAGTCAAAATTTGAGAACAATGTACTGGATGCAACCCAGGCCTGGCGTATTCACATAGAAGATGAGGCTGAACTGGTAGGCCTACCTGAATATGCACGGGGTATGGCAAAACAGGCAGCCGAAGAAGAAGAGCTGGAAGGCTGGGTATTTACACTGGATGCACCCTTCTTCATCGCCGTTATGACCTATGCCGATAAGAGACCATTCCGTGAAGAAATGTATACTGCTTATACAACACGGGCATCAGACCAGGGACCGAATGCAGGTGAGTTTGATAATTCAGAAATTATGGAACAGATACTTGAATGCAGGAAAGAACTGGCAGGCCTGTTGGGCTATGCAAATTATGCAGAGTTATCTATTGCAGATAAGATGGCCGAGACAACTAACAGCGTAATGGAATTTTTGAACGACCTGGTTGAAAAATCAAAATCACGTGCACTTAACGAATACAAGGAATTGAAAGCCTTTGCAAGAAGCCACGACGGCTTAAATAATATAAAGGCATGGGATATTGCCTACTATGCCGAAAAATTAAAACAGAAAGAATACGACATAACGGACGAAGAATTAAAACCTTACTTTCCTGCCGAAAAAGTTATACAGGGATTATTTGATATTGTAGAAAAACTTTATGGCATTAAAGTAACGCGGTTAAAAGATATTGATGTATGGCACAAAGATGTAGCATTTTATCAAATCACCGATGGGCAGGGTAATTTAAGAGGAAGCTTTTATCTTGATTTATACGCCAGGGCAAATAAACGGGGTGGTGCATGGATGGATGAATGCGTGCGACGTATGCAGTGTGGTGAAACGATCCAGCATCCAGTTGCTTATTTAACCTGTAATTTGACACCACCTGTCGGCGGTGATCCGGCATTGTTAACACACAATGAAGTAACGACCCTGTTCCATGAGTTTGGACACGGCCTTCATCATATGTTGACGCGTGTAAATGACTTGTTTGTCTCGGGTATTAACGGCGTTGAATGGGATGCGGTTGAATTACCTAGCCAGTTCATGGAAAACTGGTGTTGGGAAAAAGAAGGACTGGCATTGATATCGGGTCATTATAAGACAGGAGAGCCATTGCCAGAAATACTGTTTAATAAATTGATAAAAGCAAAAAATTTCCAGTCGGCCATGTTTATGTTGAGGCAGCTGGAGTTTTCAATATTTGATTTCAGGTTACATATGGAATACGGACAGAGTAACTTTGAGAGTATTCAACTATTATTAAATGATGTAAGACAGAAAGTAGCTGTGGTTATACCGCCATCGTTCAATCGTTTTCAAAATGGATTTTCGCATATTTTTGCCGGTGGCTACTCAGCAGGTTATTACAGCTATAAATGGGCCGAGGTTTTATCGGCAGATGCCTTTTCGAAGTTTGAGGAAAAGGGAATATTTGATGAAGCAACGGGAAGGGAGTTCCTGACAGAGGTACTTGAGAAGGGCGGATCAGCAGGTGCAATGGAACTGTTTAAGAATTTCAGGGGGCGTGAGCCACAGATAGATGCATTGTTACGGCATAGCGGACTAAGCTAGAGAGAGAACTATGAAGAAAATAATAATAGTATTAGTAGGCATATTGTACTCGATGAATGTTATGGCTGGCCCCGACAGTGGGCGGGTTAAATATAATGCGAGTACGGGTGATACACGCCTGGATGTTAGTCTGGCAAATCTAGACATAAAGGCGAATGGTAATATTAATGATTTTATTTCAGCCCTGGGTATTAAATATAAAGTACCCACCACCGATATTAATAATCTTATCGTAGATTATGGGTTTTCACCGTCTGAGACCTATATGGCAGTGAGTATAGGCAGTTTGACGAATCACACTATAACGGAAGTCGCCGATCTTTATAAAGAGAACAAATCACGTGGCTGGGGTAATGTGGCAAGAAGCATGGGAATAAAGCCGGGATCCAGGGAGTTTCACCAGCTAAAGAACAATGTTGATCTGGATCAGGACAATTCAAAAAAAGAAAAGGGAAATGGTAAGGGAAAAAACAAGAGCAAGGGTAAAGACAAAAATAAGCCCGAAAAACATGCAAGGGATTAAGCGAAGTAATGAAATATAAAGATTTACGGGATTTTATAGGCCAGCTTGAAGATAAGGGTGAGCTAAAAAGGATTAGTACGGAAGTTGATCCCTATCTCGAGATAACAGAAATTTGTGATCGCACCTTGCGAGCGGGCGGCCCTGCCCTGTTATTTGAAAATGTTAAGGGTCACGATGTCCCTGTGCTCGCCAACCTGTTTGGTACACCTAAGCGCGTGGCCATGGGGATGGGTGAAGACTCTGTTGAGGCACTGCATGATGTTGGTACGTTGCTGGCATTCCTTAAGGAACCGGAACCACCGAAAGGGATGAAAGATGCCTGGGAAAAGTTGCCGATATTTAAACAGGTTTTGAATATGGCACCTAAGGAACTATCCAGTGAAGCCTGCCAGAAAGTCATTATAGAAAAAGATGATGTCGATTTGGCCAGGTTACCTGTACAAACCTGTTGGCCAGGTGATGTCGCCCCACTGATTAGCTGGGGCCTGGTGATTACCAGGGGGCCTAATAAAGAGAGACAGAATTTAGGCATATATCGGCAGCAGGTGATTGCAAAAAATAAAGTCATTATGCGCTGGTTATCCCACCGGGGTGGCGCACTCGATTTTAAAGAATGGCAGCAGGCGCATCCGGGTGAGCCCTTCCCCGTTGCGGTGGCATTAGGTGCCGATCCCGCAACAATACTGGCCGCAGTAACACCGGTACCGGATACCCTGTCAGAATATGCATTTGCCGGGTTATTGAGGGGCAGTAAAACAGAAGTAACACAGTGTAAATTAAGCGAGTTGCAGGTGCCCGCCTCTGCGGAATATGTGCTGGAAGGTTTTATCTACCCGGACGAGATGGCGGCCGAGGGCCCCTTTGGCGATCACACGGGTTATTATAATGAAGTGGAAGAGTTTCCTGTTTTTACGATCGAAAAAATAACCCATAGAAAAGATCCAGTTTACCATAGCACCTACACGGGGCGTCCACCGGATGAACCCGCTGTATTAGGTGTGGCGTTGAATGAAGTCTTTGTGCCCATTTTACAAAAACAGTTTCCTGAAATTACCGATTTTTATTTACCGCCCGAAGGTTGCTCCTATCGGCTGGCGGTCGTCAGTATGAAGAAACAATATCCAGGTCATGCAAAACGGGTAATGATGGGTGTCTGGTCTTTCCTGCGCCAGTTCATGTACACCAAGTTTGTGATTGTGGTTGATGATGATATCAATACCCGTGACTGGAACGATGTTATATGGGCGATGACAACACGCATGGATCCGGCTCGAGATACAACCATAATAGAAAACACACCAATAGATTACCTGGACTTCGCATCACCGGTTTCCGGACTGGGTTCAAAAATGGGTTTTGATGCAACTAATAAGATGGTGGGTGAAACGACCAGGGAGTGGGGTCAGCCCATAGTGATGGAAGAGACAATAAAACAGCGAGTTGATGCCATATGGGATGAGCTGGGAATATTTGAAACGAAAAGTTAAATTGCATTATCCAGATATGGTTTGTTGTTATGGCTGAAAAAAAATATTACATAAAGCAAAGCGGTATACATGGAAAGGGTTTGTTTGCGGCAAGGGAAGTGAAACGTGGTGAGATAATCGGCACGATTAAATACAACCCGATAGAAGAAGACGGTCCCTATGTATTATGGATAGAGGACCAGGGTATTTTGGTTGAATGTGATTTGAAGTATATTAACCATAATAACAAACCCAATGCCTGTTACTGTGATGATCTTGATGTGGTTGCCATAAAAGATATAAACAAAGATGAAGAAATTACCCATGATTATGGTGATGACTGGGATTAGACAGAGGGCTAGCTAATAGTAGGTGTCATTTCGTGGTAAAAATACAAACGCAAATGAACGCTAACAACGCGAATGTATATATCCTGGAGAGGCCTACTTTTAAATTATTAATTGTTTGAAATAGTGGAATAAATCACTGACTATTTGATTTTAGTAAGCGAAGCCTGCCAGTTTGAACACGGGCCAGTAAAGTCCGGCACTTTTATGTGTTGGCCAACTTCATTTTCATACCAGCCACGGTGGTTCTGCAGGGGTTCTACCTGATAGCCCCACCAGCTGCCGTCTTCATCCTGTGCCAACCAGTGAACCCAGTCAGGGAGCAGGATTTTAGCGTGATCGATCAAGCCTGATCCATTAAGTGATCCAGTTCATCATCCATGTGAAGCATGGTTAATTCTGAAAAGCCACCAATCCATTTGCCATCTATCATGATCTGCGGGACGGTGCGTGCACCTTCAGTTTTTACGGCCATTTCACGTAGCGCGGCATGATCAGTATCGACACGTGCCTCTTCATAGGCTATGCCCCACTTGGTTAAAAGGTTTTTGGTTTTGTCACAGATCGGGCATCGGGCAGTACTAAATATTTTTACGCGGGGCATAGTATGTATCCACTAATAGAAACGGCTGATTATAACAAATTTTATAGTGATGAAAGAAACCAGTGTTTGTAAGTGAATCCATGTGGTATTTGACATTAGGCCTAAATGGGGCAAAATGCTTATCCCCCAGCGTGAAACGAGATTGTTGATGGCGTACAAAGTAACCGTTAAACCTAGTGAGCATGTTTTCGAAGTCGAACCCGGAGAAACAATCCTGGCGGCATCGATGCGGCAGAATATTGACCTGCCCTACGGTTGCCGTAGTGGTGCCTGTGGTAGTTGCGAGGGTTATGTTTTGAGTGGGGAGGTTTATTACGAGGATGAACCCATGGCGCTTACGGATGACTTAATAAAGGAAAACAAGGCCCTGTTCTGTATGGCCATGACCCGGTCTGACCTGGTCATTAGCATAGATGAAATAGATGGCCTGGAAGGTATACAGGTAAAGAACCTACGCTGCCGGGTCGAATCGAAAAAGCGCCTGAATCACGACGTTATCGAGTTAAAGCTGAAACTGGCCGGGGATGAACGACTGCAATATCATGCAGGGCAGTATATCGAGTTTATCCTGGATGATGGAAAGCGGCGTGCATTTTCTATCTCTAATGCACCCCACAAGGATGAGTTACTAGAATTACAGATTCGCCATGTCGAGGGTGGGGTTTTTACCGACTTCCTGTTTGATGAAATGCCGGATAAGGCGATGTTACGTATGGAGGGTCCGCTGGGCTGCTTTTATCTTCGTGAAGACAGTAATCGCCCGGTCATACTCATGGGTGGTGGCACAGGCTATGGACCACTCAAGGCGATGATTGAGCATATGGCGTTTGTCAGCTTTAAGCAGCCTGTACACCTGTTTATGGGGGCACGAGCATGCAGGGACCTGTATATGGATGAGCAGGTGCGTGGCTGGATGAAGAAAAATAAGAACCTGGCATTTACGCCCGTGTTGTCCGAGCCCCTTGATGAAGACCACTGGCAGGGTGAGACAGGTTATGTGCACGAGGCGGTGTGTAAAACCTATGCCGATTTATCCATGTTCGATATTTATATGAGTGGCCCACCGGTTATGGTGAATACAGCACTGGATGCTTTTCTGAAACAGGGTGCAGTGAAGGAACGTGTCTTCTCTGATGCCTTCGAGTATTCAGCCGATGCACAAAAATCGCTGGCTGGAAAATAAAGCACGGTGTGTTGGGTCTCAAATTAGCCATTAGCGGTCGTTGGGGCAAAAATTAAAAGATTAGTCCGCAAATGAACGCGAATTAACGCAAACAAGATCAAAAGCATTAAGGGTGTAGTGCGCCGCAGGCGCACTAACAAAACATTCGCGTTTATTTGCGTTCATTTGCGGACTAATTCTTTTGACTGTGACTGACCGTTCCAGGGTGAAAGCAGACATCTAGATAATTATTAATATATCCAGACTTAAACCACACAGTGGTTACTGGATAATTTTCAATTTAGGCGAGTTTTCTATTAAGGTAGACTTAGACTGCTGGAGTAGCGTTTTTGAAGACGCATAATCAATCTCATGCTCAACCGCAAGTTTGAGGCCTAGTTGGTAATATTCTTGCGCCTTCTCCAGCCCATCCATTTTATTTTCGAGTAACATCGCCAGTTGTAGATAGGTTTCAGTCATGGGTTTTATGCCGAGGCTGGATTCCAGGTAGCTGCGCGCCTTACCCCAGAATTCGGTCTTGATACAGAGTTTGCCGAGTGCGAGTAGCAGGGCAGCATTACGTGCATTATTGAGTAACCAGGTTTCAGCTGTTTCGAGTTGCTGTAAAGGTTTACTGGTATTTAAACGGGCATAGAGCAGTACCAGGGAATCTTGCCAGTGGTGAGATAGATACTGCCTGATGAGTGTTTCAGCCTCATCATCCCCCGCAATAGAAACCAGGTGGTTAATATATAATTCAAGTAGATCAGGATTTTGCTTCAGGTGTTTTGGCATTTTCTGCCAGGTTGATTTGATCTGCTGGTCGTTATTATATTTAAGGTATTTATTAAATAAACCGGTGTAGGTTTCTATCTCGATAGCGAGTAATTTATCGTCACTGATAATATGTTGCTTACGCACATCGGTCAGTAGTTTTTCAAGATTTTCCCAGTCATCCAGTTGTTCATAAACCCTGGCCTGTAGTTTCTTTACATAACCGTGTTTGGGAGAAATGGATTGCAGGTGGTTCAGTGTCGCCAGTGCCTGTTCATTTTGTTTATGTGCAATTTGAAGTTCGGCCTGGGTAATACCAATGGCAATATCGGCAGAGGGCGTAGTTTCATGTGCCAGACGAAGGTATTCATCACGACGATCATAAGCGCCCTGGAGTTGCGCACAACGGGCTGCCATCAGGTAATTAAGTAAAGCCGTATCACTGTGGATGACCTGCTTGAGCAATATTTTTTCTGCCTGTGAAAAACGGCCTTCAGACATTTCTATGAGGCCCTTGATAAGCGCGTTACGTGATTTTTCTGCCTGTCGGTGTGAGTATTTAAGGCCTAATAGATTAGGGATATGTAAAAGGATGGAGAGCACGCGAATTAAATAGTGAAACAGGAAGAAGGCAATGGCGATAAAACCCAGCATGAAAATTAAGGATGTTTCAATACTTATATCGGCAAAGCTCAGCACCACATAGCCAGGGCCATAATATTGCGCCATAAGGCCTATGCTAACCGCAAGTACTGTAGCGATAATTAAGGCGAGCAAAAAACGTTTCATTATTGCACCTCCGATTTTTTGTCGGCCGATGACGGTTGCGACTGGGTGCCTGGGTTATGCAGCATATTCCATGCGCCAGTAATATCAGGCAAGTCTGGATTAAGTATCAGGCTTGAAAAATCATCGAGGTCCTTAATCATTTGTGCAACACGATTATCACTCGCTTTATAATGTAAATGCAGTAACTGGCGCGTAATATTTATATCGTTCGAAAATTGTGCCTGGTCATAACGCAGTATACCCAGTCTCGCGGAAAGCAGGTGGGTGTGTAATAACTGTTCTATCTGTTGCTGCTGTTGTGTTGAGCTGGCTGGCTGGATACTACGTTGGTGGATTTTTATGTCACCTATTTTCATCACGGTATCCAGTACGGAATCAACCAGGTTTTTCTCGGCGGCTGCATCCTGGGTTGTTTCCGGCGCTGAATTAAGTTGCGTCTCAACTTCATCCTGTACTGTTTTAAAGGGTAGTTGATTGAGGTGATTAATCATCTGGTCAATAGCCAGCGCCGTGCCGTTGATATCGACCTGGTGTAGTGCCTTGAGTTTGGCAATGTCTATGGAGAGTTGTTTTCGAACCGGGAACAGGCTCATGTCGGCAAGATCAAGCAGGCGTTTGCTGGCAGCCTCGAGTGCGGCAACACTGCTATTGATATCACGGCCTATCTGTAAGCGGCGATTAGCGATCTGCAATAAGTAATCTATTTCAGCCATTATCCAGCCGCGCTGATTACGGTTTGTTGTCTCTATGGCCTTTGAGGAAATTGCTACCAGTTGCTGTTGCTCCTGCTGGAGTTTTTCTATTGCCTGACGATTAGCTTCCAGTTCTGGATTGAGTGTGAGGATGGCGGACTGGTTTTTGTTAAGCAGCTGTTCTAGCCGGGTCAGTTCAGTCTGTTGATCCTGGTGATTTTTCTGCTCGAGTAGTTGTTGTTGCCAGAAATAATAGGTGGCGGCACCAGTGACTGACATAAGGGCAATGAATAAGATATAAAGAAAGACAATCGAGAGGCGGGTCGATTTTTTTGTTTTGCTAGTCGTATCAGCGACAACTAATTCAATTGCATCGTCGGTACCTGGTGCGTTATCTGCCATGATGATATTTTAAGCCTTTTTAAAATTTTGTTTATACCAGTGTTTAATTGCCTGCAACATAGCATCATCCGTTGCCGAGTCGGCAATGACAATGGTGCTGCTAAATCCAAGTTTCGTGGCCAGCTGCGCACAGCGCTGGCCGGGTACAACCAGGTTGATCTGGCGTAATAAATGCTGACCGTCTGTACCTGCCATATGATACAGGTTTTGCAGTATTTCATTACTACTGACAGTGATAACCTGTATTTGCCCGTCGGCCCATAGCCTGATTATAGGTTGTATATCGGCCTCGGGCACACGGCGCTCATAGACCTCGGCATAATCCACTATAGCACCACGTTGACGCAGTGTAGTGGCCAGCGCCTCCCGCCCGCCTTTTCCGCGGATAATTAATATCCTCTGTTGACCTATATTGTCCGCCTGCAGGGCATCAAGCTCAAGCAGGTTTTCCGTACTAAAGCCGCCCGTTGGATTTAAATCAACACTGAGTTGGTGATGATGCAGTGCCTGACGGGTTGCCGTACCTATAGCCGCTATGTGCTGGCCAGTACAGGGTAGTTTCTGCTGGATGTGTTTCAGGCCATATTCAACTGCATTGGCACTGATGAAGATAATAACCTGGTAATCCTGCAGGCCCTGGAGGTGCTGCAGGCTGCTGGCGTCGAGAGTGATGGGGACTATTTTAATCGCCGGGAAGGCAATGACGGTGGCGCCGGCATCTGTCAGGTACTGGATGAGCTGTTGTGACTGGTGTGCCGGTCTCGTGACCAGTACACCAAGATGTTCGAGGGAGCCGGGTAAGGGCTGGCTCAATGCAGGATTCCCAGTTCCCGCAGGATGGTATCAGCGCCCCTGGCAAGTAGTCTTTCGGCCAGGGTATTACCCAGTTCGATAGCCTGTGACGCCGGGCCACGGATTTCATCACGTACCACTTCCGAGCCATCGGGCCGGCCGACCAGGCCGCGCAGGTAAATTTCATTATCCTGCAGTGTTGCGTAGCCGGCGATGGGTACCTGGCAACCGCCATTAAGGCGCAGGTTCATGGCACGCTCGGCACTGAGGCGAATGTGGGTTTCTTCGTGGTTCAGGGGAGCAAGCAGATCCATGATGCGGCTGTCATCCTCGCGGCATTCAATACCAACAGCGCCCTGACCTATGGCGGGCAGGCTCTGTTCGGGTTCTATGCGCGAACGGATACGGTCTTCAAAGCCAAGCCGTATCAGGCCGGCGGCAGCCAGTATGATGGCATCGTATTCACCATTATCCAGCTTTTGCAGGCGGCTGTTGACATTGCCACGCAGGTCGAGCATCTCCGCATCGGGCATAGTGGCCATAATTTGTAGCTGGCGTCTCAGGCTCGAGGTACCGATACGGGCATTGTCGGGTAACTGGTCCAGGCTGCTGAAGTTATTAGAGACGAAGGCATCACGCGGGTCTTCCCGTTGCATGATGATGGGCAGGTGCAGGCCAGGCGGAAAGGCCATGGGCACATCTTTCATTGAATGTACCGCGATATCGGCATCACCATCGAGCATGCCCTGCTCCAGTTCCTTTACAAACAGGCCCTTGCCGCCGACTTTGGCCAGGGGCGCATCGAGGATCTTGTCACCCCTGGTGGTCATTTTCACCAGTTCCACCTCTATACCCGGGTGGTAGTGTTTTAACTGGCGCGTCACTTCCTCTGCCTGCCACAGGGCCAGGGGACTTTTGCGGGTGGCGATACGAATGGGTTTGGGCATAGCGGCCTATCCAGGAAATTGTTTGCGGCATTTTAGCATTAATTAATGTGTAATTCTTTAGCCGGTTGGGTGGATGATGGAATGGATACTATGCAGGATATTCGTTAGATCAAGGATGTGAAGTAATTATTGTGAGCTGGCTTTACTAGCCATTTGAAAGCTTTTTGATTTTTTTCCTGACAAAGGGTAAATGGCGGCGGGAAATCTCGAGCTTGTCATTAATATCCCGGATCAGGATGACGCAATGACCTTCACTATTTTTTTCCAGTCCCAGCATGTACTGGTCAGCAACCAGGGCATTGCGGTGAATCCGCGTAAAGATATGGCTGAATTCATCTTCCAGGGACTTGAGGGATTCTTCAATCAGGTGTTCGTGGCTGTTGGTACGCAAGGTAACGTATTTGTGGTCGGCCATCAGGTAACGGATATTTTCGACCGGTACCAGTTCCAGTGAGCCTCGAATTTTTACACAGATATGGCTCCGCACCGACGAGTTGTCATCGGGTAATTTGAGTTCCTGCAGCTGTGGCCGGGTGAGGCGCCTTGCAGCCTGGAGTGAGTCCTCAAGGCGTTCCTGTTTGATGGGTTTCAGCAGGTAATCAACCG
>Ga0224496_10000820_pt1 | contig 20706 bp, 20 predicted proteins | sample SF_Jul11_sed_USG_2_FD_168127 | JGI IMG/M metagenome (GOLD analysis project Ga0224496, IMG submission 168127) | Sediment microbial communities from San Francisco Bay, California, United States - SF_Jul11_sed_USGS_8_1 | ecosystem: Environmental > Aquatic > Marine > Sediment | place: USA...
ACCCTTTCGATTGCTCCAGACAACGAATGGTCTCTTGGGCAATGACCGTTTTCTCATCTGTCCCCACAACATACGCAGCAATGGATGACTCATCGTCACTAATCTTTGCCGCATCCCCTGGTCTGACATGAATGGCCTGCTCGTTACGCTCGGGGTCTATGTGCATTCCACACCATTCCATGCCAGCGCACACCTGTGCCCGTATCTCAGGTGCATGCTCCCCTATTCCTCCGCCAAACACAATCGCGTCCGCGCCATGTAACACAGCCAAATACGCTCCAAGATACTGTTGAATGCGATAGCAAAACATATCGATGGCCAATTGAGCCGGTTTATCCTGTTCCTTATTCGCTGCTTCGAGCAGAACGTGCATATCAGAAGATCGTCCAGAAATTCCTAGCAAGCCAGATTGTTCATTCAACAGTTGCTCCACTTCCATCAGGTTCATGGCATGATGCTTTATCAGATGCCAGACCACAGCAGGATCCACATTTCCCGAACGCGTTCCCATCACCAACCCTTCCAATGGGGTGAATCCCATGGATGTCTCCACGGACTGACCTTGAGCTATCGCGGCCATCGAACAACCATGGCCTAATTGAAGTGTGACGAGACGTGATTGCTCCAGTGATTGCCCCGAGAATCGGGCATAACCACGAGCTAACGACGCATGAGCGATGCCATGGAATCCATATCGTCGGATGCCTGTTTTCTTAACCAACTCCGACGGCAGAGCATAGTTTCGGGCATGCTCGGGAAGGGTGGCATGAAAGGACGTATCAAACACGGCCACCATAGGTATGCCCTGGCCCAAGGCCTGTTGCACCATCCGAATTCCCGCCACACCGAAAGGATTATGAAGCGGGGCCAAGTCGTTCAGTTGCTCAATCTGGTGGAGCACATCGTCGTTAAGGCGAACAGCTTGTGCAAACGCTTCTCCTCCATGCACGACCCGGTGCCCAACCGCTTCGATGTCTTTCCAATGCCCATAAGGATGTTGCTGGTCTTGTAACATGTCACACATCCATTGAATTGCCGCACGGCTATCAGATATTGACCGTGAGAACGAATAAGCCAAATCCTGGTCAGCCCTCAGTACGCACTGCGCCTCTCCCCCGATCCCGGCAATTGTTCCATTGAGCAATGGATGACCATCCCACCCCTTGTCATGTTGTCCAGAACCCGCCATATCATGGATCGAAAATTTCAGAGATGAGCTTCCACAATTGACGACCAGAATCTTCACAATTCTCTCCAGATCTACTCTAGAAATTTCTTCATATGAATAGCTGCGTCTTCGGGAAGAATGGTGTTGATAAAAATTCCTGAGCCCAACTCAAACCCTGCAATGGTCGTTAATCGTGGCAAAATTTGAATGTGCCATAAGAAATAGTGCTTCGTGTCATCCTCGGGAGGGGCTGAATGGAGGATATAATTGAAATCAGGATTGCCGAGGGCGTCATCGAGAGTTTTCAGTGTTTTCCTCAGGACATCCGCCAGTTCAGCAAGATGCCCGGGCTCGACATGCCCAAAGGTGGCTTCTTCATACTTGGGTGCAATCCAAGTTTCAAAGGGGACTCGTGAGGCAAAAGGATGAAACACCACGAAACGTGTCGACTCAAACAGCACACGAACCTTAGCCGAACGTTCCTCGTCGACTAAATCACGATACAGACATCGCCCCGTATCGTCAAAATGGCTAATGGCCACCTCATACTTTTTCCGAACCAGTAAAGGAGCCACTGGCGTGCCGACGATTTGGGAGTGCGGATGAATGAGGGATGTTCCGGCTCGCTCACCATGATTCTTAAACAACACAATACTTTTCACCTGAGGATCCTGCTTCAGCGCACAATAACGTTCATGACAGGCTTGCAACACCAATTCAACATCATTCGTCGCCATACGGGAAAGACTCTGATTATGTTGGGGCGTTTCAATGATCACTTCATGATGTCCAACGCCTCCCATCTCTCGAAAGAAGTGACCGTCTTCCCTTCGATAGGGTTCCACAGTCAGCCCAACGGCGGCATATTTATTCGGAACAACCCTGACACGCCAATCGAGTAGAGAATCGTGGGGATAGTGAAGAATATCTGGTGGGGTCAAACTTTCCTGTCCAGGGCAGAAGGGGCACGCGGGATCATGGGTCGGCAGCGAGGATTTTTTGAATATTTTTTCAAAATCATCCGGACGTTTACCTCGATCCGTGGCAATGATCACCCAATCTTTTGTGGTCGGATCTTGCCGAAGAATAGACATGAAATTATTCTGTCAACCGAACAAACCACAGAGATCCGCTCACGGATCGACCCTGCCCGCCACAACAACATTTCAGCCATTCTAGTGGAAGGACAGGGTGTGGATAGACAAATTTTACCTTGAGAAGCATCTCTAGCCTCGGGGCAATCTTCTACAGCACAGCCGATTCCCGTGTTGCAAAACGCATCACATGTATCATGGCTAGCTGATCCTCATGAGGGGGTGGATCCAAAAAAATCCTCAATTGAGACCTGGAGGATCTTCGTGATCTTCCCCGGTTAAGGCTTCAGCCTCTTGTTGTTCTAATTCCTCAAGATCCGAAAGCACGGCATGCAGCAACTGCCGTCGTTGTTGAAAGGCTTTTTGCGGAAGATCCTGGCTTAAGGATTCCTGCGCAGATTCTGGCATATTCACAAGCGCTTCGGCTTCTCCCATCGAGGCCAGAGCGTACGTTTCCACATATTCATGCGTCTCACCAAATGTTTGTCGCAATAGCTGTTCGGTTTCTTCATCGAACTCGGCCCAATCCTGAGCGTTCACTGGGGCATGACCAAGTTTTTCAATTTTTTTGAGTTGCGCTTGAAACTGATCAGAATGTTGCAACGGAGAAAATGATGCATTCACGTTCGTCATGTGAGCTCCTTTCCATTCTTCTGAAGATAATATGGCAAGCAATTCAGCATCTATCTTTGAAATCCATTTATGTTAATCAGCAAAACTGATGCCCTCTATATCTCATAGGAAAGATATCTTGGATTTCCTCGCCCGTCATCCAAAACAAGCTTTAGCCAGAACCTATTGGGAGTGTTGAATAATTATAATTTCCAAAGGCATATAGGCCCCCCATCACGTTGGATATCAGAGGCCTCGGGGCGGTTCAAAAAAGTTCGTCCAGCAAGGCCACAGCCATTTTTGCGCGCAGAGCGTACTTCCAGTACGTGAGCACGGGAAAATGGCGAGAACGCCGCTGGCGGCTTTTTTCAACAGCCCCCTATTCATTTTCTGGCATACCCGCTGTGGTATAGAGATTACCCCCTGCAGCTATTGGCCGGGACAAGTATCCATCGTTGAGTTGACTAATTTTGGATTCCCGTTTCCGCGGGAATGGCAAAACAGCAAATCTGATGGACAGGCCACACTAAAATAATGACAGCCTCTCGACAATCCGAAGGTCCTACCCTTCATTATTTCCTCCCCAGGGAAATCTCTGTCGTTTTACTCTACACCCCTCCAGGCTAGGAATGGAGCCATTTTCCGCATCTTCCCTATCGGAATTTTTCATCTTTTCCAAGAAAATCCCATGAAAGCAAGAGCATGCGAGCACGCCACCTTCATGGCATAACTTTCGCTACACTTTTCCTTATCGAAGAACATTGTCGGGGATGAAGAAAGAGGGTGCGATGTATCACGTCTTGAGTGAAAGTGAAAATGGGAATGTCGGAATCAAGATTCAACGGAAATTGACCCAGGATGATTATGGATTATTAATATCCTACATAGACCGACTCAAACAAGAAGTCGGGCCGATCAGATTGCTGTGGGATATGACTGAATGTGAAGGGCTGAATAGTCAAGGATTATGGGAAGAATTAACGAAACAACTTCACCAATTTCATGAGATTCCACAAGTCGCCGTCGTGGGCGAGCGCCACTGGATGGATTGTGGCACGAAAGTCTTTCATCCTTTACTCAAGACCTCGGTGAAGTATTTCACACCCGATCAACTGGATACGGCATGGAGGTGGGTAAAGGGGGAAGACATATGAACAATCAACCACTCCAACCTTTCAACACCACTCCCTGGGAATTTTTTCCTGGGTAGCTAGGGAAATTCCTAGTTACGATTTTCTCACGAATACCATATACCGTCTGTTTATGAGCGCTCATCCCCCCTTTGATATCTGATCTAGGGAAAGGAACAGTGTATGATGAAACCCTCTCAATCCAAAAGCGTGTGGTCCGTTATTCTTGCGGGAGGTGAAGGAGAACGAACGCGTCCCTTTATTCAACAATGGTTGGGGTGTTCTCAACCAAAACAATATTGTACGTTTGTCGGAAATCGATCCATGCTTCAACACACGTTAGACCGAGCCGATCGAGTGGGTATGCCGCATCACAAAGTCACCGTGATCGCGGAGCACCATCAGCCCTATGCCCGCGAGACTTTCAATGAAAACCACCAGGGACACGTGGTGATTCAGCCTCAGAATTGCGGTACCGCTGCCGGAATTTTCCTTCCCCTCACCTATGTGCGGGCCAAAGATCCCAAGGCCACAGTGGTGATTTACCCCTCAGATCATTTTGTGTTTCCTGAAGATCGATTTGCAGAGACCGTTCGCCGAGCCACACGTGCCATTGATGTCCTTCAAGATCGCATCCTCCTCCTAGGTGTGCGTCCGACCCATCTGGAATTAGACTATGGGTGGATGAACGTCGGTGCTATCCTGGGAAGGCAGGGCAATTCCTGCCTTCGACAAGTCCAGTCATTTATGGAAAAACCTAGCCCACTCGAAGCCTTACAAGCCATGTCGAATGGCGGGCTGTGGAATACCTTAGTGATGGTGGCGAAAATCGAGACGCTGTGGTCCTTGGGATGGCAATGCCTCCCGGCTATCATGGAACGGTTTGAACGATTCGAAAAAACCATTGGTACCGTTCAAGAAAGTCAAACGCTTTATCAGTTGTATCAAGACATGCCTCGTATGAATTTCTCGTCCGACCTCCTCCAACACGTGCCCGAACGCCTCGGCGTCATTGAATTGGAAGAGGTACTCTGGAGCGATTGGGGAAGGCCCGAACGGATAAAAGAGACGTTGGACATTTTGGGGAAAAAGCCGGCATTCCCTTCGGAAATACTGACAACCCCAGCTGTCGTTACCACTTCATCTTTGGAGGTGATGTCATGAGAGAATCTGTTGCATCGGCCCACGATCAGAAAGAACCAAAGCGCCAAGCTCCCGTAGGCCGCCAGGACAAGATGGTCTTAAACAAAAAGGAAAACAACAAGTCAACTAAAAAAGCCGGTCGGCCAAAAATGCCAAAAGCCCCAAGTATGACCATCTCAGATCCGGTGTGGCGGGATAACCTGTCGACAAACGACACCGTGGATCCACGCATTGCAGAACGAGCCTATGAATTGTGGCAGCACCGAGGAGGTCATCACGGGCAGGATCTGGAGGATTGGCTGGCCGCTGAACGCGAGGTACTGTCCGAAGAAGAATGCTCTTCTTGATGGAAGAGAAACTCACCTTTCAACTTCCTCTTTCCTCCTCATGTGAGATCTAGCAGCGATTCATCTTCTTATCGTCATCCCTGCCATCACAGAGTTTGCCCCCCTGCAAACATGGGCAGGAACGAGAAGTCATTGGACAAGCTAGAATAGATTCCCGATTAAAAATGTCGGGAATGACAGAGGAAGGCCCGGAAATTCAGGTTGGGAAAATGCTGAAAGGGGAGGACGAAAAGATGCTGAAACTCTAAAATAATGAATGAGGGAGTCCTGCCCCTACCCCCAAAACTTTTATGGGATCGGGGATCACGGCACCGCATTCCCGACACACCAGATTTCCAGATGGTTTAGCTTTTTCATTGTAATGATAATCTACCTTCGCTGATGCACCAAACCCTTCGCCTTTGTCGGTGTGGATGTGCCGTTCATTCCATTGACGCGTCCGGCCTTGTTTGCATTCATAGATATGCTTTCTTCAAGATTCTTCCCCAATTAAAGAAGTGCCTTCCACGTCTTGATTTGCAAAAATCGTCGTGCACACATTTCGGAGAAAAGATAGGGAAAACGGCTTACTCATAAAACCTTGCGCACCTTCCCTTTGGGACAGGTCCGGCTTCTTCACCCCACCGGACATCATCACTACCGGTATCGGATTCCCCAACCACCGTAACTCATCCAGCATCGTCAGTCCATCCATCACCGGCATATCCATATCCAGCAGAATGCCATCGACCTTGTGTATGGCTAAGACATCCAAGCCTTCACGCCCATTTTTCGCCAGAAACACATCAAAACCCCAGAGGTCAAGGGCGTCGTGGAGCATCTCTAATACCGACGGATCATCATCCACAACAAGTATGGTGGGTAACAGTGTTTTCGTCACCACATCGTTCAACTGCCGTTGCGGATTACTCTTAAGCGTCAAATCATCCGCATAGCCTCGCGGAATGGGCCGCTTGAAAATTGAAGACAGCTGAATCATGTGTCGCCTCCTTGCTGAATCCCTTGCATCAATTCAAAATTTGATTGATGGATGAAGGGGGAGCATGCCCCTAGAATATGAAATTGTGAGCAATAGGTGAACTAGAGAAATCCCTAGTTTTTTCTTAAAAAGCTCCTCAGTCAGGAAGATGCGGCAACAGGGAGGGAAGCGGGTTCAACCAGACAACGTGAAAGAGACCACCTGGCGAAATAGGCATTCCCGGAGGTTGTGGGGGAGATCCCTTCTATTTTGTCATCCCCGCGGTTAGTGAGCTTGCCCCTGCGGCTATTGGCAGGGGCGGGGATCCATCTGAAGAAAATGGCCCTGGATTCCCGCCTCCGTGCCTGCGCGTCGAACCGCTTCATTGCGTAGACATGGGAATGTCAAAAATGGACGGGAATGACAGAGAGCGGCGAGAATGAAAGAACATAGTGGGAGAAGATCAAAAAGAGACAGAGCGAGAATGGAAAAGAGAAAAAGAAAAATGTTCTGGAATTGTCAAATATTTTGTTGACTCGCGACCCTATCCTAGAAATTTTACAGGAGAATTTTCACCGGATCAGGAATCACGGCGCCGCACTCCCGACACACCACATTTCCAGTGGATTGACCTTTTTCATTGTAATGAGAATCCATCATACGCTGATGCACACAACCATTCGCCTTTGTCCGTGTAGATGTTCCGTTTATTTTATTGACGCGTCCGGTCTTATCCGCATTCATAGACATTGCTCCTTCAACGTTTATTGTTACCTCGTGGTGAACCATTTCCATCCCCCCGGTTATTTACCCACCGTTGTTGGGGCTCGCGAACGAAGCCACAGCCGAATGAGCATCTGAATGGGCATCATGTGCAGGACGATGAAAGACCCTGGCGCAAATTTTTCGGAGAGAGGGCAGCGAAAACGGCTTAATCGCAAAGGCTTGTGCGCCTTCCTTCACAATTCGTCGGAGAGTCGAGACATCCTCACCGGACATGACCACAACGGGTGTCTGATACCCTAACCACCGCAACTCATCCAACATCGTCTGTCCGCCCATCACAGGCATGTTCATATCAAGCAAAATGCCATCGACTTTTTGTTTGCGTAAGGCATCCAAACCTTCTTGCCCATTTGACGCCAGAACCACGTCATAGCCCCAGTTGGTGAGGGCATCCCTGAGCATCTCGGCAACAGACGGATCATCATCCACAATAAGGATAGTAGGTGACAGCGCCCTGACTGCTGAATTATCAGGAGACCAGCGTTTTGTTCCCCTTTCTGGCTTCAGGAGATGGTTTAAAGACGTCGCCCCTTTGGAAGATGAAGATCGATGACTCATGATTGCCTCCCTCCTGCATACCCTTGAATTAATCAATTGATTACCTAACTTCCTTGGGAGAATGCTTGAGGGTACGAAACAAGGAGGAGAAAGATAACTAGGAAAATCCCTAGTTTTTGCTAAAAACCCCAGCTCAATCAGCAAGAAGATTCAATCGGGGATGAGGCTGGTTCAACCAGCCCATGGGACAGGGCAAACTTGGTCAGATCGGCATTCGACTGGAGGTGTAATGTTTCAAGAAGTTTGGTTTTATGAAAGTCAACGGTTTTCACGGAAAGGTCAAGGATCACGGCAATTTCCTTCATGGACTTCCCCTCGACAATCAGCTGCAACACTTCTCTCTGGCGAGGAGTCAGGTGCTTGAGCATGGACACCTGGTTTCGGGACCCAAATTCTAGCGGTATCTGGTCATCGAGAAACACCAACGGGGTGAGATACGTTCGCCCTTGAATCACCGTATGAATGGCCTCCACCAGTTCGGAAGCCGCACTGCGCTTGAGCAGATAGCCGGAGGCCCCTGCCTGGAAGGCCTCTTTTGCATAGGCGACATCCGCATGCATGGTGAGAAAGATGACTTTCGAGCCAACCAATCGCTTGAGCTGCCGGCATGCTTCAAGACCATGCAACAAGGGCATCGTCATATCAGTCACAATGACATCTGGGGTCAGCTCCTGGGCCGCAGCCACCAGAGCACGACCATCTTCCACTTTTCCCACAACATCGAATTCCTCGTCCAAGATTTTCTTCACCCCTTCTAACACCATCGGGTGATCATCGGCTAACAAGATACGAATGCGGTTCATCATAAGCCGTTGCCTTTAATCGAAGATGAGGAGGGGGTCATGAACGCGTCAGCCAAACCAATCATTCGTCAAACTTGGGATCAAGGATACAGAATTCAAAACTGCCACTAAACTGGGGAAAACCCTAGTCGAAGAAGAAAAGCTCCCTAGGATGGGGCTTCCTTAGAATTATTCTGCCTTCGTCTTACCGGCAGGTTCCCGTTGTGCCACGGCAGGTCCTATCTCTGACATCCCTGACAGTTCTGGCAGAGAGCATTTTTCCTCTAACTTCTTCGGCTCGAAATCACCATCATTCCGAAGAAACGATACCATGGGCAACCGCGTATTTGGTCAACTCGACCGTCGAATGCAAATTCAACTCCCGCATAATCTTCGTCTTATGAAACTCCACCGTCTTGCTCGAAACATTGAGAATGTTCGCAATATCCTTTACCGCCTTGCCCTCTGCCACGAGCTGCAACACTTCTCGCTGGCGCGGCGTCAAGGAATGTTTGTTCTCTGGGGCCCGCTCCAATCCGCCACAAAGGGGCAATAAGACCTCCTTTGCAATAACGGGCGTCACATAGAATTGATCTTTCAAGACGGCGTGAATGGCCAATATCAATTCCGTGGCAGCAGACCGTTTGAGCAGGTAGCCTGAAGCGCCAACCTGAAAGGCCTTTTTTGCATAGGTGGGATCAGCATGCATGGTCAGAAAAATAATCTTACAAGCCGGCAACAGTTTATGGAGTTGGCGAGCGGCATCCAGGCCATTGAGTTGTGGCATAGAAATATCCAACACGACGACATCAGGATTGTGCTCCTGCACCATAGTCAGAAGTGTTCGCCCATCTTCGGCCATACCAACGACATCGCACTCGTCCTCAAGGATCTTATACAATCCTTCCAGAACGAGCGTATGGTCATCAGCTAAAACAATACGCGGACGTTTCATGAATTTTCCCAATCCAACATTAACCACCCTGTTGTCAATTTCATGTATATTATTGCGTCATTTCCGCGGAGGCGGGAATCCAGGCTCTCTTCTCCTCGGATGGATCCCCGCCCCTGCCAACAACCGCAGGGGCAAGCTCTACACCCGCGGGGATGACAGTGTTTCATCCCTCACTCCATTACGGTTCCCTTTTTCCTTCTCACTTCTCCCTTTTCACTTCCATCGTTGGCACCCAGACAATGATTTCCGTGCCTTGGCCTGGGGCAGACCTCAGATTATAGGTGCCTTGAACCGCGCGAACGCGTTCTTGCATGCTGATCAACCCTAATCCATGTTTTCCGCCTAGCATCGTCTCAACCGTAAACCCCTTTCCATTATCTGAAATGGACAATGTCAGGGCGTCATCTTTTCCGATTAGTTTCACGTCGACCTGAGTCGCTTGAGCATGCTTCGTCACATTCCTCAAACATTCTTGGGTCACGCGATAGAGACAGGACGCGATCTCCTGAGCTACGGAAAAAGGAACATCGGTTGCGACAAAAGAAACGGGAATGCCTTCCCATTTTGAAAAATCACTGATAAAGGCCTGCAAGGCCACTTCGAGGCCGAGATCATCTAATATAGAGGGATGGAGTTGGTAGGCAAGGCGCCGAACATCATCTGAAAGCAAAGAGACCGCATCATAAAGTTTCTGCAAGGCTTGGTACGTCGGCGTTGATTGGCCCAATTCTTTTTGCACAGATTGAATAGTCAACGCCAACACGGCCAGTCGTTGGTTCATGTCATCATGGAGTTCCCGTGAGATTCTCCGCCGTTCATCCTCTTGAGCGGTAATCAATTGTCCGCCAAGGGCTTGGAGCGCCTCATGGCTGTGTTGGAGTTCTCCTTCTCTGACTCGAAGGGCTTCTTCCACTTCCTTTCGCGCTGTAATGTCAAGGGCCACTCCCCCGAGTTGCACTTCTCCCCTCCTCCGGTGAACCAGAAATTTCATGACCCACCAGTAACGGACCTTTCCTGTTTCATCCAACGTCGTTTCCTCGGCTTCCAATACCTCCCTCGTTTTCAGAACTTCCTGATCATGTTCTTTGAATATTCGAGCCACTTCGGGGGGAAAGAGTTGCAAGTCCGTCTTCCCCAAACAATTTGCCTGTGAAAGATGTAATTTTTTTTCAAATTGTCGGTTCACATACACATACTGGCCCTTCTCATTTTTCAGAAACTTCACAGCCGGACTATGATTCATAAAAGCTTGAAACCGCTCTTCACTCTCTCGAAGAGCATCTTCAGCCTTTTTCCGAGCTGTAATGTCTGCAAAGGTGACAACCACCCCTTCAACCTGATGATGAATATTCTTGATTGGTGAGCACGTATAGGCTACGGGAAAGCTCGTGCCGTCTTTACGCCATAAGATTTCTGTATCCACATGATGATAACTGCCGTTTGTTGCCGAGAAATACACCGGACACTCATCCCAGGGATAAGGAGTTCCATCCTTCCGTGTATGATGCAAGTGCGAATGGATGGCTCGACCTTCCACATCTTGGAAATTCCACCCAGTTAACACTTCAGCTGCACGATTAAAAAATGTCGTGTGGCCTTGATGGTCAATTCCGTATATCCCCTCCCCGGCAGAATCAAGGATCAACCTGTTCTGCGTTGCCAAACGTTGGCTGGCAAGTTCGGCCTGCTTTCGACGTGTGATATCAATCCCTGTGGCAATAATATTCTCTACTTCTCCCTGTTGGTCTTTTATGACCGTGTTGGACCAACTGATCCAGCGCACCTGGCGATCGCGATCGAGCCATGCGTTTTCAAAGAAGGTTGGGAATTGTTTCCCTTGAAAGGAGGACAGAAGGCTCTTGACCTCTGGGGCATCTTCTCCGGAAACCACAGTTAGATCGAGAAAGGATTTTCCCTTCATCTCATCAATGGTTCGCCCGGTCACACGTTCACACACTTGATTGAACCGAACAATTCGCCATTTGGGATCAAGGACCACAACCAGAGCCGCAGTGGCATCTAAAATGGTGGCCGTGAACTGTTGCTCTTTGGCCAGGGCTTCCTCCACCTTTCGACGCTCGGTGATGTCACGCAGAATAACCGTTAGTCGCTTTTGTCCTGCAAAATCGAACTGAGAGATCGAAGCCTCCACCGAGAATTCTTCTCCATCGAAACGCCGGGCAACCACATTCCCCAGCCGGCCCCCAGAACGAACCCTCTCTCCTGATTGCATAAATGCTTGGACATGGGCTTGATGGATTGGTCGAAATTGTTGGGGGATGAACGGGTCAATCGACTTCCCGATGGCTTCAGAGGGAGGACACCGAAACATTTCCTCAGCCCCTTTATTGAACAGAACGACCCGCTCCTGCTCATCTATCGTGATAATGGCATCCATCGCCGTATCGAGCACATCGCTTAACCAGGCTTCTTGCTCCTTTTGCAACGCTTTTGCCAGCTCCTGCTCGGTGAGATCAAGCAACGCCACGCGGATATTTAGTTCAGCATGGACACCGTCTTGGTCTTCAAAGAGACTTTGCAACCGAACAAGAAAGTGCTCGTGATTATGAGTGAGTCGCAGTATCCCGGAAACCTCCTTCAAGTTTCTCTGTACCAAATTCTGGAGATGAAGACGGAGCGTGGATTGATCGGCAGCTATCACAAAAGCTTCCAGCTTTTGGTGAATCAAATCCTTACGCTCCACCTGGAGAAGCTGACATGCCGTGAGGTTGGCTTCCAGGATTTCTCCACTGGTATTCAGGGTGAGAAACCCCACAGGCGCGAAGTCATAGAGATCGGCATAGCGATCACGAGCGTATTGGAGCTCCAGCTGCGTGCGGCGGAGCTCTTCATTTTGTATCTCCAATTCGATTTGGTGTACTTGCAATTCATGCACAAAATGCTGAATCTCCGCCATGGACATCTTCTTCACCTGCATAGACGTCGTTTTGAGCGACTCTTCCGCCTTGCCCCGGAGCGCTTGGAAATCTGATAAAGGTTTCTTCTTTGGACTCATAGGCTACCTAAGAAATTTAAATCATTTCCTCATACATGATGGCCTCTCTCTCGTTCGCCCCCCTCTGTCATATATGGACTCCCCCCGTTTTGCAAGCAGGATCTCTTTCTGATGAGAGAGGGGTTGCGGTCATATATCCGGCTTCGTCGTGGAACCTCTTGTGTTCCGAGCCTTGATGGTTGTCGCGCGGCAGCTCCTCAACATGCCCACGGCTTACTCTTGCAGCCAATGACAGAAACCAGGGTTTGCTCCCGCGGGGGTGACCACTCTTGCCCATCATCTTGTTCTCTCCTGCTACGCAATCCTTGGCGAGTACTCCTTCTTATGCGGCACGACAGACCTGGGTTGCGTCATACTCCTGAGCACGGGACAGTACGGCGAAGGCCACGCGGGCATTCTTATTGGCCAAGGCCACCACGGCTTTATTCATCCCTCGGCGTTCGACCAAGCGGCGAACCCATCGGCTGGCCGGATCCTGCTTCTCGCGGCTATGCGTGATCACCGATCATGCCCCATGTAATGAGTAAGCTGCGGAGATAACGATCCCCCTGTTTACTCATCCCCCCTAGCCGGACTTTGCCGCCCGTGCCAGCATGCTTAGGGACCAGACCCAGAGCGGCGGCCACATGGCAACCATGCTGATACGCCTGCCCGGCCAGCTTCACCCAGAGGGCGGACGCCGACAGGGGCCCAATCCGCTAACTCGGCCTCCTGCTCTGCCAGGAGCTGCCGCAACAAGGGCGTCCCGCGTTCGTCGGCCAAAAAGGTAGCGAGGACCTTCCTAAGGGCCGCGCGCCCTCGAGGCACCGCCACCCCATATTCGAGGAGCAGCCCATGCAGCTGGTTCACCAGAGCCGTCCGCTGGCGGAGCACACGACTACGCACGCGATGTAACGCTTGCACGTCTTGCTGCGCTTCCGTCGCGATCCCCACAACACGCATCCCCGGTTCTTGCACGGCCCGACAGATCGCGCGGGCATCGGCCGCATCACTCTTATTGGTCTGCACCCACGGCTTCACATACTGCGGGGCGATGAGCCGTCCCTCGTGCCCCAACTTCGTGAGCTCCCGCGCCCAGTAATGCGCGCCGCCACAGGCTTCCATCCCCACCAGCGCTGGCGGATGATTGGCCAACCACGGCAGCATCTTCTTGCGCGCGAGCCGCTTCCGTTCCACGCCCTGAGTGGCCCCGTCTTCCACGTATATCTCAAACACCTGTTTGGCAATGTCGATCCCGATTGTTGTACGCGGCATGATGACTCCTCCTTTTAGTTGAACGCTGGTGGGTGATCCTCCAGCTTGGTACACTTGATGCCGTCCTAAAAAAGGGAGTCCACACCATTATGCCCGACATCGCATATTGGATATCTCTACCCTCCGCCGTCATGCCCGACATTTTTTATCGGGCATCCATCTTCAGATTCTTGCTGACGGTGCATCCGTTTGTTATTGAGAAATCTTTGCACCAAGCAGTTTGACCAGAATGGCTTTTTCAATGTGAAGTCGATTTTCGGCCTGGTCAAAGACGACACTCTGCGACCCATCGATGACTTCGGCTGTTTGTTCATTGCCCCTCTGGGCTGGCAGACAATGCATGAAGATCGCATTGGGACTGGCCTGTTGCATGAGGGCCTCCGTCACGCGAAAGGGTTCAAGCATGTGAAACCGTTTTTCGTGTTCTTCTTCGGGGATGTGGTAACTCATCCATGTATCCGTATACACCACGTCCGCATTGGCCACAGCCGATTGGGCATCATATACAATGGCAATGCTTCCCCCACTTTCTTGGGCAAAAGATTCAGCCTGCGCAAGAACTTCCGGTAATGGCTGATAGGCCGGGTCTGCCGGACAACCAACCGTCATCTGCATACCCATTTTTGAGCAGGCATGGAGAAGAGAATGGGTCACATTGTTATTCCCCTCACCCACATAGGCCAGGCGAAGGCCCTGAAGCGCTCCCTTGCGTTCTTGTATGGTGAGCAAATCGCCCAGGGCCTGACAGGGATGTTCATGGTCAGTCAATCCGTTAATGACGGGCACCCTGGCATAACGCCCAAGCTCTTCCATATCGGCCCGTCGAAACATTCTAGCCATGATGCCCTGGACATAACGCGACGCCGTACGAGCGGTATCCGCAATCGTTTCCTTGCCTGATCCCAGCGGTGACATTCCCAGATCGTAGTAAATACTGTGGCCGCCCATTTGCAGCATGGCTGATTCGAATGAGACCCTGGTTCGCAGAGACGGTTTTTCAAAAATCATTAGCAGGATGCAGCCGGCTAACGTCTGGGCATAGTGCTCAGGATATTGTTTGATATGGGCTCCGGACGCAATGATCTCTTCAAGGTTTTCTCGGGTCCAGTCAGTTAACGAAATCAGATTCATTCGACGCGTCTCTTTCAATCAGGAAACATATGAGTGCCAGTCCGGCCTTCAAATCCATCAAGCGCCTTTTCCGTGTGCGTGATGATGAACTCCCGTCCGCCATGCTCCAAAAAATAAATCCCGGCCTCGATTTTCGGTTGCATGCTCCCTGGCGAAAAGTGACCTTCATCCAAATACTTCTTCGCGTCCGCGACCGTGATCGTCTGCAGGTTTTCTTCAGAGGGCGAATTGAAATGGAGCTTGGCATGTTCCACTGACGTCAAATCCAAGATGCGCTCAACCCCAATCGTCACAGCCAACTGACTGGAGGCCAGATCTTTATCCACGACAGCCTCAACGCCTTGCAAAATCCCGTCGGTTTCAGCACTGACGGGAATTCCACCGCCACCCACGGCAATGACAATCACCCCCTCATCAAGCAGACGCTGGATGACCCCGGTCTCGACGATCCGAATTGGCTCGGGAGATGGCACCACTCGACGGAATCCATGTGGAGGCTCCTCCACTAGGGACCAGCCCTGGGTCTTCAACGCCAACGCTTCTTCCTCTGAATAATAGGGACCCACCGGTTTAGAGGGCTTGGCCAATTTCGGATCGTGTTGATCCACCACGGTTCGACACAAGACGGCCGCAACGGTTCGGTCGATACAAGATTTCCGGAGTAGGTTCTCTAATGACTGCTGAATCAGATATCCGATTTCGCCTTGAGATTGCGCCACGCAGACATCCAGGGGAAGGTCATACGCCTGATGACGGGCCGCTTCAACACGGATCAGGATGTGCCCCACTTGCGGTCCGTTACCATGCGTGATCACCACCTGACATCCCCGCTGAATCATGGGGACGATTCCCGCCAGGGCCCGATCCAGATTGGCTCTTTGCTCCGCAATGGTTCCCCGTTGACCGGCCCGGACCAGAGCGTTTCCCCCGAGGGCGACAAGAATCCGTTCAGGCATGTCTTTTCGCCTTCACCAGGATATCTTGCAACGCATCCTGCAAATTCGGTCGTCCAATTTCTTCAAACTCATAAGTGACTCGACATGTGAGCTGCCTGATGGGAATGATCCGCGTCAGATCCACGGGCGTCGCAATCAGCACCAGATCACAGTCCACATGGTTAATCGTCTCCCCCAATTCATGAATTTGTTGTGACCCATACCCCATTGCCGGAAGAAGTGCCCCGATATGCGCATAGGTGGTGAAAACCTGCTTGATGCTGCCAACCGCAAAGGGACGAGGATCGATAAGTTCAGCGGCACCATATTGTTTGGCGGCCATCACGCCCGCCCCGAAACTCATTCCTCCATGAGTCAGGGTTGGACCGTCCTCTACGACAAGGACACGAGCGCCGCGGATTTTCTCCGGCGCTTCAACCCTGATAGGCATGTTGGAATCAATGGTTGTTGCCGAAGGATTCACAGCAGCTATTCGTGTTCGTACTGCCGCAACGTTTTTTTTAGGTGCGCTATCCAGTTTGGTCAGCACCAGCACATCCGCGCGCAATAGATTTACCTCACCCGGAAAATACGCTTCCTCATCTCCCGCTCGATGGGGATCCACCAGCACAATCTCCAGGTCCGGTTGAAAAAACGGCAAATCATTATTCCCTCCATCCCAGACAATCACATCCGCTTCACCTTCTGCCCGTTTCAATATCTGCTGGTAGTCAACCCCGGCATAAACAATCGTGCCTTGTTGAATATGTGGTTCATATTCTTCCCGTTCCTCAATCGTACAGTTCGCCGCGCCGATATCGTCCAGAGTGGCAAATCGTTGCACCGCCTGTTTGGCGAGATCCCCATACGGCATGGGGTGACGAACGACCGCCACTTGAAGCCCGGCAGCCTGCAGTAGATTGGCGGTTTTGCGGGCCACCGGACTTTTGCCGGCACCGGTTCGCACCGCACAGATCGAGATGATCGGCTTTGTGGAGGAAAGCATAGTAGACCTGCTCCCCAAGAGACGAAAATCGGCTCCACAGGCTATCACCCGGGAAGCTTTGTGCATCACCTCCACGTGGGAGATGTCGCTATAGCTGAAGACCACTTGCGTAATATCCTCATTGGTAATGAGAGATTCCAAATCATCTTCCGGTCGAATGGGAATCCCTTGAGGATAGGATTCTCCCGCCAGCTGAGGCGGATAGCGTCGACCTTCGATATTCGGAATTTGTGCCGCCGTAAATGCGACAACTTCATAGGTGGGATCGTGACGAAACATCACGTTGAAGTTATGAAAGTCGCGTCCGGCCGCCCCCATGATCAGTATTTTTATTCGCTTCATCACTGGCTCCATTCTGTACCCACCATATACAACAATAACTCATCCGGTTTTCCTAAGACTTCCCCAGAGACCATGCATTCCTCCCCTTTGTAAGGGGAGGATTAAGGTGGGGTAGAGAGGCTCGCGTGCAAAGGCGCTGGCCTTACCTCAATAACCTACGCAATTTCCACAAACCTAAATAATATGATATTCGTCCTCTCTACCACCAACATTTTTGCAGGAAAACCTTCCTTCAAGCTCAGGCAGAAAATGAAAGAAGACTATGTACGCTGAACCTTCTGCTTCTGACTCTAGGATAAAAGAGCCGTTACATTCACCTAAAAATGCGTTATCATGACAGCCTTTTTACTGCCATCTATCCAGGAGTGACATGCCCCATGGTTCACATTACACGCATTGTCCTTGACGTGCTCAAACCTCATAATCCCAATGCTCTTGACTTCACCACGTCCATCGCAGAAAAAGTGCCTGGTTGCCGAATCAAGTTGACCGTTGCAGCCATGGATGAAAAAACGGAAACAGTCCTGCTCATAATTGAGGGAGAAAACATACTGTTCCATCTCGTCTCCGAAGTCATTGGTTCTCTGGGTGGCTCCATTCACAGCATTGACGAGGTCGAAGTGGATAATGGGCCTCCAGATAATGAGACCACCTAGCGATTGTTTCCGTGATTGAACAACTCATCTGGCTTCTCAACATCACCCGTTCGCAGGTCATTGCCCGCCGGTACTTTGTCGTCAATGGATTCGACGGGGCACTCACGATGTTGGGACTACTGGTGGGATTTTATGTGAGCGAGGATGTCAGGCTACCCGTGGTCATCAATGCCTGTCTTGGGGTAGCCATTGCGCTGGGAATGAGCGGTGTCAGTAGCGCCTATATTAGCGAGGCGGCAGAAAAACAACGAGAACTACGGGAATTGGAAAAAGCGATGGTGACCGATTTAGGCAAGTCAGCCCACGCCCAGGCCGCACGCCTCCTCCCTCTGTTTATCGCATTCGTGAATGGCATGGCTCCCCTGGCCATCTCTTTAGTGATTCTCCTGCCCTTGTGGCTCGCACCATCCATAGAACCCTTCAGTACGTTCCCGCTGGAATCGGCATTTGTCCTTGCCCTGATAATGATTTTCCTGCTTGGAGTGTACCTGGGACGGATCAGTCACACCTTTTGGCTCTGGGCCGGCCTGCGAACCTTATTAATTGCCGCCGCAACCACGGGCTTGATCTTTGCTCTTAGCCCTGGATGACCGCCCACTAAAGCACGAACGCTCCCGAGCCACAGGTGAAAATGGCTTCAGACTAATCTTATTCGTAGGAAATAAGTTTGGCAGGAAATGGGAAGTGAAGAATTCCTCCTTCTTTCCTTGTCAGCATTCCCCTTAGGGTAAGGCCACAGGTTGAGAACGCTGCTCACGAAATTTTCCAACATTCCCATGTTCAGAGAGGCCCAAGAGATTCGACTAATTTTTACTACTTTTCGGATTGATACCTCCGAGAGATTTCTTGAGATTCCTACGTCTTAACTTAGAACCCCCCTACCACCTTGTTCGCCCTCAGATACCCCTGGATGATGTCTCTGCGAGAAACAACACCTTCTAGCTTGCCATCGGCATCGACAACCGGGGTCCGAATGAAGTGTCTTTCCTGCAGCAGTTGGATGATCTCCATAGACAGCGTATTTCGGGATACGGTGATAGGATCCTTGACCATAATCTCCCCTGCCGTCACCTTATCCAACTCCTTACCCTCTTCAATGACCTTCAATAAGTCAAACTCACTCACAATACCCACTAGCTTCCCGTCCTTCGCCAAAATTGGGACGCTTCCAAACCCGCCTTCACTCATCGCCCCAGCCAACCTATCGAGAGTATCTTCAACCCTGTAAGACGTCACGACGTCTTGCATGAATTGCTCCGCCTCGAGCGTTTTGAAATCCCTAGCCCCAACCATGTAATCAACTCGTCGCATAATTAACCTTCCTTTTTATTGAGGGTTGAGTGTTACAGAAATGACTGCTGGGCAAATCTCGTCTTTTGGGGCCTTAGAAAAAGCGCTCTGTATTCAGGCCGGCAGAACATCGGTGAACAGCTTTCACCTCAGTCTTTTTTGAGCGTCAGCCATCAAAAAAGAATCCAAGATTTGGGCCAACCATTGCACAATGAATAATTATGAGGGTTAAGCCAAGGACCAATGACAGGGCGGCGAGAGTATCATTACAGATGCCATAAGATGACTTGTGGGCCAGGATATGCGATGCCAGGCAATTTCCACAATGCGCAAGGGTCTAACTTTATGCCAACCTTTATGACTTGCACGTGACCTCAGCAACCTTCCGGCTTTCTCGAGCAAAGCCGGTCACTGCTATCATGGATCACCTCACTTTACACAACCTGAATAACAAGATTGTTCAGATGGTCCATTCCTATGCAGTCGATAATACAAAAGCCTCGGTACTGTGTCCTTCCATTTTCTCCAGCAATGAAGATTACACTGGCTTTTTGATTAAAAAACCAGATCTTATCACTTTCCACAGTCCAGTTATCATCAGCCGAAATGGCTATTTGATGCACATCACCGATCGCAAGACTTTTCACCGCTTCATCAAACACGAAGACTACCTTTACGGTTTGGCCTTTCGATACCTTCAAGGGATTTTTGGGTCCGAGTAACTTATCCTTCTCATCGAATAACCCTTTCTCATTCACTTTGACAATCAGCTCCACATCAGACTTGGAATCCGCAAAAACGGTGCTTAAAGAGCCTGGAAAACCAGCAAAAACCAATGCCAAAACCGTGACCAATACAACAAAACTGTACTTCCTTTCTCTCACTTACCTACCTCCTCTGTTTTTATGGGACTACTCATCGCAAACCTTTAATTATACAACATCCAGCTCCATTCTCGCCAGGTTAAGTCTCTTCCAAATGCAATGCCATTCACTATTTTATCTCCGACGATCGGCGGAGTTGAGCATATATCTTACCGGCAGCTTTCAGTCGCCTGCTAAAGGCAATTATTCGATCTTGCCTTAAACCTAGAAACCGCAGTTGGATCACAAAAGCTCCCTACGCTCTTGGCCCACCTCACAAAATAAAAAATTTCTTTTCACCAATAAAATAACCACGAATTCTTTGATTTCAACATGCACACCCCTACCTTACTCGTTTTTTTCGCCCAACTGCCGTTTCTAGGTTAAATATTAGAGTCTTTTTTTGGGGGGAGCTTCTGGATTGTCTGTGGGGGTTTTGGCAAGCCCTATTTGGCCAAACGCCGCGCTTCAGCCGCGGCGGCGCGTCAACACCGACGTCGGCTGGAAGCGATTGTTGAGCCCAATGCAGCTAATTGTAGATGCCAACCGGCCCTCGGTTGAGGGCCCAAGAGGGAACGGCTTTTTATTTCATCAACGAACGATCAGAACTGAACATGGAGCATGTTCTAGGACCTTCTGGGACACGCTTCCGAGGAGAAAGCGTTTGATCCCTTTTAATC
>Ga0224496_10000822_pt1 | contig 20693 bp, 15 predicted proteins | sample SF_Jul11_sed_USG_2_FD_168127 | JGI IMG/M metagenome (GOLD analysis project Ga0224496, IMG submission 168127) | Sediment microbial communities from San Francisco Bay, California, United States - SF_Jul11_sed_USGS_8_1 | ecosystem: Environmental > Aquatic > Marine > Sediment | place: USA...
CGCCGGATACACCTCGGGCTGGCTCTCGGGGACCTTCAACGCGAACATCGTCGCCCACGAGATCGCGTGCAGCGCCGCGGGGTGCGAGACGTGTCGCTTCGTCGCCCGGGAGGCGGAGGCGTGGCTGGGACTTCCGGAGCCCGAGGTCCACGCGCTGCTGGATGCGCTGCCCTTCGATGCGTTTCGCGCCGCGGTGCGCGAGCGCGAGGCCCACGAGCGCGTGCTGCAGGCGCTGGAGGCGTTGGGCGAAGGCGCCTCGACGGGAGGATTCGACCGGGATGCCGCCGCAATCCATGTCTGGGGGCCGGTCATGGTGCTGCCGTACGCGGGGCCCGAGGACACCCTGCGCGCGCTGGATCTCATCGGCAACGACCCCCAGGTTCGGGATGTCTCCGTGATCGTGCTGGATCTCGCGGGGGCGATCGTCGACGAGGCATTCGGCGCGCTCGCGCTCGAGCAGATCGTCCACACCGCCGAGACCTGGGGCGCGGAGCTGATCTTCGCCGAGCCGTCGTCGCTCTCGGAAGCTGTGATCGCCGAGCTGGAGCATCCGCCCCTGCTCGTCTTGAAGGATCTCGAGCACGCCATCGCGACCGCCTTCCAGATCGCCCAATCCCAGCGCCGACTGGCCTGACCGCACGCCGCACCTCGTGCCAGAGTTGCCGAAATTCTGCGCGCGGATTGCGCGCTGATGAGCCTCCCCGTGCGTCAAGTCGCGCAACGGATCGCCCGAAAGCCAAAGCCGATGGTTGCGATTCCCGAGACGGGAAGTCTGGGAGAAACGCCGCTGCCGCGGCTCCTCCTCGACCTCTACCGCGCGCGTTTCGACGGATCGGTGCGCCTGCACCGAGGCCGGCTGGAGAAGACCTTTCTCTTCCAGGAGGGCATCCCCATCTTTGCGGAATCGAACCTGGCCAGCGAAACCCTGGGCGTCCAGTTGATGGACGCGGGGCGCATCACGCGCGAGGACTACACGCGCGTGTCGGCCCACGTCCAGGAGAAGAAATGCAAGGAGGGCACGGCCCTGCTGCAGCTGGGCATCCTCGAGCCGAAGGCCCTGTTCACGGCGCTCAAGGAGCAGGTGCGCGCGCGCGTCGTGGATTGCTTCGGATGGCCCGACGGCGAGTTCGCCCTCGCGCCTTCCGACACGCCCTCCGCGAACGCCCAGCCCTTCCGCGCCGACGTCTACGCGCTGGTTCAGGAAGGACTCGAGAGCCACTGGAGTGCGGATCGCATCCTCGCCGACCTCGCGCCCAAGCTCGATCAGTCGGTGCGGCGCACGCGCCGCTTGTCCCGCGTGCAGGAGCGACTGCGCTGGGATGCGGATGTCGAGGCCTTCATCGACGCACTGAACGGCACGCAGACCCTCTGGCGTTCCCTGCAGCACGCGCGCTCGCTGCGCGCACTGGCCGCGGCCTGGCTGCTCGATGCGATCGGAGCGATCGAATACCGCGCGGGCAGCGAGGTGCCCGATGCCGACGACACACTCGACATCGAAGTGGTGCTGCGCGACATGGCGGCACCCGCCGCCGAGGCGCGCGAAGTCGAGGCTGCGCAGGTGCCGGACGCGATCGACGAGTCGCTGCTGCGAGAGATCCACGAGAAGTACGCGAAGCTCGGCGAGCTCGATTACTACGCGATCCTGGGCGTCGCACGGGATGCCGACTCGATTGCGATCAAGCGCGCCTATCTCGATGCGGCCAAGCGCTATCACCCCGATGCGCTGGTGCGCGCCGGGGTCGACAGCGAGACGCGCGAGCGCGCCGGCAAGGTCTTCGGCGCCATCGGCAAGGCGCATGCGGTGCTCGTGAAGCCGGCGCGTCGGCGCGATTACGACGCCAGCCTCGATTCCGACGCGCCCAGCATCGACGTCGAGCGACTGGCGGCGGCCGAGCGCAACTTCCGCAAGGCAGAAGTGCTCATGCGCGTCGGAAATTTTCGCGGCGCCCTCGAGTTCCTCGAGTCGGCCGTGTCGCTGTGGCCCGAAGAAGCCGCCTACCAGGCGGCTCTCGGCTGGACGCTCTACAAGAAGACACCCTCGGAGCCCGAGCGCGCGCGCGAGCACCTCCAGCGCGCCTACGAGATCGACCCGCGCAGCGCCACGGCGGCCTTCCACCTCTCCGTCGTGCTGAAGGCGCTCGGCGACGGCGTCGCCTCGGCGGCGCTTCTGCAGCGGGCCCGCCAGCTCGATCCCGACGTGGCTTGAGCAGAAGCGCCCCGCACCTCAGGGCGCGCTCGGACCTGCCCGCAGCGCCGCGATGGACGCGGTCGGGACGAGGATCATGCGCTGGGGATCACGCAGCACCTCGTGCACCCGCGGCACGAAGAAGCCGTAATCCACGTCGCTGGCGCCGCGCCAGGCGATCAGCGCGCTGCGGTCTCCCACGCGCACGAGCGGACCGCTCAGGCGGATGCGGCGCGCGATGGCCTCGAGTCGATCGAGCGGCGCGGTGTGCTCGGCGGAGAGCTCGATTCGAGCCACCACGCTGCCCGACGGCACGCGGTACAGCGCCGCCAGCGCGGCGTCCGCGAACGGCGCGCCAGAAAGCAGGCGCCGCGCCGTGAAGCGCACCTCGTCCACGCTGCGCAGCATGACGGTCGCGCCGCGCCGGGCGTGGCCCTGGAAGCCCAGCGCGTGACCCATCTCGTGGAGCGCGCTGCCGAGCAGCTCTGCATCGCTGAGGATGATCTCGCGGCCGCGCCAGTCGCGATTCGCACGCCGCAGTGCGACACGCGCCGCCACCAGTTGCGCGGCGAGCTGCGTCTCGTCGCCCTGCGCCTCCAGATGCACGGCACACTCCGCCGCGGTCGCCGCGGTGCGTTCCGGGTCGGGCGTCTCGAAGCGCATCTCGATGTCCGCCTCGCCCGCCCCCTCCACGCGCTCGAACGCGACCCCCGGCAGGGCCTCCCGCCACGCGCGCAGGCTGTGCCCGAGCAGGCGGCGCTCGCGCGGCGAGGCATCCGGCGGAAGCGAGACGCGCAGCGGACGCGCGCGCTCCCAACGGCACAAGAACAGCGTCAGCTCGCCCCCGCGCGGCAGCAGATACGGCGTCGCGTCGCCGAGGGGGTGTGCGCCCGCAGCCGCGAGCGCGGGATGGCGGGCCTCGAGCGCGGCCAGATCCCACGCCCCGCCGCCGCAGCCGAGCCAGGCGGCCGCCACGCTGCACAAGATGCGAGCGCAACGCGCGCGCACTAGCGGCGTCCATCCCAGACGAAGAAGACGACCGCGCCCAGCGCCACGATCCCCCCCGCCGCACCGAAGGCGGCGCCGAATCCCGCCGCCGTGATGAGCACGCCGATGCTCGGACCGCCCAGCACCGAGCCGAGGTCGAACAGCGCCGTGAAGATCCCCATCGCCGAGCCGCGATCCGCGGTGCGCGCGCGCGTGACCAGAATGCCGAAGAGCACGGGGAACGCGAATCCATGTCCGAGGCCGAAGAGCATGCCGGCGGCGATGACGGCGCGATCGCTGTCCGCCGAGGCCAGCAGACAGAAGGCCGCCACGACGGCGCCCAGGGCGGGAAGCAGCACGCGCTTCGGCCCGACGCGATCCGGGAGCCAGCCGAGCGTGAGGCGCAGCGCGATCGCCACACCCGCGTAGGCGCTGAAGAAGCCGCCGACGCTGGCAAGGCCGGTCTCGTCGACGTAACGCTTGAGGAATGTGAAGACGGAGGCCAGCGCCAGGGCGAAGGTGGCCGTCACCCACCAGATGGGCAGCAGATCCCGCTGGACGAGCGCCGCCCAGAAGCCCCGCGAAGGCTCCTCCTCGCTGCCGCTCCGCGCCACGTCGCGCAGCGGGAGCGAGAGCAGCAGCGAGAGCACGGCGAGACCCGCCGCCACCAGGAACAGCGCCTGGTACTCCGCGTGCCGCAGGATCAGATCGCCGAGCACGCCCCCGAGCGCGATGGGAAGCATCCCGGAGACGCCGAACAGCGCGAGTCCTTCCGTGCGGCGCGCCGCGGGGACGCAATCGGCCGCGAAGGTGAAGAGCGCCGTGAACAGCATCGCTTCCGAGAGCCCGTGCAAGATGCGGATCGCGTAGAGCCCCGGCCCCACGCGATCGATGCTGAGGTAGAGCGCGATCGCCAACACGTTGAGCGCGTTGCCGGCGAGAATGACACCGCGGCGCCCGCGCGTGTCCATGGCGCGCCCGATGGGCGGCCGCGCGAGGATGGCGACCGCGCCGGTGAGCCCGAACAGAAAGCCGATCTCCACATCGCTGGCTCCGAGCGCGTTGAGAAAGCCCGGGAAGTGCAGGAATACATTGAAGGAGGTGCCCTGGAACAGATTGGCCAATGCACACAGCAGGAACGGGCGCGTGAGCAGCGGCGCGCGAGTCATTTCGGATCGCCTTCCCCAGCGCGCAGCGCGCGCCCTGCGGCGGCAAGACCCGAAACACCGGCGCTGTCGTATAGTGGGCCGCGAAGCCGCAGAATCTCCCCGGACCGGGATGCCGCGCGCGCGCCGCGCAAGCAGAGGACGGGCCTCGCCTCGCCGCCATGACGGAAGCTGTTCACGATCGCCCCACCCCCTCCAACCGCGCCCGCTCGACGCGGCGGCGACTCGCCACGGCGCTGGCCCTGGCCGTCGCCTACATGATCGCGGAAGTCGTCGGCGGTTTCCTCACCGGCTCCCTGGCGCTGCTCGCGGACGCGGGACACATGCTCTCGGACGCAGCCGCGCTGGTCCTGGCGCTGTTCGCTTCCTGGGTTGCGGGGCGACCCGCGGACAGCCGCTGGACCTATGGCCACGCCCGCGCGGAGATTCTCGCGGCACTCGCCCAGGGCCTCGCGCTGGTCGGCGTGGCGCTCATCATCGCGACCGAGGCGCTGGATCGACTGGGCGACCCGCGCGAGGTGCTGGGCGCCGGCATGTTCGCGATCGCAAGCGGAGGCCTTGCGGTGAATCTCGTCGCCCTGTTCATCCTGAACGCAGGGCGCGAGGAGAGCCTCAACGTGCGCGGGGCCTGGCTGCACGTGCTGGGCGACGCGCTGGGCAGCGTGGGCGCCATGATCGCGGGCGCGCTCATCTGGGCCTTCGCCTGGACCTGGGTCGACCCGGTGGCGTCCCTCGCGATCTGCGCCCTCGTGCTGGTCTCGGCCTGGCACCTGATCCGGGAGGCCGTGGACGTGCTGATGGAGGCGGCGCCCCGCGGCCTCGACATCGAAGAGATCACGCGCAGCCTGTGCGCCCTCGACGGCGTGCGCAGCGTGCACGATCTGCACGTCTGGAGCGTGGGCTACAAACAGATCGCGCTCTCCTGCCACCTGGTGGTGCCGCGGGATGGCGGCTGCACACCGCTGCTGTCCACCGTCTACGCGCTGCTGGGCCAGCGCTACCGCATCGATCACGCGACGATCCAGATCGAGCCCGAAGACTTCGCGGAGCAGACGCCGCGGACGGTGTGCGGGTGCGCGTCCTAGCGCGCGCGCCCGGGCTGCGCGACCGGATCACAGAGAGGAGAATCCCGTGCCGCTCTACGCAATCATCGGACGCGACGGACCGCGCGGGGCGGAGCTGCGCGCGCAGCACCGCCCGGCCCACCTGAAGAAGCTCGAGCCCCTCGATGCCCAGGGTCGCATCCGCTTCGCGGGTCCGCTGCTCGACGCCGTGGGCCAGCCCGTGGGCAGCGTGATCGTCTTCGAGGCGGAGAGCCTCGCCGCGGCGCGCGCACTGGCCGCCTCGGATCCCTACATCGCCGAAGGCGTCTTCGAGCACCACGAAGTTTTCGAGACGCGCGCCGTATTTCCGACGTGATGCAGCGCGTGCTCGAGCCGGAGGCGATGGACACCGCCGAGGAGGCAGACGCCTACGCCGCGATGGATCACCGCGAGGCGAACGAAGCCTTCGTGGCGCGCCTCTTCGCGCTCGGCGCCTCCGGCCGCATGCTGGACATCGGAACGGGCCCCGGGCAGATCCCGCTGCTCGTCTGTGCGCGCGATCCGGCCGCGCGGGTGCTCGGCATCGATCTCTCCGAGAACATGCTGCGCCACGCGCGCTGCGCGCTCGCCGCCAGTCCATTCGCGGCGCGCATCGAGTACCGGCGCGGCGACGCCAAAGCGCTCGCCCTGCCAGAGGCGAGCTTCGACACCGTCTACAGCAACACGATCCTCCACCACATCCCCGAGCCGACCCCCTTTCTGCGCGAGGCCCGCCGGGTTCTGCGCTCCGGCGGGGTGCTGCTGATCCGCGACCTGTTCCGCCCGGCGACGCGCGAAGCCGCGGAAGCGCTCGTCGAGCGCCACGCGGGCGACGCGACCGACGCACAGCGCGCGCTGTTTCGCGACAGCCTGTGCGCCGCGCTGACCCCGGAGGAGCTGCGCGCGACCGCCGACGCTGCCGGCCTCGGCGACGCGGAGCTCAGCGTCGATACCGATCGGCACATGTCGCTGCAGCTGCGCGCTGCACCCGGCGGCGCCTAGGGGGCCGCCGGCAGCGCGTCGGCCCCAGCGCGCGCGCGCAGCGTCTCGAGATGGCGATCGGCACGCGTCACGTAGCGTCGCAAGCCGCTCGCTTCGGCCATGACCCGCACGCGCTGCCACGCCGCGATGGCCTCCGCGTCGTGCATCCCGCTGCTCTCGTAGGCGATGGCGAGATTGTTGTGGGCCGAGATGTAGCCGGGATTGCGGCGGATCGATTCGCGATAGGCATCGATCGCGGGATCCCAGCGCGCCAGCTCCCGGTAGCGATTGCCGAGATTGTAGTAGGCGACCGAGAGATCTTCGCGAGCCAGCGGAAGGTGCACCAGCCCGGCGCAGCCGAGTGCGAACAGTGCGGTGCCCGCTGCGCGGCGCCAGCGGCGCGCGCGCAGCGCATCGGCAAAGCCTGCGAGCGCCGCCGCTGCGAAGATGAGCAGCACGGGCACGGCCGGCATCCGGTAGCGGGAGAGCACGAAGAAGGCCAGCAAGGTGACCCAGGTCGTGCCGAGCATCGCGTAGAGCGGCACCAGGCGGCGCCAGGCCCGCGCGCTGCGCAGCAGGCCCGCAAAGGCCAGCGGCGCCATCCAGCCGAATGAGAGCAAGGGCAAGTGCAGCACGCCGGAGAAATCGCGGGTCAGTGTATAGGAGCGGATGTTCCAGGGCTCGAAGCCATTGACGCTGAGCGCGAGCTTGCGCAGCTCGAGCCGGATCCAGCGCATGGGGTTGGCGCGAATGAATGCGCGCACCTGCCCGCTCCAGAACGCGGAGACCTCGGAGGGCGCCATCTCGCGGCCGCTGGCGCGCTCCGCCAGCGCCTCGAATTGTGCGCGCTGCTCCCAGGGATCGTCGGCGGACGCCCGCGGGAAGATGCGCGGCACCCGGAACATGCCGTCGGAATCCGGATTGTTGCCGATGAAGAGATTGAGGCCGCCCGCGTGGGTGATGAGCACCCAATCATCGCCGACGATCCGGTTGCGCACTGTCACGGGCAACACCATCAGCGCAGCCCCGCCCAGGAAGGCGGCCACGTGCAGCGCGCGGCGCAGCCGGGGCGCCTGGCCGCGCAGCGCGATGGGAATCCACGCGGCAATGAATACGACGAAGAGCAGCACGTTGGGTCGCGCCAGCGAGGAGAGGCCCGAGAGCGCGCCCGCCACCAGCCAGGACATCGCGTGCGGGCGCTCGAGGGCGTACACGACGGCCAGCAGAACCGCCAGCGTCAGCGGCAGCTGGAGATTGACCACCACCAGCGTGCCCTCGTAGAAGATCGCCATGCCGTAGAGCGCCAGGCCGAGACTCGCCAGCAGCGCCACGCGCGCGTCGAACAGGCGGCGCGCCAGCGCCCACACGAGCACGCACGAGAGCGCGCCGAGCAGGCACTGCACCGCCTTTGCCGCCGCGAGGCTCGCGCCAAAGAGTGCGTAGATGCCCGCCAGGAAATACGGATACAGGGGTCCGTTCAAGAAGACCCCTTCACCCAGCCAGTCCCCCGCGACGATGGCGCGCGCCCATTCGTGATACATGCGCTCGTCCACGGACGGCAGCTCGAAGAATGGGTCGTGAACGCGAAGCTGCTGCCAGTGCGCCAGACGCAGGCCGAGCGCGACTGCGACCACGAGCGCCAGGCCCAGCCACTCGGCGCGGGTCGGCGCGCGCGTGGCAACCCCCGGCGGCACCGGCGGCGTCCGCCTGCCCCGCTCTTCCGGCATCGCGTGCCCGGTCCCCACGGGCGGCACGATAGCAGCGCGGGCTGTGACAGAGCGGCAAATAGCTGCGCAAGCGACCGTTGCGACGGCGTCTGAGGGCCCGGGGCGCCGCGGCGCCGGAAACCCGGGGGCTGCCTCCACGTCTCCCTCAGGGTGAACCTTGTGACGGTCGATACGCAGAGTCGGATTTGCCGCCCGCGGGCAGACCCGAGGAGCCCCATGTTCATTCCGTTGCGACCCGAGACACTCGAAGCGCAGGGCAAGCCGCTGGCAACCTACGCGCTGATCGCGGTCTGGTTCGTCGTCCATCTGTTGCGCGCGATCGGCGTGCCCACACTGGACTGGGATGCGTGGGGTCTCGTGCCGGGCGATCTGGCGCCGGAAGCCCTGCCCACGCACATCTTCCTGCACGCGAGCTGGGCCCACCTCATCGGGGCCTCGCTGCTCCTGCTACTGGTCGGTCCGGCGCTGGAGAGCCGCTGGGGTCGCGGCTTCTACGTCGCATTCGTGTTGCTCGCGGCCGTCGCCGCCAATGGCATCTACGCCCTCGTTGCGCCCGGTCTGATGCGACCCCTCGTGGGTGCAGCGGGCGGACTCACCGCGCTGCTCGCGGCGTGCGTGTTGGTGTACTGGCGGCCCGGCCTGCATTTCACCCCGCTCGTCAAGATCAACGGCCTGCCCGCTTCTCTGCACCTGCCGGCCTATGTGCTGCCGGCGGCGTGGCTCGTGTGCGAGATCATCGCGTCCACCGGCGATCACCCCGTCGGCATGACGCGCGGAACGGCGTACTGGGGTCAGCTCGCGGGCGTCGCGATCGGCGTCGCCAGCGCGTGGGCCCTGCGTCACTGGCATCTCGAAACTGGCCTGCCCGGCGCCTGTCTGGACAACGAGAGGCCCGCCTCGAGCACGCTCGTCAAGGCGCTGGCCGCGATCAGCGCGGGGCGGCACGAGCTCGCCTTCGAGCTGCTCGAGCAATCGGCGCGCGCGCACCCCGACGACGCGGACACGATCACGAACCTCTGGGAGACGGCCTGCGCCTGCAACAAGGTGGGGCGCGCCGCGCCGCTCGTGCTGCTCTTCGTGCAGCAGCAGATCACCGACGGCGACGAGGCGCTCGCCCTGGGCCTGTGGTGCGAGCTCGTCAACAAGGCGCCGAAGCTCCAGGCCCATCCGCGGGCGCTGGTGGAGCTCGCCAGCGGACTCGCGCGTGACGGTCGCAAGCGCGAGGCCGCCTGGACGCTGCGCTGCGCCGCCCAGCAGCGCACGTTGCTGCCCGGCGCGGCCATGCGCATCGCGAGCCTCGCCAAGGGCCTGCACCCGTCCACGGGCATCGCCGCCGCGCGCCGTGCACTCGAGACGCCCGGCCTCGATCAATCCAAGCGCAGCCAGATCGAACAGCTGATCCGGGAACTCGAGGAGGAGCGGCGCAGCGCGGGCGAGATCAACCTCGACGCAACGCGCGACCGCGCCATCGACATCGAGCTCGACGAGAGCTTCGCCGCCGCCGCCGCAGCACGCGAAAGCCATGCGCGAGGCGGATGCCAACGCCACGAGCGGCTTCGAGCTCAGCGCCGACGGATCCCTGGTAGAAGGTGACACGGGTGTCGATCTGGCCGGCGAGATTCCGCTCGCGGCGCCCGAGCGGGCGGGTCCGACGCCGGACCTGGACGGCGTCGCCCTCGGCGCCGCCGCGCACGGCGGGCGCTTCCACGAGGTCAAGCTGATCGAGGTGGTGCCCATCGCGCTGAACGACGATCGCATCGAGCTCGAGCAGCTCGGCGGCAAGCGCGGCCTGGTGCGCTTCCAGCAGATCCAGGCGCTCGGCGTGGGTGCCGTGCACGGCCTCTCCGCGAAGCCCGTAATTCTGATCGACCTGGTCGCCAACTGGAACGACGCGGGCGACGGGCCGCTGCGCGTGATGCGCGTGCGCAGCGACCGGTTCGACGTGCGCCGCATCATGCCCGAGGCGAGCGGGCCGATGGAAGCCATCCGCGCCATGCTCGCCGCGCTGCTCGAACGCAGCGGCGCCGTGCCCCTGCCCGACCGCGACGCCGCGCGCGGAAACCCGGTCCGCATCTTCGCCGATCTGGCCACGTATCAGCGCGAGGTCCTGCAGATCGAGGGCTGAGCGCTGCGCCCGCGCAGCGGCGGCCGCACACCCGGCGCGCGGCGACGCGAACGAAGTCGCGTACAGCGTCGGCCCCAGCGCGACCAATACCGCGCCATCGCGGCCGGTCCACCAGACGGAGAGACCCGCGTGCCGCGCGCGGGCCAACGTCTGCGCGTGCGGCGTGCCGAAGCGGCTCCAGCAGGGAGCCGACACAATCGCGAGCGGCGCGCCCACAGCGTCCAGAAATGCCGCGCTCGACGAGGTGTTGCTGCCGTGATGAGGCAGCACGAGCACGTCGGCGCGCAGCTCGGCGCCGGACGCTGCGAGCGCCCGCTCGGCGTGGGCCTCGAGATCCCCCACGAGCAGCACGCGCCGCTGATTCACCTCGACGCGCAGGGCGAGCGAGCGATCGTTGCGCGCAGCGCTGCCGTTCGTGCGCGGCGGCCAGAGGGGCACCACGCGCAGGTCCCCGGCCGTGAGCGGCGCATCCCCGAGGCCGCGCTCGCGCACCGGCACGCCCGCCCGAGTCGCGGCGGCGCGCAGCGCGGCGAAGTCCGGGGCGGCGCGCCCTCCCGGCGGCAGCCAGACCTCGCCCACCGGCAGCGCGTCGAGCACCGCGGGCAAGCCTCCGCGGTGGTCGAGATCTGCGTGGCTCGCCACCAGCAGATCGAGGCGGCGCACGCCGAGCGCACCCAGCGCGGGCACCACGCTGCGGCGCCCGAGGTCCGCGCCTCCCGGCAGCGCGGTGCCAGCATCCATCAGCAGGCTGCCGCGCAGCCCCTGCACGATCAGCGCGTCGCCCTGTCCGACATCGAGCGCCACGAGTCGCGGCGCGGGCGGCAGGATGGGCGCCGCGGGCGCCAGCGCGAGGCCCCCGCTCACGGCCAGCGCACACGCGACACACACACGCGTGCGGCGAGCGCGCACGGCAAGCAGCGCGCCGAGCCCCCCCGCGAGCAGCCACGGCCACGCCGGTCGGCCGCCGACGCTGCCGGCCGGGGCCCAGGCCGCGGCCCAGGCGACCGCCTCGAGCGTGACGCGCGCGAGGCGTTCGGCGCCGAGCAACGCGAGCGCGGCGAGGGGAAGCTCGGCAAACGCGGCGCACGCGCAGGCGCACAGCGCCGCGGGCAGCAGCGCGAAGGCGGTCCAGGGAACCGCAAGAAGGTTCGCGAACAGCGCCAGCGGCGCCGCGCCGCCCCAATGCCAGACCGCCAGCGGCGTCGTCGCGGCGATGGCCAGCGCGGAGGTGCGGACTCCGTGCGTCCAGGGCGCGACCGGCGACGCATCGCTATGCGCCGCCCGCGCCAGCGCGGCGGCGGCGACGAAGGAAAGCTGGGCGCCGGGAAGGAACAACGCCTCGGGCTCCAGAGCGAGCACGAAGAGCGCAGCACCGGCCAGCGGGGCCAACCAGGCAGAAGGCCGCGCCGCGCTGCGCGCCAGCACCAGTCCGACCACCAGGCACCAGGCGCGGCGCACGGGCACGCCCCAGCCGGCGAGCAGCGCGTAGCCGAGCGCGCCCGCGAGCGCTGTCGCGGCTGCGAAGCGACGCGTGTCCCAGCGCGCGCACAGCGCGGCGCTGCGCGAGTACAAGCGCGCTGCCGCCCAGTAGAGGCCGCCCGCAACCAGCGCGAGGTGCAGCCCGGAGACGGCGAGTAGATGCGACAAGCCGAGCCGCGCGAATTGCGCGCGGCGCTCCTCGCTCAGGCCGCTGCGATCTCCGAGCGCCAGCGCGCACAGCAGCCCGCCACCCGGGCCGAGGGCGACGAGCTGCCGCGCACGCGCGCGGCGCAAGATGTGAAGCCCGCGCAAGGGCCGCAGCCCCTCGCGTTCCGGCAGGCGCACCACCAGCGCCGGATGCGCGAGACCTGCGAGGGACGTAAACCCAGCGCGCGCGAGCGCGCGCGGCGAGCTGCGCGCACCGGGATTGCGCAGCGCATTCGGGGATCGCAGGCGCACCAGGGCGCGGATGCGGTCTCCGGGCAGTGCCTCCGCGAGGGCCGGGGCGAGCGGCTCCGCTGGCAGCGCGTAGAGCCGCACGCGACCCGCCAGCGCGACGCCGCGCGGCGCGACCTCCACCAGCGCGTGCAGGTCGACGCGCAGCGAGCTCGGCGTGCGCTGCGCGGCGCCGACCGTGCCTTCGAGCGTGACCTCGCGCGGCGCAGCCGCTGCGGCGGACTGCGCCGCCTCGAGACGCACGGCGAGGGCCAGCCCACCCGCCACGAGCGCCAGTCCCAGCGCCGCGAGGCAGCGCGCGCCGGGTGGGCGCACGAGGAGGCCCAAGGTCGCCAGCGGCGCGCCGAGCGCGAAGGCCGTGCGGCTTCCGAGCCAGCCGAGATCGGCGAGCGCGATGCCGAGAATCTGGGCCAGGGCCAGCGCGGCAAGCAGGTGGCGCAGTGCGCGGCGTCCCGGGACCGGGCCCGCTCAGCATAGCCTCTCGAGCGTCGCGCGCGACGCGAGGAGAATGGCTCAGTGCAAGAGCGGCGCGGCGCCGCGCCGCTTGGCGCGCTCGCGAATGCGCAGCAGATAGGCGGACAGGATCCGCAGCCCTTCGTCCAGCTTCTTGAGCTCGACCGCAAAATCCTGCACCAGGCGATAGATCTCCCTGGCTTCGAGGCGCGCGCTGCGGCTCAGGTCATCGCAGTGCACCCCGTAGGCCGCGGCCACACCGTCGAGCAGCGTCGCGTATTGCACGGGCGTGAGATCTCGGGTGAGATCGACGAGTCGCGAGGACACGGGTACCGAGAACTCGGGAGCGATGCCCCGGCTCTCCAGATCCTCGCGAATGCGAGCGCGCGGTGCGCTGCTGCACGCGACGACGCGTGCGAGTCCGGCATCGCGAGTTGACTTGCGCCCCATGGCACCTCCGAGCGCGCCTGCAACGGCGCTCGAACCGAACGGGGAGCAATTTCGATGCCAGTTCGAGTGGATTGGAAGGTATCTATCAAAAATATCCGAAATGAAAGGGAAAAACATATTCGTAGAAATCCCCTTTCTGGATCCGCGCCCGCACTGGGGGAAGCGGGAGGGCATCGATATGGGAAGTGCAGTTCCGCTCCTCAGACCCGCTCGTCCCCCTCCTCGAACGCGGCGTCGAAGAAGCCGCGAATCACGCGCGCGTCGCGGAGCGAGATGCCCGGCACGGCCGCGAGCGCCTCGGCGCTCGCCTCGCGCACCGCGCGCAGCGAGCCCAGGTGCTTGAGCAGCGCGCTGCGCTTGGACGGGCCGATGCCCGGCAGCTCCTCCAGGATCGAGGTGAAATTCGCCTTGGAGCGCAGGCTGCGCTGGAACTCGAGGGCGAAGCGATGGGCTTCGTCGCGCACCCGCTGCAGCAGCAGGAGACCGCGCGAGCGCGGCATCAGCAGCACGGGGTTCTTGCGCTGCGGCAAGAAGATGCGCTCGGCCTTGAGGCCACCGGAACGGCGCACGCGGCCCGGGCGAGGCGACCCGGCCTCGCGACTCCGCTCCGACGCGCGCGTCTCCTCGCCGGCGCCCGCCACGCGCCCGCTCGCCTCGCGCTCCTTGGCCAGACCGACCGCGTCCAGCTCGAGGCCGGCGTCGGCGAGCGCGGCGCTCAAGACCGCGAGCTGCCCCTTGCCGCCGTCCACCATCAGCAGATCCGGCAGCGGGTCGCTCTGCGCGCGCGCCAGGCGCCGCTGCAGCACCTCCCGCAGGCACGCACAGTCGTCGTCGGGGGCCGCCTCGCGGATGCGGTAGCGCCGGTAGTCCTTGCGCGCGGGCTGCCCGTCCTCGAACACCACCCGACTCGCCACCGTGAGCGTGCCGTGCAGCGTGGACACGTCGTAGCCCTCGATGCGCCGCGGCCGCGCGCGCAGCCCCAGGCGCTCGCGCAGCTCCTCGAGCGCCGCATCGACGCTCTCGCGCGCCTCGAGCCGGCGCGCCAGGCCGAGCGCCGCATTCGAGCTGGCCATCGCCACCAGATCGCGCAGCGCTCCGCGCCGCGGCGTGCGCACCGCCACGCGGCGCCGGGTGCGCTCGCGCAGCCACGCCTCGAGCGCCCCGTCGTCGTCGAGCGGCAGCGGAGCCAGCACCTCCCGGGGCATCTCGCCTCCCCTGTCCCCGCCGTAGTACTGGCCCAGGAACGAGGTCAGCAGCTCGCCGTCGTCGAGCGCCACATCCGAGAGCGCGTAGCCCTGGCTGCCGACCACGCGTCCATCGCGCACGAAGAGCGCGTGCACCTCCACCTCGCCGCCGTCGCGCGCCAGTCCGAAGACATCGCGATCCTCGAGGCGCTCCGCCACGATCTGCTGCCGCGCCAGGGTGCGCTCCACCGCGCCGATCTGGTCGCGCAGGTGCGCCGCCGCTTCGAATGCCTGCTGCTCCGCCGCCTGCGCCATGCGCTGCTCGAGCTCCCGCATCAGCTGGTTCGAGCGCCCGCGCAAGAACAGGACCGTGCCGTGGACGAGCCGCGCGTAGTCTTCCGCGCCGATCCGCTCGCAGCAGGGCCCGGGGCAGCGCTTCATCTCGTACTCGATGCAGGGCCGGCCGCGCCGGGCGTAGTCGCGGAACGTCGCGTTGCTGCAGGTGCGCAGCGGAAAGATGCGGTGCAGATTCGAGAGCGCTTCGCGCATCGAGGTGCTCGACGTGTACGGCCCGAAGTAGCTGGCCCCGTCGTCCGCGAAGCGCCGCACCTTCGTGAGCCGCGGCCACGCCTCGCGCGGGTCCAGGCGCAGCGCCAGGTATTGCTTGTCGTCGCGCAAGCGCACGTTGAACGGCGGCTTGTGCCGCTTGATCAGCTCGTTCTCGAGCAGCAGCGCGTCCTTCACGCTCGGCGTCAGCACGACATCCACATCCGCCGCCTGCTCGACGAGGCGCGGGATGCGGGGCCGGCCGTCGCCGCCACCCACGTACTGGCGCACGCGGACGCGCAGATTCTGCGCCTTGCCCACGTACAGAATCCGCCCGCGATCGCTCTTGAAGAGGTAGACGCCGGGTCCCGTCGGCAACGAGGCGGCGCGCTCCGCCAGTCCCATGCTCAGAACATCCGCAGGCGTTCTGCCTCGAGCGCCTGGATGCGGTCGCGCAGCTCGGCGGCGCGCTCGAAGGCGAGCTCGGAGACCGCATCGCCCATCTCGCGCCGCAAGCTCTCGATCAGCTCCGGCAGCTCGTGGCCGGGGATCTCTTCGCGCGCGTCCTTGCCGCGCGCGGGCACCGTGACGTAGTCGTGCTCCCAGATCGAATCGCGGATGCTCGAGATGCGCTTGCGCACGGTGCGCGGCGTGATGCCGTGCTGCTGGTTGTAGCGCTCCTGGAGCTCGCGGCGCCGGTTGGTCTCGGCGAGGGTTGCGCGAATCGAATCGGTCTCGCGGTCGGCGTAGAGCAGCACCGCCCCGTTCACGTTGCGCGCCGCGCGCCCGATCGTCTGGATCAGCGAGCGCGTCGAGCGCAGGAAGCCCTCCTTGTCCGCGTCGAGGATCGCCACGAGCGACACCTCCGGGATGTCGAGACCCTCGCGCAGCAGGTTGATGCCCACCAGCACGTCGAAGACGCCCTCGCGCAGCTCGCGGATGATCTCCATGCGCTCGATGGTCTTGACGTCGCTGTGCAGATAGCGCACGCGCACGCCGAGCTCCGTGTAGTAATCCGTGAGCTCCTCGGCCATGCGCTTGGTGAGCGTCGTGATCAGCACGCGCTCGCCCGCCTCCGCCCGCGCCCGGATCTCGCCCAGCAGATCGTCCACCTGTCCCGCCGCCGCTCGCACCTCCACCTTCGGATCGATCAGTCCGGTCGGCCGGATGATCTGCTCGACCACCACCCCCTGACACTTCTCGAGCTCGTAGTCGGCGGGTGTCGCCGAGACGTACAGGCGCTGCGGCGCGCGCGCCTCCCACTCCTCGAAACGCAGCGGACGATTGTCGAGAGCGGACGGCAGGCGGAAGCCGTATTCGACCAGCGTCTCCTTGCGCGCGCGATCGCCGCGGTACATGCCGCCGATCTGCGGCACGCTGATGTGGCTCTCGTCGAGCACCACCAGCAGGTCGTCCGGGAAGTAGTCGTACAGCGTGTAGGGCGTCTGGCCGGGCTCGCGGCCGTCGAGCCAGCGCGAGTAGTTCTCGACGCCGTGACAGAAGCCCATCTCTTCGAGCATCTCGAGGTCGTAGCGCGTGCGCTGCTCCAGGCGCTGCGCCTCCAGCAGCTTCCCCGCGCCGCTGAAGTGGGCGAGGCGCTCCTGCAGCTCGCCGCGGATGCCCGCGATGGCGCGCTTCAGGATGGCGTCGGTCGCCACGTAGTGGCTGGCCGGATAGATCATGGCGCGCTTGGGACGCCCCACCACCACCCCGCGCAGCGGATCGATCTCCGCGATCGCGTCGATCTCGTCGCCGAAGAACTCCACGCGCAGCGCGCGCTCGGTCTCGTACTGCGGGAAGATCTCCACCACGTCGCCGCGCACCCGGAACGTGCCCCGATGGAAGTCGTGGTCGTTGCGCTCGTAGAGCATGTCCACGAGGCGGCGCAGCAGATCATCGCGGACGCAGCGCGTGCCGGACTCCAGATAGGCGTGCATCTGGCCGTAGGTCTCCGGCGCACCGAGTCCGTAGATCGAGGAGACGCTCGCCACCACGAGCACGTCGCGCCGGGTGAGCAACGAGTGGGTGGTGGAGTGGCGCAGCTTGTCGATCTCGTCGTTGATCGACGAATCCTTCTCGATGTAGGTATCCGTCGATGGAATGTACGCCTCGGGCTGATAGTAGTCGTAGTAGGAGACGAAGTACTCCACCGCGTTGTCCGGGAACAGCTGGCGAAATTCCTCGTAGAGCTGCGCCGCCAGGGTCTTGTTGGGCGCCATCACCAGCGTCGGGCGGTTGATCTGCTCGACCACACACGCCACCGTGAAGGATTTGCCGCTGCCCGTGACCCCGAGCAGCGTCTGGTGCGCGGCATCCGCACCGATGCCTTCGACGAGCTGCGCGATGGCGCGGGGCTGGTCGCCCGTGGGCTCGTACTCGGACACCAGCCGGAAGCGCTCCGCAGGCGGGGCGCTCGCGCGCAGCGTGCGCGGCTCGGAGGTCTCGCGCGGCTTGCCGCTGGCGCCGTCTCGGGGCGGCCGAGGCTTGCGTTTGCGCGCACCCTTGGCGGCGCTCACGCGGCCTCCAGCAGCACCACCGCCAGCGCCGCGATCCCCTCACCCCGACCGATGGCGCCGAGGTGGTCCGTGCTCGTCACCTTCACGTTCACCCGCCCGCTGTCCACGCCGAGCAGGTCCGCCAGCGCGCCGCGCAGGGTGTCGAGGTGGGGCGCGAGGCGCGGCTCCTGGGCGACGACGGTCGCATCCACGTTTCCCAGCGCGTAACCGCGCGCGCGCACCTGCGCCATCACCCGCGCCACGATCTCCCCGCTCGCGATTCCCGCGAGCGCCGGATCGGAGGACGGGAAGTGCCGCCCCAGATCCCCCTCGCCGAGCGCTCCGAGCAGCGCGCTCGCGATGGCGTGCAGCAGCACGTCGCCATCCGAGTGTCCCTCGAGTCCGCGCGGATGGGGAATCTCCACGCCGCCGAGCCGCAGCGGGCGCCCCGCGACGAGGCGATGCGCGTCGATGCCCTGTCCGATCCTCATGACGACGACGCCAGCGCGCGCTCGATCTGCGCGAGGTCCTCCGGCCCCGTGAGCTTGAGGTTGCCCGGATCTCCGGCCACCACGTGAACGGGCACGCCGAGCGCCTCGACGAGCTGCGCGCAGTCCGTGCCGCGCCGGCGCTCCGCGGCGGCCTTGGCCAGGGCCTCGCGCAGCAGCTCCACGCGAAACACCTGCGGCGTCTGGGCTGCCCAGCACTCCTCGCGCGGCGGCGTCTCCACCACGAATCCCGCGCGCACGCGCTTGACCGTGTCGCGCAGCGGTACGGCGAGGATGGCGGCGCCGTGACTGCGCGCCGCGGCGATCACGCGCTCCACGTCCTGGGCGCGAACCAGCGGTCGCGCGGCGTCGTGCACCGCGACGAGTCCGACATCCTCGGCGAGCACCGCGAGGCCTGCAGCCACCGAATCCTGTCGCTCCTCGCCCCCCGCGACCGGCGGCCCCAGCTTGCCGTGGCAGCGAAACGCCTGCGCCATCCCCGCGAAGCGCTCGAGCGCATCCGCCGGCACCACGGGGACGACCCAATCGATCGCCTGGGTCGCGGCGAGCGCCTCGAGCGCGTGGGCAAACAGCGGCCGGCCCGCCACGGGGACGAAAGCCTTGGGAACGGCGTGGCCGAGACGCTCTCCGCGCCCGGCGCCGAGAACGAGAGCGGCGACGCGCATGCCGCGAAGGATAGCCGAGCACCGCAGCGCCGGCGTGGCGCGCGGCATGGACCGGGCGATCGCTGGTACAGTCCCTGTCTCTGCGTACCGGATGGAGGACACGATGATGCTCGAACGAATCCTCGCGCTGGCGCTTGCTCTCGCGTGGATCCCGCTGGCGAGTGGCGCCGCGCCAGACGCGGCCGCACAGGCGGGGGGCGACCTCGGCAGCGGGCCGCTGCTGCACGGCAAGCTCGCGCTCTCGCTCGCGGACGCGATCTCGATGGGTCTCGAGAACAATCTCGACGTGCAGGTACAGCGCTACGCCCCGCTCATCGCGGGCTTCGACGAGAAGATCGCCTGGGGCTCCTTCGATCCGCAGCTCTTCGCCGAGCTCGCGTACGTGAGCACGAAGTCGCCCACCTCGAGCGGCTTCGAAGACGAGAGCGTCATCGTCTCTCGCGAGACGGCCGGCTTCGGGGGCTTCCGCGGCATGTTTCCGCTGCTCGGCACCGAGTACGCGGCCGAGTTCGACGGCGGCCGCTATCTGACCGATTCCACCTGGGAATCGCTGTCGCCGAAGCTCCGTTCGAGCTGGTCCCTGCGCCTGACCCAGCCCCTGCTCAAGGATCTCATCTGGAACGATCCCTGGACCCAGGTGAAGACGACGCGCGTCCTGCACGAGGCTTCTCTCGAGGAATTCCGACGCGCCGTGATGGACACGGTACGCGACATCGAGTCCGCGTACTGGACGCTGATCGCGCAGGAAGAGCGCTATCGCGTGGCGCGCAAGAGCGTGGAGACGGCGCGCGCGCTGCTCGACCAGACGCGGACGCAGCACGAGGTCGGCGTCGTCTCCAAGGTCGAGGTCACCGAGGCGGAGGCCGGCCTGGCGCGCCGGGAATTCGACCGGATCGTCGCCGAGAACCAGTACCGCAACCAGCTCGACGTCCTGATCGACCTGGTCCTGGGACCGCACCTGCGCGCCGCTTCGACCCTCGAGATCGAGCCCACGGATCGGCCCGATGACTACGTGCAATACGAAGTGGATCTCGAATCGGCCGTGGCGCTTGCCTTCGACAACCGGCCCGAGCTGGCCGCCGCGCGCGACGAGGTGGAGCGCCAGACGATCCAGCTGAAGTTCGCCTCGAACCAGCGCCTGCCCGAGCTCGACAGCGTGCTCTCCTTCGGTCGCATGGGTCTCGCGGGCTCGCAGCGCAACGGCTACGACCCCTGCAACACCTTCAATCCGCCTCCGGGCTGTCCCGGACCGGTCGATGTCTCCCAGGGCGACTTCGGCAACACCTTCGATGACTACAAAGATGCGCCCGCGTTCACCGCGGGCATGCGCTTCGGCATCCCCATCCCGAACACCGCGGCGCGCAAGCGGCACTCCCGCACGCAGATGGAGCTGCGCCGGGCCGAGTCGCAGCTGCGCCGGCAGGAGCAGCGCGTGATCCTCGAGGTGCGCGAGGCGGCGCGCAACCTCGAGGCGTCGCAGGAGGGCATCGAGTCGGCATCGCGCGCGCTCACCAGCGCCGAAGAGCAGCTGCGCGCCGAGCGCATCCGGCTCGAGTACGGCGAGTCGACGCCTTTCGACGTATTGCAGCGCGAGGAACAGCTGGTGCAGGCGGAGACCGGCCTGATCGATGCCTATCGCGCCTACCGGGTTTCCGCAAGCCAGCTCGATCGCTTCCAGGGCACGATCCTTCGCAATCGCAACATCAAGATCGATCAAGTCAGTGCGCTGCGGTAAGCTCCCGCCGCCCGCACGCACAACAGGAGAGGAAACGAGTGAGCTTGTTCGGCAAGCAGAAGGATGAGCGGGAGGGCGCGTCGGGCGCTCCCCCCGCAGCGCCGACGGAGCAGCCGCCGCGCGCCGCATGGGAACCGCAGCGACCGGTCCACAGCGACCGCGTCCACGCCAAGGGGGGAGAGCACGTGGCAACCATCGGAAAGTCGATTGCGATCAAGGGCGATCTGACCGGCAAGGAAGATCTGGTCATCGAAGGGACGGTGGAAGGCCGGGTGGATCTGCCGGACGCGCAGCTCACGGTGGGCGCCAACGGCACCATCCAGGCCGAGATCCACGCCAAGTCCGTGGTGGTGATCGGCAAGGTCACGGGCAACGTCCACGGCAGTGAGCGCATCGAGATCCAGTCCACCGGGGTGGTCAAGGGCGACGTGGTCGCCCCGCGACTCGTGGTGGCGGAGGGCGCCGTGC
>Ga0224496_10000823_pt1 | contig 20683 bp, 15 predicted proteins | sample SF_Jul11_sed_USG_2_FD_168127 | JGI IMG/M metagenome (GOLD analysis project Ga0224496, IMG submission 168127) | Sediment microbial communities from San Francisco Bay, California, United States - SF_Jul11_sed_USGS_8_1 | ecosystem: Environmental > Aquatic > Marine > Sediment | place: USA...
GTCCACATAGTCGAGAAGTTCCGCGGAAGTATCGAAAATCCTGTTTTTCATCCCCAGAGCGCATCCGGGAACCGCCTCGTAGTAGGGCTTTACAAAGTACGGCTCCGGGTGCTTCCGGCACCAGCCGGCCAGTTGTTCCGGTCCGGGAGCGACAATCATCGGCACCACCGGCACGCCGCTTTTTTCGGCCACTGCGTAAAGCCGTTCCTTGCTGACAATGGTATTCAACTGGTCGTAGCTGGTGTTCCAGATGCGGCACACTTCCAGCAGCCGGTCACGGTGCTGGGCCAGCATCAGCGCAAAGGTGTCGCTGGTGGGGATCACTACCGGCCGGTTTCCCAACTGTCCGGCGTACTGGATCAGCCAGTTCAGAACCTGATCCGGATCTCCCCCGGTGGATTCCAAGTCCACCATAGTAAATCGGGAGGAACACAATCCTGGATCGGTTTTGTTGAATGCCGCCACGTGCACGTTCACACCGTCCTCGGCCAGAGCTCGTGCTGTGGCCATACCCGTGACACCGAGTTTGAGAACAATGGCCGGGGGGCGCCCCCCGGCGTGGGAACCCTTTCCAGGGCGAGTGTTTTTCGGTTTGGAAGACACGGTACGAGTAACTGGCCGATGAAAGGGAAAGTGGGGAATTTCAGAACGGTTGATGGTCTGCATCTTAACCGGTGCTGTTTAAAGGCGGCAAGCGCGCGAGTTCCGATGTGCCCGCCCCGTGTGACGGCCCTGCGGCCAGGAGTGACCCCACTGCCCGGTCTCAGGCACATGCTAAAATCATCAAGGGGTTCGGTTGTTTGTTCCGCGGACCTGCGGGAGGAGATGGAATGACGGTATCCAGAGCGGGCAGGGTAGCCGCAGCGAGGGTAGCCATCGACTGGACCGGGCGGCCACCGTGTGGCGGCCCCCCCAAGGAGGACGATGCCGGCGGGAGTTTCCCGTATCTGCCCCCGGAGAATCGCCCGTGAACAGAGGGTGGCAGGGTGGAGGCCAAAGTTCCGGGTGGAACCCTCCGGATCGGGGGTGGCACGCAAGCAGCGTCACCGGAGCTGGACAGGTGACCGGCCTCAACTGGCCGCTGTTGATCCTGGTCGCCCTGATCCCCCTCCAGAACATCTACCTGGGCAAATTTCCCAACTTGGGATTCGGCCTCAACTTCCTGAATGTTTTTCTGCTCCTGTCCTGTCTGGTGTGGTGGGGATTGCCGAAGGAGACCACGCCCACGCCCGCTAAGCTCGCGAGGCCGGTTCTCGGGTATGCGGCGATCATGCTGATTTCCCTGCCGGTCGGAATGTACACCCTGTCCTATATGGGTGAGCAGCATGTCAGCGCCATGAAGGATCTGATCCTCCCGCTGCTACTATTTTTTGTCGTGCTGTACAGCGTCCGCACCCGTTCCGCCATGCAATGGATGCTGGCGGCAATGCTGTTTCCGATGCCCTACATGTTTCACGTATTCCATTCCCAATTGTCGCATGTCCTTTCCTGGCACTACGACGACAAGATGCGTTATGTGAAAGGCACCTTCATGATGCTCGGTAGCAACGAGATCGGCGCTTTTTATGCTGCCTACACTCTGTTGCTAATTGCCGGAATACTGTTCTTGCGTAACCCGAAGCTGCGGATTCTGCTTGGTGTGCTGACCTTTCTGAACCTGTATTGCCTGCTGTACAGCTTTTCCCGAGGGGCTTGGGTAGCGTTTCTGATCGGGCTCTTTGTGTTGATCTGGTGTTTGCGGCGCAAGGCGGCGGTGGCCACGCTGATCGGGGTGCTGTTGTTCTCCGGGGTGCTGATGTCGTTCCTGCCGGTTGCGGTGCAGGAGCGCTTTGGCACCATCGTGGTGGAAGAGGGGGAAGAGCGCGACCGTTCAGCGGCATCCCGTTTCGAGTTATGGACCCTTGCCATGAAGGAGTTCCGACACAGCCCGGTTATCGGCGTCGGGTATCACACTTTCCATCATCTCAATGAATATGGAAAAGATACGCACAATTACTATGTGAAAGTGCTTACCGAGCAAGGGGTAGTGGGGTTGGCTCTGCTTATGATGGTGCTTGCGCGCGGGGCACGTACTTCGCACCGGCTATTTCGCATGGCACGCGACCCTCTGTTCCGCACTCTGGGCCTGGGCACGCTTTGCGCCGTGGCCGCGTTCGCAGTGGGCAACATGTTTGGCGATCGGTTCAGTCACTACCCGTTGAGCACTTACCTGTGGTGCTGTCTGGCCATGGTTCAGCGCGCCCTGTGGCTTGAAGCGGAAAACCGGGGACTTGACGTGCTGGTGGCGGACGCGCTGGGGCCCGCGGAGGGTCCATGGGGGGAGTCCAAGGGTGGAACCTTCCGATGACGCGCGTGCTGCATATCCGGTCCAGCGCCGGTTTCTTCGGGGCGGAAAGGGTGCTCTCCACCCTGCTCCCGGCTCTGACCCGGAGCGGGGTGTCCACGCGCCTGTTGTTGCTCGGGCACCCGGCTGGACGCCACACGGCCATGCTGGAGAGGGCGCGGGATGCTGGCATAGACGTTGTTGTCATCCCGTGTCCCGGACGAGTCTCGCCAGAAGCGGCACGAAGAGTGCGGGCGGAGGCACGCCGTTATGGTGCGCAACTGATCCATACCCACGACTTCAAGAGCCATTTTTACGGATGGATTGCCGCAGGATCTACCGGATCGGGTCGTCTGCCGTTGGTCACCACCTTACACGGGTGGACCGGAAGCAGCGTTCGGTTGAGAGCCTATCAAAAATTTGAACGATGGATATTGGGTGTATTCGCGGCGGTGGTGGCGGTATCACCGGAAATGGTGGTGCATCTGCGCCACCCGTATCTGTGCATCATCGGCAATGGGGTGGATCTGGACCGCTTCTCACCCGATCGGCCGGGAATCGGGCGCACAGCCCTTGGGTTTTCGGTGGATACGTTCCTTTTCGGGACGGTGGCGCGTCTGACCCGTGAAAAGGGACACCAGGACCTGATCGAGGCGTTTGCCGCCGCCTTCTCGCAGGTGCCCACCATGGGGTTGCTGATTGCCGGTGACGGCCCGGAGCGACCGTTGCTAGAGAAACTGGTGCAGGAGCGGGGCTGCGACGGAAGTGTTCGATTTACTGGTGATTGCGGAAATGTGGAGGGTCTATTGCACGATCTGGACTGTTACGTGTCCCCCTCCCATACGGAAGGCATGCCGATGATTCTGCTGGAGGCGATGGCCAGTGGAGTGCCGGTGATTGCCACCCGGGTGGGATCCGTTCCGGACATGCTGGCAGGTGGGGCCGGCGACCTGGTGGAACCCCAGGACACTGGCCAACTGGCTTCCCGAATGCTGCTGGCAGCTGTGGGCAAGCTGCCCCTCGAGCGGATGGCCGGGACGGCATTACTGCGTTGCGAAAAGGAATACGGCGTAGAGCGGCAGGCGGCCCGATACGCTTTCCTTTACCAGGAGGTGTTGCGCCGCGAACTTCCCCCCGCCGGACTTGCGTTATCCAGACACTCCCAGGCGGAGGCGCCATGAGCCTGCGTAACACGATCAAACGCACGTTGGCGGGGGCGTCGGAGCAAACCGGTGTACTGCGGCGGCGGCGAAGGTCGGACGGGCTGGGTATCCTCATGTTACACAAGATCAATCCCCGCCCGGACCCGCTGCCACTGACCATGCCCCCGCAACTTCTGGCCGAGGTATTTGACGAGGTGGGCCGACACCACGCGCTGGTTCATGTGGATGATGCGTTGGACGAAAACGGCGTGCGTGGGGGGGACGGCCTGCGCTTCTCCGTCACGGTCGATGACGGTTACCGTGACAACTACACGCACCTGTTCCCCATGCTGAGCGCACAAAAGGTACCGATTACCATTTATTTAGCAATTGAATATTTGAACGGAACCCGCCGGTTCTGGTACGAGCGTCTGCAACACGCAATCGAGTCCAGCTCCCGCACGCAACTGCTTTCCGGATTTGGTTCCCTGGGAACTCTTTCGCTGGACGGACGCACCCGCCGCACCGCTGCATTGATCGCCCTGAATGACTACCTGAAGCAGTTTGATGACGCGACCCGGGAGCAGCACGTGGAGCGGATCGTGGCGAACTTGATGCCAGAGGGGGAATCAGTGGTGAGTCCAATGCTCACTTGGGATATGGTTCGGGAGATGGCAGCCGCCGGGATTCATTTTGGTTCCCACACCTTTTCGCATCCGATCCTGAGCCGGGAGTCCGAACAGCGGGTGATGCGTGAGACAAGGGAATCTCGGCTCGAACTGGAAAAGCGGTTGGGGACTCCCGTCACGGGATTTGCCTATCCTAACGGTACACCTGCAGATTTCAACGATGCCACCGTGGCGGCGGTGCGCCGGGCCGGATACACGCATGCCTGCACCACGATTGCGGGGATCAACCGGCCCGGCGGGGACAACTTCAGGCTGCGCCGAATCAATCTGCATCCCGGCATGTGCACCGATCACAATGGACGATTTTCCAGAAACCTGTTCTGGGCCAAAGTATTGGGGGTTTTGGGATGACGCAACGCCCGATGCGTGTATTCGTGCTGGAGATTGCTGGGCGCGGGGGCATCTGCCACTACACCTGGAACCTGCTGGGCCATTATGGGCCGGCGGCGGAGGTGACGCTGTACACTGGGCACCCTTATGAGCTGGCGGATACACTGCCCGGATTTGCTGTCCGGCCGATATTCCGCCGCTTTGCCACCAACCCGCTCGCGGTGTTGGGCATGTTCGGGGATGCCCTGCGCCGCCGACCGGACGTGGTGCACCTTCAGGTCAGCCAGTTTCCCACCGTGATGCTGGGGCTGGCGTTGGGTTTCCGGACGCTGGGTATTCCGGTTGTGATCACCGCGCATAACGTGGTTTCCCACGAGTATCGCCTGTGGCAGGGGCTCGTTTTCGGGGCCCTGTACAGCGTGGCCCGACGCGTGATCGTTCATTCAGAAGACTCGGCGCGAACCATTGCGGCCCGGTTTCGAGTGGCGCCGGAGCGTATCCGGACGATTGACCACGGCAATTACATGTTCTTCGATTCTGACCGGAAACCAAGCTTCCAGACTGTGGCACCGTTTCGCGTGCTTTTCTTCGGCTACATCCGTCCCTACAAGGGGCTATCAGTGCTGCTGGAAGCGCTGGCCCGACTGCCAGCTGATATGCCGTTTTATCTGGAAATTGTTGGTCGACCGGTGGAACCGTTTCGACCCTATCAGGAATTGATCAATCGGCTTGGCCTTTCGGATCGGGTGGAGACACGCCTGGATTACGTGCCGAATGATGAAGTTTCCGAAATATTTTCGCGTGCCTCGGTAGTGGTGCTTCCCTATCTGAACATCGCTCAGAGCGGGGTGTTGCAATTGGCTTACGCGTTTGGCAAGCCGGTGGTGGTAACCGCCACTGGTGGCCTGCCGGAGGTGGTAGAACACGGAAAGTCCGGGTTTGTGATTCCGAGGGGAGATCCCGTGGCATTGGAAGAGTGCCTGCAGGCGCTGATGTTGAAGCCGGAGTTGGCGGAGCGGATGGGACGCCGGGCGCGGGAACTGGCCGAAACCCGCTTCAGTTGGACGCGTATCGCCCCTCTGAATCTGGAGGCCTGCCAGCCATGACGGCACCCGCCGGTACAGCGAAAATTCATGGCGGTACGTATCCGGTGTTGATGTACCACGCCCTGCGTCCCGGACCGGATCCTGAGCGGTATGTGTTGACTCCCGACGGTTTCCGCCGTCATCTGACCGTGATTCGCGCCGCCGGGTGCACCGGAGTTTCGCTGGAGCAGTTGCACGCCGGAGCCATCCCGGTTGAGTCAAGGCCGGTGGTTATCACCTTTGATGACGGGGCAGCGAGCGACCGTGAAGTGGCGTTGCCGCTGCTTGCGGAATTCGGGTTTCACGCTACATTTTTCATCACTACCGGCCGTGTTGATACCGGGCCCGAATGGCTCTCGTGGGATGATGTGGATTCTCTGCGACGAGCGGGCATGGATGTGCAGGCGCATGGACATACCCACCGATTTATGGATGGACTGGGCGTTGAGGCGGCCACCTTCGAATTGAAGGAGCCACAACGGCTTCTGGAGGAGCGCCTCGGCGTGCGCCCGGTGGCTCTGTCGTTTCCGGGTGGCCGCTATACCCGGAGTACGGTGCATGCGGCCCGGGAACTTGGCTATCGCGACCTGTGCACATCGGAACCAGGGCTGAACCAGGAAGGGAACCGCGATGGTCTGATCCGGCGCTTTACTGTGACCCAAGGGTTAGCCGACAGGGATCTTCTGCGGATCGTCAACGGGGATATGGCCTACACGACGCGGGCACGCGTCCGTTACCGGGTTGCCCGTCTGGCCAAGGGCTTGTTGGGGAACTCCGCCTACCACATTCTGTGGCGGCTGGCTTTCCGGCGCAAGTGGAGGGGGTGAAGTGGCGTTCGTATTCTGGGCCAGCGTATTTCTGATTGGCTATGCGTACATCGGCTATCCGGTACTGCTGATGATCCTGTCGTCCCTGCGTCCGCGCCCCCATGCGGTCGGCGACGAAACACCACCGGTGACCGTGGTCGTGACGGCCTTCAACGAGGAGGGGGCCATCGCCGCCAAGCTGGACTGTCTTCTGGCCCAGAATTACCCGAAGGAGCGGATGTGGGTCCTGGTCGCTTCGGACGGCTCCACCGATGCCACCGATGCCATTGTGGAACGGTATGCACCTCGCGGTGTGCAGCTGCTGCGTGTCTTCGGCCGCAAGGGTAAGACCGAGGCCCAGAATCAGGCGGTACGGTCCGCCACAACCGAATTTCTGGTATTCACTGATGCTACCACCCACTTGGAGCCAGATGCGGTACGCACCATCATGCGGCCGTTTGCCGATCCGGAGGTGGGATGTGTAGGGGGAGAGCTTACCTACATCTCCCGAAAACAGTCGGGGGTGGGGCGGGGAGGTGTGTCTTACTGGGGATACGAGCGGAGCATCAAGCGCAACGAAAGTCGGGTCAATTCACTGATTGGCGTCAGCGGTTGTTTTTATGCCCTTCGCCGCACAGCCTATCGGGAAATCCCGGCCCATCTCATCAGTGACTTCATGGTGGCTCTCAATGCGTACGACCTGGGATTTCGGACCGTATACGAACCAAATGCACGGAGTGTTGAGGAAACCCTCGATCGCGGCGACCGCGAGTTCACCATGCGGGTGCGTGTGGCGGTACGCAGCTTCGGCGCCTTGTGGGCCATGCGGCGCCTTCTGAACCCGGTAAAGACCGGCCTGTTCGCGGTGCAGCTGTTTTCCCACAAGGTTCTGCGCTACGGGGTTGCCCCCTTATTGTTGACCACCCTGATTTCCAGTGTTGGGCTGGTAGTGGATTCGACGCATGCCACGAACCCCTTGCTACCCTTGTATCTGGCGGCTCTTGGCGCCCAGATTACGGTGTATGGGGCGGCCTTGGCCGGGTTTCTAATCATCCGATCCGGAGGCCGGGGGGTGTTGTTCAGCAAGCCGTACTACTTTGTTCTGGTCAATCTGGCCGTGCTGATGGCCTTGGTCCGTTTCGCACGGGGGGAACGAATGGTCACCTGGACCCCGGTCCGTTAGCCGGATGACTGTTCTCCGTGATCGTATCCGTGAAGTTACACGCAGCGCCGTGGTGCGTTCCGCCACCGGGAGCCTCATGGTCAAGGTGGGGGCTACGGGACTTGGATTTCTGACCACGCTGACCCTCGCCCGGCTGCTGAAGGCCGAAGGGTACGGTGCCTACTCCTATGCGCTAGCCTGGGTCAACCTGTTGGTCATTCTGGGGCAGTGCGGATTTGAAAAGTTGCTGACGCGGGAGGTGGCCGTGTATCACTCCGACCAACGCTGGGCCTTGTTAAATGGTCTGCTGCGCGCCACCAATTCCATTTCGCTCGGGATTTCGTTGGCGGTGGCCGGGGTAGCGGTGGCGATGGTCTGGGTGCTGCGAGAGCGCCTGGACCCCTCACTGGTGGTCCCGTTTCTCGTGTCGCTTTCATTGATTCCGGTGTTGTCTCTCACCACCCTGCGCCGCTCTGCCATGGCCGGGCTGCACCGTGTGGCATCGGGGCAGGTGCCCGAAATGTTGTTGCGCCCTGTCTTTTTGCTGGCCGGACTGCTTACCCTGCATTTTGTGGTGAACTGGCGGCTAGACGCGACGACGGCGATGGTGTGTAACATTGGAGCGGCCATCGCCGCGTTTGGGGTCGGTATGCTGGTCCTGTCCCGGGCCTTGCCTTCTGAGGTGCGCCGTTCTAGTCCCCGGTACGACCTGCGCCCATGGCTGAAAAGCGCCCTTCCGCTGGCGCTATTGGGGGGACTGCAAATGTTGAATTACCGTATTGACAGCCTCATGCTCGGCGCCATTCAGGGCGCGGGACCGGTAGGTGTGTATAACGTGGTATTCCAGATCGTGGCGCTGATTAACTTTATTACCCTTGCCGCCGATGGTGCCACGGCGCCGCGTTTTGCGGGGTTTGTAGGCAAGGGGGACACAAGCGGGATGCAGCGCCTGTTCACTCTATCCACGCGCACCGTATTCGGGCTGACGCTTCCCTCCGTGATTCTTGTCATTCTGATGGGAGAATGGATTCTGGGAATTTTTGGTGATGAATTTCGTGTCGGATACTCGGCTTTGACGATTCTTGCCCTAGGCCGGTTGATGCCGGCTGCCATCGGTCCGGTCGGTGTGGCTCTGACCATGGCGCGCCTGGAGCGGCTGGCGGTAACATCGGTGGTGGCGGCTCTGCTTCTCAAGTTGGTGTTGAATTTGGTGTTGATCCCGCGAATGGGAGTTTCCGGGGCTGCATTGTCCACCGCGCTGGTATCCGCCTGTTGGTTTGCTGTAAACGGTGTCGTGGTGTACCGCAAGCTGGGTGTGGTCCCCACGGTTGCCGCGCGCGCGGGGTCCGGGAGAAGAGACTCCAGTGGGCCGGAAGACGGCCGATGACAACGCGTATACGCTGCCAGCGACCGTCCTTCCTGCAGGAGGGGCTTTTCGAGGGCGGCCCAGTCAGGGGCTGATCCAGCCGCCGAACAGACCCGTCGGGGCTGATGGCGGTGTGCTATCCACCACTCCGGCGAACCCCACCCATCCAAGAGCGCCCAGATGTGGGGTTCCAGAAAGTGGAACCGACACTGTGGGAAGCGGCGGATTGAGTGCCACTCCCTTGTTCAGGAAGTCGCTGAGTGTTCCCAGGGAGAAGTCGCCGTTGACCGGACTCACGAACCGGGCTGCGCCAGTAACCGGGTGGGTATCCTGCCCTGGAACACTCCCTCCCCCGTCGTAGCCGTTGTGGCTCATCACCATGCTCCCGGCGGTGGTGTAATCCAGATGGGAGGTGTTGGAGGCAGATATATTATTATGAATTTCCACCTGCTTCGCCGCTTGGATGCGAATCCCGGCTGCGCTATTGTACAGCGTGTTGTGCAGCACCCGCGCCACGACCCCTGGGTTGTGGATGCGGATGCCGGCATTGCCGCAATTGTAGGCTACATTGTTGTAGACGGCGGCATCGGAAATCCACCCCTTGAAGGCTGCGTCGGACTCGCCCACCAGAATGCAATCGTAGGGCGTGTTGAAGGTCACGTTGTCGTGAATCGAAAGCCCGCTCATCCGGTCGGCGTCCGTATGGCCGTAAACCTGCAACGCCCGTCCGCCGTATTCATCGTGCAACAGATTCCAGGCGATTTCCACATCCCGCCCCGCTCCAAAACCACCGTAATAGAACAGGTGGGCCAGCTTGTTGCCAGGCTGGCCGCTACTGTAAATGTGGTTGCCCAAAAACCGGCATTCGGCGCATGCGCTGAACTCGAAGGTTCCATAGCGGGATGGCACGTCGCTGGCGGTGTTGCCCACTACACGGATACGTTGCCGTTGGGTGCCACCATTATCGAAGCCCATTGCGGTTGAGTTGGCATTCAGCCGCAACTTGGCGACAGTCCAGTCGCTGACGCCTCCAGTGAAGTAGATTGAGCGGCGCGGCGCGGCGCTTCCCGCAGCCCCCACCACCGGCAACTCGCCCGGATAGCCCACCAAGGCGATCGGCAGGCCCGCCTTCCCCGAATTTACATCCCGGATCAGCAGGTTGGTTCCCCAGGTGCTGTTGTCAACCTGAGGGTAGTTGCCATCGCGCACGTAAACCACATCGCCCGGCGCCACATTGGCCAGCATCGGCAACAGATTGGCCCATGGGCCATGCCCTCCGCCCTGGTTGGTGGCGGCCAGCCCGTCGGCGGCGTTGTCGCCATCTGCTGCCGATACAAAGAAAATTCTTCCCTGCGCGCGGGCAGTAAATGCCAACGGGTTGGAAGTGGCTCCGGAGGAGTCCATCAATGTCACCCCGTTGCCTGCGTTTGCGGGCAGCCGGAACTCCACGCGGTCGGCAGACCAGGAAATGATATCGCCAGCACCGGTCGACCCGGAGCCTACCAGCACAGTTCCCGGAGCGGTGCCGAATCCCTTTCCCCACACGGTGACATACGCCCCTAGCGGTGCCGAGTCCAGATCCGAATAGAACAGAACCGGAGCCGCCAGTGCGGTCGGGGCGGTGGCAACCCCCAACAAGATCAGTCCCAGCGTAATGCCTGGTACATGGCTGGTTCCGCGTGGCGCGGCATGGGCTATTCGGCCCTGCGGGCGGCGCAGAAGGCGCAGCAGGGGAAGGATCAGCAGCAGGATCAGCATGACCGCGTCTCCCGGGTGAGCCCCCGTTGCGGCGGAAGATGCTGTACATCCCCCGACTGGCTCCATGCCAAGAGTGTTGCCCGAGTTGACGCCGATGGCGCCCCCCGAAAAATTCACCTGATAGGAGACCGTGGCGCTCAGGACTTCCGGGGTGGTGTCCTGGCTAGCGACGCCGCTTACCGACAGCACGTACGAGTTATTTCCGGCCTGGGACGAGGTGTTCAGCCGCACTGTCAAAGCATCTACTGCAAGCGTTGCCGTTAACACCCGCACTCCGTCGGAGATAGAGTAATTGGCTGGATCCTGGGCAGTAGCTGGGTCAACTGGCTTTGAAAACCGGACCTCCACCACGCCGTCCATCGGTGCGTTCACTCCGGCAATGGACAACGCGGGCACATTCGGGGCGGCCAGCCGAAATTCGCCTGAAAACGCACTGAGGTTCCCGTTGAAGTCATAGGACCTCAGCGCGGTGTACACGTCACTGTCACTGGCCAGGCCAGCTACTTGGTATGTCGTCTTGTTTCCCACGTCCACCTGACTCGAATACTGGCCCGGAGCGGTACCGTAATACAGAAGGTACCCGGCCACGTCTGCCTCTGTCACCGGACTCCATGAAAATGTTGCGGTGGCGGCGGCACTTGGCCATGCGTGAGACAGCACGGCCAGGGTCAGCATGGCCACGCAGATAAATTTTGTGTAGGTCGCATTCATCAATCGTGTTCCGTCAATAATCCGGCGGGTAAACTGCCGGGAACTTCCCTGTTGGCAAGCCAGCCGCAAGGTTCATCCATAAGGAACATTGCGGGTGGCATGCATGTCTTCCATGATCCGGGAGTTTTTTGGAACTCCCCCCCTCCCATGTTGAGGTGGGTTGATAAGCATCTCCCGTGCCACTTCTCAATTTGTTTATATAATTTACGCAAAACGTTGTTTTTAAATGCAAAAAACATGAATTAGCGGAGTATTGTTTAGTTGGCACTGGCGGATGAGTCGAGCAATTTTGGCCGTGTGAGCGCCACATTTGCACATTTTTGAGCGGGGCGTACGTGGTGGTGCCGGGACGGCACTGGCCAATTATGTGGAGGGAAAGGTTTCCGGCACGCGGGTGCGCGGTGTATGGGCTTCCCCACTTACCCCTAATCTGCACCTCTATGAAATTATGTAATGTGTTCAGTTTTCAGCGATTTGTCGGGGGTGCCAAGCGTTAATAATCTCCGTGTTCAGCCGTTATCAACCTGGCGTTGACTTCCGACAGGAGAGGTGGCAGGTTGGACCCAGGGTCGCTGGTGAACGCCTGAACGGATTTTGAGAATGGCACCTTGGTGCCCTTGATTGTAATAACCAGTGTAGGTGAGCCATGAAACTTTTCAAACAACTGGCGTGGGTGGGAGCATTTTCGATGCTGCTGGGCGTTCCGGCGGTATCCTTGGCCGGTAATGGTGCCGGCATCTCAGGCAGTCCGCACGATTTTTCCGCTTCTGCATGGAACACCAATGCCGACATCTGCAGCGTCTGTCACGTTCCTCATGACAACAATCGCAACGACACGTTGTTTGCCAACGGTTTGCTGTGGAACCACGCGTTGAGTGCGGCGACCTATCGGATGTATGCGGAGGAGGCAGCCGCCAGCATTTCGTTTGCCAACCACATCGATGGTGTGTTCGACAATGAGCCGGTGGGTGGCTCCAAGCTGTGCCTGGGGTGTCACGACGGTACCGTGGGGGTGGATCAGTTCGACGCCAACACCGCCGGTCCGGGTACCGTGTTCGTGCTGCCCGTGTCGCAGGTTCCGGGGCCGGCCATTCCCAACGTGGGCGCCGAAAAGAACCTGCTCGGAACCCACCCGATTTCCATCGTGTACGACCCGGTGGCCGACGCCAATCTGGCGCCGCTGACCGATCCGATGGGTGCCAGCGGCACCACCATCGGCGATGTGCTGGAACCGACTGCCGTGGGACCAAAGCTGCAGTGTGCCTCATGCCACGATGTGCACGACTCCACTGGTGAGGCCATCGCCGGTACCAAGTTGCTGCGTGAATCCATGACCGCTCCCGCATCGGGGCTGTGCCTGACCTGCCATTTGAAGTAAAGTTACGTAGCTGCCGCCCCCTCAATCGCGTATAGCGTGGTTGAGGGGGCGGTACGGTACGGCAATAACTTTTGGGGGGCGGCTTCGTGCGCAACGGGAGAGGGGTGACGCGTCCGGTGAGAGGGTTACCGGAAACATTTCTGGGGGCTCTGCTGCTGCTCCTGGTCACCTCGGGCGCGGCTCTGGAAGTGGAGCAGGGCTTTTCGATCCCTGCGGGCGGCTCGTGTCTGACCGCCGAATGCCACACTGAACAGGCCAAAAAAAAATACATCCACGCTCCGGCGCGGCAAGGTGAAACCTGCCATCAGTGCCACCAGCAGCCTGAGCCCGACCAGCACTTTTTTGAGCCAGTGGCAAAAGGGGGCGATCTTTGTCACATTTGCCATGAGCCGACCGCGCGCGGTCGGGTGGTGCATGCCCCGGTAATGGACGGAATGTGCACCGCCTGCCACGACCCACACCAGTCGGACCATAAGGGGCAACTCAAGCGGAAGGCCGGGCCCGACCTGTGTCTGACCTGTCATGCGCGGGACGGATCGGGCGATCAGGGCAGCGTTCATGCGCCCTACCAGTCCGGCATGTGCCTTAACTGTCACGGTCCGCATTTCAGCGACACGGTGGCGTTGCTGCGTGGCAATTATCCGGACGGACTGTACGCTCCCTACGGCCCGGACACCTATTTCTGTTTCAAATGCCACGGAACTGACCCCTTTGACGAACCGCGCACCCTGGACGCAACGCAGTTTCGTAACGGCAACCTGAACCTGCATTTCCGCCATGTGAACCGCGACAAAGGTCGGTCCTGCCGCGCATGTCATCACCCCCATGCCTCGGTGCGAGCGGCGTTGATCCGGGAGCAGATGCCGTTCGGAACCGCAGAACTGGCCATCGGCGCCTTTCAAAAAACGGAAACCGGCGGCAGTTGCGCCCCGCCGTGTCATCAGGCGATTGCCTACGACCGCCTGCAACCAGCTCCGGTGGGCATGAAGGTATCCCCGCGCCCCGGCCAGGACGCCTCTCCGGAGGAACTGCAACAAGTGCTTGAGGGTGGCGGGGACGACGAAGACTGGTAATTGAACCGGCAGGGAGAGAGGGACAAACAACACATGAACAGGCAACACTGTGCCCGGCCTGGCGGGTTGGCAGTCCACCTCCGCTTCGCCATCGGCTCACTTCTGGTGGGGGTGCTGTCTTCCGCCTGTGCCTCCGCACCGGGGCACACGGAAGCACGATTCTATCCGGAACTTCCGGAGCAACCACGCATCCAGTATCTGACTACAATCAGCAGTCAGGAAGACGTGCGTCCCACCAGTGCCTTCCGTCGCTATGTGGTTGGCACACCGCAACAGCCCGGGTTGCAGCGCCCTTGGGCCATTGGCCATGATCGTGGGCGGATTTACGTGGTGGACAAGGGGCTTAACCAGGTGGTGATCATCGACCTGGATGAGCGCCGTTTCGACCGCTTGGTTACTGGCGGACAGGCGGCGCTGGTGGAGCCCAGCGGCATCTTCATCGCCAATGACGGCTTCAAATACATTTCCGACGCGGGCCGGGGGCAGGTGCTCGAGTTTGATACGGAAAACCGTTACACCCGCGCCTTTGGCAGCCAGGAGCAGTTCCGCCCGCTGGACGTGGTGGTGCGGGGCGGAAAACTGTACGTATGTGACGTGCGTGACGAGGAAATTGAAATACTGGACCGGGAAAGTGGTGAGGTGGTGGGGCGCATCGGTCATCAGGGGGATGGGCCTGGCGCATTTCGTTTCCCCACCCACCTAGCTTTGGGCAGCGACGGAGACCTGTTCGTTACCGACCTGATGAATTTCCGTGTGCAACGCTTCGATGCCGAGGGAAACTACGTGCGTGATATCGGTGAGTGGGGGGACTTTCCTGGCGCGATGCCTCGCCCGAAGGGCATCGCCGTAGACCGAAAAGGCAACCTGTATGCTGCGGATGCGGCGTTCGAGATGATCCAGGTGTTTGACACCGAAACCGCCCGTCCGCTGTTGCCGTTCGGCAAATTCGGTACCGGGCCGGGGGGAAGTTACCTGCCGTCCGGAGTGCACATCGATTACGAAAACATGGATCGTTTTTCCCGTTACCTGGCGCCCGGCTTCACCCCGGAATATTTGATTTACGTGGCCAACCAAGCGGGGCCGGACAAACTGAATGTCTACGCCTTTGGTCATTGGGAGGATCCCAACCCAGGCCAGTCACCGGAACCGGTTCCCGTCCCTGCCCCGCAGCCGGTTCCCGGCCAGGGGGAAGATGCGCCGGACCATTAGCCGTAGCGCAGCCGCCCTGGTCATTGGGGCACTTCTGACCCCGTTGTTGATCGGGTGCAGTCCGGCTACGCGCCATCAGTGGCTGACGTTTTTTTTCACTGGCGTACCCCCTCTGGAGGGAACTGAGATTGTGGTGTCCGCCCCGGAATTGCCGTCGGCGGCGCCGATGCAGGTACGCATGGGGCTGACCCACCGCCGTCCGCCCGAGTTCTGGGTTCACGGTCCCTACGCAGCACGGGATTGCGATCAGTGCCACATGCCCGGCCAGCCCGGGGTGCCGCGCTTTCAGGGAATCCGGCCCGCCGAGCTTTGTGCCCAATGCCATACGTCCTTCGTGGCTGCGCTGGATCCGAGCGGGGATCGCTGGATTCACGGCCCGGTGGCGAGCGGTGACTGCACCGCCTGTCACCATCCGCACCGTTCCCCCAACCGCTTTATGCTGCGGGCGGAGCCGGGAGCCCTGTGCGGCCAGTGCCACGCCGAAGCGTCGGTGCAACAGACCCCGGCCCACAGGCAGGGGGAGGGCGCCTGCCTGAACTGTCATGACCCGCATAGCGGCGCCACCCCCGCGCTGCTGAGCGGGAATATCGTGCACTGACCGGGGTCGTGGTGCGCGCGCATCCACCTCTGCCCGGTCGGAGCAATCCCGCGCTGACTACTCTGCTCACCTTGGCCGTTCTGGCGTTCCCGGGGATTCGCGCGGCTCTTGCTGAACCGTTTCTGGAAATGGCTCGACCGCAGGCGAGCCTGACCTTCGGCCAGGAGTGGAGCAACGAAACCCTGCGCAGTCCGTTACTGTCGCGCACCCAGCGCGTGCTCCTGTGGCGCACGGGCCTGAAGTTTTCCACCCACGGCTCCATCTATCACCGCAAGTTCCTGCGCTATACCCTGCGCCTGCACCCTGAGTGGAATGCCCAGACCGCCAGCGGTACGGTGGCGCGCAACGATCGCTCCTGGTTCCTGGGGTATCTGGTGAACGGGGAACTGCTGGAGCGCAAGCGGGTAGGTCTGTCCCTGTCCAGCCAGCAGCGCCGCGGAGGATTCACCAGTTCCCTTTCGTCCAGCCGCGTCACCCGCTCCTCCAATCACCGGGCCAGCTTACGCTTGCGCGCCCGCAAACTGCCCACCACCCTCACTTGGGATCGCAACGACATCCACATGGAGAGTGTCTATACGAGCCGGGAAACCTCTCACGCGGTGCGCCTGGATTCGCGCTATCCGGGGCGCGAGAACAGTGGCTTTCTGCGAGTCGCCGACATCCGGCAGGCTCGCCGGGTGGACGGGTCGGTTGCACAGGTGGATGTGTTGCAGGGCTCTGTGGGCGGCCGCCTGACCCTTGGGGAAGACTGGCACCTGAACAGCTCAGTGGTAAGCAATCGTAGCGATTCCGGGGCCCTTGATCTACGTTATCTGGTGGCCACCACGCGCCTGGATGCGCGCCACGGTGAAAACCTGACCAGTCACTTCCAGATCCAACGCAATGATCGCCGCACTGGAACGTTCCGATCCGACTCGACCGTCGCCGAGATGGGGCTGGAGCACCAATTGTTTGAAAACCTCACCACCACCGTGAATGCGCGTACCGCAGCCAACAATCAGAGCATCGGCGACAGCCGCCTGCACGAGGCGGGAGTACATTTCAATTACGTGCGCCGTATTCCCTGGGGGCAGATGGGAGCCACCCACGGCCAACGCCTGTACTTGGACAATACCGGCATTACCAGCCCGATCACCCCGGTGTTCAACGAGGAGCACACCTTGACCGGCACCACTCCGTCATTCCTGACCCTCCCCAACGTCGACCGGAGCATGGGGGCGACGTTTGAGGTTACTGATCTGACCGGAACCATCGTTTATCTGGAGGGCATTGACTACACGGTGATCACTGTAGGGAATGCCACGGGGGTGGTTCGTGATCCGGTGGGAGGCATTGCGTCGGGGCAGCTGGTTCTGGTGGATTATTCCTACGCGTCCCAGTTGCCGTACACGGTCATGCGCCGAGCCGTCCATACCGGCGCAAGCCTGGATCTGTGGCAGACGGTGCGCTTGTTCGCGCGCGTGGACAGCTCGGACATCCATTTGCGTTCCGGAACCACCCCCACAAGTATTGGTGACGACCGCTCCTCCCTCGTGGGAACTGAAGTGCGCTGGAAACGCAGCACCACTCGTTTGGAGTTTGAAGACCGCGACACTGTGGTCACCCCATTCACGCGGTTGTCCTTCCGCGAACGGGTGCAATTCCCGGTGGGAAACAAGGCCTCTGGCGGGGTGAACGCGGAACGAGTGGCGTCACGCTATCCAGGGACCGGCCAGTGGACTACCGAACACGGCCTGTCCGGCGACCTGCGGCTGCCACTGTTCGGTGCCGGGTCGGTGGAGGTGCGGGCGGCGTTGCGTAATACTCGGGGTACCCTCCAACGCAACCGCCTGAGCCAGCTTTCCGCCCTTTGGGCCTGGAGGCTGGGGGACTGGAATGGCAGCCTGGGAGTCGATACCTTGCGCGAACGGGACCGGAGAGCGGTGCAGTTCCGCTCTCGTGATCGGATTATGTTGCAAGCGGCTCGGGTATTCTAGGGACTATGGAACGCCCCGTCTCCACCCACGTAACGCGCTTTGCGTCCCAGGCCTTTAGTGTTATCGCGGTCCTGGCCTTCGCGTCTGTGTTGATGTCGTGCGGCCACGCACCCCTCTCGCCTAGGGAAGAACCGGCTGCCACGCGTGTGTGGCCCGAGGCCCCGGAAAAGCCCCGCATCCGTTATGTGCAGGAGATTCGCCGGGCGGAGGACCTGCTGCCCCGCTCCCCCTGGTGGCGGCGGGCACTGTCCGGCCTGCTGGGCGGGCGGGACACCCGTCTGGTCCGCCCCCATGGGTTGGCCGTCGACGCTGGTGGGCGGTTGTACGTTGCCGATTCCGCGCTACGGCAGGTGCACGTGTTCGACCCTGCCGCGGGACGCTACCACCGTTTTCCCAAGCACGCCATCGAGGGATTTGTACAGCCCCTCGGCGTGGCCGTGGCCCGGGACGGGCGAGTCCTGGTGACCGACCCGGTGGCCGGGGCAGTGCATGTATTTTCGGATCAGGGTCGAACCTACCTAGGGGTCACCCCGGGCGGCGGGGACGGTGGCATCTTCCGGCGCCCCACCGGAATCGCCGTGGCGCCGGGCGGCGAGGTGCTGGTGCTGGACACGCTGGCCTCGGCGCTGGTGGTGCTGGATGGAGATACGCTGGCCGAAATGGAGCGGGTTGGTGAACACTCCGGGGAGGCGCACGACTTTCACTACCCCACCAGCGTGGCAGTATCGGACCGCGGGGACATCTATGTGGCCGATACCCTGAATTTCCGGGTGCAGTCCCTCACCGCGGCAAGGGAGTTTAGCAAGGCGTTCGGAGAGGCGGGCGGCGGCCCCGGCGGCTTTTCCCGCCCCAAGGCGGTGGCTGTGGACAGCGAACGCCACGTCTATGTGGTGGACTCCCTGTTCGACAACGTGCAGATCTTCAACACGAAGGGGCAGCCGCTGCTGGCGTTTGGCGGCTCCGGATCCGGCCCTGGGGAACTGTGGCTGCCCAACGCCATTCTGATCGACCCGAACGACCGCATCTATATTTCCGACCCGCACAACCACCGGGTGCAGGTGTTCCGGTATTTGAAAGAGGACAGACCGTGATGCGCAGGACGGTAACCCTCATGGTGCTGTTGGTCGCCTCCTTGGGGGTATTCCCGCCGGATGCCCGCGCCGGCATCGCAACCACACCGCACAACCTCTCCACTTCCGGGGGACCGGTGGTGCAGTCCACCACCGAGCCGGAAATCTGCGTGTTCTGCCACACTCCACACAAGGCCCGTTACGACGTGCCGTACCTGTGGAACCGCGCCGATTCGGCGGCGGCCTACACTCCTTATTCCAGCGTCACCATGAGCGCGGCGGTGGGGGTTCCAAACGGGGCGTCCAAGATGTGCCTGAGTTGCCACGATGGCACCGTGGCGCTGGGACTTCTGAGCACCCGCGCGGGGGAGGTGCCATTCGCGGGCGGCGTACGTTTCATGCCGGCCGGGGACAACTTGATCGGCACCGATCTGAGCAACGACCACCCGGTCAGCTTTGTGTACGACGCCGCCCTGGGGTCCGATCCGCTCAACGAACTGAACCTGCCTGCCACCCTTCCGGCGGAGGTGCATTTGGATAATGCAGAGCGGCTCCAGTGCACCGCGTGTCACGACCCGCACGACAACACCTTTGGCAGCTTTATGGTGATGCCCAACACATTTTCGCAACTGTGCCTCACCTGCCATGTTCCGGTCGGGTGGGTGGGTTCCAGCCACGAGGCATCCCCTGCGACCTGGAACAGTACCCTGCCTGATCCGTGGCCCCATACCGTCTATACCAGTGTGGGAGAAAACGCCTGCCTGAACTGCCATAATCCTCACGGTGCCGGTTCACCGGAACGATTGCTGCTGTACGCGGCGGAGGAGGACAACTGCCTGGCCTGTCACAACGGCAACGTGGCGGCCACCGACATCGCCACCGAACTGACCAAGCTGACGCGCCACAATGTGTCGGGCTTTATCGGGGTTCACAGCCCCACCGAGGACTTCACCACCGCTATTACCTCTCACGTGGAGTGTGTGGATTGTCACAACCCGCATCAGGTGGGCAACGCCCTCGTCACGCCGCCCAACATCCCGGTGGCGCTGGCGGAGGTTTCGGGTATCGACACCAACGGGGCGGCGGTGGATCCTGCGCAATTTACCTATCAGATCTGCTACAAGTGTCACGCGGACAACGATATGGTAGGGGTGACCGCCTTCAACCGACAGTTGCCACAGATGAATACGCGACTGGAATTCGATCCCGGTAATCCGTCTTTTCATCCGGTAGAAACGGCGGGGACCAATCCCAACGTACCCAGCCTGATCGCTCCCTGGACTACCGCCAGCGTGATTACCTGCACAGATTGTCATAACAACGACCAAGGGCCTGGCGCGGGCGGAACCGGCCCCGCCGGGCCCCACGGCTCCGCCAACCCCACACTGCTGGAGCGCAACCACAACACCTTGGAAAAAATTGGCGAAACTCCCGCCGACTACGCCATGTGCTACAAGTGCCACGATCGCACTAGCCTGCTTTCCAACGCCAGTTTTGGTGAGCACGCCCGGCACATCCCCAAGGTGAGCTGCTCCACCTGCCACGACCCGCACGGGGTAAGTGCCACCCAGGGCAACCCCACCAACAACAGCAACCTGATCAACTTCGACACCAATATCATCACCCCGAACACCTTCGGCCAGTTGATGTTCGAAGATCGGGGCCTGTTCACCGGAGCGTGCTACCTTCGGTGCCACAATCACAACCACAAACCATCCACTTATTGAGCTCCCGAACGGTACATCAGTAGCTCCGATGAAAGGTGTCCGGTGTGGAATCTCGCGGCTTGAATCCCTGCGACGGGGCCGGCGGCATTTGGAGCCGTTTATACCCCGGCAGGTTTCGCAAAATGTCTCCCGTCTCATGGAAGCCCTTCGGCAGGTCTATTGAAGTGAGAGGTGGCCCCGATTGTTTGAACAGGTTGGCCCGTTTGGATAAGTGGATTTCCTGCGGGTTTATGCTGCCTCGGGCCGGGGCAGTTGCTTGAAGTAATACTGGGCTGGGGTC